>ERZ746981.322-NODE-322-length-23003-cov-282.773707_pt1 | contig 23003 bp, 20 predicted proteins | sample MGYA00374948_ERZ746981 | MGnify/ENA primary metagenome ERZ746981 (study PRJEB28757, sample SAMN06711160) | food metagenome | host: microorganism | place: China:Harbin | collected 2017-01-30 | study: EMG produced TPA metagenomics assembly of the Analysis of...
CCACCCATCGGGCAATGCCCCCACTGTGGAAACCTTCTACTCCAGACCTCGCAACACATTCTGCCAAAGTAGTGCTAGCACGTCCGCGAACGGCAATAACATCGATACAGACGGCGCGCCTTATCCGCGGACGGGCTGAAGGCGGAAACAATACGGTGAGTCATGGTCCACATAGGCCATGATCGGCCAGAGCCCGCAGCATTGTCATGACAATGCCTCCGGCTTGAGTGCGCGGGGCCTCCGTATAGCACAATGACAGACGGTCCTTTACATGTAGACATGTCTCCGATCGCAAATCTCTGGTAGAAGAAGACATGATTGATACTGGCGTCAGAAGCAGCTTGCCTAACCACGCTAACCTGGGTGAGGCCCGGTTGGGGTGCAGAAAATACTATATACAGCCGATGTAAAACGGAACTCGGTTCGTCGCAGCTCGTACGTGGAAACACCAAAAGACCAGCTAAAGATGGCCCTGTATGCCCACATAAAGCGCATAAAGCCCGTGTGATGCCGCCATGAACAGTCGGTTACGGCGCCTGCCGCCAAAACACAGATTGGCGCATCGTTCGGGTAAAGGAATATGGGCGCGGGGCCGGCCGGAAGGGCCGAATACCATCACACCGTCCAGATCCGGGCCACCGCCCCAGCCGCACCACAGATTGCCATCCATATCGCAACGCAGGCCGTCCGCACGGGCATTGGGGGCCGGTTCTATCAATAGGTGACGGGCGGCAATACGTGTCCGCCCGGCATCCAGTTCGCAGGCCCATATGGTATTGGGCAGGCTACCGCTATCAATGACGTAAAGAATGTCTCCTGCGGGAGAAAAGCACAGCCCGTTGGGATTGATGAATTCCGTGTCGACCTGTTGGAGCCTGCCGTCGGTGTCCAGACGGTACAGTCCGGTCGGCAGTTCTCCCGCTTCCGTCCCGCCGCCTTCATAAGCGCTCAGCAGGCCGTAATCCGGATCGGTAAACCAGATCGCACCATCCCGGGCTACGACAACATCATTGGGCGAGTTGAGTCGCTTTCCATCAAACCGGCTGGCCAGAATGGTAATCGTACCATCATATTCAGTACGGGTGACCTGTCTGCTTTCGTGTTCACAGGTAATCAGGCGCCCGCCCCGGTCGCGTGTATTGCCATTGGCATGCCGTGAGGGCGCACGGAACACGGATGTGCGCCGTGTTTCCTCCGACCAGCGCAGGATGCGGTCATTGGGGATGTCACTCCACAGCAGATAGCGCCCATCGCCAAACCAGACGGGGCCTTCACCCCATTCGGTGCCACGCGCCAGACATTCCACCTCGCTATGGGCCAGCAGGCAGGACGCAAAGGATGGATCAAGGCAGACGGGGTCATAATCCGGTCGCGGCAGATAGACAGGTTCCTGGGCATCGCTGATGCCCAATGCGAAAGAGGGAATCATGGGGTGATGCTTTCCTCACCTTCCATATGCCTTCCGGGCAGCGTTGGTGGCTGGTAGAAAATGACTGCCGCCACCATGAACGTGCCGATGACGACCGAACTTTCAATGGCCTGCGGCAGGCCCCACTGACCGCCCAGCCACGGCACGACGAAGCCGCATACGCCCTGGCCCAGCGCCGCCACGGCGTAACTGCACCCCATGCCGAAGGAACGGTTGGCCGAGGGAAAGCGCTGCGAAAGATAATGCGGCACCAGGGCAAAAACACTGTTGCCAAACAGCCCCATGACCAACGCGGCCCCAGCCAGCACCCACATGGAATTTGCGGAAATGAAAGGCCAGATATCCACGATCGTGATCAGGAAATATGTGACAAATACCGTTCGTTCTCCCATCCGTGTGGCCAGTAGACCACAGAGCGGCTTGCCAATCAGTGAACCCAGGCAGTAGCAGCCCAGCAGGGGAAAGACCTCGGCCGGGGTCAGGTTCTGTACCTTGCGCAACAGAGTGGGGTAAAAACTATATATCGCGGCATTCTGGAACTGAAGGACTGCCATGAACAGCAACGCCTGAAGTGCTGCGCCATCCAGTCTGAATCCGGTGCGCGAACGCGTTGTGGCGGATGAGGCGGGCGTGGCCTGCAGGCGCAGCCAGACCGGACTTTCAGCAACATCACGGCGGATGAAGATGGCCAGGATGGCCGGAATGACACCAATCAGGAACATGGCCCGCCACCCCCAGTAGGGCAGGACCACAGCCTGCACGGCAGCAGCGGCGAAGAAACCACATTCATACCCTGCCATCATGATCGACGAGGCCAGCGAGCGTGCCCGTGGCGGCACGCTTTCCATAAGCAGCGAGGCAGAGGCGGTCCATTCCCCCCCGAACCCGATACCAAACAGGAACTGCACAACCAGCATGCCCAGATAGGTCCATACCAGTGCCGTAAAACCGGAAAATGCTGCAAACCACAACACGCCGATCATGAATGTAAGCTTGCGGCCATACCGGTCGGACAGCCAGCCCCAACTGGTATTGCCCAGAATGCGCCCGACACTCTGAGCCGTAATGACCAGCCCCATGGCCGTCAGCCCCACGCCGAGGCTCTTGCCAATATCGGGCAGGCACAAAAGCAGGGCAACCTGATCGAATGCATCGAGAAACCAGCCCAGAAATGCCGCAAGGGTTACCCGCCAGTAGGGGCGCAGCAACATGAGGGGGCTGAGGCTATCATCATCATCCGGCATTGCCGCAAGACCGGACATGGAGAGAGTGCGTTGATCCGACACGTCTTGTTCTCCTGCATGCCCATTAAGGTGCATGCGCTATGTTATTCTGTCTTGTTTATGGGAATGGCAGACCTTTTTAGGGACAGGACAGGAAACGGGGGCATTCTGTACGCGCGATGGTCTTACCACTCCGCTACCGAACCATCTGCATGGCGCCAGACGGGGTTGCGCCAGCGATGGCCTTCGGCGGCTTTTTCCCTGACGTAATCCTCGTTGATCTCAATTCCCAGTCCGGGTCCGTCGGGAATGGCCACGGTGCCATCAACGTAGGAAAAGACCGATGGATCATTCACATAATCCAGCAGGTCATTACTTTTATTGTAATGGATGCCCAGGCTCTGTTCCTGAATGAAGGCATTGTAGCACAGCGCATCAAGCTGCAGGTTGGCCGCCAGTGCGATCGGCCCCAGAGGGCAGTGTAGTGCCACCGCCACATCATAGGCTTCCGCCATGGCAGCGATCTTGCGTGTTTCGGTAATACCGCCAGAGTGGGACGGATCGGGCTGAATGATGTCCACGCAGCCCTGTTCGAGTATTTTCTTGAAATCCCAGCGCGAGAACAGCCGCTCTCCCAGGGCGATCGGAGCGGAGCAATGGGCCGTTATTTCAGGAAGGGCATCAAAATTTTCGCTCAATACCGGCTCTTCTATGAACATGAGATCGAAAGGCTGCAGTTCACGCGCCAGCACCTTGGCCATGGGTTTGTGGACCCGGCCATGAAAATCCACACCGATACCGATATAGGGTCCCACCGCGTCCCGGATGGCGGCAACACGGGCAATGGCCGCATCGACTTTCTCATGACTGTCGATGAACTGCATTTCTTCCGTACCGTTCATTTTTACTGCCGTAAAACCGCGGGCAACCACATCCTTTGCGGCACGGGCCGTATCGGCAGGGCGGTCGCCGCCAATCCATGAATAGACCCGGATGCGGTCACGACATTTACCACCCAGCAACTGCCATACCGGCATGCCGAAAGCCTTGCCCTTTATATCCCACAGCGCCTGGTCAATACCGGCAATCGCGCTCATGTGGATGGCGCCACCGCGGTAGAAACCAGCGCGGTACATGACATTCCAGTGGTCCTCGATCATGAAGGGGTCCTTGCCGATCAGGTAATCGGACAGTTCTTCCACCATGGCGGCAACGGTTGCGGCGCGGCCTTCCACGACCGGCTCCCCCCAGCCGGCAATTCCCTCATCCGTTTCGATCTTGAGAAACAGCCAGCGCGGCGGAACCATGTAGGTACGTAGTGCTGTAATCTTCATTTTTGTTTCCTGTTATTGTTATTTTTACTTCGGACGGTGCACAGATTCAGGATAGGGCCTTCATGAAACGGTCGGCTGCACGCCCAACGTCCGCGGCTGTATTTCCAGCACGATATAACGCCGACCCCAGACCAAAACCCGCAGCGCCCGCAGCCAGATAGGACTGCATGTTATCAGGAGTAATCCCCCCTACGGGAATGAAACGGGTGCTACGCGGGAAGACGCTTTTCCACGCAGTCAGGGCCTTCGTGCCCAGCTGTTCCGCCGGGAACAGCTTGAGGGCATCCGCCCCGGCATGAAGAGCTGCGAACCCTTCGGTTGGGGTCGCCACGCCGGGGGTGCAGATCATGCCGCGCTTCTTGGCTTCCGTGATCACCGCCAGATCGGCGTGGGGCATGACAACCAGCCGCCCCCCATGGCTGGCAACCTCGCCCACCGCATCAGGGGATGTAACGGTGCCTGCCCCCACCAGGATCCGGTCCCCGAATGTATCCTGCAGCAGAGCGATACTCTGATAGGGTGCGGGTGAATTGAGGGGAACTTCGATAATGGTAAAGCCGGTGTCAACCAGCACGCGGCCGATGTCGAGCGCCTCGTGCGGTTGCACGCCGCGCAGGATGGCGATGAGAGGGCAACGGGTAAATGCCGTGTCGAAGCAGGTCATATGACAGCTCCTTTCTGGTCGTGTAAATGGGACGGAGTCCGGTCAAGCAGGTGGGCGGCACAGGCTAGCCGGAACAGGCCGGCAGGCGCAGTATTTCCCGCTATTGAAGGTGGGGGGTGCCCCAGTACCGTAAACGCCAGCCGATATCGCTGGCACAATGCGCGTTCGCCTACAAGAACAGGCGTGGCGTGCTGAGTGGCCTCCAACGCGGCCATGCCAGCGTGGATTTCTTCCCCGATCAGCAGACCGGACAGATAATCGGCGGTATAGGCGCGTTCCAGCCTGTTGCGCAGCACAACGGTGCGGGCCGAAAACAGGCGACCAGCAAGAGGAATGCCAGACTGAGCGGTACGGACCCCCATGGCAAAAGCCTCATCACGGTAGCCGTCATCAGGTGGCGCTGTTGAGGGCAGGCGACCAAGGATGCTGTGCCGCATAAGAACGGCAAACAGTTCACCCGTCATGAATGTCCGGAATTCTGTGATAATCTGCCCTTGTACTTGCGCCCATTTGGAGTGTGTGCCTGGCAGGACAACCGTATGATGGCTGTTCCCATCAGTTCCCATTATTCCGACAATCTGCGTTTCCTCGCCGCGCATCACATCGGGTAGGGAACCGTCCTTCAGCAGGCCCGGGACGATATGCAGCATGCCGTGGGCCGTAGGCTGCAGGCCCAGTCCGTCGGCGAGTTGGCACAAGGATGCTGGACAGGGAAGATAGGATACTTCCCGCCAGCCGTTGATGCTTCCCACCATGCCACAGGCCAGCATGGGCACCGGATCATTCAGCCGCCATTGTGCGAGGATGTCTGACAGAACCTGCGCAAAACCACCATCCGGCAGATGGAGAATTCCCTGTCGGGCATGATGGGTATGCAAGATGATACCCTGCGCGTCGAGCAGCCATGCGCGTAGCGACGATGTACCCCAATCCAGCCCCAGTAGTGCGGGCTTTGCGGGATCAAGCGATTTCATGAGTCAGTCCTTTCCAACCCATTTGCCGCGAAATGGCTTCGGCCGCATTCAGAACCATAGGGGATAGTTCCTCCATGCGCGCGCGGGGAAGATAAACCGCCGCGCTGGCAATGCTGATTGCAGCCACGATGCAGCCACGTGCATCACGCAGGGGAGCGGCGACGCAATGTATGCCCGTTTCATTGTCTTCGAGATCGAACACGCAGCCCGTATTCCTGTAGGTGTGCATCCGCTCCAGCCACAGATCAGGAGACGTCCCTTTCTCTGTCGCGTCCCGATATAAACGCCGCCATTCGGATTTTGTGTCATCCAGCAGGAGCGCACGTCCAACACCGGTCAGGGCAAGGGGCATGCGCTGACCGATGCGGGAACGCATTTCCAATCCGCGCTGGCCGTTGACCTTGTCAAGATACAGGACATCATTCTCGACGCGGATACCGAGATGGATGGTATCCCGCGATTTTAGGCCCAGTTCACGTAGGATGGGGCGGGCCACTACGGCTATGGGGTTATCTTCCTGCGCGTGCTGTGCCAGTTCCAGAAAGCGTGGCCCGAGGAAATAGGTGTCGCCCGGCATTTGCCGGAGCCAGCGGCCTTGTACAAGAGCCGCTACCAGTCGCTGCGTTGTGCTGCGCGTATAGCCTGCATGGGTCATGAGGGCAGGTAGGGAACGGTGGCCCTCGCTGACCGCCTGCAGCAAACACAAGCCCCGCCCAAGGGTCTGTGTCCCATCTGGCCATGTCTGGTCTCCTGCACTCATTGTATCTGGACCGCTATCTTGTTTTTGTTGTCTGAGCCTAGAACGCGATATCTGGGAATTTCAATATATGAATGGGAAACCCATATTGTGGGATATGATTAATTACACATGTTATACCTTGTGCGGCCATTAACTATTAATACATTACATAATATATATTTCGTGCACATTTATTTTATTCGGGGTTTATATATTTTCGATTTCTGTTCACGTTGACGTCATGATGGCGTTCTATCCATCAGACAGCAAGGCGAGCTTCGGCCAAAACACCCAGCCCCACGGTTGGCGTCGTTTTTAGTAGTCAAAATAACAATGTTTCATGTTGTGGATTCTATCTAGCGTATCTGCATCGGAACTTTCAGCGAAGAAAATGTGGATATGAAAGTATCCGAGCACGGAATCGATATATAAGAACAAATTAAATAATACTATATACAAAAAATAAAATAACAGGACGAATTAACGCGATGAGCATTAAATGCAATAGTACCAACAAAGTATACCTATGGTGTTGACATTTGCAGCATAAATATTGTGTGTTAATAAGCGGAAGGAGTGCATAATTATGGATAAATTACCACATTACCCCGATATCACCTCTATGAGCGGCCAGGCATCACGTCGCTCCATGCTTAAATATTTTTTTGCCACACTCCTGTTGCCGCCCATCTGTGCAATAGCTAAGGACACCAGCGCAAGTAACGCATCTATCCAAAATGCACTCGAAGCATGGGCAAATGCAGCGGGACTTTCTCCAGATATGCATCATGTCCGCACCATCATCGCCGATTATTTTGCGTCGACCCCTGAACATGCTTCGCTTCGCCAGCAGCGCCAACGCGCGGATGCGTTCTATCTTAACAACATTCCTCTTCCGGCTGATTTGCGGTTTACCGATGTGAATACGCGACCTGTCAAAGGTGAATGGTCCACAGGCAAGCTGACCGCCCCTCATAAAATCATGCTCTATCTGCACGGTGGAGGATATGTTTTAGGTAGTCCAAAAGGATGGCGGCCAGTTAGCGCAGTGATTGGACGCGAAGCAGGGATCATGACTTTTTCACTTGCCTATCGTCTTGCTCCCGAACACCCGTTTCCCGCAGCGCTGGAAGATGCGTGCACAGCATATCGCTGGTTGCTGTCCATGAACTATTCTGCCAGGCAGATCATTATCGCTGGAGATTCTGCTGGTGGTGGTCTGGCCCTGGCAGTGATGTTCAAACTTCGCTCATTAGGATTGCCGTTGCCCGCAGCCGCTTTCGTGATGTCACCTTGGACGGATCTGACACTTGGTGGCGACACGATGGATCGACCTCTCGAGTACGACCCGTATAATATAAAGGCCGACAACCAAAGGAATGTGCAGGCCTATCTAAAAGGAGGGGATGTCCGGAATCCGTATGTATCGCCATTATTCGGTGATTTTCGCGGCTTTCCACCTGGAGGGTTCGAAAAACCTACTGGTTTTGAGGCCTTCTGTGTGATTCCATTCCTCTGGTTCTGGTTGAGGGAATGGCGATATGAAACAGCCTGGTTTCTTTGATGTTGAGGAGCGGCTTGCCCGGTTGAGCGGGCTTGGCGATCAACTCGAGGCCTTTTCCCGGACTGTGGATTTTGAGGTGTTCCGCCCTGATTTGAAGAAGGCTCTGGCGTATTCGGATGGGAGCAAAGGCGGGCGCCCTCCGTTTGATCTGGTGCTGATGTTCAAGATCCTGGTGATCCAGACGCTGAACAATTTGTCTGATGAGCGGACGGAGTACCTGATCAATGATCGTCTCTCTTTTATGCGTTTCCTTGGTCTGGGGCTGTCGGACCGTGTGCCTGACGCCAAAACGGTCTGGCTGTTCCGTGAACGCCTGACCCAGACGGGTGCGATTGAAAGACTGTTTGACCGCTTTGACGCGACCCTGCGCAAGGCCGGATATTTGCCGATGTCGGGCCAGATTCTGGACGCAACGCTGGTGGCTGCTCCAAAGCAGCGCAATACAAACGCCGAGAAAGCGGATCTCCGGGCAGGGCGTATTCCTGAAGAGTGGCAGGACAAGCCCGCAAAGCTGTCCCACAAGGATCGCCATGCGCGCTGGACGCTGAAGTTCACGAAAGCAAAGCGTCAGGATGACGGAAGTATGCCCGCAACGGATCTTGCCATTCCGTTCTTTGGCTACAAATCCCACGTCTCCATCGACCGGAAATATCGGCTGATTCGCAAATGGAAGGCCACAGATGCCGCCGCCAGTGATGGCGCGCGATTGAGAGAGGGCTTGCTTGATAAAACCAATACGGCCTCAAGCGTCTGGGCGGATACCGCCTACCGCTCGAAAGCCAATGAGGACTTCATGGACAAAGAGGGTTTCGTCTCGAAGGTCCACAGGAAAAAGCCGAATCTCAAGCCCATGCCCCGCCATGCCCAGCGGTCCAACGCGGGGAAGTCGGTGATCCGATCCCGCGTCGAGCATGTCTTTGCCGATCAGAAATCGCAGATGGGATTGTTCATCCGGGCCGTCGGCATCACACGGGCCACAATGACGATCGGACTGGCCAATATCGTCTACAACATGCGCCGTTTCCTCTTCCTGGAGAGAATGAACGCGAGCGCATAGCAATCCAGCGGGGGGTAGTCCCCAATTTGCTCAAAACGCAGAAAGAAAGCTACCTCAGGAACCGTCAATCAAATCGCCGAAAGCCTAAAAACACGAGCCAGGCACATCAATCAGAGGTTTTTTCGAACCCTCCACCTGTGCTTATTCAGGTGGGAGAAAACGAGGCTTATTTCTCGGACTCTGCCCGGCTTGCTGACCGTCTGGCACAAGCCAACGTGGATGTCAGGCTTCAGAAATGGCCGCGTGTATTTCATGTCTGGCAGGCATGGAGTCCGCTTTTGCCTCAAGCCAGAGAAGCGGTTGCCAGCGCCGCAGAGTTCATCAAGCGTCAGTTGGCATAAAGGACGGAAGTTCGCTCAACATCGATAGATTATTCACAGTGCCTACCGGGCTCTGTAAAATAATTGATTTAACGCCGGTATTTACGGAGACCTGTGGATGCGTGGCGACGTGACAGACGAGGAATGGGCAATCACTGGAGACCTGCTGCCGCCTGGACGTAGCTGTTGCTCACTGTAATGCTTGATGTCCTACGTTTCGGTTGCCTATGGCAAAATATACATGAGCGCGAAGGAAAATAGCACTCGGTATATGTCCGATACGGCCGCTGATGCTCTTATGACCGCGTCAGTCGCCAACCCCAGCAGGCCTCGGAGCTTTTTTTGATAGCACGTCCTGCAGAGCCGCCTTGTTGAGCGACAGGTCCTCGACGATCCGTTTCAACTCCACGTTCCCGTCCTCGCGCTGGCGCAACCGTTTCATTTCGGCCGGCATCAGGCCCGCGTATTTCTTCCGCCAGTTGCAGAACGTTGCCCCCGAGATGCGTGCCTTCCGTTAAACCCGGTAGCAGGTGTGCCCGTGTCCGTGGACCTCAATACAAACGCGATCTGCGCCTTGGTGAACGCCGATGCCTTCAAGAAATTCTCATTATCCTGGATCCGGGATCATAGGTGGAGAATTCCAACCCCAATTTGCCGTGTTTTCGGGGAACTCGTCAAAACATTCGAGGTGGTATAGTCCCTGGGACGCTTAGCCTCTCGGGGCAAATGCGTCCCTGACGGCCTTCACGAATGATGCCCACATCTCGTCCGTTATTCGCGGGTAGTTACGGCGTAACTTCCTGCCCACACTGGCCTCATCGTTCGCGGTTACGGAGCGGATTATCTCGTCTGCCAACCTGTCCGGCATCTCACAAATTTCCTTCAGGTCCAGCCTGGCGTTGTCGTGGTTCCGGAGATACAGCGCCTCATCCCGCATGTGATGGACTATAGTCGTGTTGATGATATCCGCCAAGTAAATGACATGCGGAACATAGTTGGCATATCGCCAAGTAGGCCGAGCCAGGTCCTCGTCAGAAAAGATCAGGTCTGACTCTACGCCGTCGGGATATATCGTGGGCTTGGAGGCGAATGATATGTGGGATCTAATCTGGCTCATTAGGGGAGCGGAAATCTTGTCGAGGACGTCATCATAGGCTCGACGACTGGTTGGGTCGTCATTGATGGCGACGGATACGGGTAAGATGACGTCTTGGGAGGTCGCACCGTCTCGACGCAAAATGTCGTTGATGAGAAACCGGTGCACGCGGCCATTGCCGTCAATAAGTGGATGGACATAGACGAAGCCGAAAGATGCGATAGCAGCACGCATAACTGGTGACTGGTGTTGCGTGCGATCCAAAAATATCTCAATGCCCTCAAGCATGGCGGCCACGTCTTCTGCCGGGGGGGCCAGGTAGTGCACAACCTGCGAGTGATGGGTTGTCTGTCCGACAAAGACAGGAGACTTTCGATACCCGCTGTATGGAATCAGAGCTGTGTCGCCCAAAATGGCTTTCTGAATACTGGCCAGTCGCTGCTCAGATAGAATGCCACTCGCTGCCTGGTGAGCGTCTGAAGCGCCGCCTCCAAGGGAAGGCGGGACGTTGTAACCGGTCCAAGTCGCAATAACTTGAGCAAAACGCTGGATACGATTTGTCGCTCCAGATTCCTTTTCAATGTCAAAGCTCGCCCGACTTTCTCGTGTTGTCAGCCAGGATGCAGAGCGGGACAGCAATTCCGCACCGAACTCCTCAATGATTTCATCATAGTGTCTCGAGATATTGTAATTAAAGGCTTCCACAAGGCGCTTGGAAAGCGGAATGGCTGGGCAGAAAAATCTTGTCCCAGGCATATTGTTGATAACCTTCCACTTGGAGATGCGGATTTCATTCTCCACTACGCTCGCGGCCAGATTCCTGTCACTGTCAAGAACCGGAATGTAAGACCCTCGCAAGTCTGGTGGTTGGACGAGGTCTTCGCCGGTAAGGAACTCATACAGGAACGCAGCACGCCGGGCGTACTGACTGGTGGGTTTGTTGTTCACCCACTCCTGGACAAACCAAGATCCTCCGACGTTAAAGACGCGTGAGAGCAACTCAAGGTTTATGGGCTCATGACGGATGTGAAACTGCAGGTGGTCAGCTATCTTCTCCCCGGGATACATTTGGGGGGGATAGATTTCCGTAATATATGGACCAATGTCTGTAGTACGGCGGTTGGTTCCGATGTAACTTCTGACAGCTAGGCCCCCAAAAGGTTCTACTTCGAAATTCTCTGCGAGCCAGAGTCCCCCGCAAATCATGTTTCCGCCAGCCATCTCACCACCTGTGAAAAACGGGCGACTTTGCCCAAGAACGATGAGCGTAACACAAAAACGATGAAAAATGAGGCGTCAAACGCAAAAAACGTGTAGAAACAGCATGTGCAGGTCGTCCCAACCAGGACTCTCCGTCAAATTCCTTTGGGCCTGCCGGTCAGTTGGTACTCGGCCCATTGTCCGGGGCCCCCGTTGCCGGAACCGGTCGACCCGACATCGATATATCGCCTCGTCGTCATAGCGCTGGGCTATCGCGGCCTGGCTATGCGACGAAGGATCCGGTCACGGACACTCAGGCGTCTGCGCCGGATGTCTAGACCAAAGGGCAGTGCCCACTCTTATGACTTTCAATAATATTCGTCATGGGCCCGAAGGCGAGGTTTTTTCCAGCCTGTCGATTGCGGCCTGATCGGACGCGGCCTCACGAAGCGCGATCCAGTCGTCAGGCGGATCGCCGGCCTCCAGCATCCCTTTGAAAACCCTGTAAGCATCGGTCTTTGCCCCATAGGTCCGCAAAGTCGTTTCATCGTTCACCCATGCGAAGATGATGATTTTCGCGGTCGAGTCATAGCGAAAGAATAAACGGAAACGACCATTACCAAATTTTGCCCGGAACCAGTGCCTGTGCGCGACGCCAAGTGTCGAGCCTTGCCGATAGACGGTTGCGGTCGGATCGGCAGGAATTGTCTGGAATACCAACTTGCTCAAAGCAGCCAGCAGCTTCGTGTTCGCCTCCCTCTGGTATTTTTCAGGCTTTTTTGCCTTCAATACCTCGACCGCGTCGGTCAGCTTTTCCAACTGATCGAGAAAGAGGGGATGCGCCAGAATGGTCCAGCCATTGATCGTAATCACGATTAGAGCGCAACGTCACCGTCAATGCTGGCATCGAGGTCAATGTCCATGTCCCCGACAAGCGCGGCCATGCGATCGCGAAGGTTGGTGGGCAGAGCGGCAACGGATGTACCAGGGTGTTTCTCCATGTCCTCGGCCAGAAATACAAGGAAGCGGTCTATAACTGGGTCGCTTGCCTCGTCCTTAGCCCTCTCGACGTAGACCCGATGCTGATCGTCGATAAAGAAGGCGATACGTCCGCCGTAGTCCACGCCCAAAGCCTGCCGAACGCTTTTGGGAACGGTCGTCTGGCCCTTGGCGGTGATCCTGCTTTCTTCTTTCAGCAGCGCAGCCATGTTTAGATCCCCAATTTACACTCGGGTGTATGTAAGGGAATTTCCTTACCTTGTCAAGCTAGACTACACCTGCCGGTTATCTATTGGGCGATTAGGCGTTAATTTCTGAACACGCTCATAAGCGCAGCTTATTTATTCGTTGCTTGTGACGGGGGCAGAAAACCCCTAGCCGATGCGAAGTGAAGGCTAAAAGTATGAAAAGCTGAGCGGCAGGTGGCGACCAGAGGTACGGGCAACACGGCGCACCTCACGATACTGCAATCATCGCTTCAATGGCGATGATGGTTTTCAAAACATGAGCTTGTAAGAGCAGTGAGATCCGAGCGAGAGGAGAAACTTGCCAGCAGACGGGTTCAACGCCGAATACATCCAGCAGGACAAAGCTTGAGCCGATCAATCAACCACCGACCAGCTGGGCCTGGCGGTTCGGTTGTTGGATAGACTACAGTCATGGGCATATCGGCGCCCCCGTGGGCAATACCCTCGATACGGAGTTCAACCAGTCGGCCGCCGTCAATGTCCGCTCGAACAGTATGAAGTGGCATGCCACCCCAACCCAGACCGCCCAGCAGAAAATGATGCTTGGCATACAGATCGGCAAGCCGCCATGTCAGGGGCGACATGACGCCACGTTCCTTGCCTGCGGACAGGTTGGTGCGGTCGGTCAGCACAAGCTGGACGTGGCGGGCCAGTTCTTCCCGGGGAATGACGCCGTCAATCCGCGCCAGCGGATGATCATGTGCGGCCACGATCAGGAAGCGGATATCTCCCAGCGCCTCGCTGGACATGGATGGGGGAAGGTCGGGCAGGGGGCCTGCAATACCGATACCGGCCCGCCCATCGAGCAGGGGCTGAAACACGCCGCCAAGGGCCTCGACATAAAGCCGCAGGGGGGTGTGTGGAAACGTCTCGCGAAACTTCGCCGCCATGGCTGTCATGCGGTCCATCGGGAAGAACACATCGACTACGACCGACAGTTCCGGCTCCAGCCCGGACGACATGCCTTTGGCCCGCGCCTTCATGAAATCCACGCCCGCGACCACGCCGCGCGCATCGGCCAGCAGAACCCTGCCAGCGACGGTCAACTGTGGGTAGCGGCCCGTCCGGTCGAACAGCATCACACCCATCTGGGCCTCAAGGCCCGCAACCATTTCGCTGACGGCCGATTGTGACCGGCGCAGCAGCCGGGCGGCGGCCGAGAAGCTGCCTTCATCGCTGGCCGCAATGAAGGTGCGCAGTTGGTCCAGTGAGACGCCATCCAGCATGATCCGCCAATCCATCGGTTATTCCGGTATTATATATCGGAATATAGCGGCTTTATAGATACCTGTGTTCATGGGACATGCTGGATCATGTTCAGGGCCATCGGAAACCTGTTTTCAGGGCGCAACAGATGGTCCGTGTCCTGCGCCCCTGCGGAGAAGACCAGCGTGAAGATCCTGCATATCGATTCCAGTATCCTTGGCGAATATTCCTTCAGCCGCCAGCTTTCGGCTGAAACCGTCGCGCGGCAGAAGGCCGAGCATCCCGACGCCAACGTGCTCTACCGCGATCTCGCCGCCGATCCGCTGCCGTACCTGACTGGCGCGCATCTGGCGGCCCGTCAGGGTACTCCCGTGACGGAAGCCACGCTTGAAGCGGATCTGGCGATCGGGAATTCCCATATCGAGGATCTGGCGGCCGCCGACATCATCGTGATCGGCGTACCGATGTACAATTTCTCCATTCCCGCTCAGCTCAAGTCATGGATTGATCGCGTTGTCGTGGCTGGCAAAACGTTCCAGTACGGTGCGGCTGGCCCGGAAGGGTTGCTGCCAGCGGGTAAAAAGGCATTCCTTATCTCGTCCCGCGGCGGGATCTATACTGGCGACAGTCCGGCCGCAGTTCTGGATCACCAGGAAAAATATCTCAGTGCGGTCCTTGGCTTCATCGGTGTGCGTGATGTCGTCTGGATCAGGGCGGAAGGCCTGTCCCTGGGCGCTGAGGCCAAGGAGGCCGCCATTGTCCAGGCCCAGAGCGAAATCGCCCTCGTTCCGGCCTGATATCCTTTTGTGCAACAGGAATATTTTTCATGACCAGACATCATTTCGCGGCATCGGCGCTGGCAGCCATGACTGTTTTCTGCGCGGTTTCCCATGCCACCGCCCAGCAGGTTTCCACGCCCGACCCGTCGGCGGTGAGGGCCGGCACCTATAGGGTCGAGCCGTATCATACGCAGGTCGGCTTCACCCTCTCGCATATGGGTTTCAGCAATTTTTCCGGTTTTTTTAACGGTGTATCCGGCTCGCTTAAAATCGATCCCGCCCATCTCTCGGCCACCAACCTTGATGTCACGATTCCGGTGCAGTCGGTCGACACCACGGTGCCGAAGCTGGATGGCGAGCTGAAAAGCGCGCAGTGGTTCGATGCGAGCCGGTTCCCCAATGCGACGTTCAAGTCCACCCGCATTGTCCAGACCAGTGCGAGCACCGCCGACATTACCGGCAATCTGAGCCTGCACGGTGTGACCCGACCGGTCACACTGAAGGCCCGTCTGGTCGGCAGCGGGACCAACCCGCTCGACAAGATGTTTACGGTGGGTTTTGAAGCGACGGGCACGATTGTCCGCAGCCAGTTTGGCGTCAAACAATACGTGCCGCTTGTGGGTGACGAGGTGACGCTAACGATTGCAGGGGCATTCGAACTGCAACAGTAAATCGTTACAGGCCTTACGATGTGTCGCGCGACATGCGCATTAACGGATCATTTTGTAAAGCCGCCTGTCATCAGGCTGACAGGCGGCCTTTTGTTGTTTCGATTTCGCTTCTGCCCTGTCCGTTATACGCAATGTAGACACGATCGGATTACAGGCTGTTTGAAAAGTTAGATTAGAAAATATCCAGCAATCATAAGGAAGTTTTTGGTGAAGATTTTTTCAAAAAGCGTCAAAGAACACCGCCTTTTTGAAAAAAGGCGGAACCCAAAAACTTTTATTGTTTTTTATCAATGATTTGTTTTCAAATAATCACTTAGCCTTTTGGGGGCGCTTCAACCCCGGACATGCTCAAGATGGCAGGCGGCAGGCGGGCTCCCTGAATATGGACGGCATCTACGTCTGCATTGATCTTCGTCCGCTCGTCTGGCGTGAAATGGATCGCCGCCGCGCCGAGATTTTGCTCCATATGCGCGATTTTCGTGGTGCCGGGGATCGGCACGATCCACGGCTTCTGGGCCAGCAGCCAGGCCAGGGCGATCTGCGCGGGCGTGGCGTTCTTCGCGCGCGCCCAGCGTTTGACCACGTCAACAAGCGCCATGTTCGCCTTGAGCGCGTCCGGCGCGAAGCGTGGAATGATGGCCCGTAAATCATTGGTGAAGTGTCGCGACGGGGTGATGCCCCCTCCCAGGAATCCCATGCCAAGCGGGCTCCAGGCCACGAAGCCGATGCCCAGTTCCTCACATAGGGGAATGATCTCCTGCTCGGGGCCGCGCCACAGCATGGAATATTCATTCTGGATCGCGGTGACCGGATGGACGGCATGCGCACGCCGGATCGTCTGTACACCTGGTTCAGACAGCCCGTAATGCCTGATTTTGCCTTCAGTAATCAGGTCGCTCAGCGTGCCGACAACATCCTCGATCGGCATGGCCGGATCGACACGGTGCTGATAGACGAGATCAAGGTGGTCGGTTCGCAGGCGCTTGAGCATGCCTTCGATCGCAATCCGAATATGCTCAGGGCGGCTGTTGAGGCCGGGCAGTTGCTTTCCGGTCTCTGGATCAATATTGAAACCGAACTTGGACTCAAGGACGACCTTGTCCCGGATACCCTGCAATGCCTCGCCGACCACCCCTTCGGAGAGGAAGGGACCGTAGGCTTCCGCCGTATCGATTAGCGTCACGCCCCGGTCCACCGCGCGCCGAATGAGGGCAATCCCCGTGGCCCGATCTATAAAGCTGCCATAAAAATCCTTGAGACCGCCCGGCGGGTGCCCCGGAACCCACTGGCAGCCGAGACCGATGCTCGATACTTCCAGATCCCTCAACTTGCGACGGGCCGTGACAGGAAGTGATGTGGGCAGTGTCGCGGCCCGCGCCATGCCTGCGGGAACGAGCGATGCAGCGCCAAGCGCCGCACCGAGCGACAATGCCTTGCGCCGGGTTAGGGAGAGCACGTCGCGAGGAGCAGGTTCAGGAGACATGGCTGTCGGTATCCTTCAGGGTTGACGTTTGAAAACAACGAGCGGCTGCATCAGAGGACGCGATCTGCTGATTGCCCTAGTCTGACAGCTTAATCCGAAGTTTCATTTTCAATTAGTCAGGTTAATCCGCATGACGTCATTAGTATGACTAATAAATCAGCCCCGGCTCTCATCCAGTCAACGCGCATTCGCCCCGAAACACAATGCTACCATCAGATACGCAAACCGGATCGGGCAGATGCGCCTTCATCCATGCCGCCATTGGTCAAACCTGGCGGCATGAAAGGGATCGACCTCAGTAGTGAATGACGGAGCGGATGGATTTTCCCTCATGCATCAGGTCAAAGGCGGTGTTGATGTCTTCGAGTGGCATCGTATGGGTTACGAACGGTGCCAACTGGATATCGCCGCGCATCGCATCCTCCACCATCCCGGGAAGCTGGGTGCGTCCCTTCACACCGCCGAACGCTGTGCCCCGCCATGAACGACCGGTGACAAGCTGGAACGGGCGGGTGGAAATCTCCTGACCTGCCCCGGCGACGCCGATCACGATCGACTGTCCCCACCCGCGATGCGCGGATTCGAGTGCCGCACGCATGACGTTGACATTGCCGATGCACTCGAACGTATGGTCGATGCCCCAGTCGGTCATTTCCACCAAAACCTGCTGGATCGGCTTGTCACAGTCCTTGGGATTGAGGCAATCCGTGGCGCCGAATGCCTTCGCCAGTTCGAACTTTTCGGGATTGGTATCAATGGCGAATATCCGTCCGGCTTTCGCCTGCCGCGCGCCCTGGATTACGGCAAGACCGATACCGCCAAGCCCGAAGACCGCGACTGAATCACCGGCCTGTACCTTGGCCGTGTTATGTACCGCACCGATACCGGTCGTCACGCCACAGCCGAGCAGGCAGACATGTCCCGGATTGGACGCCGGATTGATTTTAGCAAGCGAGACTTCAGCGACGACCGTGAATTCGCTGAACGTCGAACAGCCCATGTAGTGATGGATCGGCTGGCCCTTGTAAGAAAAACGTGTTGTCCCGTCCGGCATGACGCCCTTGCCTTGGGTCGCGCGAACTGAGATGCAGAGATTGGTCTTGCCCGATTTGCAGAACAGACATTCACCGCACTCCGCTGTATAGAGCGGAATGACGTGGTCGCCCGGCGCCACGCTGGTTACACCTTCCCCGACTTCGATCACGATCCCGGTCCCTTCGTGTCCAAGCACCGCCGGGAACAATCCTTCGGGATCATCCCCCGACAGGGTAAAGGCGTCCGTGTGGCACACACCTGTATGGGTGATCTGGACGAGCACCTCGCCTGCGCGGGGCGGTTCAACATCGATCTCGACGATTTCAAGTGGCTTGCCAGCCTCGAATGCAACGGCGGCCCGTGATTTCATGATGTTTCCTTCATATTTGGCAGGATCAGCGGAGATAGGACCGGACGAGCGAGACGACCTTCTCGATGGAACCGGAAGCCGCGTCGCGGTCCCCGGCGCACTCGACGAACTCCTCACGCAAATGGCTTTCCAGGATACCCGCCATCAGGCCGTTGGTAGCGCCCCGGATCGCAGCGACCTGTTGTAGCACCGGGCCACATTCAGCCCCTTTCTCCAGAGCCTGCTCTAATGCGTCGAGTTGTCCCCTGATGCGGCGCACCCGTGTCAGGACGCGCTTTTTCTCTTCGGGTGTATGCGGCACGAAAAGGTCACTCCAATTATACTGTCCCTTAGTATCCTTCACATACTCCCATGCAGTATGCAAACAGGCACGGGGAGAGACAGCGACACGATCTTGTGAAGATCACCCGTCGATCCTTTTCCCGTCATAACGGAGCTGTGCTTCCTGAACCTCCTCCATGTGCTGTTCGGCCCAGTGGGTCAGGCTGGCAACAGCCTGCGTCAATGTTTCGCCCAGAGATGTCAGGCTGTATTCGACCGCCACCGGCACCGTGGCATGGACAGTACGCAGGACCAGTCCGTCGCGTTCGAGGTTCTTCAGAACCTGGGACAGAACTTTCTGGGAAATGCCGCCGATCTTTCTCCGGATCACACTGAAACGTGCGCTGCCGTCCCTGAGACAATCAAGAATCAGAAGCGCCCATTTGTCGCCGATCCGGTTCAGCACCATGCGGGTGGGACAGTTTTGAGCATATACGTCGAACGCCGGGTGGGGGCGTGACGGCATTGGTTTCCTTTGAGTAACCATGTGTCCTGCAGGTGCCTTCTTGTCGTGTTTTTAGTCCATGAGTAACTTGGAAAACGAAACTAGGTTTCAATACGAAACCTGGTCTGAAATGTCACTGTGCTACATCGCATTTACAGGGATTTAGGCATGAGCAAGGTTATCGTGGTCTATCACTCGGTCTATGGTCATACGAAGGTGGTTGCCGAGCATGTGGCGCGCGGAGCCGAGGCAAGGCTCGTCGCAATCGACGCGAACGGAGACATCAGTGACGCGGAGTGGACGGCACTGAACGAGGCAGACGCCATCATCATGGGATCGCCCACCTACATGGGCAATGTGAGCTGGCAGTACAAGAAATTCGCCGATGCGACCTCGAAGATATGGTTCACGCGCGGCTGGCAGGACAAGGTTTTCGGTGGCTTCACCAATTCCGCGAGCCCGAACGGCGACAAGCAGGTAGCGTTGATCACCCTGCAGACCCTGGCGTCCCAGCATGGCGGAATCTGGGTCAGCCTGGGCGTTCCCCCGTCGAACACGAAGGCGGCAACCTGGAGGGTTCGAAAAACCTACTGGTTTTGAGGCCTTCTGTGTGATTCCATTCCTCTGGTTCTGGTTGAGGGAATGGCGATATGAAACAGCCTGGTTTCTTTGATGTTGAGGAGCGGCTTGCCCGGTTGAGCGGGCTTGGCGATCAACTCGAGGCCTTTTCCCGGACTGTGGATTTTGAGGTGTTCCGCCCTGATTTGAAGAAGGCTCTGGCGTATTCGGATGGGAGCAAAGGCGGGCGCCCTCCGTTTGATCTGGTGCTGATGTTCAAGATCCTGGTGATCCAGACGCTGAACAATTTGTCTGATGAGCGGACGGAGTACCTGATCAATGATCGTCTCTCTTTTATGCGTTTCCTTGGTCTGGGGCTGTCGGACCGTGTGCCTGACGCCAAAACGGTCTGGCTGTTCCGTGAACGCCTGACCCAGACGGGTGCGATTGAAAGACTGTTTGACCGCTTTGACGCGACCCTGCGCAAGGCCGGATATTTGCCGATGTCGGGCCAGATTCTGGACGCAACGCTGGTGGCTGCTCCAAAGCAGCGCAATACAAACGCCGAGAAAGCGGATCTCCGGGCAGGGCGTATTCCTGAAGAGTGGCAGGACAAGCCCGCAAAGCTGTCCCACAAGGATCGCCATGCGCGCTGGACGCTGAAGTTCACGAAAGCAAAGCGTCAGGATGACGGAAGTATGCCCGCAACGGATCTTGCCATTCCGTTCTTTGGCTACAAATCCCACGTCTCCATCGACCGGAAATATCGGCTGATTCGCAAATGGAAGGCCACAGATGCCGCCGCCAGTGATGGCGCGCGATTGAGAGAGGGCTTGCTTGATAAAACCAATACGGCCTCAAGCGTCTGGGCGGATACCGCCTACCGCTCGAAAGCCAATGAGGACTTCATGGACAAAGAGGGTTTCGTCTCGAAGGTCCACAGGAAAAAGCCGAATCTCAAGCCCATGCCCCGCCATGCCCAGCGGTCCAACGCGGGGAAGTCGGTGATCCGATCCCGCGTCGAGCATGTCTTTGCCGATCAGAAATCGCAGATGGGATTGTTCATCCGGGCCGTCGGCATCACACGGGCCACAATGACGATCGGACTGGCCAATATCGTCTACAACATGCGCCGTTTCCTCTTCCTGGAGAGAATGAACGCGAGCGCATAGCAATCCAGCGGGGGGTAGTCCCCAATTTGCTCAAAACGCAGAAAGAAAGCTACCTCAGGAACCGTCAATCAAATCGCCGAAAGCCTAAAAACACGAGCCAGGCACATCAATCAGAGGTTTTTTCGAACCCTCCAGGTTGTGCTTGATATTTCGCGTCAAGACGTATCAGAGCATCTTTTCGCCAAAATATCCCACCTGGTGCAGCATGTTGGCATCGACTACATCAAGTGGGACTTCAATAGAGACCTGGTTGAAGCGGCCGATGCTCATGGCCGTGCGGCTTACAGGCGTCAGGTTCTCGCATTATATGCCCTATGGGACCGGCTTCGCGCCACCCATCCTGCACTGGAAATCGAAAGTTGTGCATCGGGCGGCGGCCGCGCGGACTGGGGTGCTCTGGCCCACACCCAGCGGGTCTGGACTTCGGATAATACTGACGCACTGGACCGGCTTCGTATCCAAGGCGGCGCCTGGCAGTTCCTGCCCCCCGAAATTACCGGCACGCATATTTCGGCCGTACCGAATGGTATAACCGACCGCGTTTTCACACTCGGGTTCCGGGCCGCAGTCGCACTATTCGGTCACCTCGGAATTGAACTCGATCCGCTGGAACTAAGTGCCGACGAACGCGACGAACTTGTTCAGTGGATCAACCTGCATAAACGTTTGCGTAGCCTGCTTCATTCAGGCGACGCTCAACTTGGTGAGCAGACAGCAGACCGTGTTGTGCGGGGTGTAACGGCAACGGACTGTTCCGCTGCGGTATTCCTCATCGCCCAGAGTGGCTCCGGACAGGCACGATCTGCAGCGCCCGTCCTACTCCCAGGGCTAGATCCCGCCCGCCAATATAAAGTGTGTGCGCCTTCCCCCCAGAAACTGATGGGCAACAATCCATCTGCAGCGAACCGGTCTTTATTTGAAAAAGGCATCATTGTCAGCGGGGCAGTTCTGACGGAGATGGGCCTGACTCTTCCTCGACTTTATCCGGCACAGGCTCTTGTACTGGAATGCAATGCAATAGATATTTTGCCGGGATAAAATTGCTCAGAGGGTGCACTTTGAAAAGAGCGATATTCGCTAGACATCTGACACAAGCGAACTTTATCCCGATATTTTTTTTGACGCCCGGTTAATGAGATTGCGATTTCGTCGAGCAGGCACCAACCAGCTTATGCTCGCACCAGGCGCAGCTATCTTCACAGTCACTGGCGGAGCTGGTGCACTGTGCAAGATATTACGATCTGCGGGGCCCTGATATAAGTTGAGACATTCGTTCTAACGATTGTTTTGGATCCCATAAGCTGTACCTCGCCTGGCCGATGTAACTGTCACTTTCGCCACCAGATGGCGTGCTGGCACTCTATGGGACGTAAATCCAGCCATGCCGACATGCAGACGCCATGCGTTGTGTCGGTCCATCCGAATCACAACGCCCAAAGCGAGATTCGGATTCGCCCATACAACGCGCAGGTAGGTGCATTCGACGTTCGGTTTCCGCCATAAGAATGTCAGGTGGAAATGTTATCCAGCCCCGCTCGCAATCGTCCATACCGATGCGGCTCTAAACGTCTTCAACCCGAGTTCTGCACGATATGACGCTTGCCAGCGAACCATGGCGGAGAAGGATATATATCTCGGGTATTGAAGATGCAGCATCGTCATGCAGGGCACCTCTGGTAGATAACCCCGATCCTTAACCTCAAGATCGACCTGCGAAGCCGTTTTCACAGCTGGCTTTGTGAATCAATGACAGATGCTGGCGCTGCATCTGCCTTGTCCCTGCCCTTTCTGCGGCTTTGCAATGAATACTGCTGACGTGGTCCCATAAGGCCTCCTTAAAACCAAACAGCACCATGTTGCCAGCGCATAAAGAATTTCATCTTGCTTTCTTATATAGCGTACTGCATATTTGTGGGGCGCAGATAACAACAGAAGTATGTCCCTGAGTCCTGAAACCCCGGTTAGAGGTGGTCCCGGTTTTTCGGACAGGGGGTTAAGCTATAATCCGGCCTGAGAGAGGACGGGTTTTATGGGCAAGATTACGCGCAAGAGGTATGCGGCGGAGTTCAAATCACGGGTTGCCCTGGAAGCGATCCGTGGGGAACTGACGCTGGCG
>ERZ746981.323-NODE-323-length-22911-cov-10.960103_pt1 | contig 22911 bp, 15 predicted proteins | sample MGYA00374948_ERZ746981 | MGnify/ENA primary metagenome ERZ746981 (study PRJEB28757, sample SAMN06711160) | food metagenome | host: microorganism | place: China:Harbin | collected 2017-01-30 | study: EMG produced TPA metagenomics assembly of the Analysis of...
TTTCGCTTGTCACGCGAGGGATCCGAGTTCAATTCTCGGTCTGAGAGATTTTTTTGCTGCTTTATCATTGCTTTTTTAGTGTAGGAATTTTGTGCAGTCTCAAATATGTATATTTATCTCACGACGCAACGGGGATGAAACAAAATGATAATGTGTGCATAGTTCTAAAAAGTATCGTTACAATATTTTTACACATTGAAGATCAATAATATTCAAAAAAAAAAAATGTTTATTCACACCATTTACAGGAAATTGCAATGCTTCAGTTTATAGAAATTCTTTCCTTCTAACCGTTGAATCTTTTAATGAATGATACCAAATTTTTATGTGAAGCTGAAATTCTATACTAAAATATCAACTACGCACAGTATAAATAAAGCTTTTAAATCGTTGTGAAATATGCATAGGACAGGCCAACTTAGGATGGAGATCTGTTACAAGGTAGAGCAATCCACATAATTAGCGGATAAAGTTCAACTCTAAGGGTCCACATTTCAAACCCCGCATAGAACACAAAGCACGGAAATTTTACTTTTTCTATTGTCGGGAAAGCCAGTTTCCTATCCGTAGCTTGTCAACTTCTTTTGGAAAATAAAGTGCTATATTACCTAATCTTTTTGAAATACCGTCTGATGATAATGTCACATATTCTTGAGTAAACTGAAGCTGAATGGATGTTCATCTAAATGGAGAAAATGGCTTTCCAGCAATAAAATAGACACGTTACTTTTGTGTGCACGGAATTTTTCCAGCCATTAAAGGTCGTTGTTAAAATTGTCATAAAAATATGGAATCGGATTAGCAACGACCTTGAGCGTAGGAGGCATTATAGTAATGTGATTATATTCGAATCCAAATACTAGCTACTTTAGCGAAACACATGGTATGGGTATCCCCTATTTTCTGTAATTTAATGTAATGATGCAAATTACGGACGAAAGGGTGTCTTCTGGTACATCGGTAAAATCCGATTTTCCAGAGGAGAACGCTGCATTAAAAAACATCAACTTTGAATTTTAGCAATGCAGTGTGAGGGTGAGGAGTTTTTACTGAATAAACTAGATTCAAACGTCAAAGGCTGTGCAAGAAAAGCATTTATTGGGAACTACAGTCTGCGATTCCCCGACTAACTTTGAGAAATACAATAGGGGAAGGACCTTAATTTGGGCTTGAAATATTCCAACGGAGGTCTTGCTAGCGGTATTTCGTTTACAAGCTTACTCGGAGTCCCATCGGGGGTGTGATTCGGAGTTCGCGGAAGACTGCTGCGAATAATACATAAACTTTTTTTGTGAAGCCAAAAATTTATGCTTTATGATTATTGATTGATTAATGAAATATCTCGCAAAACAGGTGCATATAGGAAAATATATTTCGTTTGCATTGTTTATGTCACGTATTTGTAATATGCATTTTATAAGCGTCAGAGTCAACTATCTGGAGAAGCCCACTTTTATTTTACAAAATGCAACACAAATTATTATTTTGAGTTAAACGATTAACCTGTAAATGCTTTATGCGATCCGGGGGAGAACGAATGAGGTCCGAATACAGTAAGGAAAAGGACTAGTGTCACCCTACGAGGCAGTAGGTACCGATACCAGCTCTGCATGGAGTATATCCGTAATTCATAGTGAAGCTATTATTTCCTCTGGCTTTTATTGTATGAAAAAAGATATAAAAGGAACATGATTGTAGAATTTGACTTATCCATGATAATGTCTTTAACTTATGAATTTAGCTTAGAATTTGATAATCAACCAAAAGTGGACAGTTATCAACTCCAAAAAAGAAAGACGCCAAAAGATATTAAAAAAAATGAAGGGACTATGTTATATGGGAACTAAAGGTGACATAAGGTTGCAGGAAATTCCTAAACCAAAGATTCTCGAGCCTACAGATATTATTGGAAAAACTGTTGTGACAACCATTTGTGGATCGGATCTTCATGTGGTCGATGGCGCCCTTCCATATATCAATGAAACAGCAAAAAAGAGTGGTAGGGGTGTCGTCTTAGGACACGAGGGTGTCGTCCGGGTTGAGGAAATTGGTTCCGCTGTTAAAACTGTGAAACCTGGTGATGTTGTTATCGTCTCTTGCATCAGCAGCTGTGGAAGCTGCTATAACTGTAAAAGGGGTCAAACTGCTCATTGCTTGAAGTGTAAGGATTATGCTGGATGGTCCAAGGGTTGTGCTTGCATTTTGGGAGCAGCAATGGATGGAACACAGGCTGAATATGTGAGAGTGCCACTTGCTGACAGTTCCGTGTATAAGTGTCCAAAGGGTATACCCGTTGAATCACTGTTGATGCTTAGTGATATTCTCCCAACATCGTATGAATTGGGTGTTCTTGATGGTAATGTTACTGAAGGAAGTACTGTTGCTGTTGTTGGCTGTGGACCTATCGGGCTATCTGCAATCTTGGGTGCTAAATCAAAGAATCCTAAAAATATTATTGCCGTTGATTTGGATGATTCCCGTCTTGAAGTTGCAAAGAAGTTGGGAGCTAATTATACGGTGAATTCTGGAAAGCAAGATGTTAAGGAATTTATTTCGAAAAATGTTAAAAATGGTGTCGATGATCTTCCAGGTGTTGATACAGCCATTGAATGCTGTGGACTACCTGTCACTTTGGAACTGTGTGAAAGACTCATTGGCGTTGGTGGAACTATAGCTAATGTTGGAGTTCATGTGAAGCCAGCAACACTTTTCATAGATGATCTATGGATTAAGAACTTTAAATTAACAGGTGGGCTAGTGAATACGACTTCTACTTCTGAGTTGCTAGAGAAGGTGAAGAAGGGTTTACTAGATCCATCAAAGTTGGTTACTCATCGTTTCCAGATGAAAGACTTTATCAAGGCATATGATGTTTTTAGCCATGCTGCGAAGAACAAGGCAATCAAGATGGTGATTGAAAACAACTATTAAATAATTACGACATAGCTTTTACTGTTTTATGTGGTTTTTGAACGAGATAATATACATTTTGGATTATAGTTAAGTTTTGTGAAAGATGCTCTTCAAATTGGGTTGTCTTTCGACTTAGCCACAACATATGAACTTTTGAACATATATATATCTAATATCATGTTATGTGAAGTGTATAGGAAAGTACCCTAACTGCGTTCTTATGGAATACACGTGTTTCATCATATCTCGTGTGATGGCTCATCCTCCATATTTTTTCTCGTACACAGGTGCGTCTGACTGTAAGTTTTTAACTTTACTTCACCACGTAAGACAAGACTTTTAAATTACGCGTTTTCATACGTTAAATATTGAAAAAGATAGTCAAAACATTTGAAAGCTGGACAAATTATTAATGATAAAAACAAAATCTCTACTCACTCGTGTACACGCCAGATTGACAAACTCGACGGACAGACATTCAATCATAAAGTACAGGACGCTCTTACTTGAAAGTTCTCAATATACTCCAACGCGATGGTAAAATATGATTTAGCATTTTATCGGTGGAAGGCATAGATTTCATATGTCTTTATTCTTTTACTTTACCACCTGTTTATAGATTGTTTCCGCTTCTTGACGGGTGATCACATGTTTTGCAATTGAGCTAATTTGAGTTAAAAGATAATAAATACACAACCTTTAGAATGGCCTCATACATATTATTAGGTTTAAAATTTCCCAACTTATCAGATAACATACAAAGCCCCTCATCTCGCAGGCCTCCGGCATTAGTTTTTCTAAAAAATGAGTGGAAGTTATAGTCTGGGCATATAATTTACAGGGCATTTTTAACACCAGTATATATTATTTTCGATCCTTCTTTTAAAATATGATCCTTAAGGCAGATAACTAATTAGTAATGTAATAATGCTTCTTATTGATAACTGCTTTTTTCACATATTTGATAAAAAACAAATAACTAGTATTCTATTTGAAATGACTGAAAGTGTTGAAAGCAAAAGTAGGCATATAGATTTAAATGCATCCTATGGTGGATATAGCAAAAACCAAAGTTCTTCTTCGTATGGGGCATACGTATTATTTATTACTAATGTAACATGATGGTATATCACTTGAACACCAAACAATATTCACCTATTCTTTCTTTTGATAGTGCCATAATCGCTTCATAACATATTAAATAATACTTTGTTAATAATGAAAAGGATAATTAAAGTTTCAGATCTCTAGAGTCTTATTCCGTTGCTATGGAGAGATGATCTCTATATTTTCGTTACATAATCAAAAATATTCATTGATTAGTCGATATGAATCATAGATATGAAAGTTGAATTACAGGAAGAACAACGTTTTTTAAAAAGTATTGGAAACGTGTCTTAGATTGAAGAAGCTTTTATAAATTAATTTTTGGAACCCGCCTTACGTATGGCTTTATGTGTGACTCCAATTATTTTATGGAATTCTCGTCAACTAATATGTTGAATTATATTGAGTGCTTCTAAGGTTAAAGAGAGGGAAAAAATTCAGAAGGAAAGAGGTGAAAAAGAAAGTATAAAGGAGGCAAGTAAAAGGAGAAATACATATGCTTAAATACCTTTGATCCTTATGAGCGTAGTTTTCTTGGGCATAAACAAGGCAGGAGAGCTTTATGTAGACGGGACTGTATTACAATAAAGTACTGATATAATTTATGGTATTTGTTACTTGATTACGTAATCGTTGCTGTTAATGCGAATCTAAATATTTACCCAACTTCACCCTGAAAAGTTGGTGCAGCAATAACCAATCGTTGGAATTGGGCTTCTATGCAAATTCCTTTCGCAGTAAAACATTTCACACAAACATTTTGCCTTTTAGTAATCTATTTCTCTATACTCAGTAGTACAAACAGACTGGTGACGCTATAAGGAAGGATCCGCCATGTCTATATCGACCACTTAGGAAATTATTCTCGGCGCCCGGCTTACCAGCGTAGTGGGCATGATGCGTATGCAGCTGCTGCGCATGCTGTGGCTTGCACGTCATCGTGCTCAATGACTGGTTGAGCTTGAGCGCATTCTGGTCCACAAAGTCTGTTGCAGAAGTTAGCCCAAATTGCTGCGCGGCGGCAGCGCTATGCGCGCCATCCGGCTGGAACTGAGTCTTGCTCATTTCTAATTGATTCGCTAGCGCAGGCAGGCGCATGCCCCGCTGCAAATCATCCGAGAAAAAGTCCCTTGCCCTATGCTGGTAGCCGGAATTGTCGAAATCCGATGAGAAGACCCTGAAAAGCGGCTGCGGAAATTATTCTAATTCCAACACTGTCATGATAACGGAAAGTTTCACTACTTTACTTTCGGAAAGGTTCATCCAGTAATCGTACTGGAGAAATATAACGCTAATTAATCCTCCGAAAAATTGAACTGATAGAAAAAAGTGGAAATCGTTGATCACGCTAATCATTTAGACTCAGCTTCCTTATTCTGTTCAATCTGGGATAAAGTTTTGCGTGGTGATCCACTCATCGTCAATTTATCGTTAACAGTTAAGTTCTTGAACTTAGATTCCAGATGATCTATTTCAGTCTCTTCATTCTCGGATCTCACAGTATTCTCATCATTTAAATAAAGTCTTAACCTCTCATCTTTCACATCAAAAACTGACTGCTGATCATTGGCTTGAAGAGCACAGATTCTGAGTAAATATTCCATTAAGGAGAGTGATTTGCTTACAAATGGAATTTCAGGAATAATTGCTTTTCGATTATAAGTTGCTGAATTTCGCTTAACTGCATTTTCTTTTTTGATGATAGGTTCTTTCACACTGATCACATCCGCTGCATTAACTCCAACATTATTACTGTCAGTATCTTCATCAGATTCGCTGGATTTTGTACTTTCGTCACCATTATCAGTATCATCGTAGCATCCGAAGGCCAGCCAATCAAATTTACTTTCTGCTTTTTTATTATTTTTAGTCCTTCCAGTTTGAGACGTTATTTCATTGTCAATTTGTTCCGTCGTAACTTTTCGCACTTTTAAAACAAGGACAGGAGAATTTCTATCTTCGAGCTTTAAAAGCTTTCCAGAAGCACTAAAAAAGACCCTATGAATTGCCCTTGTATCAACTTTAATTTGCTCTGGCTTATCATCCTCATCATGATATCTCTCATCATTGAAGTTTTCTTCAATACCAAGGATATATGAATATTCAAAGTTTTTATTCACAACCCGTATTATCCGGATAGTACTTCTGGGATAACGTTCTTTCCAAATGATTTTCGCCTTGCTTTGATTCGACCCGGAATCAGGTGCACTATAGAATATATCGTATGTTGTCATATCAAATGATGGCCCAACTTGAATATTAACCTCATCATTATCTCTGTTCCTTATCGCTGTTTTATATATTTCATTGGAATCATGAACAATAGCAGCTGATTTAAGAAGTTGACCTGGCGAGACAAAACTATTCATATTTCCGCTGAGGCGTGCACCTGATGTCGTTAATGCTAGATTAATGATAGGAATTGTCTGGTTAATCTTCAGCAAAAGGATATTCATGGATTTTTCAATTGAGACGATCTCCTCCTTTTTTAAACTCTCATTCTCTGATAAGTCGTTTATATAATCGTGGAAATCATCAATTTCTGATTTAAGCTCATCTGCTAGGTTTATTGTTCCTTCCATCTCAGTATTCCCCCTAGCCGCAATCAAACGTATCAATTCAATTGCATGCGTGATAATATCAATTCTATTTTGTAATTTGATCTTTAAGCGCTCGACTCTCCGTCGATCTTTCTCCGGAACTCCCTCGACTAATTTGCTAACTGATTTCAATACATAACTAGAAGCCAATTGAACCCCAGAACGCACAGCAAATGTCACTAAAGTTGTACCAGCCTTTGAAAGTAGTTTATCCATGATTGGAATACAAAATTCGACAATTGACAACAAGAATTATTAAACCAAATTGAAAGAATGATGCTTACATTACAACAACGATGAAGGAAAATTATCTAGATCCATACACATAGAATTAATTATTCGCGATATATCAAGGGTTGCTCGTTTTTGAGTCTGGGGTCCGAAATAGTTGGGTAATAAATAAGGAAAGTGCCATTTGAAAGTTACTATATGACCCTAAATAACAAAAGGGCATTTTAGTATATGCTAATACTACCCATATGGTTCTGTAGGGATAATACATGATTTGTAAAAGGACTCAAAAAAAAAAACAGTATATCAAACTCTGGAAGAAAATAAATAATATATATATAAATATTTTTTAGTGAATGTTACCCGAATTTTATGTAAAGCTAACCAATTTGTATGAGGATGGTATGCCAACATAGCTAGATACTGGTTCCTGGTTCGTGAAGTTACAAAACTCAGAGACACCAAAATAATCAATAATGTTATCAAATCTGGATCAACTTATGACACAATCAATATTAAATTAAAATCAATTCAAACTAAAATATATTATTTTGTCTTCCTTAAATCCTTTCAAGAAAAAAGAAGTAGTTTCTAGTAAACACCCAGAGATCCCTTTTCATAAGTGGGATTCTCTGTGTCGCATCAATTCTTAGAAATTGTGCTCTTGTTCAAATTTCTAAAAATCCGCGAGATCCAACAAGAAAAAAGCCCAAGAAAACCTCGCTCATAAGAATTAAAAACATGTACATTTTCCCTTTTTTATTAAGTTTATTTTACCTTTTTACTTAGTTCTTTTACTTATATTCCTTTCCTTTCTTTAGCTTTAAAAACACACAATGTACTAGTTATAACAAAACTTTATAAAGTAATCGAGGTCACACTTAAACCAACTAACTAAAACATTACAACATCATATATGTTCTCACGATGAACATATTTATAGGACAAGCAATTCTGTAATTGTTTTTTCGTGAATTTATGCTGAAGCCACTCGTTTGTTTATTCGTGTCCCAAAAGAAACAATTCAGTAAAAATTGTTCTTAGCTTATTGCTTTATATAAATTACTTCAGTATTCTACGTAAAGTATTCTTGCTTATCAATTTGGATCAACGTATGACCAACAGAATACACACAGTATTAAGTTCGAATTTTATAATATATGCGAGCGTATACCCCGATAACTTGATTTCAGTCCACAAACATCACAATTGTTGAAATATAGATAACAATGATAAAATATGTTCGCCTAGTATCCAAACTATAATTGAATATCATCTAGGAATCTTCCTCCATTTTATGCTGAACATGTTTCATCTTCCTATTAAGCCATTTTGCATTTGTAACTTCAGGTGGCTCAACTTTTTGCCTTTTGTCATAGTGAATAAATTTGCAGCACACTTGACCAGCTCCATCACCTAAATTAACTATTGTCTTGTCCATTTTTTGAGGGATACTGCATTCCACAATCTTTTGCATATATTCAACCACTATAGACTTAACTTTATAATTGTTTGTAAGCCCATCTAAAGCCAGGTGACTAACGTACTTTCTTGATGGTCCCGCTGTCCACTTCACTGTCTGAGGGTCATATCCACAGTCATATAATATTAGTGGAATATCATGTGCAAGTTTATAAGCAGGGCGGCATGGATACATATTTATATTGAGCAAGTCTTTAACAATCGTTGGCTCTTCAAGTTTTTGACCTATTGTAAGAAGAACGGCTACCATATAGCGAACCTGATGCCAAAGAAAGGCTGATCCTTTAAGATCAAAAACGGAAAAGCCAGGTTCCTGTTCAAGAGATTCGATTGCGGTTGAGTAAACCTCCCGTGTAAAATTTTTAAGCTGTTTGGACCCGTCAACCTTGCAAAAATTCCGAAAATCATGTTGACCAACAAACATTTGTGCAGCTTTTCTCATTCTATCTATATCTAACCCTTTAGAATTAAATATATATTTATACTGTCTCCATTGACAGCTAAAGCGTGCATCAAATCCCTTTGGGGGGCGAACGCATATTGCATGAAATCTGATATCTGCCGGAAGGACATGATTGAGCATTTTAATATAATCTAACTCCAAATTATCATTTGCAGGATCTTCCAGCTGCTCCTTCGTGAGTCTTGAACGAACTCTAAGTGAAATTACCTGATTCATAGCACTAACCCCGCGATCAGTTCTGCCACAACGACTAAACAAAAAATCAGCGGGATTCGGTGACTGGACCAATCTAACTTGTTGTAAGGCCTTAATTATTACCTCCTCGACTGTAGGACGGTCTGTGGGTAAACCTTGCAATGCCAACCCTTGATAATCCCAACCGAGATATGAAAACTTCAATGCAATATGTCTCGTTTCATATTTAGAGAAATCAATTCCACGTTGTTTATTGATCTTTCGTATTTTTTTGGCTTCCTTCCGCTCTTTCGCACTTTCGTGTACCCTTTTCTGAGCCCTATCAACATTGACCTCATTATTAATGTATAATCCTTGTGAATCCTCAAGCAGCTTGATCCGTTCAATGAGCTGATCTCTATTCCAGCCACTATAGTCGCTAAATGCTCTTTTTTTGGAGGCGCTATTCATGGTCATTTTGATTGCCATCTGCAAAGCAAACTTTGCAGACCGTAGAGTCCTTAAACGCGTAATGAACAAAAATAGATAGGGAGTATCCCGTAGATGCTTTTAGTGGTTTTCACTATGACCGTATTTTGAATAAATTCTAGGGTACAATTCCAACAATAACAAAGTTATCGCAGATATACTTAATGATAAATTTTTAATACTTACTTTTTACAAACCGAGGGTGAATTTTCAACGGGCAAGGTGATTGGGAGAGGTCATAATACCATCCCACAAATAATCAGCCAACGCTATAATTTGTATGAATAATGCATAGTTTTAAACGCTCTTAAAAGCGCTTCCTTTTGTACCAAAAAAAGCTTTCTTTCGGGAACATTTGAAAATTTTCAATATTTTATTGCAACGATAATCGGGCTGATAATTTTCAACGTCCGGAAAACTTCAAGTCAAAAAAAAAAATTTAAAAAGGAAGAGCTGGCTATCTACGTAAATTTACTTATTGATCACAGTGTCCCTTTAGCATTATTCAATTTAAAGTTTTGCTTGTGTCCCAAGAGGACAGTTTTAAGATGCAATCAACAAAATGGGATGACCTCCCGTACGAAATTCAACCCTGGATCAAGAAAGCTGTCATCTCATTGGGATTTTCCTGCATGACCCCTGTTCAAGCATCGACGATTCCTTTATTATCTCAAAATAAAGATGTCGTGGTTCAGGCAGTTACTGGATCCGGAAAAACTCTTGCATATGTGATACCTGTTCTTGAAAAGATTTGCTCTGCTTTAAGGGAAGGATCTTTTAAAAACGCACATTTCGGTGCTCTTGTCATGGTACCAACAAGAGAACTAGCAAACCAAGTTGTCCAGGTTTTTGAATCTTTTTTAGAATATCAACCAGATGATCTTCCGGATATAAAAGCGCAACTTCTCGTTGGCTCAATACAACCTGTTCAAGAGGATCTCCAATATTTTATGGAAAACAATTCATTCATTCTAGTGGGAACCCCAGGAAGGGTAAATGATTTTCTCTCCAGTCCCCAGGTGAAGACAAATTCTTGTGAAATTATCATTTTGGATGAGGCCGATCGGCTTCTTGATATAAGCTTTTTGCATGCAACTGAATCTGTACTAAAGATGCTTCCGAAACAAAGAAGAACGGGCCTTTTTTCTGCAACCCTTTCGGATGCAGGTACGGATATTTTCAAGACTGGAATGACAAATCCGGTTAAAATCACTGTTAAATCAAATTCTCTTCATTTGAAAAATTCTACAGTTCCGGCAAAATTAAGTCTCTATTCCATGGTTTTAAACCCTAGGCTGAAATTGAGAGTTCTTCTTAAACTTCTAACTGAGTATAGCTATAGGAAGATTATTGTATATTTTCCAACATGTGTAAGTGTTTCCTATTTTTACGGCATGTTTCATAACTTTATTAAACGGAAGGGATTAAAATCTAAGGATATTGCTATATTTTCACTTCATGGGAGGCTCGATGCTAAGCCAAGGATGAAGACTTTGAACAAGTTTGAGAATTCTAGCTCGGATAAAAGCATTTTGTTCACGACAGATGTATCTGCGCGTGGATTGGATATTCCAGAGGTAGATATAGTTGTTCAGATAGACCCACCAACAGATCCAAGCATGTTTTTACATAGATGTGGTCGTTGTGGCCGGGCCAATAAATCAGGAATTGCTATTACCATGCTCAGTATCGGTCGTGAGGAAGAGTACATCGATTTTCTCAAAATCAAGGGAATCACACTTAAAAGTATGGAGCCTGTGATAATTTCTGAAGAGGAGAACTGTTGGTATGATGAAACGCTGAAAGTGTGGTTGCGTGAGGATCGATCAAGATATGATCAGGCAATTCGTTCATACGTTGGCTATGTGAGATATTACAGTAAACATTTAGCATCTTCCATATTTAGGGTACGAACTTTGGATTACAAGGGTGTTGCAAGAATGTACGGATTAACACGCCTGCCGAAGATGCCAGAGAATAAATATGTAAGAGATTTTCCAGAAGACGGATATTTAGATCATACAATTGATTTCAACACTTACGCTTATGCAGATAAAAAAAAAGAGACAGCAAGAAAGCATGAACTTTTGACACATGAACGGAAAAGGCAGAGACGAGAGAAAGCTTTGAAAAAGAAATTGCAAAAGAATAAAAACTTTTCGTGGAGTGATAAGAATTCCGGTAAGGAGACCAGAATAGAAAGACACGACAAATTAAAGAGAAGAAGAGAAGCAATAGAGAGAAAAATCCAGGAGGAACAAGTACACGGCTCTAGCTCTTCCGGTGAGGAGGAGACAGATCAGAATGATTGGAAAATTGACATTCTCGAGACCAAACGGAAAAGGAAGGCGAGGAAAAATGCTATGGTACAGGGAAGCTTTGATGATTTATAGAAAATTCAGAGCTTAGCTTTATATAGGGGTATATAAAATAAAATAAAATTCTACGATTGAAGAATGCAGGGTACATCTCCAGTATGCTTGTTTAATTGTTCTGTGTCCAACCGTTTGCAAAACACACTTTTGACATTGGTGATAAAATATGAATAAACTGTTATGGTGAGATCTACATAATGTTGTATAGGAATAATTCATGAACCAATGATATGACTTGCTAGTTCTGCATCATCGATTATCTCCTCCAAGGAGACATCACGTGGAATCTTTAATGCTTCTTTCCAGAACTTTGACAAGTGTCGGGCACCGGAGTCACATCCTATAATCACAATTTGTGTTCCCTTTTTAGATTTTAATGCCACTCTCGCAGCAACAACAGCATTTATCGAACTACTAGCACCAACGAAGAGTCCATCGTTGGAATTAAGAAAACGTGCCATTTTAATAGCTTGTTCATCTGTAACCCTTTGACTATCATCAATAAAATCTTCTCCCTCGAGGAAATTATGTGTAACTCTATTCAAACCTATTCCTTCCACTATTGTATCCACTTGATGCCTGCGTCTGGTACCTTCTTTCTCCACTGGATCGTACATAACACCATGCTTCACTCTGTTATACATACCAGAACCTTGAGGATCAGCAAGAACCACATTAATATTAGGGTCTTGACTTTTTAAATACCTAGCAATTCCGGATATAGTTCCACCTGTTCCAGATCCACTGATAAAGTAGTCCAATTTGTGTCGCATTTGATTCCATATTTCGGGACCTGTAGTTTGAAAATGAATTCTCCAGTTCACATCGTTCTCAAACTGATCAGCAAATACTCCTTGAGCTTTTGTTGTCGGATCAGCAGTTAATTTCTCGGCGCCATTTCTTGCAGCATTGACATACTGTTCAGGATCAACAATTGATGCAGGCTTAACCTTTTCCACATCTGCTCCATAGCTTTTTAATAGTGCAATTTTTTCGGGGGAGGCATCACTCTGAACACAAATGTGTGCTGTATATCCCAGAGAATTACACAGCATAGCAAACGAAATACCTGTTGATCCAGACGTTCCTTCAAAGACCACATCACCTCTTCCTGGAACCAACTTTCCATCAGCTTCAAATTCTCTTATTATGGCCAAGGCAGTCCTATCTTTAGCTGAACCACCAGGATTTGCCATTTCTAACTTGGCGTATATATCTGCTCCTGTAAGTTTTGATAGTGATGACACCTTCACCATCGGTGTGTTTCCTATAAGTTCTGCAATACTATTTTTTCTTTCTGGAAGAGCTGATCTTTTACCGTAACCGAGACAATGCAGAGTATAAAGGGTTACTGCCGTAGTCACCAATCCTGATGCAACCGCGGTTACAGTTGTTATCTTCCACATATTTGAATTCATAACTGGCATCATCTATTTAGCGTAGATTAAACCTCAATCCTACGAAATATTGCACCCCATCATATAATGCATGGTATTGATTAGCATTATCTTGAATGTTTCTTCGATGACATATTTCAGCCGAGGTTGAAAAAAAAAAAAAAAAACTTTTCTGGGCGTTCGTTATCATCTGTCCTCAAGAGTAGAGTAGCAGCCCATTAGTCAAATTTAGAGATAAAAAGTTATTAGATAAAAGATCGAGCTGTTCCAAATAACTCTTATAGGAAGCATTTATTTATAGATTAATCGAGAATTTAGCTTGAATACCCGAATAAAACAAAAAAGTCTAAGTATCAAGACCTTTTTCGCTAATAGGCTTAAATTAATGAGTATTGTCGTAATTCCTATTTTTATCGGTCAAAGGAGATCTGTAATTTTCATTCGGACTTTTCGCGATCATAAAAAAAATGAGACGAGGAAGTGTTTTGCCTCCCTACAGTACGCTACAGTGCCACCTAAAAGTGAACGCTTTTTGTATCAAATTGCTTATATAAATAGCCGCTGTTAAAACAACCTTTCTGACATTACATATTGATAAATATGAATTCAACCCAAGAATACCTCAACGGGATGTTATACTCGGCTAGGGATATAGTAGTCAATACTACGACATGGCAGGTCGTATCCGGATTCACGAATAAGTATTTGGTTTCATTCCTTCAAAAAAGCGATCACACGGCACAACTTGTTTCCACACCGATTTCGATCTTTATTTCTGCATTTTTTGCATATGGGCTCACATTGATTGTCGGATATGAAATTATTAGCTATTTGGGTATATCGTTTGGATGGTGGAAACCTGGACTTGGAGCAGATGATAATGAAGATGGATGTACAAGTCATGTTTTTGTCTCACTGAATACGTTGCCTGGAAGGAAAACCGAGGATATAAGTGCGATTTGTGAGAAAGGATTGGATGCTATACCAAAGAAAGAGTATGAGCTAGAATATCCTATTCTTTTCCATTTTGAGATCTCAAAGGAGGATTACATCCACCCAGATCTTGGCACAAACTTGAAACTATTGAGGACAAGAGTTCTTGATTGGTTCCTAGATTCGCAGCAGTATTATCTTAACAAAGATAAGTACAGGAGCGAGATGACTGCTGAGCACGTTTATCTATTTGATAAAGATGGGCAACCGTTGAAAAAGGAAGAATCAACTCTCGATGCCTTAGGGATCAAGAATGGCCACACAATTCATGCTGTGATTGCATGCTGAAATTGTACAGTAAGTAACTGTAATCGTTATATTTATTAATTGTCGTTTTCTTATAAGACTGCCTAACTATAACAGGCCCGGCCCATATTTTCCTCCGAAATTATCTTTATCGTCATAGTTATTTTTTTTGCCGTGTTGCAATTTATGCGAATTTTTCTTCAGTAATGCTATGCTATATATATATATTTTTCAATATTATAGATATTGACGGTTTTTAATTCTGGCAGTCGTGGTCTTAGCCACGTTGATGATGATGATGATGATGATGATGATGATGCTGATGACGATATCGATGCTCATCTAAAATAGGTTTGTAGATTTTTGAATTTCTCTTACTTCTGTGATAACTATTTTGTTGTGCCATTTGTATCTTGTACAGAGGATCTTCTTTATCTACCGTCTTTCCCTCATCCGACTTTTTGACATCGTTTATATTAAATGCATTTACGACATCATCAAACCGACATTTAATTACGACCCGCTCTTTTTTATTCTTTAGCATTTCATCCAACCTCTTTCTTCCAAGCATAATATCTTCTCTCGAAGATCCCGTGCTTTGGGTACTTTCGTTTTTCTTTAATTCATTTTTATATATCCATCCGGTCTTGTAGTTGTTTTCTGCATCTATTTGATTAGGAGTTTCCCCTTTTTTCAAGGAATTTAGTTGGAGAAGATTGCTTCTATCTTGTTGCTCTTGGATTTGTAGTTCCCTTTCTCTAGACTTCTTGTATCTCTGTAGGACTTCCTGTTCTCGTTTCCAGACTTTTGCCCTGTTCTTTAAAAGTTTAGGGTTCCAAGATTTCTTAAGATTAAGATCTGGCATTTTCAAATTCTTAACTCTGAAATGTATACGCAAAACTTGTGACTGAATAATAAATAAGTCTTAAGAAATTCCTTAGTGTAAATAGGTACGGTATGTTACATACATATACTAAATACCACCACAGCAACGGCAAAAAAAATATTATCTTGGGGAAAAAAAAATAAAAATGCTGAGATTTTGAAGGAGCAAATCCTTTTTTTTTTAATACGTTCTTAATACATTTAAAATAGGTACGTATTATTTGCTAAACACAAAAGCACAAAGTAGTACAGAAACACTGATGACACATGAACACCTTAAATAGAAATTGAAATGGAAAGGAAACGGTCCGGAGACTAACTGCCATAAAAGGGTGCGAATGAGTGCTGTCCAAAAGATACCAAGGAAGAGAATTGTAATGTCAAGCAACAGATCAAAATAAATTCCTTCGAAGCCCTGTTGATCAGCTCATCCTCAAAAACTCTAAAAAAAAGCATGATAAAAGGTTCACAAAGAAGAAAATAATCTTGATCTGCTGAAAACAAGCGCCACACCCCTGATACAATAGACAGCGTTATGAAAAAAAGAACATTTTTGAAGATAATAAAAAGGCAATATAATGAAAATAAAGAAAGTATTCACCCAAAATATGTACTATTCTGGGTGTGTTAAATGTTAAGTGAAAGAAAACAAACAGAAGCATTGTCGGTTTCAAGAAAGCTCTAAATTCAAAAAAATAAGTATGAGCTCTATTAAAAGCCATGAATCTTAATGTTCTTTTTCTGCATACCCAACTGCTTGACCAAAAACTGCATAACTTTCAGTCTTTGATCACCTTGTAGTTGGATAACGGAACCAGCCTCTGGATCCTTAACAATATTGCCGTTGCAAGCAAAATCTTTCTTTAAAACCTTCAAAATCTTCTTAAGATCATACTCTTCCGGAACACCTGTCACGGTAGTCAATGTCTTCCGGCCATTTCTTTGCTGAATACGGATATGAATATAGTTTGTAGGCTCAGTTTCAATATCACCTGAATCGGCGAAAGGATCAAACGACTTGAGGTTCTGGATATTACTCATAAAAGAAGATGGTGAAAACTATTCGCTTTTGTTGTGCTGCGGTTGTTCGAGCTTTTGTATATTTCTAGTTGCTACAAGGCTAATTCTTTTTATAGCACGTGTGGGCTTAGAAAGAGCAAAGTAGTTTGTTCAAGGGTAAAACAGGCGATAAGGGTATGTTCGGGTAGGTAATGAATCGCGCGAATGAAAAACAATAATACAAAAATACTAGAATGCTCAATAGTGCTGTCTTTACTCGGCAGTGAAATGCCCTGCGTTCGAATCATGAAAAAATTTTTCTTTGTTTATGAGGTACGGATGTATCACAAACAGAAATCGGGTTTAAGTTGGTTGAGTTTTGCATGGAGCGGTGGCCTGAGTAAATACGTATAGTTAGTTAGCTGTTGGCGGAATAAATACTATTAATTTCTAGAGAAATTCACCACTTTCAACATTTTATATGTTCACAGCCAAGTGGATTTTTTCCTTCAACACGATCACTAAAAAATCAATTAAGAAGCAAGCTAGCTATACATTTTCCAAGGTTTATTTATTTTACTCTGATTTCTCGCTCGTTTCACTGATCAGTAAAATACTAAAATAAAACCTCCGATTTTCTAAATTCCCTTTTTTTACTTATATTTCTATTTGTTTATTGGTATCGCATAGATGCCGCTTTTTTTTGCCAATACCTCGGCTGTGGTTATTTTTAAACGATATTTTCCATCCTTAGTGGATATTTAATCAGAACTTAATAGCAGAATATAACTGACGGTATAAGGTTAATTTTTAATCGGTTTGAATTATACGTTGTCTGAATTGTTTTCTGGAAACATTGCTCTAATTTGGATTCCATTTTGTAGAATGTTGGGTGTATCTAGACTCGGTAAAGATATTCAGACTTCAGTTAAGAAGGCATGCTCTTCGACTGAAACTGCCCCGAAGAGAAAGCATGTCAGAGCATGTATCGTCTATACTTGGGATAGGAAGTCTTCAAGAGCTTTTTGGGACTCAATTAAGATGTTACCCATACAGGAAAATGAAATTCAAATTTTCAAAGCCTTGATTACTATCCATAAAGTTTGTCAAGAGGGACATCCCTCATGTTTGGCAGGTGCATACAGAAATATTCCGTGGATAGAGTCGCTTGGCCGATACAGATCACCAGATGGTCAATCAAGGTATGAGAGACTTATTCATGAATATTCTTCATATTTAGTACAGAAATCCCGCTTTCACCATGATCATCGTGGCTTTAATGGGACATTTGAGTATAAGGAATACATATCATTAATTGCTGTCAGTGATCCAAATGAAGGCTACCAGAACATTATTGATTTGGAGGATCTTCAGGATTCGTTGGATAATTTAGGACGACTTGTTCTTGCCTCTGCATCGCAGAACAGAGGTAATGAATGCATGACAAGTGCATTGGTTCCTCTTGTTGCTGAATCATACGGGATTTATAAATTCCAAATTTCAATGCTCAGAGCGATGTATAGTAGTTCGAGTTCTCCTGAAGCATTGGAACCTTTGAAGGAGAGATTTGATGAGCAGCATCATAGATTGTATGATTTCTACGCCGATTGCTCAAGTATCAGATACTTGACAAGTCTGATAACAATTCCAAAATTACCCGTTGAACCTCCAAACTTGTTGGTTGGGGATGATGACAATGCATCAGGCGTTGACTCTCAAGGTGTGAAAGAAATGCCGAGCGTCAGTACTAGTCCTAGCATTGATAGCAGTTCAGACAGCAGACTGGCTGGTCGTAGCGGAAGCGTTGCTGTGCAACAAACTGGTGCTGTGGCAAATGCTTTTGACATACGCCAGAAGAAGTATGAACAGCAGCAAAGTGAGTTTGCTCGTCAGCAGGAGGAGAGAAATCTTGCTCAACAACGTCAGCAGCAGCAACAACAACAATATTGGCAGCAGCAGCAGCAGCTAGCCCAGCAACAGCAGGAAGCAGCGCAAAAGCAGTTGATGTTAGATCAAGCCCAAAGTCAGGCCCAAGGAAAGGTTGCCGAATTGGAAAGGGATTTGTTAGCTCTCAGAGGACAACATGATGAGGACCAATTAATGTTACAAAGCTATGATCAAAAGGTTCAGTCATTAGAAAATGAATTGAATAACACAACAAATTCGGCACAGCAGCAGATTGCTTCAAAGGACGAGCAGTTACAGAGTTTAAATGAGCAAATCGTCTATTGGAGAAAAAAATACGAGTCATTGGCAAAATTGTATACACAGCTTCGAACGGAACATTTGAACTTGCTGTCTAAATTCAAGAAAGTTCAACAAAAGGCTTCATCAGCGCAAGAGGCTGTTGAGAGAAGAGAGCGACTCGAAAAGGATATGAAGGCAAAGAATGTCGAGCTTGCAGATCTTATTAAGGAACGTGATCGTGCGAGGTTACAGTTAGAGAGAGTGAAAGGAAGTCAAAAGGATTCTTTGGAGAAATTACAACTAGAAAAGGGTGATTTGGAAGATAAATTAAGGAGGAGACAACAAGATGCTCAAAAACAGCTTGAAGATATGCAAGAGAAGTTTGCTTCGCAGCTGAAATTGACTGCAAAATCCAATCCAAAGGTGTTGGATCTTGAGGATAAACTCAGGGAAAAGGAAATGGAGTTGGAAGCTATGCAACAAACAATGGATGAAACTGTCAATGATCTCGCGGAGCAGCAGAAATCAAAAGATTTAAAATTGAAGGAGACTCACTCGAGGTTGCTTTCACTTGTGGATGCAATCCTCAAATCTGGAGTGAAGAGAATACAGGATTCAGTTTTTATGCTAGATTCGCCAATGGAAGCGGGAAACGGTAATGCCTCACCATCTTACATTTCCACTTTGATTGAAAAATGCTCGAATTCTGCAACAGAATTTTCTAATAGCTTTAATGCATATCTTATTGATGGACCAAAGGGGGATGTTGTTAATGTTATTGATACAATTACAGGTTTTGCAACATCTGTCAGTGATATTTTGATGTCCACAAAAGGTCTAACTAGATTGACTGAGTCTGGTGATTTTCAAGATGACCTTATTGATACGGCAAGAGATGTCGCAGAGATGGCCCAAGTATTTTTGGAGTCATTGATCAGTAGCAATCGACAGGGAAATACAATTGAATCCCAAACAGACATGGTCATCAATGGAAATGTAGATCTACAAGAGATTTTACAGACGTTACTCCAGTTGGTGGAGTCGTTGGTTGCCCCAGGATCGCAAGTGAATCTTGAAAGATTAAGTAAAGGGCAACAGGAGTTGGAAGAGGTTGTTGATAAAGAAATGGAAAATGCTTCTGCAACTATAGATGCAGCTTCCCGCCGTTTGAAGGAATTGCTAAAGGCAAATGTTTCTGGTCCTAGCGTTGAAACAATTGATGTTCAAGTTAATAACTCTATTTTAGGTTCTGCCTTGGCAATTATCGATGCCGTCAAACTTCTCATCAATGCATCTATTTCATCGCAAGAGGAAATTGTTAACAAGGGAAGAGGTTCGCATTCTAGAAGCTCTTTCTACAAGAAGAATAACAGATGGACCGAGGGTTTGATCTCAGCTGCCAAAGCTATTGCGTATAGCTCAAATGTTTTGATCCAAATTGCTGATGGTACCTTGCAGGGAAATAATTCAAATGAAGAGTTGATTGTAGCCTCGCGGGAAGTCGCTGCCTCGACTGCACAACTTGTAGCAGCAGCAAGAGTGAAATCCGATTTAATGTCAAAGACAGAAAGCAACTTGGAAGGAGCCTCGAAGAAGGTCAACGCAGCCTGTAGAAAGTTGGTGGCAAAAGTAAACGAATTGATCACTAGCAAAAATGTTATGGATGATGTTGACTACTCTAAAATGAATGTCCATGAAAACAAGACAGCAGAAATGGAGCAACAAGTGGAGATCTTAAAGCTTGAGAAAGCATTGGACGTTGCTAGAAAGAGATTGGGAGAAATTAGAAAATTCTCCTACAAGGATGATCAGTATGTTATTGATGGATCAAGTAGTTAGATAATCCTACAGATATGCGATGACCATAATAATATACATAGCTTCTTTTCTTTCCCTTTTTTTTTTGAAGTCGTTATTTAGTAATAATATAAATCATGGACTATTTTTTCCCTTTATACGCACACCTTGCCCTTTTATTTGTAAACCAGACGCGTACTTGTGTATCAGTGAGATTGCATCTGTCAGCAATTAATTTCCTTTCCGAGGCATTCGGAAAGGGTTTAATTTCAAATATTTCCTCCAAAAGACGCCTCGTACTTTGTGGTAGCAGATGTCGCTTCCGAGCATGGGTTTTTGGTAACTTAGCTGCTGTATGAATGTTTTGGGGGTTAATGGTCGAAAAGCCAATTCTCTCTCGTTGCGGAGATGTTCTCTCACCAGGAGAAGTTAAAAAAGATGAGAAATAGATGCCATCATACGAAAATTTGTCGCTATCGTTATGAGAGTATGTAAAAATTGATTTGTCATCCTTCGATAAGTACTTATGTGTCTGACAGTATTGGAAGAGCATTCTTTTATACGTGTTAAAAAGTGCCCTGAAATCCCGCTCCTGGCATTGATTGCGTTTCAAAACCCCAATCTCAAGATTCAACGAATCCTGAAAATCTTGTATAATATTGTGTAAAATTTCTGGTACGTCCGTTTGTGTAGCTTTAATTAAATTGAATAAATTGTAGGTGTCTGGCAATGTATTTGACGGCACGTTATCAAGGGATGTCGTCTTGTATTTCTCCGTCAACCCGCAAATTGAAAGTAATGGGGACAACAGCTCTTCAGGCAACACCATATCTACTCAATAGCATTAGAAGTAATTACTTCAACTCGTGAATGAAAGTGACTGCTCCTGCTTTCTTATATATAAGCGTTTTTAGAATAAATATGTCCCGTGAAAGTGCGTCTTAAATATTGAGCAGAATGAAACAAAATATAACGAAATATATTTTTTAGCGACATCACTTGAACGTTAATCGTGATTGTTTCACATTTTAGGGCTGTGCAATTTTGTATATACCCACGTACGAAAGAGTCGATAAAACTTTCCCGAGCATTTGAAATACCTAAAAGTTCTTCACTTATGTCCTTTTTGTTTACTCTTACCTCTTAAGAGCGTACAAACATGTATTCCTTTGTTCTCCCTAAAAAAAAAGCATTAGTTAAAGATGGGGGAACTTTGAGGGACAGTAAACACCATGTGGTAAAGGATATTGAATTTGCCGACGTCGTCAAAACAAATGATAAGTCAAAATTTCAGGAAATAAAGCAGCCAAAAGTTAGAAAGTTGCTTCGAAAGCCCAGAAATAAATTCATGCTATGCAAAAATTTAATCAATAAACTTATATATCAAGAGTCTACAATAAAAGAGTTGTATTGTGTCTCAAGAATTGCATCACAAGTAAGTAAACTGATTTTGGGTGTTACTTCTCTATTACTACTAACAAAACATATATATATATATATATAGGTATGGGGTAAGCGAAGCGGTGGATTCGACAGATATTTAACCTACCTAGCAATGTTAGAAGAGGAGCACTATTTATGGATTTATAATTATACTGTGAGCCAGAATATTCTTAGTGTTGTTCCGAATCCCGTAACTAGAGTACGGAAGATTTCATCAGATCTTGAATCAGAATCATCAAAAAAGCGTCATTGTGTATTTAAGAATTATGCTGGAATGATAAAAGGCGGAAAGGGCGTATCGGGTTTAAAAAAGATCAAAGAAAGTAAGGCAGTAAGTACTTTAACTGCAGATTACAACCCCACAAGAATTGAGGATGTTTATCTAGCAGGATAAGTAATACATGTTATAATTTTAGGTAATAGCCCTTAATAGTATTACTTATTATGTAAATTTGTCAAAATGCTAATGGTATATTAATTGTTGTACAAGGATGATTATCATGCCGTACAGTTCTTTCCATATCTGTTTGTTGAAAAGTTTATATTTTGACTTCGATAATAAAAATGGATTCGTCGACAGTAGCGTCCGTATAAAAATCACCTGCCCTGTTCATGCAAAGAAAGTCACAGGTTGAGCCAATTGCATTCGGTTAAAGTTGATACAATTCGAATATAGATAGTATTTAAAATACGAAAAAGAAAATGTAGTTGAGCACACAGAGAGAAGAATGTATAATAGGTACAATAAAAATAACTTTTTTATGGAAAGACCATGATTGCTTTAGAATCGTGCTGTTTTGACGTATTACAAATATGATCACCGATATGTTATTCAAACACGTCCATGTGTTTAGTAAATAAACAAGCTATAAAAGTGGTAAATAAAAGAAAAAATATATATATTCAGGTAATTATAGTTAATTAAAGGATATAGAATTCTCATACACATTGGGTTACTACTGTAGCTGGCATTCACCAAAATAACAGATATATTTCCTTTAATATCTGAACCTATTCTTATATAGCGATGAACTGGAATAATTGTTGGGCATATGAGAATATTACCCTGTATTAGGCAATCTATTATTATATGTCATTAGATTTATTTGTTTTGAGATCTGAACTTATTC
>ERZ746981.324-NODE-324-length-22874-cov-62.249375_pt1 | contig 22874 bp, 21 predicted proteins | sample MGYA00374948_ERZ746981 | MGnify/ENA primary metagenome ERZ746981 (study PRJEB28757, sample SAMN06711160) | food metagenome | host: microorganism | place: China:Harbin | collected 2017-01-30 | study: EMG produced TPA metagenomics assembly of the Analysis of...
GTCCGTAAAGGTGCCTGTTCTGTCTCCTTCTTCCATCCCTACAATATGGGAAGAAATTCAAGATCTAACAGGCCCTAGCATCGAGGCATCGGTAAATATGATGCACTGATCGTTGTCTAGCTTTTTCTAAAGTGGTTTCCCTCAACATAGCAGCCACCATAGCAGATACTTTCATCTTACATTCCAAACCTTCCTTAAGTTAAGATATAGGAAAATGGTCCTCTAGAATATATACAAAGGATCACATTCCCCGATGGCCCGTGCATAAACGGGTCTATATTTATTTGTTAGGAAACGAGCATGGACGAGGAACTGAATCGGCGCATATCTCTTACCGCAGAGATGGTTGCTGCATATGTGTCGAAAAATATGATTGATCCTGAAAAACTGCCTCATCTGATTACAAGCGTATTCCAGTCATTGTCTCCGAAAGCGGAGCCTGTTTCGGAGCTGCCGACCCCGGCCGTCCCTATTAAGCGGTCTGTATTTCCCGATTACATTATCTGCCTTGAGGACGGAAAAAAACTGAAGATGCTCAAGCGTCACCTCAATGCTGCCTATGGCATGACGCCGGAACAGTATCGGGCAAAATGGGGCCTGCCTGTGGAATACCCAATGGTCGCGCCCAACTATGCCAATCGCCGCTCAGAACTGGCGCGAGAGATGGGATTGGGACGAGAGATTACCGCAGCCCACGAGCCAAAGATCGCTAAATGTGGCCGTAGAAGAAAGGGGGCTTAACAGCCCCCGTCCCCTAGAGGGTGTTATGCACCTTGCATGAGTATAGCAGCATTTCTAAGCATGAAGCACGCGAACGCTATTATCTAAAGTTTTGCTTACGTTTTCTGTGTCGTACCCATCTTGCCGTATCAATAACAAAATGCGGAATTGTGTTTCGTATGAATATTTCTGCTATCTGCATGGTCGACTGTCTGTTGCTCGATAAGTAAGTTGTGTTTTGTGCTGATCTATTGGTTTTTATTTTTGGTGCCGTATAAAAATATGTGATGAGCGTACGCCGTACGTGCCCTGCCTGTGTGGCCTGAGGGTGTCCATGCCATGAATCAGACGACTGGAGCATGAGGACACTGCGCCCGAACCGGGGAACGATTTCTCTGACAGGCCGGGGTGGATTGTTCTGCCACAGTTCCAGCTGGCCGCCATATTCCGGCTTCCAGTCATGATTGAGGTAAGTCAGCAAAGCCAGTCGATTTTCCAGATACGTCTGGGGGTGATAACGAAAATCGGTATGGACCTGAAAATGTCCCTGCCCCGCGACTTCATGCATGCCGCCCCCATAAAGATAAGGGTCGGGAAGCAGATTCGTGATTCCTGTCAATCTGGTCAGTAGCCGGAGGAATGGTGCACCGTTTACAATATCAAAATACCGTTGTATTGCTGCCGGCATGACGGATTGTGTGCTGGTCGAACGCTTTGACTGAAGCTGGTTCTGGAATACATTTATATTGTTTATGTGATCAAGATTAAAAGCCTGCAACGCTTCGTTCAGCAGGGAATCACAGAACATTCCGTCCATGACCAGATGTGGAAATGGCCTGGCTGTCTTGAACTCCTGCGCAAGACTGTTCAGCAGGAAAGTGTCGGACCGGTCCATTTTTTTTAACAGGGGTACGTACGACATCTGCTATCCTAATAATAGTCTTGCCACCGGCAGGGTAGCGGGATGTTTTTTAGTAAATCCGGTCTGCTGCGCATACAGGGAAAGTTCAGAAAGGGCTTCGATTCTGTATCTGTGACGATGCGACTACGTATTTATGATGCACTGTTCCAATATGGCACCATGCCTCGCCATATTCGGCAGGAATGGTGCCCTTGCTGGCCAAGGTATTCAGCATGCTTTCCAGTTCCGGGAGGAGAAGAGCATGATCCTGCAGGGGGGCCATCAGTGGCACCTTGTATGGGAGCAGAAAATGGCCTGTCACGGGAACGGGGGTTCCGTCCTGTGTCGGTAATGGATCATTTATGGTGGTGCTAACGGCTTCTGCCAGTTTCAGGAAACTTTGCAGGAAATCATTATTATAGGCAAAATTTCCAGCCCCGCCCTGTGACCGGGTTTCTTTTTCGGAAGAAGGCGCATTGATCCACGCGATGTAATGTTTCGCATGTAAAGTATGCAACCCGTCTGCGCTGGCAAATATGTGGTCAATCTCCACACGTTCATCTGTACCAACTGGCAAGATAATACCATGCATTACGGGTAGGCCACTTGCCACAAGCATCTGCGTAACGGGATCATCCGCGGCAGGCTGTCCGCATAGTTGTTGCCACAGGGCGGCATCTCCGCCTGCAGGAAAATCTGGATTGCGGTGCGCACGTGTCATGTCCGGTCCTGCAACAGATAAAGCTCCAAATCCGATAAGAAAGCTTTTATTGTAAAGAATTGGTAACCGGGGGGCGTCTCCCCTTCGTCACGCCGCTATTCATATCCGTCTCATGCAGCATCATGCTGGCTGCCAGGCTGTGAGCACCCGGTATCGGGGCGCGCCTTCAGCCATGCTTCAAGATCCTGCACATCCAGGGGTCTGGAAAAGAAATATCCCTGTATCACGTCACAGTTGATCTGCCGGAGCAGGTCAAGCTGCGCCTGCGTTTCCACCCCTTCCGCCACCACGGTCATGCCCAGGCTCCGCCCGATACGGATGATGGCCGTGACCACAGAGTGAACCTTGCCCGTCGGTTCAAAGCCATCCATAAAGCTCCGGTCAATCTTGAGTTCGTTAAGTGGCAGGTTTGCAAGGTTCGACAGGCTGGAAAAACCGGTTCCGAAGTCATCCATGGAAAGCCTGATGCCCATGGCCCGGATCGCCTGAGCGGCGATGAGGGTCTGATCGTAATTCTCTATCATCGCACTTTCCGTCAGTTCGATGGTCAGGCGCCGTGGGGGAATGCCGCTTTCGTGCAGGATCTCGCCAATCAGGCGTGGCAGGTCGGGATTTCTGAAATGCAGCGCGGATATGTTGACCGATACGACCGGAACGTCCACCCCTGCCTGCATCCATAGGGCCATCTGTCGACAGGCCGCCCGCAGCGACCACAGCCCGATTGCCTCGATCTGTCCGGTTTCTTCCGCCAGGGGGATAAAACGGCCCGGTGATATCATGCCCAGGGCAGGATCGGTCCATCGGGCCAGGGCTTCCACCCCTTCCAGCCGGCCGGTCGCGGCATGGACCTGCGGCTGGTATACCAGATAGAGCTGGTCCGTCCTGATCGCCTCCTTCAGCGCGTTGGCCAGCAGGATCTGGTCCGCCGCCTGCCGGTTCATTTCCTCGCTGAAGAAACGGTAGCAGTTACGGTCGGCATTCTTCGCCTGCGACAGGGCCGTTTCCGCCTGCTGCATGAGTATTTCCGTCTCCCGCCGGCCGCCGTCATTATCCGCAATGCCTATACTGGCCGTAATGGTAACAGGAACCTCGTCAATCACGACCGGCTCCGCTACGGCTTTCATGACGGCATCGGCGAGTGCCGTGGCCCGTTCCACCCCACCAGTCGTGATCAGGGTGAATTCGTCTCCCCCGCTGCGGGCCAGCAGGTCATCACTGGAAATGAGACCGGATAGCCGCCGGGCCAACGCGGCCAGCAGCATGTTGCCTGCCGGGCGTCCCAGTCCGTTATTGATGGCCCGGAACCTATCCAGGTTGATGATTAGGGCCAGGAGGTTTTCATGCCGCGCGCGTGCCACCCGCTGCCTGATACCGTGCCGCAACCCGGTCCGATTGGGCAGGCCCGTCAGGGTGTCATACTGCGTAAGCCGCGCAATGTCCTCGCGCGAGCGCTGCTGTTCGATGGCAAGCGCGCACAGGTGCAGGCAGGCATCGGCAATCCGCCGGTGCCATCTGGCCGGTGCGCGCTTGGCACGAAAATAGAAAGCCAGGCTGCCACCTACCCGGCCGTCACGCAGCAGGATCGGCACCGACCAGCAGGCCATGAGGCCATGCGGGACGACAAACTGCCAGAACCCCTTCCATTTCGGATCGGCTTCAATGTCTGGCGTAATCACTTCCCTGCCGGTGAACAGTGCCGTGCCGCATGACCCGACCTCGGGGCCTATCTGCAGGTCAGCGCAAACTTCGGCAATCTGTGCGGGCAGCCGTGCGCGTGCTACGGGGTGCATGCGCTGTTCATCGTCCACGACCACAATCTGTGTTACGACATCGGGGGCGATACGTTCAATCTGGCGGCACATCAAGGCGAGGATTTCGTTGAAGGACAGGTTGCTTGTCAGTGCCCCCATCATATCCTTCTGCAACGCTTTTATCTGCTCGCTGCCCGTAATGTCATTCAGCACCACGATCACTTCGCGCAGTTCTTCATAGGGGCTGCATAACGGCGTTACGGTTGCCAGAAGCCAGATGTCTTGGCCCGTGTCGGTGCGGGAATGGATTTCCAGTTCAAAGGGCCGACAGCGCTGCAGACGACGGCGAAAGGCCTGTAATGTTGCAAGATCGCCCTGCTGCCCGGACAGAAAGGCCGAGAACTCAGCCCCTTCCATACCCTCGGCACCGATGCCCGAAAACCGGGCCGCCGCTGCATTGGCGTAGGTAATGTGGCATTGGCTGTCCAGTATCAGGATGCCGCATGCATTGCGTTGTACGATGGTGGCATACTGAAGGTCCTGTTCACGTCGGGATAGATCCCGTGTCACGTCGCGTAGGGAAATGACAAACACCTGCTGTTCCGCCCCCTCGGCCTGTGCCACGGACATCTCGGCAGAAAACGCCGTGCCGTCATGCCGCAGCAAGGTCAGATGGTGGTGGTTTTCCGTAGTGGAACGGCAGACCTTACCCCCGGATACGCCGGATGGGCACAGCGCGACTTTCGTCAGGTTCTCACCAAAGGTACAGGGCAGGATGTCTGTCCCAGTGGGAAAGAGAATATCGAGTTTCCGGCCGACCAGCCCGGGCATGGGGCCACCCCAGATACGAGCCGCGTTATCATTAGCAAAGATGATTGTGTTATCATTGCTGACAAGCAGGATACCCGTATCAATGCTTTCCAGCAGTTTGTCCGGAATGGGATAGGTCTGTCGTTCGCCCATTAGTCTGGTCTGCCTGTCTGTTGTGTTCTGGTGGGTAAATGGATAACGACGCCGTTCTCAGGGGTCTGGGTCCGATAGCGTTTGAGAAAAAGCGGGGACGTGTCTGTCCCTTCTCCCCCCTGCTGCCAGTTTTCAGGACAGGACAGCCCGTAGGGGTCCCCATCACAGCGTACGACCGCCCATGCCGCGCAGTCCCGTTCCGCCTCACATCCCGCAAGCAGTCCGACCAGCGTGATACGGGTATCGGAATCATAGGATGCCGTCAGGGTCTCGTTGCCGCGGAATATCAGGCTGAATGGCGCGGCGCGGTCCGGGCCGCCAAATGTGATGTCGATCAGAATAAGGCCGGCTTCGGAATGCTTGGGTCCGAAAATGATTTCTCCCCCCGCCGGATCAATAATCAGGTGCAGCCACAGAACCTGAAAGGGGCCAAAACTGTCGATTTCCAGCGTCCCCCCCTGCAGGACGTATTCCCAACTGCTCCACCGGACCAGATCTATCAGGTTCGTGCGGACCCAGGCCCGTGATCCTATGACGAAGCGATAGGAAGACAGGTCCGACCTGCGTGAAAGGGGAAGTGATCTGTTTACAACCTCAATCACATTGGTCCAGTTGAAAAAGCCGTTTCTGACCGCGGTCTCGTCCGCGCGGACCACAAGGGAGCAGCCATTGTCCGTTGCCATCTTCATATGTATCGCCTGTCTCAAAAATACTCGCACCAGCAAGGAAGTTTCGGGGTTTCTGACCGCTGGCTATTGGGCCAAAATATGAAATATTTGTGGCGTGACCTTTCTGCCCGATGTGAAACCGCATGATGGTGGAGGTAATGAGGACGTAACGGAGTTTATTGTTGCATAAGACCCGTCATTTGAAAACTAAAAAAATGCTGGCTATGCGTTCGCGCTATCGTCTATAAAATAAGGCTAATGTGCCAATATAAACGAATAATATGATGCTGATCGGGTACGCACGTGAAAATGCGGAAGAAGCGACGCTTCTTAATCAGGTAGAAGCGCTCCGAAAGGCGGGTTGTAAAAAAATATATGAGGAAAAAGTTCCTACAATGAGCCGGGACTGGCCCATTCTGGGGAACGTCCTGACGGAACTTTCTTCTGATGATACTTTGGTGGTCTATTCTCTGGACCGTCTCGCCTGGTCAACGCCCCACCTGCTGGAAGTGGCTGATCGACTGCGTGAAAAAGGAGCAGGGCTGCGTTCCCTTTGTGAACCCTGGGCCGATACCACCGTTCCCTATGGGAAAATGATTCTTGGTGTTTTTGCCGGCATTGCTGAATTTGAACGCGCATTAAGCCGCAACCTCACGGAAACGGGTCGAAAACGGGCGAAGGAACGGGGTGTCCATCTTGGTCGGCCAGCCAAGCTCAGCGCAGAGCAGATTGCGACGATCCGGAAGCTTGTCCGTGACGAGAACCTCTCCATTTCAGAAGTCGCAGCCCGTTTTGGCGTGCATAAAGCCACCATCTATCGGGCGGTTACCAATAACAAGTAAGAATTGTTTACGCTGACCCTGCATGTCACACCAGCCAGTCGATATGATCGCGCCGAGGTGGGACGTTTTGCTGCCGCCATTCAGGACGCGACGGGCGAAAGCGTTGAACCTTCATACTTAGAAATGCCGCTATACTCATTCAAGGTGCATAACACCCTCTGGGTGTCCACATTGTTTTCGATCGTCCCGTTTGGTTCTGTTTTTCTTTTCCGTCAGATCCTTTCCGGCCACCAGAAGGAAAAATGACCATTATGTCGGGTCTACTGATAGATCCGGCATCAATGCTGGCTGACGTCAACCCATTCTGCGCCAACAAGTTTTGCAAGCCGATCCGGCGTCAGACATACGGAACTGTTCCGATCACCTGCTGCCGGCCAGACTTCGTCAAACGCACGCAGCGAAGTATCACAGAAGACTCTGACAGGCTGCGGCAGTCCGAAAGGACATACACCTCCCACGGGATGGCTTGTCAGTCCCAACACCTCATCCGCAGGCAGCATACGGGGGCGGTTCCCGAACGCATCCTTCGTCTTGCGATTATCCAGTCGGCCCGTCCCGGCCATGACGACCAGGATCCGCTCATCCCCCACTTTCAGCGCCAGCGTCTTGGCAATCTGCCCTTCCTGCACGCCCAACGCTTGCGCGGCTTCCACCACCGTCGCAGTACTATCTGTCAGCACCACAGGTTCGATATCGGGTGCGTTTGCCTCGAAAAATGCCCGCACGGATTCCCGGCTCATTTATATCCCCTCACAATGCTGGAAAACTGTTGGTCGTCTGGATCATTACACATTCTGTACTTCTCCAAGACAATCACGAAACGGTTCACAACAGTGCCATCTGGAAACTGCCGACATCAATCATGAAACTTCCTTCTACCCCGATCCCGAAGCGCTTTACATCTCCCTACGCGGCCTGCTGCAGGGAACAGATGGCCACAGCTGGCTCAGTCGGGATTGTCGTGCCCACAACCCAGCTTGCGAAATCCACCAATCTGAACGGTCTTCAGAGCAAATTCAGCCTGGAATCATCCCCCACATGCGAGATATCACGCAGCAATTTCATCGACTGTAGCCAGCTATCCAGCAGGAGGAAACCGGGGCCATCACATCAATGAACAGAACCATGCTTGAAAGAGACAGCACACGGCCTGATTCGCGCAGACCCGCGACCACATTCAATTAATGAAGGATGGTGAAGCGGCAGAACACGGCGTCGCTCCGGCTAAATGGCAGTTCCTCTGCCGGGGGCCGCACAGTCGTAACGTTGTCCAGCCTCTTCCGTGAGGCCTCCTGCGCCATAGCCTTCCCGCATCGAACCTGTCGCATCACATGCGATCATATGTTCGGTATAGAACACCAGTCGGCAGGTCACATGCCCTCGTCCACACCCAAAATCCGAACGCACTGCAGACCCATGCTTGCGGCAAGGTGCCCGTCCCCAGCCGAGCGACTTTATCTGGCAGGCCGTTACCGATCACATAAATGATACCACTGATGACCCGATGGTCATCCACACGGCGCGCCCGAGCACGGGATAATAACGGCTGCAGAGCCTTCATCTCCCCCGCGCCTCAGCATCGGCCGTCTACTCATTTCGATCCTCCATAGAAATTTGAAATCACGATGGTTTTATGCCGTAAAGAGCTTTGATCCTATCGTGGGCTATTACTTCGCAGGTATACGCACCGCAGTAACCTCGATCTCCACCAGCCAGCCCGGATTGGCCAAACGGGCAACGCCAAAGGCCGACCGGACCGGCAGATTCGGCTGTTTGTCGGTACCATAAAACTGGGTGTAGGCTTTCATCATCCCGTCAAAATCGAGTTTGCCCAGCTTGGGATCATCAACCATGTAAATATGCATCTGCACGACGTCGCCCATGCCGAGACCCAGCTTTTTCAGTTCATCCTGAATACGCAGCAGGGCAGCAAAAGTCTGGGCCTGCGTGTCCCCGTAGGCAGCAAGGGTGTGCGGGTCCGCCTTCTTGTCCTGCACCGGCGCGCCCATGCCACTGAGGTAGATGGTGCTCGCCCCGGCTGGAACCTCGATAGACGATGCAATGGGAAATTTGCCTGCGGAGTGACGCACGATACCGTCATCGGCCCAGGCAGGGACGGCACCAGCCATACCCGTCATGATGGTCAGGCCCGCAACTGTCTTCTTAAGGTCGAACATCTGTCTATTGCTCCTGCGGTGATGTGGCGGGTCGCTGGGCGGCGACATCGGCCGGTGTAATGGCATCCGTATAATGATTGCCAAAATGCGTGCGGATGTAATTGACCACATTGGCAATCTGGTCATCTTTCAGCGTGCCCGAAAACCATGGCATGCCGCCATATCCGTTCATGATGACATAAACCGGATAGGCACTGCTCTGCAGTTTTGCATTGCCGGCAAAGGCGGGGAACTGCGCGCCTGCCCCGGTCGCCCCCTTGCCGTCGGGCATGTGACAGCCCTGGCAGACATGGCGATATACGTCCTCGCCCGTGTTCAGGGGCTGGACCTCACCCACAACAGCGCTGGCGCTATCCGCCCGCGCGGGATGGGAGGAGGCCAGAAGCGGCAGGGAGGCAAGAACGGAAAGGAAAAGGATCTTGCGCATCAGCTGGCTCCCTGTGCCCGTTTATGCAGTTGGGTTACGGCATCCAGTGCGGACAGGATGGCCCCTTCCTGCCAGCAGCCCACATAGGATGCATGTTCACCAGCCAGCATGATGCGGTTGTCCATCGTGCACAGGGCCTTGTAATGGGTCTTGCGGGCCTGTTCGCTCCACATCGAGCAGCAGCCCATGGTCCAGGGCACGCGGCTCCATGCAAAACTGATGCCGTTGGAAAATTCTTTGCGGTATTGCTTATGGAAGACCTCACCCTGCGCAAGGGCATGTTCAATCCGCTCCTGCGGGGTCATGCCGGCAAAATCATATGCTGCCGGACCAAACATGTAGCCCCCCAGCAGAACCGCTGGCCCGCGGGAGAAGTAGCCATGGCTGGGATAGGAAATCTGGCTGATCGGCTGGTCGGTAAAGCTGATGCCGCCATAGATCTGATCATCCTCCTCCCAGAACCGGCGCTTGAATTCCAGCCCCAGCTTGACGGAGGAAGCATAGGGCACCGCCATGATCGCGGCCTTGAGCGGTGCGCCAACCTGCACGTCAAGCTGAGACAGGATGGGAAGCGGGATGGTGCATACGCAGTAATCGGCCTGCGCCTCACGCACGGCACCGCCATGGGTCATATCGTTATAGGTAACCGTTACGCCCCTGTCGTCCTGATGGATCGCGGTGACCTTGCAGTTCAGGGTGATCAGGTCATGCACCTGCCTGTTGAAGCCCTTGCCGATCATGTCCATGCCGCCCACGGGCTGGAACATGGTGGTCTGCATGTCCAGACGTTCGTGGAACGCCAGCCATGTCCACAGGCCGGAGCGCATGACATCCTTGCGGGCAAACGGCTCGGACGGGACGGGCGCGCCATTTATGCCGCCACCCTGCGCCTTTTCGTAACCACGAGTTTCGGAACTGATAATACCTTTGCTGTAATTCAGCCCGGAATCCAGACTGCCCCACTGTCGCATGGCGGTCATGATGTGATCATGCTCATCGGCCGAAACCATGTCATCAAGCTTGTGCTGGTTGATCGCCTTGCCCAGCAGTTCCGCCGTGAAACCATGAAAATCCGAGGCGAATTCCCGATACCGGACCGGCTTGCCGTCAAACGCCCGGCTCGAATGAAGCCATGAATTGTGGTTCAGTTCCACAAACGGTTCCAGTTCCACCCCGAATTCGCGGCAGTAATGCAGCAGGCCCTGATGGTGGTAGGGAATACGCCACGGACCCGGATTGATGTAATTTCCGGATGCGAAACCGACCTTCTGGGTAATACCTCCCAGCTCGGTTACGGTATCGCCCCCACGCAGGCTGATATTACGGCCACCGGCGCGGTTCTGGAATTCCAGAACCTGCACATGGTAGCCTGCCTTGCGCAGTTCATAGGCGGAAAGCATGCCCGCGAGCCCGGCCCCCAGAACCAGCACGCGTGTGCCACGTTTTGCACCGGACAGGACGGGGGGCGCTGTAAAGTCCGTGCCCTGCGCATGCCCCATGGACGTCATGGCCTGATACAGGGCGGCACTGCCGGCAAGGGTGCCGATCCGGGTTAGAAGTTGCCTGCGCGTGGGCGCCTTGCGCGGATGAGCGTTTGTCACCAGAAAATTCCCATAACAACAACCGTGATGCACCTGGCTCCATTGCTCGGGACAGATTCGGTCCAGAAACAATGTGAGCGGATATGAAGATCGTGCCTCCCTGGTCTTGGGCAGATTGCAAAATGATCTTAGAAAACAGCAGGGTCTATGCCCATCATCAGTAAAATACCCACGGTGTCGGCCATGGGTATTTTGACTTCAGCTGTCAGACAGGATCAGAAGTTGGCGTTAAGGCGGCCGTAATAATACCCGCCATACATGGGGATCTGGGCGGAATCTTCATCATAGGGCATGGCGCCCAGCGCATTGAGCGCCTGCGGGACCATGCGTGGACGCACGTTGAATACGTTATTGGCGCCAACCGCCATGTGCCAGTTCTTCTTGAACCGGACGCCGATTTCAATATCTGTCAGCCAGTGTGGCGTATTGATGAACTGCTGCAGGGCGTTGTTGGAGTACTGCAGAGCCGAAGGCCCCCAGTCCTGATATTGCATCATGTCACTGGTCTGGCCATAGCGGGTCTGACGGATATTAAAATCCCAGTTCTTGTAGGTATAATAAGCGTTCAGGATGATCTTGCTACGCGGATAATCAGTTGTGATCGCCGCGATGTCCGAAAGGTTCAGGTCCGCGCCGTTATGATGCAGACGGGTGCGGTTGAGGTCGATCGACATCGACAGAGCAAGATTGCCGTATTGATGGAAGCGGAACATGTAATCCGCCTTGATGTCCACGCCCTGTGTGCGGGTGCTGGCACCATTTGTGAAATAATCTGCATACACATCGTTATAACCGGTAAAGCCGGTTGGCAGGGAAGCCAGTTGGGCAATGGCCTGCGCCGCGACCTCGCCCTGTGTCGTATTACCGTAAGGGGTAGAGCCGCCGAAATTCGTATCCTGAACGATGCGGTCACGCATATTGATCTGATAGACGTCGGCTTCAACGTGGAAACCATCGACAGGTTCCAGCACGATACCACCGCTTACGCTGGTCGAGCGCTCGGGCTTCAGCTTGGTCGCGCCAATGGCCTGGGCCGCTGCGGAATCAGCGGCAAGCAGGCCACTGGCACCGGTGGGCGAAACATTGACGGCGCTGAAATGTGATTCAGCCAGCGTCGGGGCACGGAAGCCCGTGCTGATGGTGCCACGGATGGCGATACGCTTGGTAAAGTTGTAACGTGTTGAAATCTTGCCATTTTCCGTATTGCCCACGTCAGTGTAATGTTCCAGCCGCCCGGCAAAATCCAGTTCCCACTTTCTGGTCAGGCGGAAATCCCCATCCAGATACCATGCCCAGATGTCACGGTACCATGTACCAGCCGAACCGGGGGAGATGCCGGCATAACCCTGCGTACCGCCTCCCATGTACGAGACGGGATTACCTGCGGTGATATTGTAGGATTCCATCCGTTCTTCCGCGCCAAAAGCAAGCGTCATCGGAACGACGTCCCCGATCTTGAAACGACGGCGGAAATCGACGTTGTTGGTCCATTGCACCATGCTGTAGCTTTCAGCCCGTGCCTTACGGGGGCTGGAGCCATAATCGGCAACATAAGATGTGTTAAGGGTATTCTTGTTACCGATCTTGTCGATATCTTCACCATAAGTGGAACTGATATCCCAGTTGAAGCCCATGAAGTTGTCACCCTTCAGGCCCAAGGTGGCGGCAAAATCGTTTTCTTCCATGGTTTCCAGTGGTGAGAAACCATAGGGCGCAATGGCGGCGCAGGCCTCGCAGGAGCCGCCTACAGTGGGCGTGCGATAGTTTTCATAAGCTTCCGCATGACGATGGGCATAGGTAATCAGCCCATAGAAATTGATACCGGGCGTAAACTGCTTGCCCCATTCAATCGCCAGGTTTTCACGTGTTTCTTCCGGCGTACTCATGATCTTGTTGGAGCGTTCTGAAATCTTGCCGGCATTGACGCCGGTATAGGTTGCACTGCTGGCATCGGCAGGCTGTGAACCAAGTAGGCGGTGGTCCCGCGCATTGTTGGCCACGAAGTGGTCCGTATGGTACATCTGGCCGCTGATATGCAGGAATCCATCCTGCCCCAGCTTCATGCCGCCGTCGGCATTGAGCTGGTAGCCCCAGCCATCACCGTTATAGGCATTCGCGCCGGTCTGGCCGCTCAGGTTCAGGCCATGATCCTGTTTCTTGGTGATGATATTGACCACACCGGCAATCGCATCGGAGCCATACATGGCGGCCGCACCGTCTTCCAGCACTTCGATATGATCGATGGCATTGGCCGGAATCATATTCAGGTCAACCGGGGTCGAACCTGAATCCGGGCCTGAATCCGCATAGAGGTTGGCAGTCGTGTGGCGGCGCTTGCCATCAACAAGTACCAGCACTTCATTCGGGTTCAGACCGCGCATGCGAATGGCAGAAGTCAGGGCGCCCGCATCGGCCCCCATGGTGCTGACATTGATCGAGGCATAGGTGCGGGTCAGGGCATCAGCCAGGTTCATCTGGCCCGACCGGCGCAGGGTTGCTGCGCTGACAACCGAGACGGGACTCATGCTGTCACGCGCCTTTCGATTCACTGTGTGCGTGCCCGTCGACACATTTATTGTTTCTACACCAGAACTGTTTACACCTGTGTTGTTCTCCTGCTTCAGGTTTTGCGCAGCACGCGGATGCGTCTGCGCTGTCGTTGCACGACGTGCGCGGGCGGCTCCGCTTTTTCCTGGATTCTGTTCCTCTGTTACAGGATTTCCGTTGGGTGTGGCGGCAACTGCTCCGAAAGAGACAAAAGAGCAGATGGTCGTTATTAGGAGAGAAGTTCGTCTGTTCATGATGCCCCGCGATTCTTCCATCTATTTACGATATTAACGGGACGTAATGATTATCAAGGAAAAAATACCTATCACACCGTTTCGATATCGGTACGTTACCGAAATGCTACACTCTGCCGCATGTCACGTTATATTTATAATTTTAATCATTTAACGAAATAACACTCATAAACGTTGAGTAATTGCGGAAATCAAAGGTAAATGAAATTAGGGTCTGGACCCATTGATTTAATTGCGGAAATCTGATTCAGGCTCTGTGAGGAGACAGGAGATGAGCGACCTGTTTTGGCTGACGGACGAACAAATGGAGCGTCTGCAACCCTTTTTCCCAAAGACCCACGGTAGAGCGCGCGTTAGGGATCCAGGTTGCCTGATCGGTCGCACCAAAGGCGGCATGAACACGAAGCTGCATGCGATCATCGATCAGAGCGGACGACCGCTGAGCTTTTTCATGATTGCGGGGCAGATCAGCAATTATACTGGTGCCCCCGCCCTGCTGGACAGTCTTCCTGCAGCACAATGGATGCTGGGGGATCACGGGTATGATGCCGACTGGTTCAGGAACGCCCTGAAAGCGAAAGGTATAAAGCCCTGCATTCCAGGACGGAAATCTCGCGAAAAACCGATCAAATACGACAAGAGAAAATATAAACGCCGCAATCGCATCGAGATCATGTTCGGAAAGCTCAAGGACTGGCGGCGGATTGCAACCCGCTACGATAGATGCCCGACCGTCTTCTTCTCAGCCATCTGCCTCGCCGCGACCGTCATATTCTGGCTATGAGTATCCGTCTTGGTTATGTGTGGCGTGGTTCCCATAACCTGTCATTGCGTAACAGGACATTCGCCAGAATGACGAGACGCCGCTTCGCCTGGCTCCAAAAGTTCTCAATGCCACTGATATGGTTCCGCCCCTCGCTAAAGCGCGTGGCGTGATTGATCCGTTCATGGCGAAATTCGGAGATATCAAGCATCCTGTATGCATGCCATGCGTCTGAATAAACAGTTGAAACTGGCCGTATTTTCTTTCGAATGACCGACATGAGCATCCGGCTTCCCGCATCGGGGATCATGACTGCATGGACGCGGCCGCCACGCTTGAGTAGCCCAAAAAACGGCGACCTTTCCTACAGCACCTCGCCCTCTTTTACCTTTGCGATGTCCGCCGAAATAGCTTTCATCGACTTCGATCTCTCCTTCAAGGGGCGCTTCCAGAGCATTATGCGCGATAATGATTTCCCGAAGCTTATGGTAAAACAGAGTCGCTGTATTGCGATTGACGCCGACAATTTCCGCAGCACTCCGCGCGGGTGTGCCCGCAACGAAGTGCGCCAGAAGGCATCTTTGGGTAGCAAATACCGGACGGCTGCGACGACGTGCTTTCATATGCCATATCAAGCTTTTATTGGCTTACCTATGCCAGCCCCAAACTCAATTCTTACCTTGCCGTCCGAAATGAAGGCGCACTCGGACTATTTCCGGAGTTCTATGAGTCCGAGCTCGTGCCACATCCAACCGAAATCATAAGCGGCCATGGCGCCGCCACTCCCTTGGGCGCGGGCTGTGACGTTTTCGATCCCTTTCAGCCAGGCAACCGTTTTTTTACGTCCTGAAGCCGTCTGGACGGCCTGACGCGGCGTCATATCTCCCAGAGCCGGAACAGGCTCATCAAGCACCTGCCGATAGTGCCGCTCCAGCATCTGCCCAATAATCCGGGCTTCCTCCTCGGGCGGGATCTGCAGCTCTGGCGAAGCCTCCCGCCCCTGCGTTCCCCGATCTTCCATCGCCTGCACCGGCGTCATGATCTGCATGAGCGGCGCGCGCACGAGATCTCCCAAACCAGCCTGCAGCATGGCACGGCCACGTTCGGCACGCTCTTTCGAATTCACCTGCAGCCGCAACTGGCGCCCCTTCAGGTCCAGCGTACCCAGCACGATCGTGCCATCATCCATCTCTGTGCGCAGGAACTTCCCGTTTTCATCCCGTCCAGCCTTCTGCACGGGATCGCTCATCGGCTCTTTCAACCAGTTCCAAAACGACCGGTTCTCCGGCCTCAGGGCCGTGATCCCGTCAAGTACATCCGCCACCGTCTTCTGCGTCACGCCCTTTGTCAGCGGGAAACACACTTCATAGAAGACCAGATCCTCTCCGTCCCCATTGAACAGCGCTGGACCGTCCATCTGCCGGGCCATGTCCTCCAGCGTCCGGAACAGCCAGGTCAGCGTGAACGTCGGCGCAAGTTCACGCAGCGTCTGCGTATCGATTTTTGGAAACTCCGTCTTGCCCTGTCTTTTCCGCAGAACTCTGTAAAGGTTCGCAGCCAGAGCTGCGCAGGCGCCCCATGAATAAGCGAGCAGCCCGCCTGCCAGAATGGTCTTTCCATCGGACGGCACGAGACGCGCTGCAATCCGGTCCCACTGTCTGAGTGTCCGGGTGGCCGTGCCATCATGCACCAGAATCGGATCACCACCCCGTAGCAGGTCACGCGCCATCAGGCTCTGGCCGGGTTTGATGTCCGAGACTTCATACAGACTCATGACCGAAGTCTTGAGAGCGCGCATATAGGCGCTATTACGTGGTCCTTCCTTCCAACCCCGACGCTTGAGGTAAACGTCCACGAAGTTCCGGCCATCATCCCAATCCAGCCCAAGAAAATCCTCGAAAGCACAGCCCCACAACGTCATGGCAACGTCGGGACCGATCATCTCCGCTAGATCCTCGAAGGTGATGTCTCCCGATTCCAGCACCGGACCGATGTGATCGCCAAGCACTTCGCTGAAGCAGTCCTGCCAGTCCTCCTGATTGAGATATCTGATCAGTCCTGTAAGTTCATCTGCGGCCATGACTGTTTGTGCATCTCCTGATATGGACAGTAGAGGGGCAGACTGTCCTGACTCGACAAGCCCAGAATGATACCCCGAAACAGGCGACAGAACGCCCTATTCTTTCATCATACACATGTGACCTTCGACAAAATTGTGCCGGATTATCTTTTCATCTGTTTCCTATGTGTGTCCTGCGGTGGAAACTTAGACGCAAAAAAAAGCCGTCTCTAAGGGCAGTTTTTTTAGATATCAGCATGTTCAGTTTAGGTGCGGGGGAAACCAACCAATGATACTTGCGATCGGTGGACCGCGAGATACCCCGTCTCGCCGGATGCCGAGATGACAATGCCAGAGCCCATGGGCTTATCCAATGAGGGCCTGTTAGGTCTTGAATAACAGAACGGACTGCATAGCTGTTTGTGATGAGCATGGCGAGGCACTGTCCTTCACACTGTCGCCCGGACAGGTGCATGAACTGCCATCCGCTTATGCCCTGCTCGACGATCTGCCATACCCACCGACCTATGTCGTCTGTGATCGCGGATATGCCTCGCACAAATTCCGTGAATAGCTCTGGGACCGGGGATCTCGTCCTGTGATTCCGGCAGGAAAGGATGATCTGGAAGTCGCCTGTCTCAGGTGGGCTTACAGACACTGGCACCTGGTCGAAAACCTGTGGGCAAGGCTCAAGGAGTGGGGGCTGTCGCGCCCCGATATGAAAAGACAGCCGCGTCCTTTCTTTCCGTCATCCTCATCGCTGCTACAGCAGACGACATCAAGGCCTAACAAGTCCTAGTAGTCGAGCCCTCCTCATTAGCCTTTAAAAATTGCCTCTCTGTGCAGCGCTAGGTAAGTCGCCTGTGCATTCGTAAATGCGCCGACGTTAATAATGTTATCCAAGCCCCAAGCCGACCAAACTTCAGGCGGTAGCACGGCTGATTTCAGTAACGTTCCATCATTGGCAAAGCTAATCAGACCACGGTCAAACAATCGATCAACATGTGGCGACAACAGCAGGCCATTGCAGCCATCCAGTTTTTCCTGATCAGTGCAGTCACGCCAGGGTTTAATATGACTGGCAATCAGAAAACGTGGATCTGATACACCAGTTATACGACACCGTCTTTCGTTCAGTCGCACATTGGCCTTAAACACTCCTTGCCCGCGGCGGGCTAGAACCAATTGCTGTTTTTGAGTCTCGCCAATATCTGTGCGTCCCATCACGGCCGTTTGTGCCTGTTCGTCTGCAACTTCACCTGCTTCGTCAACTGGTTCTGTCGCCACGATCTTCGAGACAGAAAGACCCATTTTGCCTAGCAACACTTGGGCAAATTCTTCCGAGACTTCGGTAAGGTACACGCCCTGGTTGCCATTGCCGTTAGGCTGCAGCGGCGCGTACTTAGTGGCTAAGTGAGGTGTTAACTCATCGATAAAGTCCTTGGGCCGTACGGGCCTCTCAGTGACCTCAAACTCAACCGGTACTAACCAACCCTCGTCGCTCCATTGGTCGCCTACACGACCCAACTCGGGCTTGCTCGCGGACTCAACAGGCCCCTGTGCAATGCCTACGGCTTTAATTTATGTGTCGCAAAACGATAACACCAAGTCGCCCGGCTGCACTTCGGTCATCGTGTCATAAAAATGGTTGCGACCGCCATCTTTCCGGCGTTTGGGCGACCACAGGAACCCGCCTTCGATTTCCTGTTTGTAGGTTTGGTTTTGATTAACCCACCAATATCGCATGTTCACTTTGTACTTTCGTGTTGTGTGCCGAGTGGGCAGCGACAGTTCCAACAATCGAGTATTCGCTACCGCCCAGTTCAAGATCAGCAATTTGTCGCTGTATGTTCATTAGCTTCATCATTTACCCTTAACTGCCGAATCTTACTGATCATGTGTGCCTTGCCCACCGTAGATGGGGGCCAAGCGGAAGCCGCACCTCCATCATGCCCTACTGACCAGTTCGTCCAGCGCCCTGATGATCATGTCCTGATCGCGTTCGGACAGGACGCCGACGGCGGCTCCAAGTCGCGTAGCAGGGACAGTCGCCAGATCGAACGGATTGGCGAAGACGTCCTCTCCTTCGACATGCAGATGTGGCGTCAGCGGATGATCCGGTGGCGCGCTGGCAGACCGTCTGACGAGCGGCATGACGACGCGGCCCATGCTGCGCTCCAGGCGGCTGCTCTGGATCTGAACCACGAACGGAATGTCCCGGTTTCGACCGGGGTTTCGGTAGATCGCGAATTGCGGCATCGGATCAGAGCGTCGAGAATTCGTCGCTCAGGAAACCGTGCCGCGCGTGCAGATCGTTCACCGCGTCGATCACGCTGTCGAGCTTGCGCTGTTCGTCCTCGCGTTGCTGACGCGCGGATTGCAGGTAGTCGCCCAGCAGGGTCTCGACCGTCGCCGATAGATTGGGCGTCACTTCCCGGACCTGCGCCAGCAGATCGGTGTTGAGCGACAGATTGACCGGGCGGCGGGGGGCGCTCCGGTCATAGGAAACGCCGAGGTTGGTGCGGCTGGGCATGATCCGACTCCTTATGCACATAGCATGCGCACGAAATAAGGATGCCGACGCCTGACTGCAACGCGCAAGTATTTTTTGTTCCTGCCCACTATGGCACGATGGGCGCCGGATTATCTGGGACTTGTGACGGTTCTGTGCCGGTCATCTGAGCGTTTTAAGCTCGTATCAGGAGACCGATAAGACCATAAAGCATACGGAAGATTTCAAGCACAAGGCCGTGTGGATCGCGTTGAGCAGTGGGCTATCACGCACGGGCGTTCGACCGACCTGGGGATTGGAAGATCCATTCGGTAAATGGATAATGGATTATCGTCCGGGCGAGTATATCAATGGTTTCTACAATCCACGGCGACGCCGTTCATATCTGGGCGGGATCAGCCCTCTCGCTTTCGAAGCAAGACTGGCATAATCACTTCCTGACCGGCACAAAACCGTTATAAGTCCAAGCAACGTATGGTTCCCTGCATACCCTGCCGCGCTTTCTGATTGAGGAGACGTCACAAGGTCTGACCGTAAGCTGGTCGCCCGCGACACGCTAACAACAGGAGAATACTTATGAGCGATGAACAACTGAGCCGCGCGCCGGTGCTTGACCGGGCAGAGGACAACGCCTTCTTTCCGTCGGAATATTCCCTGACCCAATACACGTCTTCAAAGACCGATTTTGACGGCACCATCTATCCTGAGCCCTACACCGGCGGAAAGTGGAAGATCCTGATGATCGGCACGCAGGAGCGTTACCTGATGATGAAAGGCGGCGAGTTCTTTTCGACCGGCAATCATCCGGTCGAAATGCTTCTGCCCCTGTATCATCTGGATGCGGCGGGATTTGAGATCGATATCGCGACCATCTCCGGCGATCCAGTGAAGTTCGAGTGGTGGGCCTTCCCGCATGAAGACGAGGCCGTCAGGTCGATCTACAAAAAATACGAAAAGCAGCTCAAAGCGCCGAAGACGCTTGCTGATGTGATAGGCGACGGCCTCACCGCTGACGCGCCATATCTTGGTGTGTTCATTCCGGGCGGTCACGGCGTTCTCAATGGTGTGCCATTCAACAAACAGGTCGGTGATATCCTGCGCTGGGCACAGACCAACGAGCGCTTCACGATCTCGCTCTGTCATGGCCCTGCCAGCCTACTGGCTACAGCGGTCGATGGCGGCAGGTTCACATATGAAGGCTATGAGATGTGCGTCTTTCCAGATAGTCTGGATACCGGGGCCAATATTGAAATCGGCTACATCCCAGGGCCGATGGCGTGGTTGGTCGGTGAAAAACTTCGGGGATACAACGTAAAGATTGTCAATACGGGGATTACCGGTCAGGTGCACCGTGATCGCAACCTGCTAACGGGCGATAGCCCACTGGCATCGAACAATCTTGGCAAGCTGGCGGCTGAAGTCCTGCTCGAAGCTGCCAACAAATAAAACCGGCTACGCGGTCGTAGGCAGGTCCCATCGCTTGCGACCGAAGGACTCTCCAGCATGCTCGCGGTGTATCCACATGGCGTAAGGTCCGGATATTCCAGTGTAGAACACTCCGATAATTTATTCCGAAGGTAATATGATGGTCGGCCCGTTTTGCGGCAGAGTGCAACCACGACCGCCTCTGTTGCAGAAACCGCTTTTACAACCGCACTGATGATCCTGCAGGCAGAAACGCCGGATGCTGTCGAAGACGTGGTCCGCTCGTTCAGACGAACGCTCGGTCATGATCGTTTCGTGTTTTCGGACCACTCGGACTTGAAGACGCGAGGAGCCTTGGGGGAACCAGGATTGATGCTTCGGTCACTGTGCATCCTGCCCTATCCATAATTGCGAGCGCCGCATTCATAAAAATACGTTATCTGTTTGACGGCCCAAGCGAGAGGATTACCATTCGGCGCTCCGAGAGGGAACGGGAAGTCCTGTCATGGACCGCAGCCGGACGTCAACATATTGATATTGCTTCAATCCTGGGGCTTTCGGAACGCATAGTAGAGAACCATCTACACCGCATCCGCAACAGGCTTGGCACGTCTACAACAGCTCAGACCGTACGCACTGTCATACAAAATGGCGATATCAGAATCTGAAAATCAGATACCGGGCTTCATGGAACCTTTTAAAACCCCATCTATTGCCGGATGGCGTCTAAGGTCGGACGATGTCTGCTTTCAGAAATTAAAGAAAGTTCGGTGACGTCTCACATGAGGGCGTAAGCCGATCACCGTCGCGTTTCAGAAACCTGTGAGAAGGAGATCAAGCGCCTAAGTAATTTCGTCCTGACAAAGCGACAATGAAGCAATGATCTTCTTCAGATCACGCTCAGGAACTGCGGCCATAAACTGCGTCATCATGACGAAGGGACAGTCGTCACCCATAAACACCGGGTTCAGCCGCTATTGCAGGCTTTGGTGCGGTTCCCTGCGGCAGCAGCGGAACAACGACACGGGTACCCAGGACGTCCAGAAGATCTGCCTGCACATCCAGAACGAAACGTGCTTATCCCCGTCCGGCCTGACGACACACATCAAAACGGACCATTTAGAAGTTCCGATAGTCCGCCAGGGGAAGCCCGTTCTCTTCAACATACTGCCGTGAGGCTTCGAGAGGAGCGCGATTGTCTGCCAGCCATTGCTGAGCGCGGATCGACGCGATCGCTGACTTAAGCCCCGGCTCGCAAGCCTGCGATATGTTGAGATCTAATAACTTGGCTTCTTCGAACAGCTGAGCGGGTAGCGTCACATTTGTGGGGCGACGTGATGGAGTGCCGGAACGCACGCGAACCATAGCTGTGCTCCTATATATTGGTAGTTAGAATATAGCACGTGTTTATACGCGTTTATATATTCATATTTTGAACAAAGGCAGGATCGCTTTTTGGAGACCTCAACGTCTTTCCTTATGACCGACATGAGGCGAAACCGGCCCTTGTCCTGACCGGTAAGGGAAAAGCTTTAACATGGTCGTTCGTAGCGGCCTGTGATAAAGGTTTTTATATGTTCCTTAATTACATACGTGTGCAGTCGTCCCCACGGAAAGGTTAAGCCATGCGACGCGAGGATCTAGAGCACGTCCACTTTATTCCGGCTCATATCCAGCGGCTGTAAAGAAGTTGGCGCATTCGTCAGGAGTGAAAGCATCCAGGACTGATCCGGCGGCATCCCACAAGGTTGTGACGGTTCTTGCTGCCCTGGCGCGTAAAAGGGCTTTGAGTTTGGCGAATGCCATTTCGATCGGGTTGAAATCGGGACTATAGGGAGGCAGGAACATCATCTGTGCCCCCACTCGTTCGATGGCCTTCCGCGCTCCCGGAACCTTGTGGGCGGGCAGATTGTCCAGCACGATGATATCGCCTGGGCTCAGCGTCGGCACGAGAACAGGCTCCACATAGGCCTGAAAAATCTCGCTGTTCATGGCGCCATCATGGACGAAGGGTGCGGTCATGCCCGTGAGGCGCAGGCCAGCGGTGAAAGTGGTGGTTTTCCAATGGCCATGAGGAACGCCTGCCCGACAGCGTTCTGTGCGTAAAGCACGACCACGCAGACGGGCCATCTTCGTGAAGAGACAGGTTTCATCAATGAAGACCAGACGGTGCGGATCGAGGTCAGCTTGGCCGTCGAACCAGTCCTGCCGACGTTTCAGGATATCTTCACGCTCCTGCTCCAATGCATGTGCGGTCTTTTTTTGAATGTCCACCTATGCTGACGCAGCCATCGACTGAGCATGCTGCGGCCGATCCCGACGGATAGAGGTGGTCCCCATTTTTCAGACAGGGCGATAAGCTATAATCCGACCTGAGAGAGGGCAGGTTTTATGGGTAAGGTTACGCGCAAGAGGTATGGGGCGGAGTTCAAAACACGGGTTGCCCTGGAAGCGATCCGTGGGGAACTGACGCTGGCGGAACTGGCGTCGAAACATGGTGTGCATCAGACGATGATCGCCCAGTGGAAACGGCAGGCGATCGA
>ERZ746981.325-NODE-325-length-22727-cov-816.737704_pt1 | contig 22727 bp, 20 predicted proteins | sample MGYA00374948_ERZ746981 | MGnify/ENA primary metagenome ERZ746981 (study PRJEB28757, sample SAMN06711160) | food metagenome | host: microorganism | place: China:Harbin | collected 2017-01-30 | study: EMG produced TPA metagenomics assembly of the Analysis of...
CCATCAGGCGGCCGCCACCGGCTGCCCGATGGCCTGCCCGGCCCAAGGGAACTGGCCCGTGCTTATGGCACCGCCACCACCATGATCTCGATTTCGGGGCTGCCAGCGGCACTCAGTTCAATGACGGAGCGGCCGGCGGGCAGCTGGAAATCCACCATCTTGCCAATCCCGCTGCATGCCGGTCCATGCTGGTGGTGAACGGATTCGGTCGTCTCTCCACCCCGCACCACTTCCAGCCATGCCTTCGCGCCCAGCATGATCCGGTATGTCCCAGCCTCGGGGGCCTGAAAAACCATCATGCCGCCGGTACTGCCCTGATCGCCCGGCTGCGCGGGGGCGCGCGCGTATTTCATCTCGCCTGCCGGGTGCAGGCGGGCCAGCACCGCACGGCCGGGCAAAAGGATCACGCTGCCCAGCCCCGCCCCGTCCCGTGCCGCCGCCACGGCTTCAGGCGTGGCCCAGCCGGACAGATCATCGGGCAGTACCGTCCCCGCGCATGTGGCCGGGGCATCATGCGGCCCCGGTTCCGCCGCCATTACAGGGGTGGCGATCCCCCCCATGGCCAGAACCAGCAGGGCTGCCAGCGCGCCCCTTTTCGTACATGCGCTCATGATGTTCCCTTCTCTCTTCGCGCCAACCCTATTTTACAATATATGCACGGGTATAGTCATTTGTGGGGCAGGCTGCGTACCAGCAGTGCCACGACCGCTTCCAGCATGGCCTGATCGGCATGGGTGAAGCGGTCCCTGCGCGGGCTGTCGACATCCAGCACGCCCAGCAGCCGGTCCCCTGCCAGGACGGGCACGACGATTTCCGAAGCGGATGCCGCGTCACAGGCGATATGGCCGGGAAAATCATGCACGTCGGGCACGACCTGCGTCACCCGGTCGCGCGCGGCGGTGCCGCACACCCCCCTGCCGGATGCGATGCGCGTGCAGGCCACCCGCCCCTGAAAGGGGCCAAGCACCAGCTGGCCGTCCTTCCACAGGTAGAAGCCGGCCCAGTTCAGATCCGGCAGGGCCTCGTAGATCAGGGCCGCGACATTCGCCATATTGGCAATCAGGTCGGTTTCCGTGGCCAGCATGGACGCAATGGTCGGCAGCAGGTCATCGGGCGCGAGGCGCCGGGTGGGGGCAGCCATGTATCCTTGTCCTCCTTCAGGTTCAGATCCGCTTCTGTGGGCATGACTGCCGTGCCGGGTCAACCGGGCCATCATCGTGACCGCAGGGACCGGGAGAACTGTCTCATCCATGAGACAGGACCTGCCGTTTGAATCACATGCCCGTGAAATTCCCCGCAATCCATCTGGCGCCGCCTGCCTGCACCATGCAGTGCAGACACGCTGGCCGCATACGGGCATTGAGTCGATCATGTTCCCGCGGCCTATTGAAAACTTCAGAAAGAACGCAGGAATGCGAGAGGGTAAACAAAAGCTGTTTTCCATCATAACCTCAGCCCTGCTGGCGTTGGTGGGACTTTTCCTTTTCTTTGGCGGTGCCCAGCTTATGGTCCTGGGCGGGTCATGGTTCTATGTGCTGGCGGGCTGCCTTCTGCTTGCCGTGGCGGTGACGGGGGTCAAGGCCCCGCAGCTGGCCATGCGGGTCTATGCGGCCTTTCTGGTGGTGGCCACGATATGGGCACTGACCGAGACCGGGTTCAACATCTGGGGGCTGGAGGTACGCCTGCTCGCCCCCATCGGTTTTGGCGCATGGATGCTATTGCCATGGGTCTGGCGCTCCGGCGGGAACTGGCTGGCGGACAAGCGCGATATGCTGGGCGCGATCGGCCTGGCTGTCGTGGTGCTGGTCATAAGCTGCTTTACGTCCTATTCCATCGACGGCACGGTGCCTGATGACCGCATGGCGGCACAGGGGCAGGCCGACCCGGCAGCCGATGGCGTGGCCGATGCCGACTGGCAGGCCTACGGGCGCACGATGGGGGGCGACCGTTATTCCCCGCTGGCCCAGATCACGCGGGGCAATGTCAGTCATCTCAAGCGGGCGTGGGTCACGCGCACGGGTGATGTGGAGCAGGACGGCGAAGGCACGGTTGCAGGCCCCGACCAGGGGCATGAGTTCAACCTGGAAGTCACGCCGCTCAAGGTGGGTGACACGCTGTACATGTGCACCCCCCATAGCTGGGTCATGGCGCTTGATGCCACGACCGGCAAGGTCAAGTGGAAGTTCGACCCGCATCCCGATACGGCGGATCTGGCCAAGAACGTCTATCTGGCATGCCGTGGCGTCAGCTATTACCGTATTCCCGACGAGATCCAGACAAGCTGCCGCACCCGCATCTATTCCCCCGTGGCCGATGTGCGGATCGTGGCGCTGGATGCGGAAACCGGCAAGCCCTGTGATGACTTCGGCGACCACGGCTTCATCTCCATGCGCGCATATCTGGGGCATGTACCGCATGGCTTCCACTTCATCACCTCGCCCCCGCTGGTGGCCAAGAACCGCCTGATCACGGGCGGGTGGATTTTTGACAACCAGGCCAATTTCGAACCCTCTGGCGCCATCCGCGCGTTTGACGCCACGACCGGCGAGATCGCCTGGGCATGGGATGCCGGTCATTCCCCCGAAACGTGGAAACCCGGCCCCACCGATGTCCTGACCCGCGACACACCCAATGCATGGGGCGTCTATACGGCGGACCCGGCGCTGGGCATGGTCTACATTCCCACCGGCAACGCACCGCCCGACAACTGGGGTGGTTCGCGCCGTCCGTTCGATGATGCGACATCATCGGCCACCATCGCGCTGGATATCGTGACGGGTGAGCGGCGCTGGACATACCAGACCGTGCATCATGACCTGTGGGACATGGATATTCCCTCGGGTCCGTCCATGGTCGAACTGCCCGGCCCGAACGGCGAAAGCATTCCCGCGCTGGTGCAGAGCACGAAGCGTGGCGAATTCTTCGTACTGGACCGCCGGACCGGCGCGCCGGTACCCGGCTATCCGGTTGAGGAACGGCCCGTGCCCACCGCAGGTGCCGCGCCGGATGACCGCGTATCGCCCACGCAGCCCTACCCCGCCGCCATGCCCAGCCTGACGCCGCCCAACCTGAAGGAAAGCGACATGTGGGGCGCGACACTGCTGGACCAGATGATCTGCCGCATCCAGTACCGTCAGTCGGCTTACGAAGGGCAGTTCACCCCGCCACATGTCGGCAGGACCACAATCGTCTACCCCGCATTCTATGGCGTGGTGGACTGGCAGGGCATTACCATTGACCCGCAGCGCAAGATCATGCTGGCCAATGCAAGCTACCTGCCCTTCCGCATCAAGCTGGAAAAGCGTCAGGGCCTGGAAGGCAAGGGCGTGCTGCCCAGGTGGAATGGCCAGGGCGAGGAACCGGCCGCCAAGGGAGATGCGCTATCCGTCTCGCCTGACTATGGCACGCCCTATATCGCGCTGACCAATCCGTGGCTGAACCCGCTGCAGATCCCGTGCAAGGGACCCGTATGGGGCACGATCACGGCCATCGACCTGGTTACAAAGAAAATCGTGTGGCAGCACCCCGTGGGCACGACCCGCGACACGGGCCCGTTCCGCACGCATAACAACCTGCCGCTGCCCACGGGCATGTACAATATTGGCGGCAGCATTGTAACCAGGGGCGGGCTTGTGTTCATGGGCGCCACGGCGGACGACTACCTGCGGGCGTTCGATCTTGCCACCGGCAAGGTCATCTGGACCGACCGCCTGCCCGCGGGCGGCCAGGCAACGCCCATGTCCTACGAGATCGGGGGCAAGCAGTATGTCCTGATCGCGGCAGGCGGCCATGGGGGCCTTGGCACCCGCAGTGGTGACTACATCATCGCCTATACGCTTGATGGTGAAAAAGGCGCCGCCAGCGCACAGTAACCGCCGCGCAGGCACGCCAGGGGTGTCCGGTTCCGGCCGGCACCCCTTTTTTGCAGGCTGATGGATGGATTGGCGGGGATACGGTGGCCCCGTGGCTGATTACAAATCCATTAGAATAAAGACCATACAGTAGCAGGGACCATATGCTGTATGAGCAGCCTGCCGCCCGCTGGCGCGGCGCAACAGTCATGTCGCAAGCCAATGCGCCTATGGTGAGTGATGGGAATGAAAAGGAACTGTACCCAGCCTGCCGCGATCCGTCCCGCGCCGGTGGCGGAAAAGACACCTCCCGGCGAGATCGAGCGGTCCTGGCAGCGCTGTGCGGGGTTCTATCATCTTGATCCCGCGCAGGCATGGACGGCCACCGTCCTGTCCGGCGCCGAATTCCGGCATGTCAGCGGACGTTCCGCCGCGCTGGTCCGGATCGCCCTGCCCGAGATGCGCCACCTGTTCACCCTGCTGCGGGGGCTGGACCTCATGGTGCTGCTGGCGGATGCCGATGCCATGATCCTGGCGCGCTGCGTTGATGAAACCCAGCTCTCCGCAAGCCGGCGCCTATATCTGCGCAGGGGGGCGATCTGGAACGAGCGGGTGGCGGGCACGAATGGCATCGGCACGTCAGTGGAAGCCGGCCGCCCCATTGTTCTGGGGCCGGGTGAACACTGGCGGTTCTGCCTTGCGCGGCTGACCAGCTTTGCCGTGCCGCTCTTTGATGCGCGGGGACGCATGGCCGGCGCCCTCAACCTTGCGGCCCTTGCGGGCACTGCCACGCGCCCTGTTGCCGCGCTGCTGCTGGACGTGCTGCTGCAGGCGGGGCGACGGATCGAGGAACTGCTTTTCCGGGCCTGTTACCCCGACCACAGGATTCTGAGCCTGGGCGTGGCACAGGGGTGCTCGACCCCCCTGATCGCACTGGATGCAAGGGGGGACATGGCGGGTGCCACCCGTGCCGCACGCATGCTGATCGGCTGGACGGAAGACACGGGCGGCCCCCCGTCCCCGCATGATGGCGTCGTGGTGGAGGAGCCGGACCTCAGCTTCCGGCAGGCGGAAGCCAACGTGATCCGCGCGGGTCTGGCCCGCTGCCACGGCAATGCCACGGCCACGGCCCGCAACCTGGGAATCAGCCGCGCGACCCTGTACCGCAAGATGCGATATGGCGGAATACGATAGGGACGGATGCCAGCGACAGCAGGCATCCCGCATGGGGCAAAAGCCCTGTCACCAGCAGAAAGACCGGCATGGGGAACAGGCGGCGGACGGGCCGGAACGCCTGTCCCCCACGGGATGCGGACAGGCCGCGACCGGGCCGCGCAGGCTCAGACGCCCACCATCACGTCGGAAGCCTTGATGATGGCGGTAGCGGCTTCACCAACCCTGAGGCCAAGGTCATCGACCGCCTCATTGGTGATGGAGGCCGTAATGACCTTGCCGCCGATATCGATGCTGACATGGGATGTTGTCGCACCCTTTACGATTTTGGTGATCCGGCCCGAAAGCTGGTTACGTGCGCTGACCTTCATTGCATCCTCGCTACTGTCATCGTGAAGGGTGTTATAACCCTGCGCTCCCGGCACAGGCAAGCCGGTGCCCCGCGCCGGACGCATCCGCGTTTTCCATCCTTCATCATGGACACAAAGGGAAAACGCCGCGTGCCCTGCAGGGCACGCGGCGGCATGAAACCTGTCGTGCAATGCCAGCCCCTGGCCGCCCGGAACGGAAGATGCCGGACCAGAGGTGGCACGAGGACTCAGTCCAGCCGGACGGAGGGCCGCACGAAAACATCCAGCCAGTCCACCAGACACGACATCAGGCCACGGAACGTGCCGTAAAGCTCGAACTGGTGCTGGCGGTAGAGCATGAGGTGAACCATGCGTGCGCTGATGCCACGCAGCCAGCCGCCACCGAACACACGCCCGCCGGGGAAGGTACCCCAGCCGTTATAGTCACCCAGTGCCACCACCGCGCCCTTGTTATGGAAGGCAAACGGCGGCAGCGCCCGGCCATTGATCCATGCGGGAATATGGCGGGCCAGATGATGGGCCTGCTGGCGGGCGGCCTGCGCCGTGGGGGCGACCGGCTTTTCGGCGATGAAGGCGCAGTCACCGACGGCAAAGATGTTGTCGTCTTCCACCAGCTGCAGCGTGGGACGCACTTCAAGCTGGCCGGAACGGGAGAGTTTCAGGTCACCGAATTTGCGCGTGACATCGGGTGCCTTGACCCCTGCCGCCCAGACGCGCAGCGTGGCGGGAATACGGGTCCCGTCCTTGAGCATGAAGCCCTTTTCATCCGCGCCGCTGACCATGGCCGATGTCTGGACGGTCACGCCAATCGCCTCAAGCTCCTTCTGCGCGGCGGCGGAAACCGCTTCAGGGAAGGCAGGCAGGATGCGGGGACCGGCTTCAAGCAGGGTGATCTTCAGCTTGGGCGGCTTCTTGCCAAAGCTGTAGAGGGAGGCCAGGTCAAGCGCCTTGTGCAGTTCGGCCGCAAGCTGGGTGCCGGTGGCGCCGCCGCCCACGATGGCGATGTCCAGTTCCTCATTATTGCCAAATGCCTTGAGCAGTTCCATGCGGAAACGCTCGTTAAAGCCGTTGGCCTCGACAAGGTTGTCAATGAACAGGCAGTGCTCGGCCACGCCGGGGGTGCCGAAATCATTCGCGCGGCTGCCGATGGACAGGATCAGCGCATCATATTCCAGCTTGCGTTCGTCCAGTATGACCTCTCCCGTCGGCTCGACAACCGGGGCAAGCGTGATGGTCTTGGCGGTGCGGTCCATGCCCGCGATCTCACCGGGCCAGAACTCGAAATGATGGCGGCTGGCCTGTGACAGGAAGCTTATGCGGTCATTTTCGTTGGCGGCCGTGCCTGCGGCAAAGCAGTGCAGCATGGGTTTCCACACATGGGCGAAACTCTTGTCGACCAGTGTCACCTGCGCACGGCCCGACTTGCCGATGGAATCACCCAGCCGGGTAGCCAGCGCCAGTCCGGCCACGCCTCCGCCCACGATCACGACCCGAAACTTTTGTGCCATCCTACATTCCTCCAACCCTGCCGCACAGCACCCCGGCCCCGGGGGAAAACCTGCTGCATGCATGATAAATCAAAAAAATCCGTCTACTCCTACCCTGTCGGCATGGGTACGACGCCGGACGGCCGAACCGGTAAACCCGGCCCGGCCGTCCTGCCTGTCGCTCAGGGTGTGGCGGCTCTCACCGCCCTGGCATCAGAAGAAGCCGCGCTTCTTCTCGCTGTAGCTGACCAGCATGTTCTTGGTCTGCTGGTAGCATTCGAGCACCATCTTGTGGGTCTCGCGCCCGATGCCGGACTTCTTGTAGCCACCAAATGCCGCATGCGCCGGATAAACATGGTAGCAGTTGATCCACACGCGGCCCGCCTCGAGCCCGCGCCCCATGCGGTAGCAGGTGTTGGCATCGCGGCTCCACACACCCGAGCCAAGGCCGAAGGGCGTGTCGTTGGCGATGGCCAGCGCTTCTTCTTCCGTCTTGAAGGTGGTCACGGCCAGGACCGGGCCAAAGATCTCTTCCTGAAAGATGCGCATCTTGTTGTTGCCCTTGAACACGGTCGGCTGCACGTAGCACCCGTTGTTCAGGTCGCCACCAAGGTCGGGACGGCCGCCACCGGTCAGCAGCTGGGCGCCTTCGCCCTTGCCGATATCGATGTAGGACAGGATCTTTTCCTGATGGCCGTGGGAGTTCTGGGCACCCATCATGGTGTTCGGGTCCAGCGGGTTGCCCTGGCGGATCGCCTTGATGCGGGGCAGCGCGCGTTCCATGAACTTCTCATAGATCGACTCATGGACCAGCGCACGGCTGGGGCAGGAGCAGATCTGGCCCTGGTTGAGCGCGAACATGGTGAAGCCTTCGATCGCCTTGTCCAGGTAATCGTCGTCCTTGTCCATGATATCGGCAAAGAAGATGTTCGGCGACTTGCCGCCCAGTTCCAGCGTTGCCGGGATCAGGTGCTCGGCGGCTGCATGCGCGATCATCTTGCCGGTGGGGGTGGAACCGGTGAAGGCGATCTTGGCAATGCGGTCGCTGTTGGACAGGGCGGCGCCCACGTCGCGGCCCAGGCCGTTGACGATGTTCAGCGTGCCGGGCGGGAACAGGTCACCGATCAGTTCCATCAGCACCAGCATGGAAGCGGGCGTGCTTTCGGCGGGCTTCATGACCACGCAGTTACCGGCAACCAGGGCGGGCGCCAGCTTCCACGAACCCATCAGCAGCGGGAAGTTCCACGGAATGATCTGGGCCACGACACCCAGCGGTTCATGGAAGTGGTAGGCGATGGTGGTGGCGTCGATCTCGCTCAGCGTGCCTTCCTGCGCACGGATGCAGCCGGCGAAATAACGGAAATGGTCGATGGCAAGCGGGATGTCGGCGGTCAGGGTCTCGCGGATGGGCTTGCCGTTGTCCCATGTCTCGGCACGGGCGAGAAGATCAAGGTTCTTCTCCATGATGTCGGCGGCCTTGAGCAGGATCAGCGCGCGGTCGGCCGGTGCCATGTGGCCCCATGCGGCCTTGGCCTTGTGCGCGGCATCGAGTGCCAGTTCCACGTCAGCCGCGGTGGAAGCAGGCACTTCACACAGCACACGGCCATCCACGGGGGATGTGTTGGTCAGGTAATGTCCCTCGACCGGGGCCACCCATTTGCCACCGATATAGTTGCCATAGCGGGACTTGAACGGCGGTGCAGCCGTCAGACTGTCTACTGACATGAGAATATTCCTTCAGTACAATTCCTCAGAAACCATAAAATACAGAGAGAACATTATTGTTCATTCCGGATTTTTTCATGAATCCTGAAGTTAAAAACAAAACGAAGGCATGGATGTAATCCACAATACAGTATGGCATGGTGAAAACGACTGTCCGTTACGGAATTGCAGGTCATGACCGTGCAGATCCGGCAGACATTCCTTCCCTCCAGACCGAACAGTGTCGGGACACGCCCCGGTGCGATATCGGGGAACCATCTGTATTCATCGATATATAGACCGGACTGGTACGGCAAGCGCGAAACATGTAACGTAATCGTGAGGTGTGCATCTGGTGCCATAAGGAACACAGTGTAAGTTATTACATATCAATATGTTACATATTATTGAAACAGGATATTTTTTGTCGCTTATGAATTCCACCCGGTGTGTCCTGCCCGGCGCATCGCGTTGGGAACCCGAGTCAGGGTGCACATGCCCGCTGCGCAATCGCGTATGCTCCGTCCATGAACGGCAGTCTGCTGATATGAATTTTTTATTTCATGACCTGTCTTCTGCGTACACATGCGCAATACAGGCTGCTCCGGTCGGGACTAATCCGTAAACACCATGTGTCAGGTATTGCTGCATGTCGGCATCGGGCGGGTCGCATTGCTGCGTGCTGATGAACCGCGCCTGCGCCCTGCGTGTCAGCACCATCAGGGGCATCCTGTTCGGTCCGGGGCAACACGACCGGCATGGCCACGCACAGCAACGGTGGCAGGGGGCGGCTGGCACGGCGCTGGCTGATCCGGGGCCATGTCTTACCAGAGCGGTCTGGCCGTTCGCACGCCCCTGCCGGTCGTCGATGACGGACAGCGTTGCGACAGGCCCGCGCAGCGGCACCGGAGCGGACTCCTTGCCAACCTGCAGCAGCGTGCCATGGCGCAGCGTGTCCACATCCGCATCATGCCTGCGCCGCCGGGAATGGGGGGTCAGGAAATGAAGAAGCGGCTCAGCCCCAGCTCACGCAGCCCCCGGCGGTAGGCGATGGAACTGCGGTCAGCCGGCACATGGGCTTCCAGCCGGGGGTCAAGGGGCAGGCATTCGGGCTTCTGGGCTTCAACAATGGCCTTGTCTTCCTCAAACACCCGCCGGTTGAAGTCATACACGTCCTGTACGGGCAGATCGGTATCGAAATTGCGGCAGATGGGCGCAAACAGCCGCGTCTCCCGCGCGGAAACGGGGGATGCCGCATTCATGATCACCAGTCGCCCGTCATCAGGGAAATGGACGGTCAGGGTCGCGGTAAAGGGCAGATGGGTGCGGAAATGGCGCAGCCATTCAAAACCGGGGCGCCCATGGTCCACCCGGCCAATCGGGTAGTTACCGACGGTGCTGCGGTATTCGACCTCAAACCCCCTGTCCGTCCGAACGGGCCTGTAGCCGGGTACGACGGGATTGTCAGGGTCGGCGAAGGTTGCGGTATGCACGAAGGCAAAATGGGCAACATCGAGAAACCCCTCCATCTGCCGCCCCGCAAAACCATGGATGTCGATGGAGGGGCAGACAATCTGCTGGAAACCCGCATCCTGCCAGTGCGGCATGAGCGGAATATCGGCATTGGCCATGATCGCAGTGGCATCGTCCGGCCACTGGCCATCGGGGCGCAGGCAGGTCCAGATCAGGCCGTAGCGCCTGATGGCGGGATAGGTCCGCAGGTGCATCTTGGACGGAATGGCATGATCGGGATGGGCGGGAATACGCACGCAGCGTCCCGCCGCCCCGAAACGGAAACCATGATAGGCGCAGGCGATGCTGCCGCCATCGCCCGAGCCCAGGCTGAGCGGCACGCCACGATGCGGGCACAGGTCGTGGGCTATGACAATGTCTTCCCCGGCGCGATACACCACCAGGGGTTCATCAAGCAGCATGGCCGCAACGGGCCTGTCGCCAACATCACGTTCCAGCGCCACGGGGTACCAGAAACGCGCCAGAATGGTCCAGTCATCGGGTTCGAACGTGCAGTTGCGGGGAAGCGTGTCGGGAGCGTGCATGGAGGGAGACATGGCGGCCATCCTGGAAAAGCAGCGGATGACTGATCTTTTCCGATGTGCGTATGCGCGTATATATCATAATATCGTCTTGATTGTTCGCAAAAAGAGAGCGGTTGTGCCGTGCCGGTTTTTTCCCGTTTCATGCGTTATTTCATGGTGGTGGCCCGCTTCGGCTCCATCCGCCGGGCATCGGAGGAACTGCGTATCGCCGCGTCCGCCATAGACCGGCAGATATTGCAGGGCGAGGCGGCGCTGGGTGTTCCCCTGTTCGAACGCCTGCCCACCGGCCTGCGCCTGACGCCCGCGGGGGAGTACCTGCTGGCGGAAGGACAGGACTGGCAGCGCGGCATGCAGCGCGTGCAGCAGCAGATTGCCGACCTGCGGGGCCTGCGGCGGGGGCATGTGACAATCGGCCTGATCGCGGCCCTTGCCAGCGGGCCGGTGCCCCGTCTGGTCCACACGCTGCGCCAGAACCACCCGGGCATTACCCTCCGCGCCAATATTCTTGATAACCAGGATGTCGCGGCCGCCGTAACCCAGGGCGAGGTCGATCATGGCCTGATGCTTGACCCGCCCCTTATGCGGGACCTGGTGGTGGTGAACAGTTCCAGTGTTTCCCTGGGGTTTGTCACCCTGCCCGCTCACCCCCTTGCCGCATTGCGCACCGCACGGATCAGCCAGTGCGCGGAATACGCACTGGTCATGCCCGAACCCCCGCTGGCCCTGCGCCATGAACTGGACGGGCTTCTGGCGGCCGGGGACATGCCGGTCAAGGTCGCGGCATCGGCGGATAACGTCCAGATGATCAAGTCCCTTGTCACCGAAGGGGTGGGGGTTGGCATCCTGAGCAGCCTGGATGTGATGGAGGAGGTCCGGGTGGGCACGCTGTGCTTTACCCCCATTGCCGACAGGCGCCTGTCACCGCTGACACTGGCGCTGGTGACCAACCGCACGCGCCCGTCCTCGTTCGCGGGCCGCCTGGTCATGGGGGAGATGGCACGGCACCTGTTCGAAACCGCATGAATACGGCCCCCGGGGCGGGCTGATACGTTTTCTTACCTGCACGGCACGGCACGGCCCGTTGGTACGCCGCGCTGGGCCTGATATCATGCGCATCCGTCGCCGGTCTGCAGGAAAGATGCCGCATGCTCCGTAAAGTCCATCGCTGGATAGGGCTTGTCCTCATGCTCCCCCTCATGCTGCAGGGCCTGACCGGGGCATTGCTCATCCTTATCCCGCTGCTGCTGCCCGGCCCACCTGCCACGGGCGAGGCCGGCCCCCATGCCGGGGCCGAGGCCATGATCGCCGCGTCCCGCGCCAGCGCGCCACAGGGCATGATCCCGCTACGTTTCGACCCGCCCGCCACGGGGCGGAGCGCCATCGTGACCTATGGGCCACCGGGCAAACGGCATCCCACGTTCGAGGTCTTTGTCAATCCGGTGCATCCGGCCGTCATGGGCACCTACATCATTCCCGCCGGCATCCGCTTCCTGCATAACCTGCATGCCGACCTGCTCCTGCTGCCCTATGGCCAGAACGCAACCGGCATCATGGGGGTGCTGGTCACGGCCATGGCGCTGACGGGGCTGGTGCTGTGGTGGCCGCCCGCCGCCCTGTGGCAGTCGGGCAAGTGGCGCCGGACCATCATGGTATCCCCCCGCGCCCGCGGTCGCCGGCTGTGGCGTGAAATTCATGTCAGCCTGGGTTTCTGGCTGTCGGGCATGCTGCTGTTCATGGCGGTCAGCGGTTCCATCCTGGCATTTCCCTTCATGCGCCCGCTTTTCGGTGCCGGCCGCCCCGCCACGCCCCATGTGCATGCAACCCCCGGCATACCGGGGGAGGCCGGCGTGGACGCGGCCCTTGAGGCCCTGAAAACCCGCATGCCGGAGGCCCGGCTGCTTTCGGTGCAGCTGGGACAGGGGCCGGCCCAGCAATCGCTTGAAGTCGTGCTGCCCGCCTATGGCGCCAACCGCCCCGCTTCCCTGCATTATGATGCCCAGGCCGACAGCCTGGACCTGACCCGCGACCCCGGCCAGCAGCGCGGGGGGGAGCGCAGCTTCCAGTGGCTGCACATGATGCATGAAGCCAGGCTGGTGGCCCCGCACCCCGTGGCCATCATATGGAAAACCGCCGTGCTGCTGTGCGGGACGGGCGTTATTTTCTTCTCGCTGTCCGGTGGGGTCATGTGGGTGCTGCGCCGACGGGACGCTGCACGGCGCCAGACACACATCACGCAGGCATAGGGCGCGGCCCCATCCCCGCCATTCAGGGCCGGGAAGCCCGCATGGCGACCGTCACAGCCGCGCGCAGTCGCGCAGCCGGGGCAGGTCGATGGCCAGATGATGCATGTCGTGGCGATGGATGATCTTCCTGCGTTCCAGCACACCCAGGGCACGACTGACGCTTTCGGTCGCAACACCCATGTAATCCGCTATGTCGGGGCGGCTCATGGGCAGTTTCAGGATCTGCGTGGCGGGGTCGAAGCACTGGCCATTGCCGCAGCATTCCAGCAAAAAGGCCACCACCTTCGTCACCACGTCATATTTCGCCATGAGAATGATGCGGTGCTGCTGCAGGCTGATTTCGGCTGTCGCCTGCAGCAGGAACCTGTTCTGCATGTGTGGCCGGGACAGGAGCAGTTCCTGCAGCCTCTCTGCCTGGAAACGCTGGATACGCCCCTTGTCCAGCGCATCGGCATTGTTCAGGTAGCGCCCGCCGGCCGCCATGCCGAACACGTCCCCTCCCCAGCGGAACGCCAGGACCTGCCGCTTGCCGTCCAGCAGGTCATGGGATATCCGCACGACCCCGCTTTCCACCATATAGATATGCGTTGCGGCATCACCCTGCCGGAACAGCTTGGTGCCGGGCCTGACATCCATGGCTTCACCAATCGCCATGAGCGCTGTCTGATCGGATGGTGTCACGGCCCCGCGTCCCTGTTCTTCCGGCTGGCCTGGAGCATCATCGCAAAGGCAGACCATGTGGTATCGAAAAACTGCTTTTTGTCCGCCGCCGTTTCAAACGGCTGCCGGCCCACCAGCGCCAGGCGGAACGCCCATCCCGAAATCAGGCCGGTCAGGCCATGGGCAAGCTGGTCCAGCCATCTGGCCTCCGCGGGGGTGTCGCCCGCGTGCAGCGCCCGGGCCAGAAGGTTTGTGATATGATCGTGGAAAGTCCTGCCAATCTCATCCGCCAGACTGTCCAGCAGGGCGGGAATGCGCCGCCCGTCGGCAATCATGACCCGGTATGTTTCCACCGTTTCGGGAATGAGGGAAAATTCCAGGAAACGCCACATGAGCTGCCGCAGCGCCAGAAGCGGATCGGCAGGGGAGAGCGATGCCTCATGCATGGCATCGAACAGATGCCTGCACCGTTCGCGCACGACCGCCCTGAACAGGTCCTCCTTCGAATGGTGGCGACGGTAGACGGTCGCCTTGCTGCAGCCCACCATGCGCGCGATCCGCTCCATGGATGTGGCGGCGTAACCGTCGGCAAGAAAGGCCCGGGTTGCACTGTCCAGAACGGTGCGATCCAGTGCTTCCGTCCCCTCCACGGAAGGGCGGCCGCCGGATTTGTGAACGGATAGGGCCATTACGTCTCCAGCGCTTCCGGATCCAGCCATTCCATTGCCTGAAAAACCACCATCATACGCCATACGGCGGCCATGGATGTCACGGCTGCACCGCGTTGGCCGCCAGGTGGAAATACAGCCGCGACACCTGCCCCGACAGCTGGGCGCCATGGCTCCGGCCTGAAAACCGGATATCAACCCCCCGCGCGTTCTCCATGTCGATGCCGGTCGCGCCGTGCCCCAGTGTGGCCGTGCCCCCCACCGTCCAGTACGTGCCATTGAAGTCCCTGATGCGCGCCAGGTTACGCACGCAGCCCTGACCCGACACCCTGGCCCCGCCCAGCGACAGCATGCCCCCGCCGCGCACGCTGAAAGGATAGACATGCGCCCCGTCATGCAGCACGCCCCGGCCCCACATGTACCCCACCATCAGCCCGACCTGCCGGGCCGACAGTTCGATACGGACATCCTGCGCCCCACATCCGGCCTGTGCGCGGGCCGTATGCGAAAGTGTGGTGACAGCCAGCAGCACGGACCCCGTCCCCGCCAGAAGGCGGCACGAAAGGCGCAGGCGGCCATGCGCCGCCGCTACCGTCATCCCCCGGACCATACGACGCGCCCTGCCCGCGCCATCGCGGTGCCCCCAACCGGTCATGCTGCCCCTGTTCATACGATCCTGTCCTGTCGGCATGGGGCGTGCATCTGGCATGCCGCGCCATTTATAAAACGGTACGGTATCGTTTTACAAATCAGCCAGCCCTCTGTCAACGCATGCAGGCGGCCCTGTAAGGTGCCGCGCCATGGATGGATCTTCCGCCGGTTTCATGACGGAACCGGCCCGCTGTAGCGCACCGGACCGGGCAGTCCCGCCCGGCCGGCATGCCGTGAAACGGATCAGTCGATCGGACCGCGCACTTCCGTCATGCCACGGCTCCTGAGCACGCCCAGCGCCACCAGATAGACCGCAAGCCCACCGGCCGACAGCATGGCCCCGCCCACCCCCAGCGAACCATAGCCAAACCGGTTGGCCAGCAGAAAACTGCCCATCGACGCCCCAAGGGCATTGGCAACATTGAAGGCGGAATGGTTGAGTGAGGCCGCCAGTGTCTGGGCATCCCCTGCGAAATCCATGAGCCGTGTCTGCAATGCCGGGCCAAGTGCGTTCACGAAGGCCGGCACCAGCAATACATCAAGCATCAGGCCCGCTTCATTATGCAGGACCATGGGGAAGACCAACATGACGGCCGCGCTGCCCGCCAGCGCGACCAGGGCGGCCAGGTCCAGATTGCGGTCAGTCAGCCATGCCCCCGCATTCGCCCCGATCAGCATGCCCGCCCCGCACACGACCATGTAGATCATGATCCGCCATTCCGGCACATGCGTGACATTCTGCAGCACGCTGGTCAGATAGGTATAGATGGCGAACATGCCACCAAAGCCGATGGCCGCTGTCAGCAATGTCAGCAGAAGCTGGGTATTGGCCAGCGCCCGGACCTCGCGCAGGGGAGAATTGGCCCGGTTGGGCGTATCGGCGGGAATGTAGCGCCATATGCCCGCAAAGGTCACGAAACCCAGGGCCGCGATGATCAGGTAGGCGACCCGCCAGCCAAAATGGTCGGCGGCGAAGGTGGAGAACGGCGCCCCCAGCAGAGTGGAAATGGCAATGCCAGACAGGATACGCCCCACGGCCCAGCCCCGTCGCGCCCGCTCCACCATGGAGGCACCCACCAGCGCCGATATCCCCATCAGCGCGCCATGCGGCAGGCCGGTGATGAAGCGGGCGATTTCCACCAGTCCCGGCGTGGGCATGACCACGCTGAGGATATTGGACAGCCCGAACATCAGGAACAGGATCAGCAGCAGTTCCCGCCGCGACAGCCTGGCACCCAGAATGGTGATGAGCGGCGCGCCCACCACAACACCCAGCGCATAGGCGGTAATGGCATGCCCGGCATCGGAGGGTGACAGGCCAAGCGATGCCGCGAATTCGGGCAGCATGCCCATGATGCCGAACTCACCCGTTCCGACCACGAACGTGCCGAACGTCAGGATGAAAAAGGCGGCTTTCGTGCCATGGGGCGCCGCAACCGGCAGGGCGCCCCCGGGGGGGGACATGGTCTGTGTCATCTTGATAAAGTCCGGCAGAAGGTAAGAATGGTTCAGGCCACGAGCGTTGCCGCGGCAATACGGGCAATATCGATATCATCCTGCGTGCTGGCCCCGGATACGCCAATCCCGCCCAGCATGCCGCCATCGGCCGCCCGCAGCACAACGCCACCACCAAAGCTGGTCAGGCCGCCATTGGTGTGTTCCAGCATATAGGCCTCGCCCGCGGGGTGACCTATTCTGGCAAAATCGGCGCTATCCATCTGGAACAGCACGGCGGTGCGGGCTTTCCTGTTTGCCACGTCGATCACCCCCAGGGGGGCGCCATCCATGCGGATGAACGCCATGGGCCATGCCTGCGCATCGAGAATGGAAATACAGACGCATACCCCCCGCTTGCGGGCTTCATCATGGGCGGCGTCAAGCATTGTGGTTGCCTGGGAAAGTTTCATGACGTGGTTCCGGGTCTTCAGTGTCAAAAAATGCAAACTAGCCACGCATGGGACCGGGCGTAACACGCCAATGAGCGGAATCCCCATTTATTCAACATTGTTGAATGGTTGCCTGTTCCACATGCCGCATCATCATCCACGCCAGCCGGACCAGCCGGTAGCGGGGCAGGTGCGCCGCAGGCCCCGTAAGGGCGATGCCCGCACGGACTTCACCGTTCTCCCGCCATGGCACTGCCACCCCGTGCTCGCCGGGGCGGTAGGCTTCAAGGTCAAGGGCATATCCCTTCACCCTGACCGCCTCGATCTCGTCAAGCACCGTGGCGTCAAGCGCCCGGGCGCGCGTGGCGCACACCCGCCTGCCCAGGCCGGGCATGAAGGCCAGGAACACAAGCCCCACCGCCGACCCCTCCAGCGTTTCGCGCCGCCGCAGGCGGGAGGCCCGTACCACCGGGTCCTGTGGCCCCACAATATCCAGATAGACCGCTTCATCCCCGCTGGGCACGCCCAGATACACGGTTGCCCCGCTTTCATGGGCAATGGCTTCAAGCGCGGGGCGCATGCGGGTCCGCAGCCCGTCATCATCACCCGCGATACGCGACAGGTTGAGGATACGCCCCCCCAGATGATAGCGCACATCCCCCGCCCGGCGCTGCACGTAGCCCAGATGGTCCAGCGTCTGGAGGATATTGTGAACCGTGGTCTTGCCAATGCCGGAAATGGCGGCGATCTGCTGCAGGCGCGCGCTGCCGCCTTCCTGCGCGATGATTTCCAGAATGGCGACGGAGCGCTCTATGGACTGGATCAGCTTCGGCGTCTTTCCCACGGGCCACTCCCTCTGCGCCGGGCGGACGGCATGCATCACGGGTTCAGCATCGCTGAATGACCCGTTCCACGGCAAAGCCATGCCGGCGGCGGCACGGACACTGTCCCATGCCTGTCCGCCACCATGCAACCACCCCACCCGGGCCGCCATGGACGGACATGACAACACTGTGGCCAGACTGGCCATCCGCCCCCGGCCTGTGCCATATAGCCCGCATATGCCATTTCATCAGGGAAACACAACGCGACCGGCATGGCACGCCTCTTTCCTCTCCGGTTATGCCGCCTGTCCGGCCCTGGCACCACCCGGGTATCCCGCCATATCCCGATCATTGTCCCGTAACCGTCTTCCCGCCGCCGCTGGGCCACCGGGGGCGCTGCATATCATGGCGCAAGGCTGAACGAAACTGGCGTGCCCCTTCCCGGCCGCCACATCTTTCTGGAGTTTAGGATGCGCATCCTTGTTACCGGCACGGCCGGGTTCATCGGTTTTCACGTCGCCCGGCGACTGCTGCGGGAGGGCCATGCGGTTACGGGTGTGGATGGCATGACCCCCTATTATGACGTAACGCTGAAACAGGCGCGCCATGCCATGCTGCGGGCGTTCGGGCAGTTCACCTGCCACGAATTCATGCTCGAAGACATGCAGGCCATGGAACGGACCTTCGCGCAGTGCCGGCCGGAACTGGTCATCCACCTGGCCGCGCAGGCGGGTGTGCGGCACAGTATCGAAAGCCCGGGCGGCTATATCAGCGCCAATATCGTGGGCACCTACAATGTGATGGAACAGGTCAGGCAGCACAGGCCCCGGCACTTCATGCTGGCCTCGACCTCCTCCGTCTACGGCGCGAACACGGATGTGCCCTTTGTGGAATCCCAGCGCTGCGACCATCCGCTCAGCCTTTACGCCGCCACCAAGAAGGCGACCGAGGAACTGGCGCATTCCTATTCCCATATCTGGCAGGTTCCGGTCACCGCCTTCCGCTTCTTTACGGTCTATGGCCCGTGGGGGCGACCGGACATGGCGCTGTTCAGGTTTACCGCCAATACCCTGGCGGGCAAACCGATCGATGTTTACAACAACGGCAGGATGGAGCGCGACTTCACCTATATTGATGACCTGGTGGAAGCGATCTGCCTGCTATGTGAAAAGCCACCACGCGGGCCGGGAGAACCCGACCCCGGTGCCAGCCCCGTTGCCCCCTACAGGGTGATCAATATCGGCAACAGCCAGCCGGTCAGTCTCATGGCGTTCATCGAAGCCATTGAAAAGGCACTGGGCAGGCCCTGCATCCGCAATTACATGCCCATGCAGCCCGGCGATGTTATCCGCACCTGGGCCGACTGCACCGCCCTGCGGGACTTGACCGGTTTCTGCCCGGCAACATCGGTGCAGGACGGGGTTGACGCCTTTGTGGCGTGGTACAGGGCGTATTACGGGCCGGCGGCCTGACCCCTGATCACGGCCATCCTCCCCCCGCCGGGACCCTGATGATGGCGCAGGGGCCGCGGCTGGCCGTAATCGGAAATGGCATGGCCATACCATGCGTGAAGAGTGCGCCGTTCCATGTCTGCCCGCCTATCAGGGCAGGGGCATCCGTCATGCCCGTGGGGTCTGCCCCCCGCGCCAGGCGGGACGGAGGGCAGCATGGTCAGGCCGTCAGGCGTGGCCTGTCTTCGGACAGGGCATGACCTGTATCGACATAGGGACCACCCGCGACGATTTCGAGACAGAGCAGCCCCATAAGCGTGGGATGGCGCGGCCCCAGCACCAGTTCGGCCCGGCCATTGGTCCAGCGGCAGCGTCCATCGCGCGGTGCGTGCCAGCCATTGCACCACCCGTCGGGCGCCGCATCATCCAGATGGGACGAAAGGGAATAGGCGACACTGCCCTCGAACAGCCTGATCTGCCCGATCAGCACCCCAAGCTGGCGGCGATCATCCAGATAAGGCCCGATCGCATCACAGGGGCGACTGGTACGCGACATGATGCGCACGGCCTGCACGCCGGGCGGGATCATGAAAATGGCAAACCCCCTGTTCTCGCGCATCTGCCGGATGACCGCGCCGTCATCCGCAACCAGATGCAGGCCCGCATCGTGATGGAGCACGGGCGATGCGACACGGATGTCATGAAGGGTTTCCCGTGCCCTTGCTTCCAGCTGGCGGTACAGGGGTTCCACCACATCCGGCGCCACGATGAGCGGAGCCGCCGCATCCACCGCCCATGAACGAACCGGCCCCCTGCCAATGCTGACGACAGGCCCCCTGTGGTGGAAGATGTGCCGGTTCCCCGTATCGAGATAACTTTCGGTCAGCACGCCATCGGCCATGATGATCGAATGCCGCTCCGTCTCGATATGGTGGTAATCATAGGCGGTGATGGCATGATCATAGAAAATCGAGCGGCCATTCACCAGCATGCGGACCGGCACGAACCCGCCACCAAGGAACAGCGAATGTTCCGGCGTGACCAGCATGTCCCTGCAGGGCACGCCATCGGCAATGGCATCCTTCAGGATACGGACGGGGTAGCCGGCCTCGTCATCCGGCAGGCCATGGCGTACCACGGTACGGGCCGTACCCGTCCAGATGACCCTGCGGGTCTGTGCCTGCCCCCCGACATAAGCCACAACGTCATCACCGATCGTGACATCCTGCACCGGTACATCCCCGCCCGGGGTCTGGATCATGGTGCCGGACAGGAAACAGACACCAATATCCGTATTGCCATCCACATAGGTGATCTGGAGCGGATTGGCCGTCGTATCACCCGTCGTGCTGTAGGTGCCGTTGGCCAGGCTTATGCCGGTAGCCAGTGAAACCTGGTAGGCCGCGACTTCCGTACCGTCGCTGCCGTAAAGTGTGATGGTTTTCGTGCTGTCGCCACTGATCGTGTAGCCGGCGATGGGGGCCGTGGTGTTCTGGAGCTGGATGGTATCCTGTGACGGATCATAACCGCTGAACGTCACCCCGCCCACCCCGTTGGAGGCGATCAGGTTGAGGACCGAATTATCGGCATTGAGTACAAGCGTGCCGCCCCCGGTCTGGAAATTGACGGTGGAACAGGTGAGAATACTGATAAGGTTATCACCGCCATCATAGGTCCCGCCGTACCCTATGTTGATGGTCGAACCGGCCAGCAGCCCGGCCACCAGATCACCCGAGAAGGTTGCCGTGCCGCCATAGATATTGATGGTATTGCCAGAAAGCGCGTTGACCAGGATGTTGATGTCGGTATCACCGCCAATATAGTATGTATTGGCGCTGATGGCATTTGCCACAACAGTGATGCCACCCGTGCTGCCCGGCATGGAAACATAGGTACCACCCAGAACGCCGACCAGCGTGGTAACGGAATCCGACCCCGTCACCACATCCCCTGTCGGCAGTACTTTCAGGCCCAGCACGTCCAGGCCGGTACTGATATCCGTCAGGTGCGCAACGGTCGCACCACTCGCATCCGTTATCGTGACGTCATAGGATGTGGTTGTTATCCCCACACCAAGCGTCGTTCCGGTTTCGGTATAGGTCAGGCCAGATGCCGTGGTGCCCGTGGTTGTGGTCATTGTTATGTCCATACCATTCCATGTGATGGCATGTGTTTTCATACAGAAAACAAAAAAAACGGTTAATTTTGGATACGGGAACACGGGAAAACCGCCCCACAGGTCTCGCCGCCGCCAGGGCGGTGCGGGGCCGCGCCACGTCAGAACGCCAGGCAGGTCTTGCCAAAATGCCGGTTGCCTTCCTGATACCGGAAGGCCGCCACAATCTCCTCTAGCGGGAAAACACGATCAATGACGGGGCGGATGGTGCTGCTGTCAAACGCACGCACCATGGCCTGCTGGTCCGCCCGGCTGCCCACCAGCACGCCCTGCAGGCGGAACTGCTTGAGCAGCATGGGCACGATGGCAAGCTGGCCCGCAACACCGCTGAGGATACCGATGACGGAAATATGCCCCGCAACCCGGATCGCGGCCATCGACTGTTCCAGCGTCGCGGCGCCGCCGACCTCGATGATATGGTCAACCCCCTTCCCGCCCGTCAGGTCCCATGCCGTCTGGCCCCATTGCGTGTCCTGCCGGTAATTGATCACATGGTCCGCCCCCAGTTCACGCAGGCGCTCCAGTTTCGCATCGCTGGATGATGTTGCGATAACCCTGGCGCCGGCCATTTTCGCGAACTGTAGCGCAAAGATCGAAACACCCCCGGTCCCCTGCACCAGAACCGTATCGCCCGGCCTGACCCGGTCATCGACAAACAGCGCGCGCCAGGCGGTCAGGGCGGCGGTTGTCAGCGTGGCAGCCTCGACATCCGTCCAGCCACGCGGCGCATGGGTAAACGATGTGGCGGCGGCCGTGACCTCTTCACGGGCATAGCCGTCCACGCCATCGCCCGGGACCGTGGCAAACCCGATCACCTCCGGCCTGCCGGAAAGCCATGTGGGGAAAAACGTGCTGACAACCCGATCCCCCGGCACGAATTCCGTTACACCGGCACCGGCTTCCAGCACCTCTCCCGCGCCATCGGCCATGGGAATGCGCGGGACTGCAGGCCCCCACATGCCACTGACAACCGCATAGTCATGGTAATTGAGCGATGAGGCATGCAGCCTTACCCTGATTTCACCCTGTCCGGGCGGGCGGGCGGCCTGCTGCGAGAGGGCAACATTCCCGAAGCCACCAGGTGGCTGCACCACGACTGTCCTGGGCATGGCAGGCATCTCCTTGGTTTTGTGGAATAGGGAATAGCATGGCAGGGAGATTGCACTCAATACAGGTGAAATCCATTTCATCAATTATTGTAAATACTTATTTATAAAAATAAAAATGTTCGTTATTCCACATATTATCTTTCAATACTGAAATAATAAGGAAATTTTGGCGAATGTTTTTTCAGAAGGCTTCAGGAAACACCACCTTCATGCAATAAAGACGATACCCTGGAACTTCTGCCGTTTTTTAGAGACTGTTTGAAAAGTTAGGCCGGAAGACATTCAGCAATCATAAAGAAGTTTTTGGTGAAGCTTTTTTCAAAAAGCTTCGAAGAACGCCGCCTTTTTGAAAAAAGGCAGCATCCAAAAACTTTTATTATTTTTTATCAATGACTTGTTTTCAAACAGTCTCTTAG
>ERZ746981.326-NODE-326-length-22582-cov-13.969962_pt1 | contig 22582 bp, 13 predicted proteins | sample MGYA00374948_ERZ746981 | MGnify/ENA primary metagenome ERZ746981 (study PRJEB28757, sample SAMN06711160) | food metagenome | host: microorganism | place: China:Harbin | collected 2017-01-30 | study: EMG produced TPA metagenomics assembly of the Analysis of...
CACCCACTTAGGTAACCGACCTTACAATTGTCTGAATCTCCCCGACTGCTAGGTTCTTATTAGTTCTATTAAAGAAGAAGTTTGATAGCTAAAGCCCGGGAGTAACTCATAAGGTCTCTCTTAACTCCGACATTTATTTTGGATTTGGGCATTGTATAGTAATTTATAGCACCTATTGTATTAGGAATCCTTTTAGTTTGACTTTCAGGCTATTCAGTACATGCTTAGTGGCTAATTATACACATTGATGACGACAATATTAGAGGATCAACTCCCACCCCAAAATTCAAACTTGATTTTAGAGAATTCTAATAATTTGATTACAAATGTTTGTAATAGATTTATACTGACAAATAGATAAAATTTATAATATCCTCTGGATACTACATGAAAAATTGAAAGATAATCAAAAATATTTGAGGTGCTAAAAATTATTTAGCATGTAGAGAACCACCGAACTAATTTTGTCCGAAGTTGGTATGTTAGCTCAGAGGTCTAGAGCATCGTGCTTATAGTCGTATCTTTGACGTCTATACTTACGTCACACCGTTCCAAGCAACGCGATGGTCACGGGTTCAAACCCCGTACGTACCACTCTTCATTTTTTTTTTAAATTTTGTCCTGCAACTTTTTAATCTATTCAAAACCTGACAAGATGACTACTGTACCCTTTCAAATTGACGAATACAACATACAAAACTAAACCAATAAGTTTGAATGAAAATAACACCACTTTTATTATTAAACTATCATAGATATACAAAACGAAAAGTTTGCATCGTGACTCATTTAAGCCTCAACCAACTCTCTCAAACGTCTGATGGTAGATCTGATGGTGGCAGCAGCAGCAGTAGAGACGGAGTAAGCACCACCAGCGATGGTCTTATTGCAAGCCTTGCATTTCCAGATACCAGTAGCCTCTCTCTTAACGGCCTTCTTTCCGCAGAAAGAACAGTCGTATCTAGAGTGCTGCTGAACCTCAAGCTTCTTACATTGTCTTCTCAAAGAAGAACCGTATCTGATACCGTATTTACCGGTGATTCCAACCTTTTTAGTTCTTTTAGACCTAAAACAAAATAATTAGTAATGTTAGTATTAATCAATCACTAGGCATTGCTTGGGTCACTACCGATATTACTGATAGTTTCCAAAATCACAAAATGGAACGTGTGCGATTGAATATTGTATGAATTTCATGATCTGAACACCAACATCCTTGAAATTCTTGATGATAATGATGCTTTTGTTGAAGGCTGCTACCCTTTACCAATTTGCATTTACTTTCTTCACGTGAAACCCTGCTTGCTTTTCTTGTGAAATATACTTCCTCGATAAAACCAATGGAGTGCTCTTTAAATCGTTCATAGCAACACGATTAAAGGTTCCACATGGCCCAACGCTAACATCTAAGGGGAAAATTTGACTGCCATTCTAAACTAATGACTCTGATTCATTTTATTTAATTTCTTCTCCGTCTATCTGCATACATGTCATTTCATCATAATCATCACTTGAATACTTCAACTAATTCAATCGCACTGTGCTCCCATATTATATGCTAATTAACATACATCTTGTTTGTATTCTGAACTCTATTACTGCTTGATTAAAATATTCAAGAAGAACACTTTAAAGCTAAGTACCTAGTGGAGAAGTAATATGAAATATCCTTTCAATTTTTTTTTCCTACTAGTGAGATTTTTTTTTCAACTTCCTAGTGCGTGCAAGTCAGAATGAAAAATTTCGCGGACATTGCGAACAAAGCCAGATAAAGCGAGTTGATGGGCAAAGAAGAAAAAGTTTTTGTTGGAAGTATTACTTGAGGTTTATACACCTTACACCTCACACATAAGAAATTTGCTTGAGCCTCAGCATAAAATGTATGTGGCTGTGCACAAAGCAATTACATGTGCAGGGATGCAAAAACAAAAAAGGAAAGAGAGTATATGTTGAATTAGACGCCGAGAGAAGTATAAAAGGGACTTGAGAAAATGGGGCAAACAAGCAATGCTGTTGTTGTACTTGTATTTTATTTAAGTACTTGTTACTGCTGTAGTTTTGTTGTACTTTTATTTACAATTCATTAAGTACGGCTAGCAGATTAGACAAGAATATGAAAGGCCCTGGTCTCAAGCAATACAAAGAAAAGGTTGCATCCGATGGTTAGTTGCCAAAGCTTATTGCAAGAATTGTATTTATAAATACTAACATTCACAGCACGAAAAAATATTGAAAAACTTGGAGAACATGTCCATGGGTTTTTTGGAAATCTGTTTGAACGAAGAGATGAGAATAGCGAAATCGGAAGTAGTAGTAATGCCTGGAGTTGGCTAAGAGGGACGAGCCAAGTGAGTACAGAAATCAACAATGGAACAGAAGTGCAGAGTGAGAATGACGTTAGCAAAAAAGAGAAAGATGAGCAGATAGAGGCTACAAGCAATGAGGAGGAAATAAACGATAGGGTGAGAGATGAAAAAAATTTAAGGCACGACAGAAGAGGGTATCCAAACTTTGGTGGTATTTTAACGGTCAACAATAGATCAAGACAAGCAAGATGGAGAGAAAGACAAATACAAAACAGATTCGCTTTTGCATATTGTTTATCTTTAGCGGCTAATATTGGTGAGGTACTTGAAAGCAATGATCACTTTTGGAAAATTCAAGAATTGTTGGATCCACTACAACAAGATATTGTACGTCGAACAATACTCACACATCAAGGAAGACAAAAATTGATATCAAATAAAGAGATGAGAGCAATTCTTAACACGGCTCCAAGAAAACATGAAAGAGCATTTTATTTATATGTTAGCACTGCAGTTGCTCATTTAAGATCATTGGATGAAGAAGAACGATTATTTGTTCTCAAATTGGAAAGAAAGGCCAAGAGGAAGATTGCGGAAAGAAGAGCGAAGAGAATTAACGAAGATATCCAGGAACAAAATAAGAGACGAAAAAAGGAAGATGTTCAAGAAGATAAATAAATTTCCAAATTGCTGATTAATGTTTTACTGTTTGCATCTGGTAGCTGCTATTCACAGTCAATACTTATGTCCAACGGTTGACATGAAATTCTTACTGGATTAATACCGATCATATTTATATTTCTGAAATACCTGACCGTTTGAATAAACAAGTATTTAAATACCAAAGTATAGACACAAATATAATTTGTACATTATGGTTTACAATTAATTGCGATAGTTAATTCCATGCAATATTCATCATAAGCTGATTCAGCAATAATCAAGGATTCAACTTTTTAGTATGGATAAGGCAGAAGGTGAGTTCGTAAGCAAGGATGGGAAGTGGAGAACGCACAAAAAAAAAAAAAAATTCGCGGAAAGAAATCAATAAATTTGATACAGTCTATTCACATCTCGAAAATTGAAGGCACTAAACGAACTGAATTAGCAGTATAGAAGTTAATCAAATATACCTTATTACGCCAAACGTCGAACACAAACAGGGTCATTAGAAGAAATATAGATTGTTAATTGAGCACATTATGGATGAAGAAGACGAATTTTTGTATGGACCAAGCGATGATAAGAAGGAGTCAGAAGTGAATAAGCAAGAAGAGAGTAACGATCATAACGTGAATATTTTAAATACGGAGAAAGACAATACTTCAGGCGAGGAAAGTTCTGATAGCAAGAATGATAAGAAGCAGGAAAGTAGTTCTGAAAAGGAAGAACTTGATAGTGATGTGGAGAAAGAAAGAGAACACGAAACAGATATGTTAGAAGATAGTAGTGACTCGGATGTCGAATTTGTGATTGGACCTTTAGCATCGACAGGTACAAACACAGAAACACCAGGGGTGGTATCCAAGGAAACAGGAGAAGAAGGTGAAGAGAATACAGAAGCAGGTAAGGACACCAATGGCAATAATGCAAGCACAAATATACATACAGTTCCAGTACTGAAAGAAACACACGGACTCGATATAAATGAGGTGGGAAAATATGACGGAGTTCCGGTGACGGAGCTCACGCTAGATGAATTAAAAGACAAGCCATGGAGACAGCCGGGTGCGGATTTGTCGGACTACTTTAATTATGGATTTGATGAGATATCATGGCTCACTTACTGCAAGAAGCAAAACACGCTAAGGAAAGATTTCAACCCGGCTAAAGTTATGGCAGAGATTATGAGCAGTGGGGCAATGGCGGGAATGATGCCGGGTCCAATACCAGGGCCAAATGGCAACAATTCTGGAGGTCCACCTCCATTTATGATGGGACCAATGGGAATGCCGCCATTCATGAATGGAATGCCATCAGGAATGCCATCAGGAATGCAGATGCCCGGAATGTATGGCCAGAATGGTGGAAATGGTAACAACAACGGCAACACAAATGCAAATAATGACAGGATAAACTCTTCAGCCATGAACAACAATAGTAATAGTAACAACATGATGAATCAGAATAATAGTGGACGATCGTCTCTTCCACACCTGCCGCGTCTTCCCTCGCGACCACCTGCCTCATCGAATTCTCCAGAACCTTCGATGGGCAGGCAACAAGGTGGAATGAGCAGCTCGAATTACAGGGAGAGGTCCGATAGAGCCTTGGATATGCGTAGTGGGCGAAAATCCGGCCAAAACTACAGGGATAGAAGCGGTAGAAGGCATTGAGAGAAGGATAAGTTTGCTTTCAAGGACACACAGATGAAACCGTTGAAAAAGTGGCAAGTATACGTGGATGCTTGGCAGGGTGAAGTCTTTTTACGACTTCACGACTATTGAGGCTTCCCCAAATGGAAAGACACACTTTTGGCTACATTCAGGGACTCAAGAGATACATCGACTAATTTTATAACTACTTGCCTTAGCAGTTCTTTACGTACTTTCCTTTCACGGGATAATAAATATATATTTGGGTAGATGAGCACTTACACATTACACACGGGATCCGAGCCACTTGCAACATTACATTGATGCATCAATCTTTTCTCGTTGCTTGGCATTTCGCCCGTCACAGAGTGGATCACTCCTCTGTTATGGAAGATGCAGAGATCACCCTTATTCCAGGCATGGGCATAAACGTGACTTGGGGAAATTGCAGGTCTGACCAGCTTATGGCAGATTTCTCTTGCTTTCTCCAGCTTTGCAACCACCTTTCCCGTCTTTTTGTCAACCAAGTTGTACACACAACAAGAATGTATCTGCAAATGCTGGTTTCCAGTCACAGGATTGGTCCAAACCATTGGCAGTTTCTTCAATTTGGCCTCTTCCCAATGTGGAAGCTCATCTAAAGGCACTTCCTTGCCTTCTGAGACCATAGTGAGACCGTCAGATGTTGCTTTGCACTTGTGGATGTATATGTACGGATGTGGGGCGTAGACAACGGTTGTGTTCAAGGCAAACTCCTTATCTTTTTGCGATAGGAGATCGAAGGCTGTTTTTCCGGAGATGAAGGCTGTGGCACCAGTTGACACTTCAAGCTTTTCTCCGGCGTCATCGTAATAAATCGTCTGCCTTTCAGTTTTAGGAGGAACAACCACTCCAAGAAGAGTAGTCACCACAGGTGGTGAATACTCGTACAAGGCGGCATCAATATGCCACCTATAGAATCTGGTGTGATGATTGGTGATTTCTTTTGGCGTGAGTGTCCTTTTGTGGAAGGTTCTCTGTGATGGGTGCTCCAAAGTAAATTCGCCCATTCCTTCATGACCAGCTGGAAAAGTTCCATTTCCAACCATCATGACTTCAGGCCTTCTAGGGACACATTTCCCGTCTTTTGCAAGAACGGACTCCGGTGAATGGAATAGCTTCTCATCGTGACCATAGTGGCTTGATGTTGAAGGATCGAATCTGATTGTAAGTGCATATTGGGATTCTGGTGAAAGATCTTCCTCGTTTGGCACTACCAAAACCGAATACTTGAATAGTGCATTTTTCAACAACTGGAAATCTTCCTCGTTCAACTTTGACGGATCCGTAGTGTAAGATGGCATTTTCACTGTTGCGCCAAGGGGCTTTCCCGGAATGGGAGAAATGCTAATTTTAGTGTTCATATTGTGTATAGATATAATTGAATATTGAACGTTGGATGATGACGATTTCGAATTTATTGTTTTCTGTACTGAACTACTTCCAAAATTTACCAGCTATTGGACTTTACGCCTCTTTATATATATACCACATGTTTGAATTGCATACTTATATAGGAATATACGGGAAGCCGGTTACTTTTATCTACATATGCATGCTTGGTGATGGCGTAGTTAGTAGTTGATCATAGATAAAGCGGATCTGACATTCCGGATCAGGTAATAACCGGGCTCGCCGGTAGATTTCCAAAAGGAGATGAAAAAAAAAAAAAAAAAAAATTGAGGAAAAAGTCCTGAAACCGATATATCTAGCAGATAAGTTCAGCAATCAAGGTGCAAGCGAAAGAGGGGAAATCATGTAAATGCTAGAACAAGCAACGTTCAATAAATAATCACTACCTATTTGAATACAGGTAAACTTTATTAAGGGAACGAACTGGAATGGAAACTAAATAAACAAACGAACAAAGAACGGAACGTTGGAGGTATAAGTAAATACAAAACTAATAAACAAAAAAACAAAACTGTAACATACATATTAAAGAAGTTCATGCGCCAACCGAATTCGGCACATAAGCACATTCCTTTCTTTCGGCCATCTTTTTCGACATTAGCCTAACCCATGGTTGGCAGCGGAAATTATTCTTGGTGATGATATCTTCTATCAAAGTGACCCAAACGGTTCTTTCTTGCTTGGAGTCGCATCCAAGGTCGATCGACTCGCCATTTGCAAACCTTAACTTGAAGCCGTTGTTAAGTATCAAAGTCTCGCTAATTATTCTCTGGCTGGATCTTTTCGTGTTGTCACTTGTAGCCGAAGATGCAGAAACTTGCGATTTTGCATCTGAATCCGTACCATCAACAGGTTTCTTACCAGGATAATCGATGTAGACGACTTTTCTCAAGTTGATCTTGGCCTTCAGCTTCATTGTGTCCACGTTATGTGCATATAAATCATATCCTTTAAGCTTGAAGTAGCGTCTTGTCCACACATCGATATCTCCTCCTTCCTGATACATGTATCCTTCCTGCATGTAGGTAAGAGTTTTGCCAATTTCCTCTACTTGCTTCATTGCATTTTTGATACTGAGTGGCAGGATCTCATATTTAGACTTACGCGGCACAAACAGCATTTCCGCCCGGAGTTTGCAAATATTGAAAGGTCGAGGCTTTAGATTCTTGCCCACTTTCACCATCCTCCACTCATTGAAACCATCCAAGACGAAATTTCCCACCTCTCCGGTAATTTTGTCCTTGAAGTTGTCAAAGTTAATATGTATCTTTGCAAAGGAACCATCTGTAGCAACACACTCAGACAACGGATCATACTTCGCTGGCTTATTCACATATTTGGTCGTTGTAACAATGTTGCTTCCACCGAACATCTTCGAAAAGATGTTCTTGGACTTGACACGCTTTCTTTCATGAACTTCCACCAACTGGTTTTGCATTTTTTCGTACTGCAGCTTGAGAGTTATCACGATATTCAACTTTTCAGGAACAATAAGCTCGAATTCTTTGTTGATAGAGGTATCTCCGTTACGTCTCTTGATGTCGAAAAACTCAGTTGACAAGACGTGAATGCCATTGTCGATAACAACCTTAAACTTGGCCTTTCTGTTTTCCACATCTGGCAACCTCAAACTTTCGAGTTTTTGCAATTTCAAGAATAGTCTTCCTTGCTCTCCATCCACAAGATGTATTTTCTCAGGTATTTGATCGGGCTGCCGCGTTTCCGCCTGCTTTTCCATACTTTCAGGCTCTTTCACCTTCTTTGGAGTATTCACTTCTTGCTTCTTTGGTGTTTTCTGTGAAATCTTCTTGCCATTATCTGCCGGTGATTCCTTCTTTGGCTCGACTGACTCAGAATCAACAGTTGGTGACACCTCTTTCAAAGTAACACTACATGTATCATCGTGCTTTTCTGTCTCAAAGCTTTTCAAAAGACGGTCAGCTTCCAAATCATCGATTAGCTCGGTTTTTTCTTCACCTTGGATTCCTCCTGGAATAGCTAAATCGGAAATAAGTGCACTGGCAGTGGACTCAACCTCTGCAGAAGGCTCATCTACCATTTGACCTTTCTGCTCTGGCTTAAAAGAGATATTGCTGACAACCTCGGCAGTTCCATTTGCATTCTTGATCTGGAACTTTTCCTTCGTCATCTTCTTTCGGATCATGAAACTCTCCATCTCCTTGACTGAAAGATGCACAAACTTATCCCCGGGATCCTCCTTAACAACTTGCTTCTCTGGCTTTTGTTTAAGTGTGCCATTTCTCCACAATTGCGTAAGTTCACTGCCACTAGAATCGGTTCCGTTTGTCATTTTTGCACCGCTGAAAGTATTCAGACTGGAGTTTTCTTCGCTGATATCAACCCAATCGCTTGCAAACAAGTCTTCTTCGTTGTCTGGTTTATCCAATGGGTGCTTAAGGTATTTTCCAAGGTCTATTGACTCATCCAAGAACGAACATGAGCTACTTTGAGCAGATTCATCGCTTTCTTTTTGCGAAGATCTTGGCTCAACTTTTTCAACATCATGAACATCTTCGTCGCTTTCTCCAATTGCAGTGGATTCCACAAGATCTCTTTTTGCATCCTCATACTCTGATAAACTACCTTCATCATCAGTACCGGGAGACTGCTCATCCACATTTGTGCTTGCTTCTTCAGACGAGTCGGCAGAAATACTTGCTTCATCTCTCTCTTCGAACACCGCAGTATCCAAATCGACGCTTTTATTAAGCTCACCAGATGGAAGAACTTCCATTCTACTTTTCACCCAGGCCGGACCAAAGTTCGAGTACAATTTTGAACTTGGTGACGGGGAAATTGCAATTTTTGATGATGGAATAACGTGCACAAACTTGGGTGGCTTTGATTTCACCAAAAACCTCGCTTTTCCGTGCTTTCCAAGCGATTGGAAGTCATCCGAGTGACTACTGACTCTTCTGAACATCTCCTGCTTTGACCAGATATCAAGAATGCTTTCACGAGGAGCAACTTCATCGGAAGTTGTGTCTTTATGCAGTTTCCGGACTGAGATACCATTATTGGCGGCTTTTCCATCAATTGGAGCAACTTTAAGGGTCGGATCATACTTGTAGCCATCAAGAGCATGACTAGTGTCATCTGGATTGAAATGTGGGTCCTCAAGAACAAATTTGCGAGAGTCAAAAGTACTGGTTGTGCTTACGGTGGATTGAGACACCATCCGGCCATTATCAACTCCACTTTCTGCATTTGCTAAATCGAGAAGTTCCGTATGGTGAATCACAGATGCTCCAGAGTTGTCATCAAGGCCAGACAGATTAGATTGTTCAATCATGCCGGAACTGCTCAAACTTGTATCTGCAGCTTTTTCAAAAGGTGCTTCAGATTTCTCACTCAATTGGTGCACTGTTGTAGAAATAGACATGGAGGATGAGTTGCTAATTGTGGCATCCGGCTCCACATCTGTGTCTGAACGATCTCCAACGGTTGCAACGGTTTCATTTCCGTCGGTAAAGCCGGAGGATGCAGAAATGGATGTCGGGAATCCGAGACCGTTGCCAAGACCGGAACCGTTGATGTTTGCACCAATTTCGTCTGATTCCTCATCGGTGTACCCGCCTTCACTTGCAGAAACAAAGTCCGACTCGCTTGTCATGGTTGTTGAACTGCTGATGGCAGAAACGGATCTTCGACCAATCACATCACGAGAAACAGGCTTTCCGGCGGTTGGCTTCTTTGTGGCCACCATGCTCTTGTTCACGATTTCCGTGCTGAGAATACTTTGTGCGGGAACTGTGCTGGCATCGGAGTCATCCGAACTTTCGGACCCGATTTCATTTTGAAGTGAGAATGATGTATTTTTCGATAGGTCAGGGATTGGTGTTTTCTCCAGGGCGGACTCGGGTTCGAGCCCAGCGCTGGGCTCAGCCACTTCTTTATCGTAGAATGAGTTAAGGGCCTGTGAACGTGGAGACAGAGCTATAGTCTTTTCGGAGTCTGTTGAACCACCACTAACATTGCGAAGATCTGGCTTTGCGGTACTGGTCAGTGCGTTATTGGCTATATTCGGCATCGAGCGGATGCTATAGTCAGATGGAGACGGCTGGATTGTCGGTAACGGCCTGTGAATTGTTGGAATTGTCTTCATCAAACCGTTTTCGTCACTTTTGAGAACAACTGGGGTTTGCAACTGGTTGTTTTGTTCATCATCATCCAGAGGTCTTGGTCCGGAAAGTTTCCGACCCGGTTCCCTTTGAAGCGATTCGTCTGCTGCGCCACTCTCCTTACTGCTGGTCACCTTGAGTGGTTCTGTTGTTGAGTTTAACGAAAGATCTGGAAGTGCAATCCCAGGTTTGCGATTTGAACTAATTCGAGTTTCGGTCCCACTCGAAATGCCATCTGATAAATTTCCGCCCTTCAGTGTACTCCCCGAATGATCGGAGTCACTCTGTGATTCGCCAGTTGAGGAAATGTTGCCACTGTCTATGGAATTCAGACTGCTTGAGGCTTTGAGTTCTGGACTTTGCGAATCTATTTCTTTTAGCAAGTCGTCCACTGATTTATTTGCCTGGCTAAAGGAATCTGCTTCAACACTGCTCATTTCTCGGTTTGCCACTTCTTTATGATATATAATAGACGCTGTAATGGGAAAATGGAGGGGGCTTGTGGTCTGCCTTTTTTGCTCTTGTAGGATAATACTTTTTTCTTCAACTTCTCAGTTCCTATCTCTTGAGGTAAACAACGGAAGAAAATTCAACTGTGAATGGGATCTAATACCAACGGGATTACAAAGTGTGCCGTTGGGCCTATCACTGTCAATACCGTATTGGAAACTGGAAAGATGTGAACTGGGAAAAGTGAAATAGTTCAAGGTGAAGAGAAAAGATGTTGAGTAAAAAACGTTAAATGGAAATACGAGGAGAAAGGAAAATAAAGGAAAAAAAAAAAATTAAATAGGAGCATGTATGCCGAATTAGGCGGAAAGAAAATAGTGAGGAATAAATAGACAGGTAAATATGGGAGAAAAGTTTTTGGGACAAATAGGCAAGACCAAGAAAAAAGTAGCGCTCAGAAGCACAAGTGCATATGCGTCACCTCTGGTCTCGATACAGTACTGTTATTATGGGACACTTAACGCCAGCATTCCCAAACAATTTGGCCTTACTATGCTGGAAATTTTTTGCTGTTGGGTCCCCTTCTGGCTTTGGAATGTAATTGAAGTATGGGCATGTTGTAATCACGAAAAACTGATGGAAACAGTGAAAATATCTGGATTACATCAGATTACGCGTGTCTACTAATTGGGAAAAAATGTGCAAGCACTCGCCGGAACAGGAAAAATATAAACATGAACATATGCGCCACGGGAATTGAAGTACCATGGGGTGCGAAAAAAAGGCAAAGTGGATGTGTGGCTGTGAAAAGAGAGAAACACACAAAGCAATTAAATCGAATAGAATAACCAGTTAGTGTTGAATTGAAATAGACGCGGTAACTTTACACAGAGAAGAAAGCTTTATATGTATTTATGTATATAGACAAGAGCGGGAGATTCGAATGCGGAAATAGACGCCAAGTTCCATATCAGGAGAATGGTCTGATGCTTGTGGCGGCGATAAAAATGCAAGGGGAAAAAGCCGTGTGGCGCAGCATGGTTGGAGAAGAAGAATGGGAAAAAACGGTAAAGCAAAAACAGAGAGAAATACCAAAGCTGTGGCGCAGTTAAAAAAAACTTGAATAGAATGCAAGCTTAAAAAAAAAGATTCAGAAATGCAATTGAGCGATGTCTGAGTTCACGTTGTGTGGTTAGGGACATATATAGACAGTATAACGGTGCTGAATAAGCATCAAAGAAGTTGGAATAGGAACTCATTTGAATAAATAGCAAGAACTTCTCATCTCAGTTCTTGTGGAGAATCGAATCCCTAAGCTGATTAACAGCACTTTGACCCCGTCCATTAACATCTTGTAGAGCACACTCCTTTCTATCACTAAGCTCCTTTATCACGGAGTCGGCACGGTCATTCAACTCTTTCAAAACAGAAGTAGTTCTTGAGTTCATTTGGTCGAACAACTTACTGGTCTTACCAGATAAATCGTTAAATTTCTCGTTCCAGACGGGATCCAACTTCTCCAACACGGAGTCAAAACCAACCTTTCCCTTTTTTGCGTTTTGGCCAAACCTATCCACACTCCACTGCTCGATCTTATCACCTATTTGGCAATGAAGAGAAGCCTGAATCTCGGCCTCCTGCTCAAATTTAGTGCTGCATAGAGGATTCTTGGGATCTGGGGAGTATGTAACAGTTTCCCACACTTTCAGCACACTTCCCCAGGTCAGGTTGCACGATTTCATCGTTAATTTGCGGTTTTTAAGATCTACAACCGACACCTCTCTGACATATGACTTGTTAATGCCTCCAGTAAGAAAAGAAAGCCATCTCGGGATGTTCTGTGCGCATCCAATCAATCTCTCGGATGTTAAAGTCTGCCTGACAGGGTCGAACTCTCTCCGTAAAACATCAACCGATTTGACATGTGTAGAAATCTTATTTGGATACTTTTGCCAGTTGGCCGCACTCACTTGCTCCCATGGATAATCAAAGGTCTGTTCGGATTTGAAGAACTTCATGCTTGGATATGTGAGGTTGTGATAGGTTATGTAAACCTCAGTTTGTGATATTTCTGGACAAATTTCAGTACTAAGTCTTTTCTGATTCTTTTCTGAGCCTTTCTTTTTAATTTAAATAGACCAAGGAATACTAGCAGCAATACCGACCAAACTACCACCTAAATCTAATGCCAGTTTGTGACAGATGACGTTTGCCAACTCGCTGTAAAAACAACAAGAAAGTATATTCTAGAATGCAACGACTTCGGATGCAAGTATTGAAACGAAAGCTGGTAAAAATTTTAGCGGCACAAGAAATTGATTCCGGCCGGAAACTTTTTTAACCTTAATTCTAGCGAGCAAGATCCACGTTAGTCAGCAAATAAAAGAAAGCCACACAACAGCACGATAACCTAATATCAAGATAAAGAGACGATAAGTAAATAGAAACTGCTAGCGAATGTGAAGATACATGAATAAATCGGAAGATTAAATAATTTATCTAAATTTTCTTTTGCACATCTGGTAATGTTCCCCGTTTGATCTTGCGCCATTCAAAAAAAAATAAATTGAAATAAACTAAATAAATAACTGACTGGGGGAGTGATTAAATTGAAATTGCGAAAGAGAAAAATTTTGAATAAACGTTGGTGGAAGAACAATGCGTCCCAGTGCCAGTTGCCCTTTGAAGTCAACGGATGCAAAGTTTTCATTATTACGGGATGGGCGAACCAAAGCGCGAAACCCCACTGTCCGGCATGCATGTTAGATTTGCACATGCAGACCGGTGTGGGGGTACCAAGCCTAGAGCTTTTACGGAATATGGTGTACAGATGTGCACGAAGACAGAACTGGGAGGTTGAATATTGTATTTATGAGGGATGAAGAAGCAACGAACATCCCGGGAAAAAACGAATGAGACGTAATGCATGCGTAAGCGAGAGAAAGAGACAGCCAGAGTCTGCTGAAATGGATGAAAGAAGGCGTAAATTGTAAAATATTAGAAACGTAACTAAAGCACAAAAAGAAAACAGTTTCAGACATCCAAACCACCTATTACTACCTGATCCAGGCGTCCGTCATCAAGTCTGCGCCTTGAAAGAACACGGAAGTTGGATGCTCCTCTTGGACGAAACCATTGGTGGTAAAAATTAGTTGTAGGGCTTCCCAAATTGAATGGACTGAGACAAAGATCCTTAAGATGGCTATTTCCACTATGCCGTTCGGTATTTAGATATTCTCGAGTGGTAATGCCAAAGAATCCAAGCAAGAGATGCGAGATGAGGAGTAGGAGAGGGTAGAGAAGCCCAAGACAGGCAAATATTCCGAGGAATAACGACATCCGTGCACGATTTGCAGACTTAACAGCTACAATATAGAAACTGGAAGTGGCAAGAAATGAGCATTCGATGCACGCGAACACGAGGAAACCAATAAAGTAGCAATGATTGCGTTGGCCAACACAGTTGGAAAGCCACGGACAATGGTGGTCAAGATTGGCGATGCAAACATTGCATCTTGAGCAATGAGATGCGCGTGCAGGTCTCCAAATGAAGCAGGAGTTGCAATATTTGGCATAAACGGGTGCCGAAACGGGGTCAGGAGTTTTCTTGGCATCTGTTTTCGTTGCATCATGCACCATTCTGGGCCCCGGCATCTGTATCCACGAGTGGTATTCCTCCGGAAGGCCATTTTTCGCTACATTATCAACCAGATGAACATTTTTCGGCAAAACCCCGGGGTCCATGAGTGCAGCACGTAAAAGACAGTTCATAAGCACACACCAGCAGTAGCAGAAGACTACTACCACTGCTGGGGACACGTGATTCCACAGCCAGGCTGCCTCAAACACCAAATAGAGCACTATTGGAAATGTAACTGCTAAAATTGTGAATGGCAGCATCGAAAACTTCGGTCCGTAACTTGTGAAATTGGGCCTTACTATTCTCGTCGTGCGGAGATGGCCCCCGCACAAGAATATGTAGTTTGACTGCTTCATGAACTCGTAATTGTGGGATTTGTCACTTGAGGCACTCGATGCACTATTAGGCAAGAATGATGACTTTGAGGGTATGAATACCAACCATTCGCTGCATTTTTTCAGCAGAACACGCCAGTAGCCAAAACTAGAACTGACGGTGGCATCATCAGAGGGATTTTCACTCTTGGAAGATGCACATTTTCCTGTATTTTCACACGATGTAAAACATGCCGTTCTGGTAGAGGCGGCTGAATTATCTATAGAAGACATATCACAACATGAAAAGTGGGAAAATGTAGACTGTACTAGTGTTGAATCGCTTTTAATTCTTCTTTGAGCGACTACCAGAAGAGAAGAAACAAAAATTAGGTGTGAACTGTTGAGGCGTCTAAAAGTGTGGAGAGCTGAAAATTGTTGTTCCAAGATTATGCGAGAATATGCGAAAATGTGCTTGTGGTCTGCACGGTGCAAGGATGTGGGAAAAAGCAAGGCTGGGAAAAATTGTGGCTGAGGGGATCGACGAAAATATCGGGCAGGTAAGATTAATAAGAGGAAAGACGGAAAAATAATGAAGCGATAGATGATAAGACGATAAAATGCAAAGGAATAAAAGGATATGATAAAATGATATTATAAAATAATAGGGTGATTAAGTGATGTGCCAGAAAGATATCACAAAACATATCCCAAAAGTTAGTATAATATAATCAAGGGACAAAATGAAGAACGAAAACAAAAGGAAAACAACAGAGTACCCCCGGGACGGCGTGTAAATTACTAGAAGGGAACAACAAAGGAGACAAGCCGAGGGATCCGCCTCCTCTTTGGATAATTTCATTTTTTTATCGTTTACATTTTTCCGTTGTGCCCCTGGGCTGCGCATGCTTTTTTCCCAATACAAGATCGGGCCTTGCGCGTTTGCGGCGGCTGGCCAATGGGATTCCGCATATAGAAGGCGGTGGGAAAGCCCAGTAAGACCAGGGAACAAGTAAGTTTTTTTTTTTTTTTTTGTTCTTAAATAGATGGATCCGCGCGCCGAGTTGGAGCGCTTGCGGTTGGCAACATGCGGGCGCATCCCAGCGGCGCCCATTTAACAAAGCGCAACACTAAGGCCACACTGACGATGTTTGAAGGACTAGCATTTCTCCAGGAAAGCCTAACAGGGCGTGCAAATGGATCCTCGAAAGATGAGTTTAAGGCAGTAAAAGATTCGGTAAGTATGAAAGAAAAATTGCAAATTAAGGGAAGTGCGGTAGCCGTTTTTTGGCAAACATCGAAGCGGAGCGCGCGCTTGCGGGCATGCGGGTTCAAAGTCGGTGGGAAACACAATACACCAGGAAGTAAAAAATTACTTTCCCGCGGACACGAGCGCGCGCACCCGCAACGCTATATAAATAGTGGGGTGGTTCGCCCGTGAACGAAAAAACAAATCGCATTCTTGGTGCGCCACGCGCAATGCGCCAAATATTTTTATCAAGGGACAGAATTGTATCGCGCAGACCCGAGTTGGCAAGAAATTGAAAAAAAGGGATTTTTACAAAAAAAGACATGGCGCAAAGAAATAACAACAGTGGAAACGATAATACTAACAACCAGCCAACATCAACGTCGGCATTTGTGCAGTTAATTGCATCATTATTCGAGCTTTCGAAAGCGGCAAATGAGGCATCAAAAGCTGCGGTTGACTTTTTCAACGTTGTGGACGCAAAGCCGCAGTACAGCGCACCGCCTGTTTTTGACCCAAGCTTGCTTGCGCCGCAGCCGCAGCAGCAGATGACGCAGCAGATGCAGCAGCAGATGCAGCAGCTACAGCAACAGATGCAGCAAAGGCAGCAGGATGCGCTTGTGGGATCGGCTGGCGCAGCGGGTGCGGAGCCACAACAAAAGAAAAAGAAGAAAAGAGACCCGAATGCGCCTAAAAAGCCATTGACTTCATTCTTCCTGTACTCGAACTTCATGCGGGACGTAATCATCAAGGAGCGCATGGAGAACGGGGACGAGTCGCTGTCGCAGCCGCAGATTGCGCAGGAGACGTCGAAGCGCTGGAAGGCGCTCTCTGCGGAGGAGAAACTCGGATGGAAGGAGTTGTACGAGGATCAGAAAAAAAGATACGAGGCAGAGATGAAGAAATACAACTTGGCGAAGGCGACGGGACAACCTTACACCGCTCCGAAGCGCAAAAACGTCATCCTTGCACCAAACTCGATCTCGAAGAAGAGATCGGGCGAGCCGGAGGGAGGCAAGAAGCACAAGAAGAAAAGACATGAGTAAAGAAAAAAAAAGGAGCTGCGAGAGGGGAGGGGCATCGTGAAATTTATGTGTAAGGATGTGTACTTTAGCGGGCGGACAGTGTACTTTTATCGTATTGGCATATAACATATAACGATTTGGTTTATTCAAGGTAGGTAAGTGTACAAAAGTAGAAGGGGAACAAAGAGAAGGCAAGATTATGTGTGTATGTATGTGTGTAAGGGAGCATGGCAACCGTGCACCTCTAGTTTTATTTATCGAAGCAATTTTTTGGCAGCAAACGTGTGTCTAGGCCTTAAAGACATCTTTGAGATCAGACTGGAGTCTAGATTTGACAGCTGTGGCATCAGGAGGCGAGCTGAGCGAATCGGAGACTGCGGTTGCAGTTATGGATGAGGGGAAAGAAGTTGAATCAGAGCCATTATTGATGTGGGGTGTGTTCGCGGGCAAGTTTGGGGTTTGCTGAGGTGCTGATTGTGAAATTTTGGAGGTATCGGGGTTTAGTACACCCGAGAAGGAAGAGAATGAGTTAGCATTGGAGTTTTGGGAGGGATGACTTGGTGGGTGAGAGCCAGGATGAGTATTTAGGGTATGAATGTCTTCCAAAGGAATATCCCGAACAGTTTCATGCTTTACGGCAACTTGAATATTTGCCGTATGAGAGTTTGCATGATGTTCGTTTTGACTTGGAGGTTCAGTACCCTTAACTTCCGTATTTGTAGTATCCCTAACTTCCGTATTTGTAGTATCCCTAATTTCCGTATTTGTAGTACCCTTTATTTCATCATTTACAGTACCATTAGTAATTGCAGCCCTTCCAATATTTCCATTACTTCCAGTACCTTGCGTACTTTCAGTTGTGGCGACTGCAGTACTTGCATCACTTCCAACATTTGCAGTACCTGCATTTGGAGTACCCTCAACTTCAACATTTGCAGTACTTCCACTATTTCCATCACCTCCTTCATTTGCAGTACTTCCAACATTTCCAACACTTCTAACATTTCCAATATTTCCAACATTTCTAACACTTCTAACGTTTTCAATATTTCCATCATTCGTAGTACTTCCATCATTTCCAATATTTCCTTCACTTGCAGTACTTCCATCATTTCCAATATTTCCATCACTTGCAGCCACTCCTTCATCTCTATCACTCTCATCACCCCTCTCAGCCTCACTGTGCCTTGGACCATCCTTCCAGTACCGATCGGTCTCCGCATCATAGTGCACCGACCTCAAATGGGCATATATGCCGTGATACGACGTAAACGGCTTTCTCCTACATAGTGAACACGAGTAGCTGCCGTCCGGACTCCGACTGTAGTACGGCGTGAGCGATCCGCCGCCAATGGAGATGCCGATGGGGCGGCCACGGGAAACGGGCTGCGGACGCGCGTCGATCGACGCGTCGCTGCTCGACCTAAACGGTGCACCGGGAGTGAATGACGCGCTGATCGACCCGTTGGCCGACGCGACCGACGCGTCGGCGGCCTCTCCCACGAGCTCGTGCGGGTGTTCACTGCGTTTGTGCCAGTAGAGCTGCATATAATTATGAAAAATTTCGCCGCATGAATCGCACTTGTACTTCAGGTCACGTGTCACGGAGTAGTTGAGGGTGGACACGGACGGCAGGCGTGACTTTTTTGAGTCCGGGGCGCGGTCCGCGGTGGCGGGTGCACCGGGCTCCCGCTTGACGCCACGGGGTTCTCCACCGGGCACCCCGCGTAGCTCACTGCGGTCCCCCCGGCCGGGCTGCACGGCGGGCGACCGACTGCGGCTCTTCCTAGGCCGGCCTGGCCCCCGGTGTGGCCTACCAGGGCGGCCAGGGTGCTTCCGGGGGCGGCCCACGGCCCCACGGCGGGCCCTCCCATCAATGTCCGCCGCCCGGATCGGCTTCAAGTTGCTGTCATCCAGCTCCTTGGACGCCCCGAGCCGTTTGGCCGTCTTAGAAAGCAGATCACGGGGGATTTTGAACCTTGAAGCCAGCTGATTAAGCGTGACTTCTGGCCACGGCCTCACAAACCGCTGCTGTAACGCCCCCGTGTCACTCTCTTCGCCTTCTGAGTCCCCTGGTGCCACCTGGTCGCCTGAAATGACCGGCGACCCGTACATGGGCGTGAATCCCACTGGAATACGCCCATTGGGGGCAAAACTGCCATTTCCAGACCCAACTCCGCTGCTGCCTCCCTCACCCAACGTTATCCCTTGCACCGTAGTGGGCTCCGGCTTGGTCTTGCCCGTTTCTGCCGAAGAAACATCCTCCAAGTCCAATAGTTTGTTCAACCGGCCATATTCGCCAATTTGGTCTTTCAACTTGCTCACTTCGCCTTCAAGCGTGTACACCGACAGTAGAAGCTTCGAGATCACCTTTGCCGAGTCCAGCCCTCTGATAAATTCCTCGTCCTGCAGTTTGTCTGCTGAGTCCACCTTGAGCGAGTCAAGGATTTGCATCTTGATTTTATTTATTGTATTTAAATTATTATTTTTTTTTTCACTCCTATTTTTTTTCCAATTTCCTCTCTACCTGATCTTTCTGTTGTTGTTTTGCTCACGTGTATATGCTTTCAAGTTGCTCGTATATACGCTGTTGCCTGCTTAATTTCGCCTATACTGAACAGGTACTTGGATGAAATACTAACCGTGTTATCGAAAGGAGTACAAACTAATGGAGGAAACAAGATCGAGAAAAAAAAAATAAAACCCAAGAAAAAAACAAAACCCAGAAAAAAGTAGAATCCAAGAAAAAAAAAAAATCAATGAGAAAAAAAGGGAAATTGCACTGACAATATCAAATTATGAAGGGGGGAAAAAATAATCTGGTAACTCCCGAATGAAAAAAATACCACTCGTTGTGTATTATTTATTTATTGCACTTGCCGCCAATAATCTCACCAGTATGGAATGAGTGCAAAGACCGCTGCCGCTTACCTAATCCATATGATCCGATAAGAGGTGGAGTGTGGGTTTGCCAGAGAATAAATAGAATGAACAAAATGAATAAATAGAATGAACGAAATGAACAAAACGGACAAATAAATTAACAAAACGGACAAATAAATTAACAAAACGGACAAATAAATTAACAAAAAAGAACAAACAAAATTAATTAAATGAACAAATTAATTAACAAAACGAACAAATAAATTGGGTATGCAAATGGATAAAGTAAAATAAAGCAAACAACGCTAAATTAATACGCTTACTAAATACCATTCTTACTCCAATATACTGCTCATGTAAATCCAAAGCATAAGGACTCATCCCGTTTTCCCACCTCTTCTCTACGGCATTTTTTGCTAATGAACAATGATAAATATTTCCATACTATCTGTTCAGGCGCTTATTTTGGGAATTTTACCAAGGCTTCTAAGATGCAAACTTTCAATTACTATCTACCACTACATCTTTTGAATTTCTTGCTAATATCCATAGAGATTCCTCCGGATTTATTCAAAATAGTACTCTAAGAAACAACCCTTTTCTCTTGGGTCCAGCAAAGAAAAATTATCAAGTAAGAAAAACAGATGCAAGAATGAAAATGCAAAAATGCTACGTTTTTCCTCTCTTTTTCTCTCTTCACTCTTTTTGGGATTTCAGAAAGCACTATTGTTCATTTCTATTGGTGGGGAAGCACGAAAAAATTTGTCTAAGTGAAGGACGAAATTTCATTCCACTTACAAACCTAAACAGTAAAAGTTTAATTAACGCTTGGATAGAATTGCACGAATATTTTAGTACTGAATGTATTTACTACTTGGATTTTACCGCAAACTTTATTTGGCTATTATATTATGCTTGATTTTGGTATGGCATGAAAAGTCATACAGCGATAAGTAGCATAAACAGCATAAGATAGCACAAGTACCATAAGTAAGATAAGATAGTAGTGTAAGTAAGATAAGATAGCAGCGTAAGTAAGATAAGATGGTAATGTAAGTAAGATAAGATAACACAAGTGCTACAAGTACCATAGGATAGCATCAAACACCTATTTTATATGCTAATTACACAAAGTAGGTAGCACTGAAACGTATAGTGCACAACTATGGGCATTTATGTCCGCGGACGATTTTATGTAATGTGCTTTTTTCAGAATTTCGTTTTCGTACGCTTTAGGTAGTTAGTTATTTTCTATTTTTTTTTTTTTTTTATCCCTGCGAAGCTTTATACTCTGAGATCACCTGCAACACTTTATTACTTAGTACAAACGAAAAATACGTAATATATACACAACAATTGGCAGCAGAAAATGTTTAGAAGCTTGAGAGTGGCGGCGTCTCTACGAAATGCGGCGAAAAGACAAATAACGGGACTGTCTGCACATAATACAAGAAGTATAAGTTTCAGCAGTGCCAAGTTTGCAGCAGAAAAGACAACAAATGAGCAAAAGAAGGGCACATCTGAGCAGAAATCAAGCGAAAAAGATGCAGTTACAAGCGGAGAAGAGCCCTTAGAGTGGTCATTGAACAGAGTGGACAGAAAGTTGAGAAAAGCAGCAAAAGCTGCAGGTGAAAAGCTCAATGATGCATTTTTGATCAACAGGCCTGATTTGTGGAAAGGACTTCCAGATGAGATGATTGTACGGTTACATAGGCGCAGGGTGGTGAACCTGGGTAAGAACTTCAAGCACAACAAGGACGAATTGGAGGCGCTTTTGTCAACAGCTCACGATCCTGCAGAAGCTGCATTTATTCAAAAGGTGTACTACGAACCGGAATCGCAACAGTTTGACTCTGATATCGAGACAGACTACGAGAACTACATGACCGAGGGTGAGTTCATGGAAGATTCGTATGAGCAGAATGAGAATGACGAACTTCCAACAAAAGCTCAAGACATTCTTCGTGATTTTCACGAGCAGCTAGACTTTAACAGAAAAGCAGCATACGAGTTACCGGCATTGGCAAAACTCAGGGAGAAATACGTCCATCCGTCCGAAACAGACAAGCCCATTGTCTTGAGATACACTTCATACTTGGGAGAGAAGAATCCAGCTTCCCGGAAAGTTGTAATGACTGTCAAAGTGAAGAACTTGCAGCTTGCTGAGTTGGAATCTCACAAATTAAAGCTTCTTGCTGGCCCGAGGTACGATTACACAACAGATATTCTTCGAATTAGCTCCGACGGGTTTTTGGAACCTGCACAGAACGCTTCGTACCTCTCGGATATCCTAAACAACTTGATTTCGGAGTCGAAAACCGATCCTCAAGAGTTTGCAGATGTTCCTTTGGATACAAGGCCTGTGGACAAGAGAAATAAGAAAAAGCAGCACAGAAACAAAAAGCGGTACAAATTCCCGGAGCAGTGGGAAAGACCAATACACCCGGAGGACCGGAGGGTCGAATTGAAGACCTTACTGCCTTTTGAGTGACTGTAATAATTCAACTGACTGTACATAGATTATTCGACAAGTAAATATATTTAATATGACGCAGGGCCATCGCGCGTGCGCATCCGTACACCAGATATACGTATACGTATGCTTTTAGGAGGGAATTTTTAGGCTGAGCGGAGGTTTGTATGCTGATATTTGTTTGTGTGTGTGTGTGGAGCAAATTGGCCGATCGTACTTTTATTCATTTCGTGGAGTATTCTTTATGGGGTGGTTTATATGGAATTTAGAGTAAGACAGGATTGGAGAGAAAGACGCGAGATGTGCAATTATGATGTGGAGTATTTTTTTTAT
>ERZ746981.327-NODE-327-length-22526-cov-12.898793_pt1 | contig 22526 bp, 13 predicted proteins | sample MGYA00374948_ERZ746981 | MGnify/ENA primary metagenome ERZ746981 (study PRJEB28757, sample SAMN06711160) | food metagenome | host: microorganism | place: China:Harbin | collected 2017-01-30 | study: EMG produced TPA metagenomics assembly of the Analysis of...
TGCCGTTCCCAGGAATCGAACCTGGGTTGCATCGGCCACAACGATGAGTACTAGCCACTATACTAGAACGGCTTTTACGACAAAATAGAAAATATGCTCTAATATCATATCAAAAATATTAATAAGAAAATTTATATGTATTATCTTTGTTATGTTCCCGTTCAAAGAATAATTGTAGGCTACTTTCGAGTAAAATTAAATTAACTGCTTTTTATAAAATTATGAAATCTAGTAGTCATTCAAAAGTTCAGAGAGAAATGATGGATTAATCACAGATTGCAGTTACGTCGACACCTCTCACCCAGCCGACCTTCAAAACTGCTAGGAACCTAGCTGTCGGAGTGTTTAGACAATGATAATGTCAGCCATTACATATCAAGACCAGTCAGTTAATTTTTCATCTGAATAAATATAAATCTAGCCTTAATTGCAATAAAGATATTTGCCCAAACATTTAAGAATTGACATGATAACCCTGTCTTAGAACAATGAAGTTTTCATGAATAAAGATGATCTTATTGTAGTACATAACTTGTACATAAGATTTAGTATAGACATATGAACATCTCTCAAATTTATATAATTGTCAGTCCTATTTTTAAACAACACCTTGGGCAATAGGCCCTGTTCCCTTTAGAACCCTATAATCCTATTCTGTAGCTTTGACACTAAATTTGAATTTTTAAAAAACACATCAACAGTTAGAAACAACATTAAATTCATTCTTTATTGATGATTAAAAACTTTTGTTAGATATAACAACTTCCTTTTGTAAATGAATATAATATATTGTGAATATTCTATCTGGAAAAACTACATCAGCTTGTTTCATACTGTAGAAACCAGAAGAGGATTAATGGTATTTAGGCATGTGCATTTTCCATTTTCCCTCTTTTGCTTCATCTTTATTACATTGATTTCAATCTTTTTATACATAAACGGATGTAATAAACTATGTAACAGTGTTTCTTTTAAAAGCAATCAACTTCTCACCCGAAAGGAATCAACAACAATATTAGGAAATAAATTTACTCCCCTTTCGAATCAAATAATTCATCACTGCCTTTCGGCCCAGCCAAACAACAGCCTATTCTGTTATTGAGAGCATAAAATCTTATTTAGTATCATGCTATTCTTATTAGATGCCTTACATTAATCTGATTTGAATGATAAAACGCGAAAATAGCGATCAAATTGGTAACTCATGTATATCCGTCTTAGGAGGGGTGTTCTTATATGGCCTATGCTCCCTTATAGATGACTCAACTTTATTTAGTATGATTCTGAATTTTTCTGCAAAGTAATTTCAATTTAGTTAAACATTAATCAAATATCAACGGGATCAATGGGAATTAAAAGGCCAAAAGAAGGTATTTTTTGTTGAAATTGACGTTGTTCTTCCAGGAGCTAGGTTTACTCACAGAAATGTATGCGTGTTACATATGTGACTAAGAAAAGGAATAATATATTATAATTAGATTTCATACATTTAAAGAAGATGACATTTTATTCGTTATTCAAGTTTTATAAGAGAGCCACTTTCTAGGTAAGACTCACAGCCCCTTATGTAGGATAAGCATCGGAGTATTTGGTAGGTAGCTTCTCAATAAGCAAAGGTAGAAAAGGAATGAATATAAATTTAAAATTTTTAAAGACATTCATGGTTTAAATGTACATACATCAAAATATCTTTAAATATAACTTAATGTTGAATACACCGTATTTGTTTACATCCATTTTACTATGATTAGAAAAGGGAATCATGAAAGCAAGAAAAAGGATAAGGTATATATAATAATAATAAGAGGAAACGGTAATTTACATAAAATATTGGTAGGATTCAATAATCCCATTGAAGGTATCATATTTTAAAGGCCTAAACATGAACTGCAGTCCCACAAACTTTGGAGTTGTTTTGACAATAAAAGTGAAATAATTCCATCAAAGCATTTCCGCCGAACACTGAATTAACAAAAGGTTAAGATTACAAAATTAACCTCTAACCAATCCCTTCTCAAGGATTGTAATTATCTATTACTCCCCATGAAGCTTCGGATATACTTTGATGATGCACCACTTCTTTATCATTACACAGAGGATTCATCAATATATTTTCATTAGATCACTCGGAAAACCCTTTATCATGTCTGAAATAACGTTGCTAACGAAAGAGCCAATAACTTAAAACCAAATACCATACACAGTTATCTTTAATCAAACAAAAGCTTTCATACGTTGTTAAACAATATTGGATCATTCTGAAAAACGTTGTTTGCTGTTACTCTTTAAACCTTACTCCCTACAAAAAATTTTCAGTTTTCGTACCGAAACAGGAAAAAACTTTTCAAATTTTCACCGTACGTATCCTAATATATAAAGAGCGGAGTGATTCCAAAATTTAAACTCACACAAGGTTTTCTCAAACTTTTTTTCTTTTGAAATTTCTCTTTCTCCAATCAAAAAGCCCAGGAGATGTTTTGCCACGATGGTATAACGCTATATTTCTAAGTTATTGCCGTTGCCATACTCTTATTATCATAAGTATGATTATTTTATCTCCGAGAATGAATGTTTATTCCCTGTTGGAAGTTTGGATTCTGATTATTCAGATGGAGTCTGAATGTCGATATATGGGACACAACTATTGGAAATGGCGTAGTTTATTAGTTATAAATGCTTAGAAAAAGATATATCGATTATTTTAATGTGCCTCTTGGTTAGCAGTGGTTGCTTTTACTTTTCGTTAACCAAAGTCTTTTCAACCTGACTCCATAGTCTAAGAAACCTCTCAAATTCATGGTGCGTTATAGGCTTACCAGAAAAACGTAGCTTTTCATAAAGGCCCACCATATCTTTCATTGTGGTAAGCTCATAGTCATTAAGTTTATCTGTCATCTCATCGTATTCATCGAGAATGAGTTCCTTGAGTGTACATTTATTCTTTGGTTCGATGAATCGGCTATCGTTTAATTGTATTTTGCCCCTGTATTTCACCTCTTGGCCTATATCACAAACGACATTATCATACACCAAATCATTAGGTAAAACTGTCATCTTGGATGACGTTCCCTTTTGTTCATGGTACATACCATCGTGAAATATGATGCCTTTGGGGCCGGCTGTTTTACTTATCCGTTGGCATCTAATAAGCTCTTCATGAATGTAATCCGATACTGGCTCCGTTATGTCAGCAGAAGAAACAGGTATATATATTCTTGGGATGTCCTGGAGATGTGCTCTATTAATTAAAACACGCACAAGATAAAGGACAAAAGCTGATAACACGAATAAAGCACATGCACCAATAATTATCAAAGTATTTATAGCAATTCGGGATGATGTCTGAAATGACTGAATAATAAGATCAACAGGAATAGCCGAGCATAGCACAGATGTTATGCCTAAAACAATGAAATATGATACGGAGTAAAGCCAATAAATTAATGCCTTCGGCTTCACCTTTTTTATCTTCTCTAAATGAAGCCTCCATTTGAATAACTTGGTAATCCAATTCGTCTCACGTACCTGATTCAGGCTTGGATCAATTGAACTCTCTGCAAGTAGAGTATCCATTTTCTGCCTGCTTTATAAATCATACAATCAATTCCACCATTGAGGCAGGCCCTCAGATATAGTTGAACTCTAGTGTAGAGATCCAGATATCATCAGCTGAATGTTTTTTTTTTTTTTTTTTTTTTTTTTAAAGACCACAAGCAAGAACATGTACAAATCAGCAAACATTTTTTCCATCAGCACTTCTTTCTCTAATATTAGTTTATATTGTATAAAAATCTATTCAATATTCACCGACAAGAATGATTACAGAAAAGGCCACATGCAATAAAGTGAAGAAAAACCTTGTCTATTATAATCTCTGGTCTAATGTTACATCGGTGGATTTTTATGATAAAACGCTGGGTGAACAATTTATGCTATTGAAGGGAAAAAATCCAAAATCCGGAAATGACAGTGCATGTATCAATGGGTACGATTATGTGCTGCCTGTTCTGAAACAGAAGAAGTTGACAATGCAGGCTTTAGATCTGATATTTAAACACGTATCCGAGATAGAGCACACAAAAGTTCAGAAGCTTGTGATCGGAATTACTGACTTCGACGGAACAATCGTGTACTACAATATACATAGTGGTGTCCAAAAACCTAAGAATGCCTAATTGAAATGACTAGAAACAAGAAGAAACGGAAATGATTAAGAACTATATAAATCGGAAAGTTCGAAGTTTGCGTGAACTAAATATTAATATCATAAAGTTCTAACGGCAGATTGAAGGGATGATACTAAACTTAATGGCCTAGGCTCTATCTGAAATGTGTTGCTAGTTTTTGAAAAGGATCCAACCAGATCGAGTAACGAAGGTGATTTTTGTCTAAGAAATTCTTTAACGAAAGTACACTTTAGTGCGGGTAAAGTATTTACCTGTAAATAACTTAGAAACAATATACCGCATGCTGATGTATCCTTTATTTTGAGTTTCTTGTATTGGGAAACTATTTCATCGAGCAAGTCTACGCATTTCATGTTTGTTAAAGCACTCTTTTTCATAGCGAGATCATTTAGTGATTTTTCAACTTGCAATTTCTGCACGTTATTCAAAACCGGGGTTGAATTCAATTCCTTCTCTTTGGCCTTTATCATTTCAAGATCGTGTGAATTCTCATCTTTGAATAAATCGTCAGCAGTTATTCCATAATTTTCGCACAAATCTGAAGCAGCACGCTTTAACCTTAAAGGTGTTCCATACTGTAACGGAAAGGGTAGGAGATTTTTGAACAATGGCCTCGTGTATTTTATATAATTATCTTTGTTGAGAAATAAATTGTAGGCAGTAATGACTTCAAATGTTTCTAGTAATGATTCCATAAACCCACCGTAGATCAAATTCATCTCCGCATCCTTCTGCTCTTCAAGTTTACCATTTCCTATAAAATTACCCTTAAGATATTCGACAATTCCTTTGTACCCATGAATCTGCTGCCCATTTTCAGTTATAAGCATAGGAAGCGTTCCATTATAAGAGCCGGAGACATTTGAATTGGGGATTAATTTAATATCGGGATAATATAAAGCCAAATAGTGTGCAATTGCTATTGAAGGCGCATCAAATGAGGCCAACTGAGACCCATCACCCCATACATACACATTTGTCATGTCACAATTTAGATGTATACGTGAGCACCCATAAAACGAAGGCTCAAATGATTATGAAAATAAAAAACGTCAAATAATGGTTACATTTTATAGTTTGATTTAGAACTACCTTTTTTCTATTCCAACTTGATATGAGAAAAAAAGATGACAATAATAAAGCAGGTGCAGGGATGCCCAAAACAAACGGAGTAAGATAATTTGTAATTTTGAATGAATGTTAGAAAAGTGCAAACAGAGTCAACCACATACCCAAACTTAAATTTCATTAAATTAAAAAAAAAGAAAAGAAAGGGGGGAAGTCAATGCAAGATAGTTCAGAAAAAGACATGTATGCTTTGAACTTCAGGTGCGATTACCATTGAAATCACGATGTAGACCTTTATTGAAAATTCTTAGGCATATTGGTTTCAAGGTCAAGCGAAGCGTATTTTCATCAAATAAACACAGAAGCAGTTTCAATTACATCTAAAAATGTACTTGGGCTAAGAGTGATATATGACAAATTTATCATAACGCCACATGAAGTTTAGTACTTCCTATTGCTGTTTTAGTACTATTTCGAGGGCATCTATTAACGTTGTGCGGCTCAAAAGTTTTCAGTTGATTTAATATTTAGAATGAGTAATAATAGTTCTAGGGTAAAATATTTTCTTTTGGTACAAAAAAAGCCATGGCCATTGTTCTTAGGAGATGCCCCTACTACATAGAAGGAGTGTATAAGAAAGAGAAAAAGTTTGCTACCGGATTGGGAAGTTTTTATGTCATAATATTGACGGCATCTCGGCGATGCAATATCAAATGCCACCAGGCTGTTAACATATTTGTAGTATTGTCAAAGTTTTCAGCTTGCATCCTTGAATCACTGTCATGTGGAAAATTTTTATTGATGATCAGCCGATATACAATGTTGATAAGAACGAAATATTTCATAAAGAAGGTTTTTATAAAAAATTCAAATATGGTGAATTATTCCGGATCATATTTTACAATAACATAGTTATCAGCTCCATATATATATATCAAAAGAATCTATGATCGATTCAACACAAAAAACTGAAGTCATCCATCTTAAGTCTTCGTTTTGTTGTTCTAGGGTTTTAGTTAGTGGTATTGTTTTTGTTTCCCATTTATTTCAGCTTCTACCTTCCAATTATAGTAGGCATTTTTAGGCATGACACCGAATTCGGTTGAAAAAAGCAGTCAAGGATCTGTGGCGGAGATAGGAACCAACAAAAGTTATTCTGCTGATGCTGTCAGCACACATAGCTATGAGGATAGCAGTTCAGATCGTCGAGTAAAAACACAACCAAGAGGTCTGAAGGGTCATATAAAAAACTTTTGCGATGGATTCAAGATATCTAAACCAGAACTGGGCGTCGATACAAGCAAGATGACAGATCTGGAAAAGGCCAATGTTAACGCTGCAAGTGCTCCATTGAAGAGGAAACTAAAAAGCAGGCACATTCAGATGATATCTATTGGAAGTGCGATTGGAACAGGTTTGTTTGTTGGTGCTGGTAGCGCCTTGAGTACAGGTGGCCCTGCATCTGTAATAATATGCTACTTTCTGGTTGGTGCAATGATTTTCAGTACAGTTCAGGCATTGGGTGAGTTAGCAGTTGCATTTCCTGTTGCAGGCTCTTTTCTTCCCCTTTGCAGCAGATTTTTATCTCCCGCATGGGGCTTTACCATTGCTTGGAATTACGCAATGCAATGGTTTATTCTTTTACCTTTGGAATTGGTTGCCGCATCCATGACAATTAAATACTGGAACACATCGGTTAATTCTTCTGTTTGGGTTACTGTATTTTTTGTTGTTATCATGATTATCAATATTTTTGGTGTTAGAGGTTATGCTGAAGTGGAATTCATTCTTTCATTCCTCAAAGTCATTGCCATTGTTGGCTTTGCAATATTAGGTATCATATTGAATTGTGGTGGTGGCCCGGTTGGTGGTTACATAGGTGCCAAATACTTCTATAATCCTGGTGCGTTTGCTAACGGATTTAAAGGTTTCTGCTCTGTTTTTGTTACTGCAGCTTTTTCATTTGCGGGTACCGAACTTGTGGGTCTCACATCTGCCGAAACAGAGAACCCAGCAAAGACACTCCCTACTGCAACGAAGCAAGTTTTCTGGAGAATTACACTTTTCTATATCGTTTCTTTGACGCTTATTGGTCTCTTGGTTCCTTATAACGATAAAAGATTGCTTGGAGCCAGTTCCAGTGACGCAAATGCTTCACCATTTGTTATAGCAATTGAAAATGCACATATTAAGGTTCTTCCGTCCATATTTAACGGCGTTATTCTTGTCTCTATTTTGTCCGTGGCAAACTCTGCAGTCTTTGCATGCTCTCGTACACTCGCATCTCTTGCTGACCAGAGTTTTGCACCAAAATGTTTTGGATACATTGATCGCAAAGGAAGGCCACTGATTTCAGTTGGAATCTCTTTATTATTTGGACTTCTTTCTTATCTTGCGGCTTCCCCCAAGGAAGATATTGTATTCACATGGCTTATGGCACTTTCTGGCCTTTCGTCCATTTGCACTTGGGCTGTTATTTGTCTTTCACATATTAGATTTCGCAGGGCAATGACAGTACAAGGAAGAAGTCTTGACGAATTACGTTTCAAATCTATATGTGGTGTTACTGGATCATATCTTGGATTTGTACTAAATATTGTGGTGTTAATAGTTGAATTCTGGATTTCTCTCTTTCCTCTCGGAGCAGATCCAAGTGCCCAAGCATTTTTTGAAAATTACATAAGTATTGTCGTCAACATATTGTTTATTATTGGTTATATTTTATGGAAGAGAAGAAAGACTATTTTGTGGATTCGGGCAAAGGATATCGATCTTATTACTGGAAGAACAGATTATGATGCCGAACTCAATAGAAGAGAAAGGGCAGAGAGGAAAGCATACCTGCATTCCAAACCTTGGTGGTATAGAGTTTATAAATTCTGGTGTTAATGATGGCGCTTTTATCAATTTATATTTAGTTTACGGATATAGAAAATTTATTACGACGTTTTGCATTTATAAGGAAAGGAGTAGATATGGTACGTACTTTTAACTAAGCATACATAGTTAATCAATTTTGTTTCGAAGAGGTGGGGGGAAAAAAATAGTAAAAAAAGAAAACTACAAAAAACAGTGTTAAATGATATCTTGCAAAATTTCAGAGTTAACTTACAGTCGTTAGATCATTCAGCCAAAGTCATTTCAATCTGACCGATAAGTTCAAAGATGGTTGCATCGGTGGTACCACAAAAAAGAAAAACAGCGGAAATAGAAGACAGTGATGACGTGCCGGCCAAGAACACGAAGTTAAACCCTTTAGAAGAGTTAAAAACCAAGCTTTCTTACAGTAAATGGATGAAAAGTATTCGTACTACGTTAAAAACTAAGGATAGAGATGCTATTGTGACAAAGTTTGAGGAATATTTGACTATTTTTAAAAATGATGGCAAAGTTTGGGCCCAATACATCAAGTACGAGATGGAACACCCCCCAGAAGGCCAAGAAATTGATAAACAGAAAATCGAAAAGATGTTTGCTCAAACTTTGACTAAAGTTTGCGATCTTGATCTTTGGAAGATGTATCTTAAGTATGTACAAAAAATCCATCCTACTGCTTCCAAATCACAGGAAGAGCAAGATTTGGCAAGATCTGTCGTATTAAAAGCTTTCCAGTTTGCGGCCGAAAACGTGGGCATAGATTATCTCAGATCTTCTGAGTTGTGGACGGAATATATCAAATATTTAAACGGTTGGAAACCAACAAATGCAAATGAAGCTGCTACAAAGACCGAACTCACTCGTCAGGTAATGGTGAGGATGATATCAGTTCCTTCTTTACAGCTTGAAGAAAACTGGAAAATGTATATTCGGTTTGAAAATGCCGTTGATCAGGCAAAGGCAAGAAAAAATATAAACGATCACTCACCGGATTTCATGAAACTTAGGCCGTTAAGTCAGGAGTTGTATTCAATTACGAATCTTCTTAAGGAGAATAATGAAAGAAGACATAGTAGAAAGCAGCTGGCAAGATTTGCACTTTGGATTAAATGGGAACGCGCTAACAAATTATCACTCACCGATGATGCGGTTGAAAAAAGAGTTAATTATGTTTATCGTCTATCTACTCAAATGGCTAGATATCAGCCAGAAGTTTGGTATAATTATGCTTCGTATCTTCTTTCAAAAAAGAAGGAGGATGAAGCATTAGACATTATACGTGACGGACTATTGATCAATCCGCAAAGTCTGTGCTTAACCTATCAGTTGGCAAACTGTCACGAGGCGCAATCGGACCTCAAGGCTACACAGAAAGTTTGGATTGCCCTAATAGATTATCTAAAAAAGGAATACGAATATTTGAAACCGGATCCACAGAAAAACAAAGAATTAGATGAACATGCGAAAACCATTTGTAGTTGCTATATTATGCTAATGAAGCAAACTAAACGGATGGCAACCATTAAGGAGGTCAGGAGAGCATTTGCCTTGGCAAGAAAGTTTGAAAAGGTATCTTGGCAGGTTTATGTTAGTTACGCTTTGATCGAATATCAATGCAATGAAGTCAAAGTTGCTGTCAGATCTTTTGAACTTGCGATGCGCCACTTTGGAAAAATTTATGATTTTGTGTCAGCCTATCTTGACTTCCTCATTGGGATTAAGGACATGACAAATTGTAAGAAGGTGATTGAAATTAGTCTTGACACGTTAAAGGAAGATCCTGAAGCCACGACCAAACTTTTCAGAAGATACATGAAGATAGAGCTCAGCTTTGGGGACACAAATTCAATTAGATCACTTGAGAACAGATTCATCGCCAGATTTCCCGATACAACACCTTTTGAGCTTTCGGTTATGAACTTTGAAAGTGACTATGAGAAGTACAATGCTTGTTTGACAACTGACAAATATATATCTAACAAAATAGGTGCCAGGAAGATTACAGGAGAAAAGCCTGCATCAATAGTGGAAAATAATAGTATTCCTATAACTGATAATGAAGTTGTATCTGGACTTTCCGTGGGCCCGGAAATAACCAATACTATGGATGCAAATGCTTCTACGCAAGGTATACAAAATGCAACGAGTGTTGATAATATGCAACAGATGGTTCCACCACGAAAACCATTTGTAGTGCGAGATGAGGTTTACAACTTGCTTCGTGTGCTACCAAAAGCTGACTACTATAGCAACCAACCGAAGATATTTGATGTAAAGAAGACGGTGAAGTTTCTCCGGGGGTTGAATATATAGAGTTTAAAAACTAATATACAATATTTTATCAACAAATCTTAGCAAATTATGAATGTTTATTATATTGTAGTCAAAACGAAAGGGAAAAAGACAGGGAAAAAATCATACACGTTAGCTGAAAGGCAACAAAATAAACAGTGAAACATAGCAACAGACATTTAGAAGTGCGGCAGCCAAACGTCTAATTCTCGCCACTCTGCTTTTGAGCCCAAACTCTTGCATTACGGAACAATCTAATCCAAGGACCGTAACCTAACCATTCCTTAGCCTTGTCAGCTGGATAGTAAGAGTTTGCCTCAAGACGCGAAACACGCTCCGGATGAGGCATCATGGCAAGCACACGACCATTTGGTGTACGAACACCGGCAATACCATCAGGAGAACCATTTGGATTGAATGGATATCTCTCTGTTGGAACACCATAGTTATCAACGTAACGAACAGCAGTAAGACCTTGCTTATTAAACTCAGCCTGCTCTTCAGAAGACGCAAATGTCGCGCGACCTTCACCATGAGCAACAGCTATTGGTATATGAGATCCCTGCATACCATCCAAAAATAAGCAGGAGTTTGACTCATCGACAGAGTCACTGGACACCTCAAGTGTGCAAACACGAGCTTCGTATTGCTCAGAACGGTTCCTTTCAAAAGAAGGCCAGAATTCAGCTCCAGGTATAAGCTGTTTGAGTCTTGTTAGGAATTGACAACCATTGCAACTTCCAAATGCAAAAGTATCCTTTCTGTCGTTGAAGAACGAACGGAACTCTTCCTTGGCATGAGAGTTGTAAAGAACAGATTTAGCCCAACCACTACCAGCACCAAGCACATCACCGTAGGAGAAACCACCACAGGCGGCAAAACCGCAGAAGTCCTTTAGAGAGACACGTCCGGTAAGAATATCGGTCATGTGCACATCATAAGTCTCAAAGCCGGCTTGGTCAAAGCACCAGGCCATCTCAAGCTGCGAGTTAACACCTTGTTCACGCAAAATGGCCACCTTAGGGCGACTACCGGTAAAGGTGCTGATGCCAAGATCATTTGAAGGATCAAACGTAATCTTGTAAGAAAGACCGGGATCGGAGTTGTCTGAAATTGCCTGGAATTCTTGATCTGCAGATTGTGGGTTGTCTCTGAGACGTTGGATGGAATGCGATGTGGCGCTCCAAAGCTGCTCAAGATGTGATCTAGTCGATGACAAAATTTCTTCACCAGCTGCGAGAACGCGAACATTGTGCGAGCTAAATTCTGGATTGGCAACAACGCTGACAGCAGATTCAGGCACGCCATGGCTGGTAAGAACGGCAGTAAATGCCTTGAGGTTTTCCTTGTTAACCTGGAAAACGGCACCAAGCTCCTCGTTATACAAAGTCTGGATTGCAAGATCAGCCTCTTCTGGCAAGGAGATAGTGATACCACAATGGCCGGCAAATGCCATTTCAAGAAGAGAAACAAGCAAACCACCATCAGAACGATCGTGATATGCTTCAACGTAAGTGCTGCCGTGAAGTTCAATAAGAGCCTCGAGGAAGTTCTTAAGAAGAGAAGTATCGCGAACATCGGCACATGACTCACCGATCTCACCATAGCATTGTGCAAGAGACGTAGCACCGAGAGATTTGTGACCACATCCCAAATCAACGAGAACAAGACTACTGTCACTGTCATGCGTGAGATCAGGAGTCCAGGTCTTGGAAGTATCGTTAACACCACAGAATGAAGTGATACAAAGTGCAAGTGGCGAAACAACCTCCGTAGAGTCCCAGCTCATACGCATAGAAGTAGAGTCCTTACCGACGGGAATTTCAACACCGAGGTCTGGGCAAAGCTCCATGGCAATAGCACGGACAGCCTGATAAAGAGCAGTACCCTCACCAGGAGTACCTGCTGAAGACATCCAGTTGGCAGAAATTTTAACTCTATTGAGGGCACGAACATCGGCAGCAAAAAGATTAGTCAAGGACTCAGCAATGGCCAATCTGGCAGAGGCCTCTGCCGAGATAAGTGCAACGTTTGGACGCTCACCAGTAGCCAAAGCATCACCTGTTGTGATAACTCCAGGTCCACCAAGCGAGGTGGCTGCAACACCAACATCAGCAACTGGAACTTGCCATGGTCCAACAAACTGGTCTCTGTCGATAAGTCCGGTAACCGTACGATCACCAATTGTGATGAGGAACGACTTAGAACCAACGCATGGAAGTTGAAGAACACGAGACAAGCTCTCGGAGAGGGGAACAGAAACAATTTCGTCGTTGGTAGAATCAGCAAGATCGGCATTTGGATCGACCGTCTTAACGAACGTCAACTTCTTCAACTCTGGTTGTTTCGTGTTGTCGGTAAGGTGCAAACGAGGAGGCTTACCAAACAACAAACTCATGTCCAAATCGATAGGAGTGGTCTTCAAAAGCTTGTCCGTGAGAACCAACCGCTCCTCACTGGTAGCAACGCCAACGACAGCAAATGGACAACGTTCACGGACACAGAGAGCCTTGAAACGTTCAAGATCCTTTGGTGCAACTGCCAGCACATATCTCTCCTGGGACTCGTTACACCATAATTCCATAGGAGACATACCAGGCTCCAATGAAGGAATATTACGCAACTCAAAGCGACCTCCAAGGCCATTATCATGAACCAACTCAGGGAAAGCATTGGAAAGACCACCGGCACCAACATCATGGATACACTCGATAGGTGATCTGCTTCCCTGGGAATTGCATGCATCAATAACTTGTTGGGCACGACGCTGCATCTCAGGATTACCACGTTGAACTGAGGCAAAATCTAACTCCGCAGATCCCTCACCAGAACCAACAGAAGAGGCGGCACCTCCACCCAAACCAATGAGCATCGAAGGACCTCCTAGAACAATTAGATTTGCACCTGGAGTCACCTTGTAGTCTGACTTGAGAGCCAACTGAGGACGAACACATCCAAGACCACCTGCAAGCATGATCGGCTTATGGAAGCCTCTGAACACACGCTTTCCGGATTCATCCGAACCACTTTCCTTTGTAGTCAACGTACGGAAGAAACCAGTGATGGCAGGACGTCCAAACTCATTATTGAATGCCGCAGAACCCAAAGGTGCATCGATCATTATTTGCAAAGGCGATGCAATGTGCGATGGTCTTCCAACATCGGCGGCTTCCCATGGTTGTGATAGACCTGGAATGTGCAAATCACTGACAACGTAACCTGAAAGACCACAACGTGTCTTTGATCCACGACCAACGGCAGCCTCATCTCTGATCTCACCACCAGAACCGGTGGCTGCACCAGGGAAAGGAGAAACTGCCGTAGGATGGTTGTGAGTCTCCACCTTTATCAAAGTATGAACTCTCTCCGACTTTGAACTCCAGCGGTTTCCAGCACTAGCATCTGGATACCACAGATAGGCATCAAAACCATCATAGACAGCTGCATTATCACTGTAAGCTGAAATGGTGTGCTGAGGATTCTTTTCGTGAGTATTACGAATCATTGAAAACAAAGAACGCTGCATTGGTTTGCCGTCAATAGTCCAACCAGCATTGAAAACCTTGTGACGGCAATGCTCAGAGTTCACCTGGGCAAACATGAACAGCTCCACATCGGTTGGGTTGCGGTGCAAGGTGTCCTTGAATGCTTTGATAAGATATGCCATTTCATCTTTACCCAAAGCAAGACCAAGCTCCTTATTTGCCTTTGCAAGAGCATCCTTCGATTTGAGAATATCAACTGTGACAAGCGGTCTTGGAGCCTCACTAGCAAACAAGTCGGAAAACTGGGGTGCCTTGTTGTCAACGTAAAGAGCATGTGTCATTCTGTCATAGACAGTACTAAGGCAGTTGAATTTATCACGGCGAAGATGTTCTAAAATTGGGAATCCTGGACGAACCTCGAGCAAGATACCAGTACCACGTTCAACACGACTAACAACATTTCCCAAACCGCAAACCTGTGTGATGTTTGTAGCCTTCGAAGACCAAGGGGAAATTGTTCCTGGCCTTGGAAGAACTCTCAAAAGATGAACTGAGTCCGGCAACTGGTATTTTCCACTTTCATCCTTAACGGCGGCACACAAGACCTTGTTCAAATCGTCATCCTTGTCTAACGGATGGTCATATTGAAGAAGAATATCGAGCTTCTTCAACTGATCCTCAGTTAATGCCTTAACACCTTCTGCCAACTCCACGTAATGAATCTGGCAAGATCTAACACGTGTGACAACTGAGGAATTCACAAGCTTGTTGATTGCGGATACAAGCCTAGTGACACGAAAACTGGAAAGAGCCTCTGGTCCGGCTAATGTGAGCATTTCTGTTTCGGCCATGATGAAAAACTATTGAATACCACTAACAAATGCGACACGAGCTTTCTAACAAATGGTTAATATCCCAAGTTGACACCCTTGCTCTATTTGTCGATACGCTAATCAGCAAATCCTCTTCCAAACTCGTGCAATTCGATCAAGTAATATTTTTTTCAAGAATTAAACGAAACTCAGGAGTCGAGCTGAATTCGGCTTCTTTATATACAATGCAGCAGGTCTTCTGCGTCCCCTTCAAAAAAAAATATATATATATTCCCAATTACAGCACTTTCAACATACAATGCTAATTTATTTTTTTCGCGAGAAGTCATTAATTATCCATGCCTACTCACTAGAGGACCGTTACGTATCTTTAAAACCGTTTAACTTTGTTCTCTCTCTTTCAAGTCCGTTCACAATCAGTGACGTCTATCCGGACTTACGCTTTAATGTACTGATTAAAAATTTTTTGTACTTTGTCACATTGAAAATTGTGCTCTCAACAATTTCTCGTGTGTTCTTACTCCATAATAAACGTTTTTATAACCAGTTTTATACAGAGTGCTACCATTATGATTAATATGTATTTATAAACTTCTAAAGCTCTTCATTTTACATATACTGCTCGATCGCAATTTTCGTTTTTCTTACGTCTAAATTGGTTTGTTCTTTATTTCCCATTTTATTGTGCTGCAATCCTTTGGAGACAAATTTAGCTCCTACATGGATCTCAAATCACGAGTCTAAACATCCTCGACAATGTTTCGAACTGCGTAAATCGATAACCAAAAAGCTTACTGTTTTACTATCAACTATAAAATAAAAAGACTGATGGGAACCGTTTGGCTACATATATGGAAAACCATTCTAAATCCTCTGCTTTGACTTCGGCAGCTGCGCCACATAATAAATGTGGCTGATTTGAACTAAATTTGAATGGACCTGAAGCGCGATAACCTTTCATTATCAAAGATCAAACGTAAATGTATACTTTTTTTCTTCAGCAGGAGCGAGATCAGAATACACCAGCAAACAAACCATAAAATCTCTTTTTTTAATACTCATAATTTTTAGTATATTATAAATGGCAGCTGCAAAGAGAAGAAGGACGACACGCCGAGACGATATTGCAAAAAGAAGACGTCCTGTTAGGCAGACTAAGGAAAAAGAAGAGAAGAAACTTCGGGAAGAAAAAGAAGTTCAGAAAATAAAAGAAGATGTAAAGGAAGAACCTAATGAAAGGAACGATGATATGACTACAGTGGAAGATGAAGTCTCCGCTAAAATTAAAGATAACAATGACGATGAAAGTAACAACGCAGAAAAAGATGACACCCAAGAGCATGATGAAAAGAAGCCGGAAACAGTCACGGAAGACAGTAGAGATGGCATAGATATTGCTGAAAATAAGCCACATGATAATAGTGATGCAAGTGTGGACAAAGAATTGCAGAAAGATGGGGAGTTGATGAATAACAATGACGGAAATCCCAAACTTGAAGAGGAGATAAAAGAATATAAACACGACAGCCCAAGTGATAATAAGTCAGACGCTAGCACAGAAAATGGAAGTACAGATCAAGCACCAAAAGATGGGTGCAAAGAAAATGTGGGTGTTAAAAGATCGTCAAATGTGAAGATATTCGATAAAGTGAAACATGACGATCTTGGGCTGCCAATGGTTGGAGAATTAATAAGCGAAGAAGTAGATGAAGAGCCGATAGATGAAGAAGAAAAAAAGAGGGTTGTTGGATACACATTTGATGGGGAGAAATACTCATATAAAGAAAAGCCATCTGTGATAGAGGAAAGAGAGGGTAAAATCGAGTTTCGGGTGGTGAATAATGACGGAAAGAGAGATAGCTTGATTATATTAACGGGATTAAAGAATATCTTCCAGAAGCAACTTCCTGAAATGCCTAAAGCTTATATTACAAGGTTAGTTTTTGACAGATCGCACGTTTCAATTGCCGTTATACGTAAACCTTTAACAGTTGTTGGTGGTATTACCATAAAACCATTTGAAAGTCATCACTTTGCGGAGATCGTCTTTTGTGCAATATCATCTTCTGAGCAGGTGAGAGGTTATGGTGCCCATATGATGAATCATTTAAAGACATTTGTTCGAGGCATGATGGATATTCAGTACTTCCTTACCTATGCGGATAATTATGCCATTGGATACTTCAAAAAGCAGGGTTTCACGAAAGAGATCACCCTTCCTAAAAGAGTGTGGATGGGATATATCAAAGACTATGAAGGAGGTACATTGATGCAATGTTCAATGTTACCAAAAATCAGATATTTGGATGCCCCGAAAATCTTGTCATTACAAAGGGCAGCTATTCTGAGAAAAATTAGATCTGTTGGACATTCACATGTTATTCGTCCTGGATTAGTACAATTCAAAAATGAAAATTTCAAGCCAATGAATCCGTTGGATATACCAGGAATCAAGCATGCCGGATGGACGAAGGAAACAGATGAACTAGCTAAACAACCGAAAAGGAGTCCTGTGTATCCAATTATGCTTACATTACTTACAGAGATGCAGAATTCACCTTCAAACTGGCCTTTTTTGCAGCCAGTCAATAAAAAAGAAGTTCCTGATTACTATGAGGTGATTGCGGAACCAATGGACTTAAGCACTATGGAGGTGAAATTAGAGAATAATGCATATGAGACGTTGGATGACTTCATCTACGATTGTCGGCTTATTTTTAATAACTGTCGGCAATACAACGGAGAAAGCACAACATTCTATAAAAATGCGAATAAACTTGAAAAGGTTCTCATCAATAAACTCAAAGATTATCCGGAGTACTCACAATACTGCGATATGCTTCAACAAGATAAGTGAACTCAAGTATCAGTTTATTCTCAACAATTTTGTATAACTAGGATATGTACTAAAAATATTAGCGTGACATTTAGAGCAATCACCAAACTATGAATTTGTATTGACGTACGTAAGCGAAGCAAAGCACTCAATTTAAAGTAAAAAAGGCTGGAGCACAAATGAGTTAACCTCACTGAGCTGGTTCTTCCTTCAATTCCTCTGCCTCGTCTTCATCACCTTCTTCCTTTTCTTTTTGCTTCAATTCCTCAATTAGCTTTGCAAGTTCGCTTTCACTATATATTCTAAATCCTCCATCCTTTGTAACACTAGCAATTTGTGCATTTTTGCTATCCAATTTTTCCTCCATAACCTGCTTCAAAACTTTCAGTGACAAAAGCTCGGCGTCGTTTAATGTGAGAGATTTGTGATATTCATTCTGAAGTTCTGCCTGTGCACCCTCTGATCCTGAACCTATTGCCTTTGCATCATATCTATAAAATGTTCCAGATGGTTCTACGTGGTACAATTGGGGCCCCTTTTCCTCATCATAACCAGCAACTAAAAGGGCAACACCAAATGGTCTTGACATAAGTCTTTTTTCACCAGATGCTCCTTCACCAAAACGAAGAGCAAGATCACAGACACTCTGTGTTAATGACTCAACTCCAATTGGTTCATGATAGTATAAATCATGTTGCACCGCTGCAACTCTGGCATGATCAATAAGAGATCTAGCATCGGCCGTAAGTCCAGACATTGCACATCCAACATGTTTCTCAACTTCCATAATCTTCTCAACACTATCACTCTCTAAAAGTGGTGATGTAACACGCTTTTCAACGGCTAATATAACTCCCTGACTTGTACAAATTCCTATAGCTGTGGATCCAAGTTTAATGGCTTCTAATGAATACTCCACCTGAAATAGTCGACCTTCAGGAGAAAATGTCGAAACACCACGGTCGTACTCACTTCTGGTTAAAAACATTGTTATCGTTCTCCCTTATATGATATAAAAAAAGTATAAAGATTGGACCTATTTCAGAATAATATCTTATGCCCACCTACACGTCTTAAATTTCAAGAAATCGCATTAGCAGTGATAAGTCAATTCAAAGGGCGATAGTTTATAATAAAGAAGCCGGATTTTTTTCGTTACGTACCTATTTGCCGTAGAGGCAGTGGCAGAGAGGCGATTAAAAATCAGGAGGAAAAATCTGGGCGCAACAGATGCGCATCCTTACATAAATTATAATTACATCCGTGCATACTAAACATTTTGCAAGTGCCAGAATGACGTACAATGTTAATGATGCACCAGCACCCACCAATGAAATTTTTTGTGAATCTCCATTATTACGATCATCACGCATCGATGAATTGAAAGTGAAAATGCTAGAATTGCATCAACATAGTAATGATATGCGTAGTGGGACTTGGTTTCCTTATCCTGACATTCAATTGACTAAATATGGAATGCATCCGTTTATTTAATAAATGGCCCTATCGTTTCTCATCAACAGAGAGCATTACGTTCGGGAAAGTAAATTTTGATTAAAGCCAAACGAATATTTGCTCCTTACATCTCGGGAAGATATTTTATCAGATTGAACTCTACCAGATAATATGAATACATTGGGAAACAGGATACATTTAAAACCAGGACTCATACTTGAAGTGTGATGGAGGTAATTCTTATTGCCATACAAAAAACGAGTGCTCTTTTCTATGAGCCGAAATAAAAAGTTATGGGTGCAGTAGTAAAAGAGCAGAAGAAATGGATAAAAAATTTTGAGTTTTCCTCCCAACAAATGTGAAAACAAGCGTCTTTCGTATTATTAGACAAGGCTAAAATAAAACAAGGGCATTTTATCGAGGTGGATATCGACTATTGTATATATGTAAGACGGTACTTTTTTTTCCATTAAGGAAATGCGACACTAATCTAAGGTGAAAGCTCAGTTGTATCTCGATAGGCTATAGGCATATTTGACCATGGAAGGGAAAAGTAAAATTTCAAGCGAATGTCGTCGCCTAGTCTTATTTCTTCAGAATTAAATTTAAATTGCAGAATGAGATCATTCGCTCAAATTTATATATTGGATTGCCCTGCTTTTAGCCAAAATAATTTAACCTGGCTTTCAGCAGAGGCAATTTCGGGACTTGTTTGCGCTTTGCTCTCAACGGCAAACTTAAGTTTGCAAATTGAATGGGATCGTCTTCAAGGTCAATTTTTCATCTTTGCCTATGCATAAAAAAATGCCGGTTTTGACGCGAAATTCCGTACGAATAGCATTGTGCAACATAACGGAAAGAAAAAGTTTTTTGGAGTCCCATTATTCTTTCTGAATAGAGCTACTCGGGGATTTTTTAAGGTTCCAGTTTAGCAATAACCAGCTTCCAAAAACGGAAAATCCAGGGTATTTGTTGGGGTGGGGATGAACTATGGCGGCTCACAGCGTCTGGGCCAACCTATCCGAAATTAATCTTCAGTAGGAAATGAGGGGTACGAATCTACTATATATAGAGAGCCATTTCTTGCCAGTAACCGATTATAACAGTAAGAACTTTAAGATATATTATTTCAAACCAGTCAAACTCTAGCTCACTAATCCGTTTACCGTCAAATATTTTCACTATGCTTGCTTACCCAACACTTCTCTCTGTCGCTGCTATAGTTGCCTCAGCTAATGCTGAGAACTTGATTGTTGCTATGTTCAATGACATTCACAGCAACCTCGACCAGTATGCTTCTCTCGCAAGTACTCAATCGTCTGCTATCGCTCAGTTCATTCCTTTGTATGCTGAAGCACAAACTTACACAGACGATTCATACACAACTTTGGTCAACTCTGCCTTGTATGAATCCATTTCTGAATTTGTCACTGCTTTGCCATGGTACTCTTCAAGAATTGAGCCAGAACTTGCTGAATCTGGTGCTTCGCAGACTGCTTCTGCTTCCGGTTCTGCCTCTAGTTCTGCTTCTGGTTCTGCTTCTGGTTCTGTTTCCGCTTCATCTTCTGTTACTTCCACCTCCGGTTCCGAGTCTGCTTCATCTTCCAAATCATCTGGTTCTAGCACTGTCTCCAAGTCAGGATCGTCCTCTGCTGCCAAGAGTTCTTCTGAAGCTTCTTCTGAGAGTTCTGCTGCCTCTTCTTCTGAGAGTTCTGCCGCTTCATCCTCAGAGTCCGAATCTTCATCTAGTGCTTCCTCAACATCATCTGCTGCCGCCGTTGCTATTGTCCCACAAGCTGGATCTGGATCATATGCCTTAGCTGCCGGTTTGGTTGGACTTATCTCCGGTGTTGCTCTTTTGTAAGCAAATACAACACCGAAAAGGAACTATCATGATGTTACTTGGGTTTCTCTCTTTTTAATTTTTTTGGAATGGATGTGCTGTATCTGCTTTCTTTTGCTTAATTGATACAGAGGTCAATGTTATAATGTGCTTTTAGTAATTGAATTATTTGAATTTGAATTTCCTTTATACTTGTTTAATGTTCCCCTATTGTAGAGTCGAATTCAATTATCATATAAGAGTACATTTCTCTTTTTTTGTTTTTTTTGCGTGTGGAGGGGGGAATACTAGTATGCCCTTTAATGATTACTTTTTTAACATATCTCGCATTAGGGGGCATGATAATAAGAAAAAAAAGGATTTTAAAAGATCCCTTTTTTTGAATGCAAAGCAAAGATAGGCATTCAACGACTATAATTTTGCAAACTATAAATACAGCTATACTTATTTTTAAAATATATCTTCACGATAAATCATATTTTCCCAGTAGCATATATTTCTTGGGTTCACTGAATATATGCTTATCATCTAAGAATGAATATCCTTTCTTTGTTATCGACTACCATTTGGAATGCTACAATACATATTCCTGGGGTGGAATATGCTGATGGTTTTTTCAAAGATTTTCTAGTTAAAGTCTTGCAAACCGGACCAATTCCTAATCATATATCATTTGTGATGGATGGTAATAGAACGTTTGCAAAAAATAATTCTCTACCTTTGAAGGAGGGTCACAGACGTGGGGCAGATGCATTATTAAAAGTTATCGAATGTTGTATCAATATAGGTATTAATAACATGACCATATATGCATTCTCAATAGAAAACTTTAATAGATCTAAAGGGGAGGTTGATACGATTTTCGAATTGTTGGTTTCAAAGCTTGCCTACATTGCAGAGGACAATCAGTTTTGCAAGGCCAAGAAACTCAGGGTAAAAATCATAGGAAACCGAACTTTAATACCTCCAAAAATCTTAAGGGATATCGAAGACGTCGAAAGAAAAACGAACGAATTTACTGAGCACACATTATATGTTGCCTTTCCATACACTTCAAGAGATGATATCACTCATTCCGTCCAAACTATCATTTCCAAAGTTTCTAAGGGGGAAATATTGCCTGAGCAAGTTGATGAGAAATTGATCGAAGATAATTTTTACTACGAAGGAGAGGCAGGAAAAGTTGATATATTGGTTCGCACATCTGGGCATACAAGACTTAGCGATTATATGCTTTGGCAATGCCATCAAGATTCTGTGATCGAACTCTGCAACACTTTATGGCCAGAATACCAGTTTTATAGTACCTGGTGGACTGTTTTCAAATGGAGTTACTATAAAACCCTACAAATTGAGGATGCTGAGGTGATGCAAACCAAGAAGATAGGAAGGTCTGAAGTGCAAAAAAGGTACAAAACCCCTGTTGCTAAGCTCCCACATCCACCACAAGTTTCGGTAACAAGGGAATAAATTTCCACCGTTTTATTGTTATTTTTGAAAAAAATAGAAACTAAAATTATGTTGAGTTATAGAATTCGCGGAGGAATCCGAATAACTCGTATTTGGCTCTAAGAAGGGAGCCTGACCTGTTTCGGCAGTAGCATTACCGCCTTTTGGAGTAGATTGTAAGTTATCCGAAGGGTTAGTTGA
>ERZ746981.328-NODE-328-length-22514-cov-29.142978_pt1 | contig 22514 bp, 25 predicted proteins | sample MGYA00374948_ERZ746981 | MGnify/ENA primary metagenome ERZ746981 (study PRJEB28757, sample SAMN06711160) | food metagenome | host: microorganism | place: China:Harbin | collected 2017-01-30 | study: EMG produced TPA metagenomics assembly of the Analysis of...
GCACGTCAGGAACGGGATGCTGTCACCCGTGCAGTTCGAACAACAGCAGATTTTGAATGCTCAAGGCGTCTAGAAAACTAGGGGCTACTCAGGCGGGATCGCTCTTATGGTCTCCCGAAGGCCAAACCACGAATGCTCCAGAGTTAACGGCACCCGAGCGCATTCGTTTCCAACGGCCCAATTCCTTTCTCGCCGCTGCGCGCAACGGCGTCGATTTAGAGCCACTTCCAAGCGCACTGAGTAACTGTTCTCCTGCGGCAAGGCTGTTCCAGTAATAAATCTGCCCTTGTTCCCGAGCTCGACTGAGCTGCGTCAGGCACTCCGTCTCATTTGAGCGGGACGCTTGCCACCACGCAGCTATTATCCCTGCATCGGCCATCCATGGATGTCGCTGAGCGAAGCGCACCACGTACGACCCTAGCTCGTTCCCACGGCCCGCTCGTATAAGAAGCAAAGCAGCCGCTGCTGCTGCCCAGGGATCGTCGCGCGAATGCTGAATTGAACGGATAGCATCGGCCTCGCTGCTTCCTGCTGCCCAACTGAGAATTTCCGAAACCTCGTCGCGGATAGAATGACTCAGGCTTCCAACCATCGCTTCGGATTTTGATTCATAGGGTCGCATGGCCGGCAAACTCGATCCCTGCTCGCGGTAATAAAGTAAGGTTCCACCGCTGAATAAGGGGACATATGAGTGCCATGTATTTCCCAGATCGTCATCGAATTGATAGCCAACGACTGGATGCTCGGACCAGTTTCCGGCTCTGACTAGTTTTGTGATGTTCGGCTGATCGACGTTTTCCAACCTCGATCCGGAGAACCGCCGCCATTGCTTTTTATGCGGCATTCGCATGCGCAAGTTGAAAAAATTGAGGCCTGCGTTTGAGCGGGCAAGCATTTCATTGTGCTCGGTCGATGGCGATTGTTGCTGAACCGGGATAGATCGCCAAGCGCTATGTTCGTCCGACAAACGACCAACGGCAAGGACCATGTGTTCGGAAGATGCATCGACGCGAAATGGATACTCGTAAAATTCGCCGCTACCGAGATTTTTGACATCGGCAATGTAGGATCCGACTTCGAACTCCATGTCCTTCTCATCGCCGTGGCCAGTCAGCAGAAAGCGGTTGACGTCGGTAGGCGCCTTACCTTGGACCGTAACCCGTATAGCCGCCTTTGACGCGGTTGCGAACGTAACGCGATGTTTCATGCTGCATCCTCCGCGGGTGCGGGTCTTAAGGTCACTAGACAGCTCGGCGCTTGCTGACGGAAGGTCTGCGGCGCAAGCGGGACCGCTCCCTCCTGGCATACGCATTCCACGGTCAGGTCTCGGTCCTCGAGATTGATGTCGACCCGCCATACAAACTCAGCAGCGACACTCGACATAATCTCCAGGTCCTGCTGTTTCACCTGAACAGACGCCATTTGGGTGAGATGAATTTCCGGGATTGAACGGACAGTGAGGTGCATGAATGGCTGCGCGACTGTCATCAGTGCCTGTATGTCCGAGTACGGTAGAATTGGCTGCGGTCTCACGACAATCTCGTCGAACATCGTTTCACCCAACTGCCTCAGACCAAATAGGAGCATCTTGCCGGTGACAGCCCATCCGTGGCTTTGTGTCCTCTCAACGCAGCAACCGCTAAGACCTTTTAGAAGAACCTGCGTGAAGAAAGGTGGTTCGAAATCGACCGGCGCCCAAGCCAGATGACCTGTTCGCGCGCCAGCCAGAGCCAGCGGCTCGCAGACGTCTCCCGTTATATCAGCCAAACTCACTTCTTTGAGATCGATATTCTTGACTTCCCACAAGCGGCCGGCAAACTCTGCGACGATCTCCTGACAGGCATCGAAAAAAACCCAGGCGCTTGCCGGGTTGAGGGTCTGCAAAGCCTGAGACAGGTTGCTTGCGCTGAATGATTGGGCCCAAGGACGATTAGTTTTTGACTTTATGTCTTCCAGCAGCCCGACCGCGCCACCTTGGCGATCCGCAATGCCGTGTCCAGAGAAGTAGAAAACGACCGCATCACCTGGCCGAATACGGCCTAGCCATTCATCACCACGGTTACGAAAGTGTTGTTCGTCCGCTGGTTCGACAAGCGTCGTGAGAACCTCATCGCCCAAGACGTTCCCGACATCCATTGAGCCATCGTTGACGGTGGGATCGGACAAGAGCATCTCAAGCGAGCCGAGCGGTGCCACCAGTCGGGCACGATCTTCAAGCAACATATTGGCAAGCGCGATTGCACCAGCCACGGGAGCACGACGGTCTGCTGCATGATTGGCTTGCAAGTATGGATAACGTCCGCAGCCCACTATGAAAGCATGCGTTACCGGGCCATCGATCTGGGCTTCATAAAGCAGTGTCAAGCAAGCAGCCCCGCATCCTTAAGTCGTTTGTTAAGCCTACTGAAGAAGAACGCGTTATCGAAATAGGCATTATGTGCTGTCGATAGACCGGCGGAAGTGCTGATCTCGAAGTCGACCACGCCCGCGATCGTAGGCTCGCTCAGAAATGCGAGCGTATCGGCGTAGTCATAGACATTCCAGTAGTGATCGACGACTACTCCTAGAGGCCTGCCGCTCTTCGAGGCTGAAAATTGCTTGAGTTCGGCGAACAGTCCAACCTGGGTTCCCACTCCGAGGAGCAAGTCGATCTTCAATGGCCGCTTCAGCCGTTCTTCGAGCAAGGCGATATTATTTGCATCCGTTAGCAACTCGTGAAGGATGGATCCCCCCATGCTGTGTCCGATCAACACAAGCGGCTCATTGTTGTCGTCGGCCACCATCGCCGCCGCCAGGATCGCTCCGTTGATTTCGGCGCGGACGTGGTCGCTTTGGTCTCGACGGGCGAAGAACATCATCGCGTCGCCCAAGAACTGCGCTAAATACGGTGCAGCAATATCCCGAGCCTTACCAGCGGCGATCGCAACGGGATCTAATTTTGGCAACTTCGGGAGCCAGCCCACGCCAAGCGATTCAACTCTACGCGACGCGCCCACTTCACCAGCAAGCCTCTCTCCCAATTCGTCTTCAGAATGAAGGTTACTCAACCAGCTTGGTATGGGACGGGCATCAGCGTAGCGTGCGGCAGCCATCCAGAAATCTTCTACCGAATGGCGCTCAGCTTCCGACTCGCTGCTCGATACCGCATCGAGAGCTGCAACCGACAACGACGCGACAACTCCCGGAAAGTCTGCCTTTGCAGCCGCCACGATCGAGGCTCTATCGGCCAGTGTGGCAGGCGCCACCAAAGTGCCGAGTGTCTGCGTCTGACCCTTGGACGTCGGAAGTGAGAGCAATGACTTTTCGGCAAGCCCAAATTTCCCCCAGTAAGGAAAACGGATCGTCGCCGTTTGATCAAAGGCAAGGCGATTGAACCTGTCCGCACGCCTGCGCGTCATCTTCTCATAAGCGCCGTCGCCGAGATCTCTGTTGTTCACCCCATGGACGAAAACAACTTGCATCAAACCTCCCGAATGGTCCTTCCAATCACAAAACAGATGTGTCATAAATAATTATGCCAATCAAGTGGAAAAATTAGTTATGGTAAATCAGTCGTCTAGCGTGGACATGGGAGAAATTAGAGATATATCGACAGATCTAGCCCAGTCTATTCGCCTCGGTCTGAAGAGCGAAATTGACGGAATGCGGCTCTTTGCGGCTAAGCTGGTTCGCAAGTATCGCCAGTCGGTGCCAGACCTTTCGCGGCAGATTGACGAATATTTGCAAGCCGCACCCGTGGCATCGCCGATGCGGAAAAAGACGTTACCGAAAGCGGATCAGGAAGTTGCTGCTGAAGGTGACGATGCAGATCAATTAGCGTTGCTACGAATTGACACTGCTGGCGCCGTCGAGCCGCTTCTATCGGGAGCTGTAAGGCTTCCCATCCAGCAGCTGTTAGCCGAGCGTCGACAAAGCAAGAAGCTGCAGGCTCTGGGACTGGAGCCGATACGCTCGGCTGTTTTTGTTGGGCCGCCAGGCGTTGGCAAGACGATGACAGCGAAGTGGATTGCAGCAGAACTCGGCCTGCCGCTTCTCGTCCTGGATCTGACCGCGATCATGAGCAGCTATCTAGGACGCACAGGTAACAATCTGCGCGCCGTGCTCAACTATGCAAAGTCGATACCATGCGTGCTTCTCCTCGATGAAATCGATGCGATCGCAAAGCGTCGCGGCGACATGTCTGACGTTGGCGAATTGAAGCGGCTTGTCACCGTGATCCTGCAGGAGATCGACGCATGGCCATCGACAAGCCTCCTGCTAGCTGCAACGAACCACGCCGAATTGATAGATCCTGCCCTTTGGCGGCGATTTGACCAAACCGTGGAGTTTCCTCAGCCTGACAAACAACGCGTCGAAGAGTTGTTAAGGAAACTCATGTCGGGTGAGGGTCAGCAATTTGATCGTTGGCTTCCAACCATCGCGATGCTTCTTGACGGCTATTCGTTTAGCGACATCGAACGCACGGCCCGACAATTCAGAAAAGCCATAACGCTTAAGACAGCGTCGATCGAAGAGCTGGTCGAAGGTTTGGCGCGTCGGCACGCTGCCGTAATTGACCGCGTCTCCCGACAGCATCTCGCGAAAAAGCTGACACACCTAACGCGTCTGTCACAGCATAAAATTAGCGACATCACAGGCGTCAGTCGTGACACGATCCGTAAATATCAGAAACAGGAGCACATGACCCATGGCGACTAATTTTCTTATCGGTCGTGGGGAGCTTCTAGCACGTCAGGTGCCACCGCCGCGGCGCAAGCCGTCCGAGCCGAGCGTATATTCGCTGAATGAAGCTCGGGAATTGCTCGTACCCCAGTTTACGCAGGCTGTGGAGGTATTCGACAGGACACCTGCCGCGGCGTTCCCTAAAGACATCGCTGTCGGAAAGGTTCTTATCAATCCGAGTTTCATCGCGCGGGCGTATTTCCCTTCTAGCCTACTAAAGGAGGCTGGTCTTGAGGCGGTCGGTAGTAGAACCGTGCACGTAACGCCGAAGCGGTGGACCCGGCAGGGCGTGCCAGAGAAAGTGCCGACGACAGAGCTTTACGTTGCTGGCCGCCGCAAAAATTTTCGTTCGCTACCGAAGCTTGCAATATCTCTAAATGACGATGAGCAAGCAGCTCGGGATCTCACCCATATCGAAGCTTTCTCAGCGACCGATCCTGAAGACAAAGTGAAGGCAGTCGTTCGCGGGCATAAGGAAGCTGTCTACGAGGTCGGTGTCCATCTTCTTGCTGACGATGTCGACTCCGAAGACGTTCAATCAGCCTTTGCAAAGTTCGCTGAGCAGGCCGGTGTCGAGCTCATGGACAAGCTCGGCTTTATCGTCGGTAACCTTTGGTTCCTGCCAGTGCGCGGGAACCGAGGGGGCATCCACAAGCTGAGCGCATTCTCGCTCGTAAGGGTGATCAGGCCGATGCCCGCACTCAGAAGTATGCGACCCATACCGGCTCCGTTGAGAAGCGTAAAAATCACCTGCAGCTTGCCCACAGCGCAGCCTCTATCATTACAACCCCGAGTGGCGATCTTGGACGGAGGACTTCCTGATCATCACGCGATCGGGCCTTGGGTGCGCAACTATGAACTTATGGATCCTGATGCAAACGATCACGCTGACGGCCCTGAACATGGCCTCGCGGTAACCTCGGCCTTCCTGTTTGGACCGATTGAGCCCAATGGCTCAGCAGGTCGTCCTTATTCCTATGTCGACCATCTTCGAGTTGTCGATGAGGCTATCAATCAGGAACATCCTGCACAGCTTTATCGAACCCTTGGCCTGATCGACGAAGTATTACTGTCGAGACAGTACGAATTCATAAACTTGAGCCTCGGTCCCGATGAAATCGTCGACGACGGAGATCCCCATGGCTGGACGTCGCTCATCGACGAGCGACTAAGTAACGGTCGCACTTTCGTCACCGTGGCCGTTGGCAACAACGGCAATGAAGATGCGGAGCTTCAGCTTAATCGCGTCCAGGTTCCAGGCGATTGCGTCAACGTTGTAGCGGTTGGAGCTGCCGATTCGACCAAGAAAGATTGGGAACGCGCTCCATACAGCGCTGTTGGACCAGGCAGAAGCCCAGGCTTTGTGAAACCGGACCTCGTGGCCTTCGGGGGTAGCGCGGGAGAGTATTTCCACGCGCTAACACCAGGCAAGCGTCCATCGCTTTCTCCCCAACTGGGGACCAGTTTTGCTGCGCCCAACCTTCTCCGCAGTGCCGTAGGCATACGCGCAATTTTGGGCAAGGACCTTAGTGTCTTGGCGATCAAGGCGCTTCTCGTCCATAGTGCCACGCAAAATAACTTACCACAGGCTGAGGTCGGCTGGGGATGCGTCTCGGATAAGCTTGCAAACGTGATTACCTGCGGTGATGGCGTGGCGCGGGTTGTCTATCAAGGTGAACTTCGGCCCGGGAAATATTTGAGAGCTCCGCTGCCCATTCCCAAGAAAGGGCTCACAGGGAAGGTGAAGGTGAAAGCGACTTTCTGTTATTCGACACCAACCGACCCACACCATTCCGGCGCTTACACGAGATCGGGGCTTGAGGTGGTCTTTCGACCGAACGATGATCGGCGCAAGGACGGGAAGGCAAATGCTGAGTCTCGATCATTTTTTAATCTGCGAAAATACGCGTCGGAGCAAGAACGCCGCTCCGATTCTGGTAAGTGGGAAACCGTTCTTCATGCGGAGCAATCATTGCTAGGCAAGTCCCTTCGCGATCCAGTCTTTGATATCCATTATATCGCTAGGCAGGACGCAGGCCCCACTACTCGAGCGCGGCCGATCGCTTACGCGCTCGTCGTGACCCTCGAAGCACCCAAGCATGCTGATCTGTTTTCAACAATTCTTACTGAACACACCTCGCTCGTCTCTATCCAACCTGAAATTGCTCTTCCGATCACGGTGTGACGGTTTGTGTGGAGAAGTTATATGCCAGCTAAACCCGTAAAGCTCACGAATGGGCTCGCGTTCGACCAAGCAGGAAATGCCAACGCATTTTATCGGGAGATACTGAACAAAGGGGAGCTAGGAGCTTATTTGAGCGGCAAGGAAGCTTCGACAATCGATGCTCTAATTAGGCGCAGGACTCATTCTTTGAGATAGAAGATGAAACTTGCTGCGATCTGGATTGCGGACATGAACGTGTGAGCGCAGCGGTCGTATCTGGTCGCTATACGTCACCAGGCTTTCAGCTTTGCGAACATGTTTTCGATAAGGTGGCGCTTTTTATAAAGGTTCCAGTTGTAAGATGGCTTTGATTTCTGGTTCTTCCTCGGTGGAATGCAGGCGGTAATGTTTCGTTCGACAAGAAATCGTCTGATCCGGTTGCTGTCATAAACCCGATCCCCGACGACCTCTTCTGTTCCTACCGGCAGGTGCGCCAGAAGAACATCTATCCCTTTGAAGTCACTGACCTGTCCAGCAGTCAGATGAAACCGGATCGGTCGGCCCTGACCATCGCGCACGGCATGGAGTTTTGAGTTCAGGCCGCGTTTCGTGCGTCCGATATCGCGGGGAAAAACCCCTTTTTAAGCAGGGAGGCTGCTGTCCGGTGTGCTTTCAGATGTGTCGCATCGATCACCAGGCGCTTCGAACGGCCAGCCTGTTCTGTCAAGGCGACAAAGATCCGGTCAAAGACACCCAGGCGGCTCCACCGGATCAAGCGGTTGTATAAGAGCCGGTTTGGAAAATCGGTCTGATGCGATTCAAGCTCTGGATGTGGACGCCAGAGCAGAGGGGCCGGATGGCCGGGATTATCAGCAAGACGAAACGCTACCCGTCTGACATGACGGACGATGAATGGGAGCGGATCGCGCCATTGATGCCAAGTCTTGGGCGTCGTGGCCGCCCACGGGAGGTTGAATTCCGTGAGGTGATCAACGCGGTGCGCAATCTCGTTCGTTCAGGCTGCGGTTGGTGGATGCTGCCGATCCACTTCGGGCACTGGCGCACGGTCTATGGCTGGTTCCGGGAACTGGCGCGACGGTTCCTGTTCCAGACTATCCATGACGTTGAACTGATGCCTGACCGGGAGCAGGCAGGCCGCGAGGCTAGTCCGACAGCGGCGGTGATCGACAGCCAGAGCATCAAAGCGCCTCATGCGAGGACAAGGGGTTACGATGCCGGTAAAAAAGTCGTCGGGCGCAAGTGGCATATCGTCGTCGATACGGACGGGCGCCTCCTGATGGTCAACCTGACTCCGGCCGACATCTCCGACAGTGCCGGCGCTCAGATGATCCTGGATGCGATCCGCAAGCGTTGGCCGTGGGTAAAGCATCTGTTCGCCGATGGCGCCTATGACTGCCTGAAGTTGATGGACAAGTCGATTTATCTGGATTTCATCGTCGAGATTATCCGCCGCCGTGACGGAGCAAAGGGCTTCGAGGTGTTGCCGCGATGCTGGGTGGTCGAGAGGACCTTTGGCTGGATGACCCGCTGGCGCCGGCTCGTGCGTGATTACGAGCGCCGCGTCGCCGTGTCACAGGCCATGATCTTCGTCGCCATGGGCGCCATCATGCGAAAGCTCGTTGTCCTCGCAAACGCCCTGCTTCACAAAGATCGGCTTTGGACGCCAAAAGCCGCTTGACCACAACGGATACTCTAAGATCTTTTGCGGACCATACGCTTTCGGGGCATCTTTCCACTGAAGACCGTTGCGGACCACGTAAACAATCCCGCTCAGAACACGACGGTCATCCACACGTGGAGCCCCATGAGCCAGAGGGAAAAATGGCCTGATCCGTTCCATCTGGCTCTCGGACAGCAAAAACATGTCACTCACAGCCTCAACTGCATCGGTAAGCCTGTGAATCACCATGCCCCACTCAGTTCAATAAATTAATAGGTCCTGAGCCTAGCACTACAGTTGCAGTCTATTTTCCGATCCAGAAAAACGACAAAATTACGGTTTTTCTCGCCGTAGATCGCCTGAAATTCGAGCCTTCTGAAAAGTATGGAAGCCATGAACAATTAACGAACAAAACAAACTGCAACTGTAGTGCTAGGACGGCGCCGGATCAGTCCATTTTGTCGGCGCACATCGCGATGCGTTTGCATTCCTTGAGATTACAGAAGAAGTTCTCGATCAGATCCACTATTTATATATTTAGAGCGATCCAGCGGCAGCGGCTTTGACCGATTTGGGTGCTGAGAAGTGACGACCCAGCCGTCATCCCGAGGTGGCTTTCATTTCGGGGTAGCAGCATGCCCTCAGCTGAGCCCCTTCCCTTTTCTCCTCCACCCCGGTACGCCGGAGCACGCTCGTCAAACCCACGTACAGGACAGGTGGTTGCGGGTGTCAGGCACCCCGATTTAAACCTATCGAAGCCAAACTATTGAAATGATAGGATATTCGATAGGCGTGTTGTGGGGAGTGTAACAAAAAAACCTGCCAAGTCAGGAATTTAGCGGGGTTTTTAGGGCATTTCTGGTTGCGGGGGCCTGCAACCAAAGAAAACTGCTGCTTGTCAGTGGGTTCGTAGAGAGGCTCGCTGCATGACATAGTCGATTGATAAACGGTCGTTTTTATTAATGTTCTGTCTCACAAATCGTGCGATCCGCAGCGAGCGCCTATAAAGACATCAGTCAGACAAACCACGCCAAAGATCAATATTTCCCTCACGAGCATAACGATCAATCGTGTGCAGCTCTTCCGCATCAAAGGTAAGATTCTTCAGTGCATCAAGTGAGTCATCAAGCTGTTTGGTATTTCGCGCGCCGACCAGCGCAGACGTAACGCGGGGATCGCGTAGGACCCATGCAATCGCCATCTGCGCCAATGACTGGCCACGGCTACGGGCAATATCGTTGAGGGCACGGATATGGTTGAGGTTTTCTTCGCTCAGCATATCGCGGCTAAACGAGCCACCCGCCGCCGCACGGGACGCTTCCGGAACACCGTTGAGGTATTTTCCGGTCAGCAATCCTTGCGCCAATGGTGAAAAAGCGATGCAACCCGTGCCCAGTTCATCCAGCGTATCCAGAAGCTCCGTTTCGATCCACCGGTTCAGCATTGAATAGGATGGCTGATGGATCAGCAAAGGGACACCGGCCTCCTGAAGTATCCGGGCAGCTTCGCGGGTTCTTTTTGGTCCATAAGACGAGATACCGATATATAATGCCTTGCCCTGACGGTGCATGTGAATCAACGCGCCCATCGTCTCTTCCAGTGGCACATCCGGAGTAGGGCGATGTGAATAGAAGATATCAACGTAATCCAGCTTCATACGCATGAGGCTCTGGTCCAGTGAGGCCAGAAGATATTTGCGTGACCCGCCATTGCCGTATGGTCCCGGCCACATATCCCACCCGGCCTTCGATGAGATGATCATTTCGTCACGGTGACTCCGAAAATCCAGCTCCACGATGCGACCAAAATTTTCCTCAGCAGAACCCGGAGGGGGGCCGTAATTGTTAGCCAGATCAAAATGGGTCACCCCACGATCAAATGCCCGCCTGATCGTCGCCCGACCAGTCTCGAAGACATCCTCCCCCCCGAAATTGTGCCACAGCCCGAGCGAAATCGGTGGCAGATCCAAGCCTGAGCGACCACACCGCCGGAAGGTTGCCTGTTCATAACGCTGCGATGACGGTGTCCATGTCATGGTTGAAAATTCCTTCTGTCTTACAGTCGATTATTGTCAGCGATCTACACAGCCGTTCGCCAACACCCGACTGGTGCACACAAAAGTTAGGTACTTTCCCTGCTAGTCGAAAGGGCCTTACGATGATCTCAATTCAACGTAACATTGAAGCAGGATCATCTTTTGCGTCACGTCGATCGCTCCGACCTCGCTGATCTGAATGTATTTCTAGCTATTGCGCGTTGCGGCAGTTTCCGCCTGGCTGCCGTTGACCTGAACCTGACGACTTCCGCGGTAAGCCATGCGATGCGTCGCCTGGAAAGCCGGCTCGGTGTGAGGCTCCTGCATCGGACCAGTCGCTCGGTGGCGCTTACGGCAGCAGGTGATGATCTGTCGAAAGCCTTGCACATTGGGTTCGAGGCCATCGCCAGCGGATTATCAGCGCTCGAAGGACAACGTACAGAGCCAACAGGGCGCCTTCGTCTTAATGTTTCGAAAGATGCGGGGCAGTTACTGCTAGCATCTGTGTGGGAGGATTTTTTTGCTCGTTTCCCGCTCATCCATCTCGACATCACGGTCGATGATCGCCTCACTGATATCGTGGAAAGCGGATATGACGCCGGCATCAGATTCCTGGATCGTGTGCCGCAAGATATGATTGCCATACCTATCACCAAACCGCTGCGCTGGGTCGTCGCTGGCGCTCCCGAGTATCTGAACCGTCGTGGACGCCCTCTGAAACCATCGGATATATATCAGCATCAGTGCATTCAGATGCGGATTGGCGATAACTCCACCTACCCCTGGGAGTTCGGTAACGGTGACGAGATGATCCGGATCGAGGGGCCCGGCCCGTTACGTCTCAACGATACACAGATGGCTTTGGAAGCTGCCCGACGCGGGCTAGGGCTGGTCTATTGCCTGGAGAGGCGTATCGAAGCGGAGATCGCAGCAGGCACACTGGAAATTGTCCTCCCTGACTGGGCGTCAATGGGCGCACCATTCGCGATCTATTATTCAAGTCGGCGGCATCCTCCATCTGGCCTGAGAGAACTGACGCACACAATTCGCATTGCGGAAAAACTTTGAGGAAAAAAATCGTCATCTGATCCACTGAGCGCCTGAGGACAGCAGTGCGGTGGAGCAGGCGTGATGCGAGGCGACCTGATTGCCGTTTCAGACTGTTATGCCAGCAAGGGAACGTAGTCCCTGCCGACTGGCTCTCCCTTGCGGGTCTCTGTCAGTTCTTGCCTCTGATGGGTGCGGAATCGCGTCGGAGAGGCACCCATTACCCGCTTGAAGGCGTTGCTGAAGGCCGCTTCAGATGCGTAGCCGACCGATTGTGCAATCATTGCGATCGTCGTTTCTCCGTCACGGAGCGCACGCTCCGCAAGGTGCATACGCCACTGGGTCACGTAGGCCAGGGGTGTGACACCCGCTATTTCTCGAAACCGGGTTGCAAAGGCCGTGCGGGACATTCCGGCCGCTTTCGCAAGATCCGGCAGGTGCCATTCCCGGGCAGGATCGTCATGAATAAGTGCCAGCGCCCGTGCGATACGCAAATCGCTTATTGCACGGAGCCATCCGGCACCGCTGTTTTCCGACCGCGAAAGATAGCCACGCAGGATCTGTAAAAACATAAGTTGGGCAAGGCCAGAACACGCAAAGCCCGATCCGGCCTCATGACCCCGGAATTCCTCTACGAGCTGGCCGATCAGCCATTGCAGTTTTTCTGCTTCCCGGCCGCCTGCCTGAAGACGGATCAATGAAGGCAGACTGTCCAGAAGAATGCGTCCACTGACGGCGTCAAGATCGACGTGCCCCCCCATGAGAAAGAAGTCGTCGCCTTCTCCGATCTGAACCACGGTCGGGGCACCGATGGGGAAAACTTCCAACGCATCCAATGGTTGTCGTGTCAGGTCTGTACCGAGCACAAATGATTTCGGCGCTGACAGGAGAACAACGTCCCCGGCCTGAAGCGAAATGACCTTTTCACTTCCTTCAACGCGCAGGAACGCTTTCCCCCTCACAATCGTAAAAAACTTGATCTTCGAAGGCGGGGGAAACTCGAGCGCCCAGGCTCCGCCTGTGACGAATCCGCCCGCTGTTGAAGCGCGTGTTTCGGCAAGCGCAAGGATCGAAGAAACAGGATCATGTGACATAACTGAACTATCACGCATGTATCATGCACGATCAAGCATTCTACGTTCGGGTATGACGCTCTACAGTCAAGGGCTGTCAGCAGGAGACAGGTTTATGACCACGCCACAGACCCCGATCCATTCCGGCTTCACAGCCTCTTCAACCACCTCGCATGTCATCCGGGGAACAGATCTCGTGGGTAAAGTCGCGATCGTCACCGGCGGCTATTCTGGCCTTGGCCGAGAGACCGCGCGGGCGCTGCTCTCCGCAGGAGCCCGCGTCATCGTCCCGGCACGTGACGTCGAACGGGCGAAACTGGCGCTTGAGGGCCTGAGCAGTGTTGAAATTGAGCCTATGGATCTTCTCGATCCGGCTTCCATCGATGCATTTGCCGCTCGTTTCCTCTCAACCGGTCTTCCCCTTGACATGCTGGTCAACAGCGCCGGCATCATGGCGCTACCTGACCTCACGCTCGATGCACGGGGCTATGAGCTGCAATTCGCGACCAATCATCTCGGTCACTTCCAGCTCACGGCCCGTCTCTGGCCTGCCCTGAAGCAGACGGCCGGTGCCCGCGTCATCTCCGTGTCGTCCATGGGACACCGTTTCTCGCCCCTCGTCTTCGATGACATCAATTTCCGTGACCGTCCTTACGATCCCTGGGCCGCTTACGGGCAATCCAAGACGGCAAATATTCTGTTCGCTGTGGAACTCGATGCTCGTGGCAAGACCGATGATGTCCGGGCTTTTTCGCTCCATCCGGGAGGAATACCGGGGACAGGCCTCGAAAAGCATGTTCCGGTCGAAGCATTAAAGGCTGTGGGCGTGATTGATGAATATGGCAATCCCAACATTGATCCCGCGCGGGATGTCAAATCCGTTCCAATGGGGGGTGCGACGCAGGTCTGGTGCGCGACCAGTTCCCGCCTTGCCGAGATGGGAGGCGTATTCTGCGTTGACTGCGATATTGCACCGTTGATGAAGGAACAGTCAGATCAGTTTTCGATTTCCGAAAATCACACTGAAGGACGCGACAAGGGCGTTGCCCCCTATGCGATTGATCCTGCTGCGGCCGCCCAGCTCTGGTCCCTCAGCGAACAGATGACGAGTGTGAAGTTCCCTGCCTGAGCCGGTTCTTCTTCTGCGCGTCAATTATTGCTTCACGATAGGAAAAAAATCATGTCCAAGACTATTCTGATCACAGGGTGCTCTTCCGGCTTTGGAAAAGCCGCGGCTCACCTGTTCGCGGAACGCGGCTGGAATGTGGTGGCAACCATGCGCCATCCGGAAGCGGGGAAGGAACTGGCAGAACTGTCCAATGTCCTCGTCAATCGCCTGGATGTTCAGGATCACGCAAGCATCGTTGCGTCGATTGCCGAGGGTATCGGCCGCTTTGGAGGGATCGACGCCATCGTGAACAATGCTGGCTTCGGTGTTTATAATATTTTCGAGGCGGTCCCGCTGGAAAAAATGCGGGAACAGTTCGACGTGAATGTCTTCGGGCCAATGGAAGTTATCCGGGCGATCCTCCCGCATTTCCGGGAAAAGAAGGCGGGCATGATCGTCAACATTTCATCCGGGATGGGGATATTCGGCCTGCCGACCGGATCGCCTTATAACGCCTCCAAATTCGCACTTGAGGGCTTCTCCGAAGCCATTCAGTATGAACTGGCTGCTGTAGGCGTCACCGTCAAGATCGTTGAACCAGGTGCGGTCCCCGCGACGAATTTCCCCGCCCGGAGCGCCGCAGAAACAGGCTTCACTCCGGTTCCGGAAGATTACGCGGCTTTTTGCAAGGCAACAGCCGATCTGTTCTCTGGCTTTATCAAGGGAGCGGACAAGGATGCGGTTACCAAGGTTACGGAAACCATCTTCACTGCCGTAACCGACGGGACAGATCAACTCCGCTACCTGCCAACGGACGACATCAAACCCCTTGTTACCGCGCGCTGGGAAAAGGGAGAAACCGAATATATGGCAATGATGCGTAATACTTTTATGCCAAAGGGCATATAAATTACCGCTCATTAAAGAGTAGGTAAAAAAACGCACCGAACGAACAGGTCGAGAACGAGCAATTCGCAAAACTTCGTTTTTTGGGGCGGTTATCAAATCCGGCCGTTTCGCCAGAATTGGGTAGTCCTGGCGATTGCAGGTCTCGACTTTCAGGCGGGTAATCGGCCAACCTTGAGAAGAGGTAGGGGATGACACGGCTCGGACGCGGCCCTAACGAGATCCGAGCTACGGAACACCGCGTGTATTGATTGCCGATTGACCCCGCACTGGTACTCAATTTTCGGTCTTACCATTACAAACGAAGATCCTCGCATTTCAGACGGGTAGCTATGCGGGGAGAGCGGAATGTCCGGTAGCGGATCGCAATTTGAAATACCGGACACTCATGCAAACCATCAGTCGGCACTGATCGGGGCAGCTAGGCAATGCTCTCTACACCATGCGGGCATCATCACCGTCTTAGATGCCATTCCACGCTATGGGGGCCGATATCGAAAGCGGTCGGCTGGTCGAACACCACGTCGACGGGATCGCTCGCGGGCGCGCCGATAGCCCGTAACAATAGTTTATCTAACAACTGAACCGCCGGTTCGGGTAGCCGCTAGCTGATCGACCGGCTGCAGCTTTGCCCAGGCGGAGCAGCCGAACAGTAACCCGGACTTCGAGAAGGTCACTGTTGCGCGTGTGCCGCCGCTTAGCCTATTCCCCCCTGTTGCCTTTGCTATCGGGCCAAGCATCACCACGCCTTTCCCAATCAGACCGTGCCAGTAAGCCAGCCCTCCGTTCGAAGCCCCTCTACCCGCTGGAATTCCCGAAGGTTCCCCGTCACGACAATCAGCCCCCTGCTTCGGGCATGCCCGGCAATCATGAGATCATATGGACCTATGATACGGCCATTCCGTTCAAGAGCAGCCCGAATATCCGCTGTATGGGCAGCCGCTTCACTATCGAATGGCAGGACTGCCAGCCTTGCCGCGAAGTGCTCAACCTCGCGTCTGGTGCGCACAGGATCAGACGAGCGCTCCGCGCCATAAAGCAGTTCATACAGAACCACGTCCGAGATGCAGAGTTCCTCCGCACAGCTGTTGAATCTCGGACGCAGCCCTTGTGGTCGATCCCGCAACACCCGGATACAGAGATTCGTATCCAGCAGATAACGCAGCATTCAGAGCGCCTCGCGTTCCTGCATGGTCGGCTGGTTTCGCTCCCCCAGATCCACCCCGGGAGCCGCAAAGAAATCATCCCACGCTGCATCGGCCGGTGCGATGATCCGCCGTGAACCTTCGGACACGATGACGACGTCACGCACCTGCTCCCCGAAGGCGACCATCTTCGGCAGGCGCACTGCCTGCGAGCGGTTGGACATAAAGAGTGTCGTACGGGTCAGCATCGGCTATTCCTCCCCATGGATATGCATCACGTATATCCCGTTTAAACGAAGGTGTCCCGTACTTTCGGGCCCCTCCCCGCCACATGCATACAATCCGGACGGGTGATACAGTGGCTCTTCCGCCTGCCCCATGATGGGATCGCTCTCCTCTCTCCCGTAAAGATAAAAAGACAGCATTCTTGACAGACAGGCCACGAACATGGAGTGAGGCTTTCGCCCGCGCAGAAGAACGGGGGCGCCACCTAGCAGCCACCATTCTTGCTGGTCCGGACATGCTGACGGGGGAGGTTTTTACCCACCGCCTTGGCGTGACCGTCTCAGACCTGCGTGATCTGGAACAGGCCCATGCTGTCCTCATTCTGCCAGGCCCCTCACCACGGGGATCGCGCTATCCGGCTTGGCAGATCAGCGCGACGGGACAGCCCTTCCGTGTCCTGCCCGCGCTTTTCGACGCGCTGGGCGATAGCGGATGGACCATTTACCGCTTTCTGATGCAGTCTCATCCCGAACTTGCCGGTCAGACAGCCTTGGAAGCGCTTCGCGATGGCAGGGACGCACTGGTCGTCCGGCTTGCCCACAGCCTTGCGGAAGGAACCTTCGCCTGACCGCCCTTGCTGGTCGAACCTTTTCACTTCACCCCTCGCATACCCTGCGGGTCCGCAACGTGAAACGTAACCCCGACTGTCCGGCTGCCGGTGTCATGGCAACTGGCCCGATCATCCGCCGCAGCTTCAGCACGGTTTCCGTATCATCCCTTTCCCTCAGCGCGGCGATCGGCTTGCGGGCCTGTGTCGTGAAGCGGCGTGGAGCCGTCAGAACCGCACGCTGGTGGGTGCCGGCAATCTGCAGGCTGGCCCGCAGCCGGGCCGCCGGGTCTTCGAGTTGCTGCATACGCGTCTTCAGCGCAGGCGTATAGAGCCCGTCTTCAATTGCCGTCATCACTGACTGGATACGCCCGTTGACTATTGCAAGCTCCTGGCGCTCCCGTTCCATCCGCCTCTCCTGCAGACCGCCCTGCGCCTGTGCCTCCTGCTCCAGCGGATCCGCATGCAGCATGATCGTAACGGCAGCTTCTTCCAGCACTGAATGGATTTCCACATCCATGACCCGTGTCTCTACCGTCCGGCGATTGTCACACGCCTTTTCCCGGGCATGCGCAGCGTAGCCAGAGCGTTGTCGTCCGACATGAACGGTCTCCTCCATCTCACAGTCCGCAGGCCAGCAGGCGACACAACCCGGACGATGCCGGCAGGAGCTCCGCTCCCACGCCTTCACGGCAATCCACACACCTTCGGCAATCGCCCGGCCGCGGTTTTCGATTTCATCCGGATGGAACTGCACGGCCTGCCAGAGCGCGTCACACGATTCGCAAGTCCGGCACCTCGGTCCGGATCTAGCTTTCGGGCGGATTGGCGGCATAGCTTTTACAGCGATCCAGCCCTCACTCAGATCGGCGGGACGAAAATCTTCTCTGGGAACGCCTTTTCGACCACATCCAAGAAAGCACGGACCTTGGCGCCGATGAGACGGCGCGAGCTTTGGAGCGCCCAGATTTCAACCGATGGACCGGTGTGGGTTCCCCAGCAGGCCAGTCGGCCAGCTTCGACATCGTCCGCGACGAGAAGCTTCGGCAGCAGAGCCGCGCCCGCGCCTGCCAGCACGGCATCGCGCACCATCAGGAGTGACGAGAAGCGTATGACCGGTTCCGGCGCGAGGACGCTCTCGGGGGCCGTTCGGGAACTCATACGCCAGATGATGGTTGAGGGAGCAGCGCTCAGCAGGACGGCCTTGACGGGACACACCGCGCCGTCCGTCGTCGGGATGGGCCGCTTCATGTCTGTCGGCGCTACGATCAAACGTTCATCGGTGAGGAAACGGCGGCCGACAAGCATTTCATCCGGCGAGGGGTCGATGCGGATCACCAGGTCGTAGCCGTCTTCGATCGGATCGACCTTGCGATCCTCGGCGGAGATCTCAAGCTGGACTTCGGGATAGGCGAGAGCAAAACGGGCGGCGATCTGGGGAAGTGCGACATGGGCGAAGACCACCGGCGCGCTGACCCGCAATCTGCCCCTCGGGGTCGACGCACCCAGGACGACAGCCTCGCCGGCTTCCACGATTTCCGACAGAAGCCCGTCCGTACGCTCGTGGAGAGCGCGCCCTTCGTCGGTCAATCGCAGGCTTTTGGATCCTCGCTCGATCAGTCTGACGCCGAGGCTCAGTTCGAGTTCGGCGACCCGGCGCGACAGCGTCGCCTTCGGTCGGCCGGTCACACGGCTGGCGCGGCCGAAGCCGCCATGGGCAGCGACCAGATTGAAGGCGGAGAGGGCTTCGAGGTTCATCGCGCTGTTCCGATATTGAGACACGTCATCTCAAAAATGCCGTCTCATATTCTCGATTGGAACGGATATCTTTCTCTTCGAGACACAATATTTTCAGGAGTGTTCACAATGACTATTCTGGTGACTGGCAGCACGGGGACCATCGGGTCCCAGGTCCTGGCCCATCTAGAGGGGCGGAATATCGAGGTCCGCGCCCTGACCCGCTCGCCCGAGAAAGCTCAGCTTCCCTCCGGCGTGACACCGGTTCGCGGCGATCTTGCGGATGTGGATGCGATGCGCGCGGCGCTCAAAGACGTCAGCACGTTGTTCCTGTTGGTCCCGAACGTCGCCGACGAACTGACCCAGGCCATGCTGGCCCTGACGGTCGCGCGCGAGGCCGGCGTCAAGGGCATCGTCTATCTGTCGGTATTCATGGGCGAGGCCTACGCCGACGTGCCGCATTTCGCCGGCAAATTCACGGTCGAGCGGATGATCGAAGCGCTCGACCTGCCTACGACTATCCTGCGCCCGGCCTATTTCATCCAGAATGACCTGCGCCAGAAGGATCCTCTGCTGAAATTCGGTGCGTACGGCGCGCCGATCGGCGCAAGGGGCGTTTCGATGGTCGATATCCGCGACATCGGCGAGGCCGCCGCGATCGAACTGGTTCGCCGGGAGCAGGCCGTGGCACCGCTCGGCCGCGAGACCTATGCGCTGGTCGGTCCGGATGGCCTGACCGGCGAAGGTATCGCCGCCATCTGGAGCGCGGCGCTCGGCCGCTCCATCCGCTACGGCGGCGATGATCTCGGTGTGATGGAACAACGCATGAAGACCATGCTGCCGGCCTGGCACGCCCTCGATCTGCGCCTGATGTTCGCCCGTTACCAGACCGATGGGGCGGTCGCGACGGCAGGCGACATCGCGCACCTGACGAAGTTGCTTGGTCGTGCTCCGCGCTCTTATGCCGCGTTCGCAAAGGACGCCGCCACCCAGTGGGCGAACGGCTGAACGCCGACCCCACGCACCAGTCAGGGAGATGGTTCATGACGATCATCCAGCCTCTTCTGCCCCAGGACGTTGCCGCTGTCGCCGCGATGCGATAGGCCACCTTGGCCCACAAAGGCGAGAAAACCGGCCCCGAGGCACAGCCGATGTTCGACATCCTGCTGGCCGCCACGCCCCCGCTGCGGATGTGCGGATAGAACCCGGGACGCTCGGCGGTATTGCGGGTTTCTAGCTCCGACTACCAACCTATTTAGTCCTGGCATTTGATGGTGTGATATTTTCACGTGAGTGGAAGGAAGCATTATGGGACAGAGACGTCATGGCAGCGCCACAACCATCGCTCGTTCACAGCCCGTTCCGCAAGGCAGACATAGCCATGACGAGCAAAAATAGGACCGGAAATGAAAATGATCTGATCAGGCAGGAAGGATTACGCTTTTCCCACCATCTGCCATTGCGATCGACCCGACCATGAAGCTGGCCTCGTCGGATGCGAGAAAGGCAATCACCCTGGCGATCTCCTCTGGTTGAGCAGCCCGTCCGATAGGAGCGTGTTTGCCATAATCCGCAAGGGCTGATGGGCCGTCTGCATGAATATGATTGAGAATATTGGTTACGGTATCTCCCGCGCCCACTGCATTCACACGGATCCCATGACCAATGGCTTCCACTGCGAGTGTCCGGGTGAACTGGGCAAGGGCACCCTTCGATGCGGCATACGCTGCGATCGATGGAAATGTCTGAAAGCATGCGTAGGATCCGACATTAACGATAGCTCCACTACCGTTCGGGATCATCGCACGCATTAACGATCCGAGATGAATGTCCGGCTCCAGTCCAGATTGGCCGGGAAAGCGGAAGGGCATCTATCTGAGTGTTTACCTTCATAACCGTGTGTGCGTCAGGACGCCGCGATACGCTGTAGCTGGATCGGGTTCATGTAATCCCGGATCAACGTCACCTTGCCGTTACGTCGTGTGATGAACCATACATAGGTAATCTCGCAGGGGGCCCCGTCAGAAATCCGGTTATGGTGGCCTACCGCTTCCACGATTAGTTCTTCGCCGATTTCACGTACGCGCACATCGCTCACTGAACCGAAGCGAATGAATGACGGCAGACGCCGCATGTATGCGGCAATATTATCCCGTCCCGTCAGGCTGGTCGGCATGCCTTCAAGCGCAAATGGAAACTCATGGACGGCATCCGTGGCATAAATCGACATCCAGCCATCGATATCGCCCTTCCTGAGCGCTTCGAGTGCTGTCTCAAGCCAGTGGGGAAGGATAGATGTTGGCGCCATGCACCGCTCTCCGATATGAATTAAGGACCATGAGTCCAGAAATTCCATCCTTAACGGACCGACAGTCCGTAATGCAACGTAAAAATCGGGGGCGGCCGCCTGCGTCATCTGACGATATGCTGGCGGCCGCAGACAGGCTTTTTGCCCAAAGCGAGATTCCGGGTGCCGTGACAATGGATGCGATCGCTCTGGCCGCCTGTGTCGGCAAAGGCACCCTGTTTCGGGCATTCGGCAACCGGGACGGCCTGCTGGATGCGCTTTGGGCTGCCAAAATCGCTACATTGAAAGCTAGTGTTGAAAGCAGTGCCCCCCCATTTGATGCCAGCACTGCACCGCCAGATCGTCTTGTTGCGTTTCTTGATGCCATCCTGATGTTCAAGATTGCGAACAGACATCTGATCCGCGCCCGGGAACTCAGCGGGGGACTACTGCAATCTCCGCATTATCAATGGATGCATGCAGAAGCGAGACGCTGCATTATGGATGCGGCAGATACTGCCGATATGGCTTATGCCACCTATAATGCCCATTCTCTGTTAGCGGGACTGCATATCGACCTGATTGATGAGATGCTGGTACAGGGCCTGTCTCTCGAGACAATCCGGAAATTTCAGGCGACCCGCGCTAGAAATGTTCTTCACCCTTGATAAGAGATTTTTGCTTTAGGGAGAGTGACCGACTGGCAGCTTTGCGTTTTTTTACCAGTCAGATTTCGAGCAGAAAAAGCGATAAGTTGACAGCCGGAATAGGTATCTGAGCGAGCACATGACCTGATGATCATTCAAAAAAAACTCTCATAACTGACCAGAAAGCGACCAGTTCACACGGGCGAACTGGGACCACACATGAACCCAATGGGCGGGGTTGAAACTCCGTGCCCGGTCACATACTGTGCCTGTGGACGTGTAAAAGTCACAGCCCGGTTGGTAGTCCGGGTGGCATTTACGTTCGTGCAAGCTTCTCCGCCTGATCAGGAAGAAGCCACCCGCACGTCCTTTTCTGTGAACAGGAAAGGTGTGTCCTATGTTTATTGCTAAATGGATGATCGCTTTTGTCGCAATTTATGGCGGCCTGGGCGGCTTGGGCGGCTTGATCTTTGACGCGGTGATACCATCAACCGCATGCCAGCACATACGAAATCCGAAGTGGCCACCCCATGCCAAATTCCATAACGGACAGACGATGCTTTTGGGATTTTACAACGCTGCCATCGCCATTGCACTGCTATTCGCCTTGCCTTCGAGCCTTGGCAGTTTCTTGCTCGCGGCCGCACTTGCGGAAGCCTACTTCCTCTGCATGCTGATGGCACCTGTCTTCCCAGGTACCGCCTGGAGCGACCCTGAGTTCGTGGCTATAAACCCGAAGCCATTCGGCATTCCAGTGCAGAAATTTCTAAGCCTGCTTGCATCCGCTGTTGTTCTGATAGCTGTGCTGATCGTCATCGTATAGCCAATCTGCCGCCATGTCGCAGGATAGGGTAACGTCTCGTGGCATTACACCCTATGCGGCACCCGAATTAGCTAGCACTACAGTTGCAGTTTATTTTCCGGGCCAGAAAAACGAAAAAATTGCGGTTTTTTTTCGCCGTAGACAGCCTGAAATTCGAGCCTTCCGGAAAGTATGGGAACCATAAACAATTAGTGAACAAAACAAACTGCAACTGTAGTGCTAGCTACCGCGTAAGCTCCCGGCGACTGACGCCTTGCTGAATATTTCTGGTCTGGTTCAGCTATGAAGCATGAACGATTTAAGAGAT
>ERZ746981.329-NODE-329-length-22403-cov-19.448535_pt1 | contig 22403 bp, 11 predicted proteins | sample MGYA00374948_ERZ746981 | MGnify/ENA primary metagenome ERZ746981 (study PRJEB28757, sample SAMN06711160) | food metagenome | host: microorganism | place: China:Harbin | collected 2017-01-30 | study: EMG produced TPA metagenomics assembly of the Analysis of...
AATAAATTTCCACCGTTTTATTGTTATTTTTGAAAAAAATAGAAACTAAAATTATAAGTAAATGAATCTGTTAAAGGCTAATTTAAATAAAAAAAAACGAACAAAAAGAATAAAAGTTATCAGTGAATAAAAGCCTGATCCATATCAGCTGTAGGGGCCCTTGAGAAGCTAGAGTAACGAGCAAATGGTGAATTCTTCTCTAAGTCGTGTTCTGGATTATGCGCTCCGTCCCGTTTTGCGTACCAATGCCTTTTTCTCCATTTGTAGATCTCAACGCAAGCAAGGAATAAAATGCTGAAGCAAACAACAAAGCCCCATTCATAAGAAATTCCACGCTGCAAAAACACTTTAGTATTGATGACAGGAATATAAACGGTAGGAAATATAGTGAAAAATCCAGCAATTACTGACCAGAATAAAAATTGGTTATCCCAAAGGTCCTTCATCCATTGAGTTTTAGGATTATCTGTCTCCGGATGCATAAAGAATAATGACCTTCTCATATGAATTACTTCCCATGCAAGCAAAAGGGCACACCAAGTCATTACAGCAAAAGCTGTCGTTCTTGCTCTAAAAACTCTATAACATGATCCTGAAAAATCTGTGTTATTGCATTCGACTCCAAAGTCACCATTTCCAATTCCATACATTATGATAACGAATGGAATCATACAACAGCATGCAATGATTACGCCGTAAACAATCATATCGGAAAGCATTTCTTTGGTAAAGACAGCTTCTTTTGAGTCTTTTGGAGCCTTTTGCATAATGTCATCAGTAGCCTTTTCAACACCTAGGCCCATTGCCGGGAAGCACGATGTGGCCACAATAACCCACAAAACTTCCACCGGAGAAAGAGGAAAAACAGAAAAATCGTTCACATCCTTGAAAACCAATCCAATCATCAAAAAAAGAGCCTGACCCACATTAAGAGAGAGAAGCTGTAGAACAAACTTTTGAATGTTATCACTCATTCGGCGACCTTCTTTTATGGCGTTCAAAATGGATGCAAAATTATCATCAGAAAGTACGATATCACTAGCATCTTTAGCAACATCAGATCCATTTTTTCCCATGGCTATTCCTATGTCCGCTTTTTTTAATGAAGGTGAATCGTTCACTCCATCACCCGTCATTGCAACAATTTGATCTCTTCGATGAAGGGCATCAACCAATCTCACTTTAGTTTTCGGAGAGCATCTGGCGATAACTAGGGGGAGAACTGGAAGTCCATCGATTTCTTCATCTGACATGGAATCAAACTGAGAGGCCGTCATCACCATCACTTTAACAACGTCGGTTGAGTAGTGATATAAATTATGAGGTAATATTCCAACCTCCTGTGCAATTGCTTTGGCTGTAGAAGGATGATCTCCTGTTGCCATGTGCACTGAAATTCCTGCTTTGTGACACATTTTGACACTAGGAAGGGATTCCTGCCTTGGTGGATCATAAATTCCGATGAGTCCAACTAGTGAAAGGTTATTTTCCACATCTCCTCTCAGATCTTCACCCCATATCATATCTGGCTTTGCATCCTTTATTTCCTTGTTTCCAAAGGCAAGAACTCTTAATCCTTTCGATGACATTGCATCAATACTGTCTTCGATGAATGATCTCGCTTCCTGATCAAAATTGACATATTCACCAGCCTTTTCATCAAACCACTTGGTACATCTATCCAAAATTCTTTCAGCAGCCCCCTTCGTATAACATTTCACAACTCCTGTTTCCTGTTCTTTGTAAATAGTTGACATCATCTTAACTGACGAATCAAAAGGATACTCTGCCAAATGTTCAAACATCCCCGCTTCATCAACAATTTTGGTCCTTGAATGTCCAACTCTTGCAGTAAAAACCTGTATTGCAATTTCAGTTGGATCACCTCGAGCTTTCCATGTAAGCTCCTTCGTGAGTTCATCGGAATCTTGAAAAATGATTGCAACATTGGCTAATGCTGCCGTGTTAAGCCAGTTCTGATATATATTTAGCCTGTTTGACCCTTGATTGATATTCATAAATTTCTCATAAACTATCCATTTGTTGTTATCTTCTCGAGCAATTTCATCAGGTGACTTTGGGTTATATTTAACTTCCCCAACAGTTGGATTGAATGGTTCGTCAGAATTGACAACGGAAAATGTTCCAACCCCAGGAATAAAAACATTCCTAGCGATCATTTTTCCTTGTGTCAATGTACCAGTTTTATCCGAGCATATTGCATTAACCGAACCAAGATGTTCTAAAGCATCCATCTTTCTGACGATCACATTTTTCTTAACCATTTCTTTTGCACCAATAGCCATCGTGATGGTTAACACTGCAACTAAGGATGAAGGAATCATTGAAATGGCAACGCAAATGGCATATATTGCAACTTCTGTAGTCACCCTGAATTTCTGACTGGCAAGAACAACGATAGCTAAAATCACGGCAAAAACAAAAAGATATATTGCCAATTTTGCCAATCGGCGTTTAAGGGGTGTTCCTTCTGTAGTACCCAAAACGTATCCGATAGTCTGATAAACAGTAATTCTTGCAGCCTCCAAATAATCTTTGAATGTTGCTTCCTCTTTGTTTTCCACGTGCTTAACTGTAGTTTTTTTTTCGTGCAAAGAAGAAGCAATGCTACCTATTTCTGTGTGAAGGCCAGTAAGTATAGCGATACCAGTAGCCCGTCCTTTAGAAACGGTAGATGAAGAAAATGCCATGTTAAGCCGGTCTCCCACAGGAATTTCCTGAGAATAAGCCGCTTTTGAATCTTTGGCAATAGGAATAGATTCACCGGTAAGCAATGCCTCATCTGTCTCAAAATTTGTACAATCAATAAGTCTTAGATCAGCCGGTATCGTATCGCCAGTCTTGACGATCACAATATCACCGGGAACAACATTTTCGGCCTGTATTGTAATATCACTGCCATCTCTGACAACTCGTGCAGTAGGAGAACTTAAATTTCTTAAAGATCCCATAGTCTTTTCCGCCTTATATTCTTGAAAAGCACCTATGATAACGTTAAGCCCAATAATAAAAGCAATAACACCTCCTGTAATCCAATCATGTATGGCGAAAGCAATAATCATGGAGATTGCAAGGACCAATATCATTGCGTTGCACATTTGATGAATGGCAATTCCAGTAATTGATATTTTTGTACCTTCACCTAAGGTATTTTTACCATACTTCTCAAGAAGGGACCCTGCTTTTGATTCCGTAAGTCCATGATCAATAGATGTCTCGAATACAGCAAGGCATTTCTCTATTGTCATCAGATATGCCTGGGTACCAATATTTTCACCATCGAACTCAGACATTGAGGACTGGGAACGGGTAATTATTTTCTGAATTGCACTTGTTTTTTCATATTCTTCCTTGTCTGTGCTTGTCATTCTCTAATTTAAGAATTGAATTTAGAGAACGAACAAAAGCTGGAAACTTGGTGTTCTCCTAGGCTCATTTCAAAATTCAATCCGACTTCTGATCGAAAGGGTAATTTTTGTTCCTTATATATAATAGGGGACGCATGATAAATCGTAGAAATATGGCAAATAGCTGATGTACCTATTTCTAGTTAACAATGAATTTTTTGATTATTATTCCTGATTAGGCATGCGGTGCGGAGAAAGCAAAAAATATTAACTGGACCCTTTGCTGCGGCCATCTATTTACATCCCGAAACTATTACGTCAATTTTTAATTGGCCGATGATTGTTCTTTAAATTTTTTTTCTGTTATTAAGTTTCTGATAAACAATACATCAACCCATTTTTCATCATGAAGTAATTCACTGCTGTGAGTACATGGTTCTTGAACAAAAATAGTTTTCTTATTATTATTACTGTTCCCTGAAATTTCATCAGCCTACTTTGTTAACGCCTCACTATTTAAAACTTTATATACTGCCAATTATCTTCAGTTTTGCTCCCACAGTATTAATTGCTTATAAAAGCTCAATCAATCGACTCTATTTGAGTAATTGTTCTTTTGAAGAGAAAGGAAACGAAGGTCAATGTGTTGAAGTCTTATCAAAGGAATTATTATCCAGTGATTTAGAGTACTAATTCTTAATTCACTTTCGTCCTGTAGAATTCGACTGTACTGTATTCCTATTCTACAAAGATACTCATAACAGCAGTTGTTATATTATCATTTTGATTTTTAGCCTAAAAGCAGCTCTTATCTTAGGTAATACCACTTTTGAGCAGGTGTCAATTGCTGTGCCGTGCACTACTTTCCATTTGAAGAAAACTGTTGCTGCATTTTCCAATACCTTTAGATATGCTTGCATGCCATCACATAATATTCAGTTGGACATTACCAACATCAAGTAGAATATCATACCGTGACGTATGATAAGCGAAAATTGATACATTTTTATATAAAAAAAAGAAAAGGAAAGGACTCTCAATGAGACAAAAATGATTTGAATCCTGTCTCGATAAGATAATCCGGTTGTTGTGCCCTATAAATTATTTTTTTTGCCAGCTTGGTTTTACTTATCAAAAATACTTTACAACAACGAAAGTGAGACTTAGAGAACTATTGTTTCATCCCTGCACCGAATATGTTAAACTTTTTCGCGTTCTGACGCGTCAGAATTTCATGTAAAAAAAAAATAAGAGCGTCATAGCTGGCACATATACCTAATTAAGCAACCGACTTGGCACCAACACTATAAAATAGAATACTTATGATACTCGGTATCACCTGTTAACACTGGCCAAATTTTTGCGGTCAGAAGCGCACGCTTTTATTTGTTTACATAAGGGGCATGCAGCAAATATATCCCAAAACAGTTTTAAAATTTTTTTAGAGAATTGTCTGCCCCTTTATTAGGCTTGTACTTATATTCCATCCTTTCTGCCTGTGTACACTATTGACTGGGTTTCATAAATACCTTTATAATAATTGCATAGATAGTTTTTCACATAGATCATATAATTAGTCAGAGGTGTCATTCTATCTGGTTTGTTAAGTCACTCTCTACACTGTTCTTTCATCTCGGTATCTCATGAATCAGCTTCTTTTACTATAGTCAATATTTTCGCATATCATCATATCGACTCTTTGTTTGTCTATATAAACTTGTGCTTATAATCAAGTTTTGCTTTATTCAGAAGAGGACACCTGACTTATTTTTGTGCGACACAAATATGTCCTTTAACAGTTACTCACAGAAAGTAATTCTTAAAGTGCTTTATACTTTTGATGACCTCACCACATTTCTTGTGCGCTCACAAAAACCGATCGAGGCCAAACTTATTAAATTGCCAAACAAACCATGTCCTGCCGAAAATTTCTCGGAATCTATAATCGGATGTATCGACCTGCGAAAGTGCTTTGACTTGGTGTCATCGAGTTCTCCGGAATGGTTTGAAAAAGGTTCAGACTTTTCTGTCTATTCAAAAGATGTGGTAGAGCCAGGGCAACCTTTTGTTGCCTATGGGTTATGGTCAAAGTTAAAAGATAAAAAAGCGCCTGTTATTATTACAGGTCGTTTTTGCAAGAGTGTGGTGAACATATTCGCTTCCCAGGGTAATGTTGACGTTCTTGAGGTGCGACTTAAATTTAGCGAGCTTGAAAATGGAAGTACAAATGGAACGACAAGCGGTGGTCATCCAAAGAAGCGTTGCGGTGTCTCCAATAATCTGAAGCATTCATCATTGATGTCATCTAATTCGGATTATCCCAGTGAATTTAAAAAAAGAAAAACAATACGCAATAATAGAGCGGCAGCGATTAGGTCAACTCTGGATTTCGACAGGGCCCCTTTAGCCACACGGACGCAGTCTTTACCATTTATATCCGAGCATTCGTTAGCACATCGGATATTAATATCCGATATGCAAAATGATCAGGGTAAAGGTGCCGGAGAGGAACTTGATGCTCGAGGAGAACCGATTTCCAGTCGATTTTCAAGTTTTCAGAAGTTGATGAAGCCAAATTCTCCTCCGACACGGGCAAAAAGGACTAAGAGTTTTATGAGATCTGTTGTCAAAATTGGTGATGTAAGTACTTTAGGGAAACCACGAAAAAAGCGTCATCAGGTTGTCCAAAAATGTGTCAACTGTGCATCAACTACAAATCCACCTTACAAATTTCATCGTAATGGTATCTACGAGTTTGGCAATTCCGGCTTGCTATGTAGTTCGTGTCATAAACTCAAACAGAGTGATGATATTAAAGGACTCAGAAAGCGTGGCTCGCTGGGTGCAAAAGGGCTATTTGATGGTCCATATAACAAGTTCACAACAACGACTTCTGGCACTAGTGGCAAAAGCAAACCAGGCATATCGCATTCTGCATCCGAATTTAGGACCCGGCCCAAAGTAACGAAAAATGTTGAACCCGAAGTCAAATCTTCCCCTTTCTTGTATTCTTCCCCAACGGCAACTAGTCCACCCAACCCGCACAAGTCAAAATTTCATAGAATTAAAACAGAGGCATTAGATAGTTCAGTGAAGGACAGTCCGGACGACCTTCCTGGTTTGTCATCATATCAAACGCAACTTACAGACATCGACCCGGTCTATCATTCTGTACCGAAGAGCAGATTAAAGGCAGATATAATCATGCCATCCGATTCAACTAGTCATATTGAAATAGAAAATGATGTCTCAACCTGTAACTCGACTTCGGATGATGATGCACCAATAAATGCTACAAAACTGAACACTACATTAATTCCGCTCGAAGAGGATGATGATAAGGAAAACATGCCACCCAACCATGGAAAATTGACGCAAGCTACACCAAAAGCAAAACAAGCTATAACCTGTCCTGAAGGAGAAGTACAGCTTTCTCCAAGCCTTCAGCGAATACTTGACTCACTTTCGAATCAAAGTGGTGGTGTGTCTCCGACGAAAAAGGAGGCAAGCAATGAATGGGTGAATTCGTTTATTGACTTTTTTGATGAAGCTAAAAATGGTGAAATTGCAAAGTCCTTACAGATAAGTGGTAATGGTATCGATAACATAAGTGATTCAAACATAGGTGATGCAGAAGTACAAAGAGTACTTGGAAGCTCCCCAAATGGTGTGGATAGTTCGCCAGAAGGTGACAACACAAAATTTGAAAAGACTCCTAAAGATAGTGTTGATATTCTTCCAGCTGTGGATGCAAATGCTGACACGGTAAAAACGCAAGATGAACCAGATCTTGACAGTCCTGCGTCTATATTCAGTCAACTTTTAGAGGCTGCAAAGCAGCCCTCGAAATCCGTTTTGGCCGAGCAAGGGCAAGTTAATGGAGTAGTTAACTCTACTTTGTCAAGTCCTCCTCAAACGGCCAGAGTTTGTGGCAGTAATGCTGACAGTGATAGTATAGTATCTTGCGAAATTGGGGAGACAAGAAAAGCGGTTAGTCTAGATGAAGCATGCAATATCAGATCTGAACATCAAAAGGCTCCCGATGATGGTTCCCATCATGACCTCGTTATGCCAAGTTCACCATATTTCGTTAATCAAATTGATACATCCTCTCGGTGTGACACTGACAGTTCGCGTATTGATAAATTCAGTTCCATGACAAACTTGCCGACGGTCTCGTCTCCGGTCACGGATCTATCGTCAACGATAAGCAGCATGAAATAGTATATGTTGCAATGAAGATAACATCTATACAATTTGCGTGCTTTCGGTTCATTTCACTTATAAATATGGGTTTAATTCAGTTTAATATTAATAGATTTAAATTTACTTAGGCTATTTCATTAAAAATTAAAGTATTGTAAAAATGTAGAAATCAGTTCTTACGTTTTTCATAGAAGGGCCATCCCCTATGGAGATGGCTATACTATCCTACAATATCACGTGCAAATATGTGACATGGAATGAGAGCAAGCAGCGCCGAGCAAAGCTTAATTTTTTTTTTTTTTTATCTGCGTAGATAGATCTTACAACCTTTAACGGCCAAATTCCAAACTACAATAGTTTAATTGACTACTGCAAAAGCACAAAAAGCGTTAAAAGGATAAAACCTAACTATCAATAAAATAGTTATACCACTCTTGTGACTTGTTTTTGGTTTTGCTTCACAGTCATAGCGAATGCTTTCGTTCAGAACTCCAGGATACAATGGATATTCTGTGAAGTACTCACCTTTCTATGATAATAAATTGGCTGTAGCCTCAGCCGCAAATTATGGACTAGTGGGGAATGGTAAGCTTTGGATTTTATCTATACAGAATGATGGGAGGATAATACCAGAAGCTTCGTTTGAGACACAGGATGGTCTTTTTGACGTGGCGTGGTCGGAACTTCATGAAAATCACATCTTAGCAAGTTCGGGAGATGGTAGTATTTCACTTTTCGATACAACACTTTCAAAGTTTCCAATTTCCAAGTTTCGAGAACATACGCGAGAAGTATTTTCAGTTTACTGGAATTTGGTTGATAAAACACTGTTTTGTTCGTCTTCTTGGGATGGGTCTGTTAAAGTCTGGAATCCATCGAGAAAGCAGTCATTGATGACTCTGTCATCAGCAAAGGATCTCACATCAAAAGCAGAATCATTGTCACCGGTTGGGAAAGTTCCACTTTCCAGTAGCAGGTCTACCCCATATAATCCAAATAATGATTGTGCATATCAAGCTGTATTTTCTCCGCATAATGCTTCTCTGATTTTATCGGTTAATTCTGCTTCGCATTGTCAATTATGGGATATTAGACAACCTAACCCATTGACAATGGATTTCATTTCTCATAATGGACTTGAAACGTTAGCGTGCGATTTTAACAAATATAGGCAGTCTGTGATTGCCACTGCTTCAGTAGATAAGTCTGTGAAAATATGGGATCTCCGAATGATACCAAATATTAAGCATCAATTCCTCCCACTCGGTAACAAGATTGGGCCTTCGCCGCTAAATAAGCTTGTTGGTCATGATTTTGCCGTTAGAAAAGTTATCTGGTCGCCACATTCATCGGATATTTTAATGTCATGTTCATATGATATGACGTGCAAAGTATGGAAAGATTATACAGATGATAGAGCCAAGTTTCTGAACTCTATGAAACTAAGACACGGCAAAGCACTAATAAATAGTTTTGAAGGACATCGGGAATTTGTAATGGGGTGTGATTGGTCACTTTGGGGTGCTGGCTTTGCCGCTTCTACTGGTTGGGATGAAATGGTTTATGTATGGAAGGCTGCTTGAGAGTTAGATAGTGATTATTTTATACATTCACAGTAAAAATAATCAACCCCATTGGTTTTGGAATCCATTAATGGCAGAAGTTCATAATATATTGTATGTTTTTTATCCAATTAAGTTTATCATCAGCAGATTTTGTCAAGAAAATAGCGTGATCTTCAACTTGTTTAACCAGTCTTCCATTTAAGTTTTTGAAATCAGAAAATCCCGGGCCCCAAGAATTCAGAACATTATTGTTATACCAAATAGTAAAAGATCTTTTGTTGTGGTCATCTGAGTTTTGGATGCCATAAAAATATACCTTTGGAACAGAGGTATCTTCTAAGTACTGCTTACTGATTCTCGCATTGTTTGAGTGGGAATATGAAGAATATTGGTCCCCCTCACAAACATAGCTGTGCGAAAGATATATGTCTAATATCTTTTTTGAATATGGTAACGGAGATTTGACATTACCAAAATGGATGGACGATTCGCAATCAAATAGAATTAAAGAAGCATAGGATAAAAGTAAAGTAACCTTTTTAAATGGGGAGGTTTTCTTGCCTTTATAGTAAATGGTATCAACTTTAACTATGGGACTATCTACATTCTCTGGTATTGTTATCGGGCGTGTTTGAATTATCTTTGATTTTTCTTTCTCTTTGGTATATTCTTTTGACATTTGTCTTATCAGTTCTCTTTGTATCCTCTCAATATCGTGTATTTTTTTTTGACGCCAATATCGGCAGGTTTGCTGAAGCCTATCGATCCATATGTCCCTTATTTCTCTGCATGATGCAGATAACATAACAGAGGTTCCATTCTTCATTCTTATCTCAAAGTCTGTATCTCTTAGAAGCAATAAGTTATTTCCATTCTCTGGAGGTATCCATACTATATTTTTAGTTTTCGCTAGCCTTGAGGAAATCAAATGCTTATGAAGTGGAGTGATATCTTTAATATCACAAACGTCTATGAAATAGAATGCATTTAAAAGTAAATTAGCTTTTCTTTCGGCTTCCTTATTCGCTATTTTGTCAAGGCGTTCAAATTCTGATACTGGTAAACCCGGATGAAGCCATTTTATATGATATTCATCAATCGGATAAGGACTAAACAGGAATGTCGAATCACGTGTTTCGACTTGTGTTCGAAATTCCGATAAAGAGAAAGATGGAGACTTCAATTTGAAGTTATCTTTGGAAAGAAGTGGGTCGGCATATTGGTATGGTTGAAAAAAAAGAAAACTTTGTATAGTATATACGTATTCTATTTTATAGTGACAACCTCTACGAGAATCCTTTGATCTAAGAAGAAACCCCTCTATAGAGTATGGTTGGCATCCTTGGAACTGGTTTTTGTTCAGCTCGCTCACTTCTGTTGGAAATTCACAAAGTATTAATAATTTGTTCCCCAAAAACTCATTTGACATGTCGAAAGCATTTAAGTTGGCTTCAGTCAAAATATAACCATTTATGTCAATTATTTTAAAGTATTTTAAAAATTCCTCCTCTTTTTTTAACAATCTTTGAATGAATGTGATAGTCTCTTGATTTAATCTGTCTTTTCTTAAAGAGCATAAATTTTTTATTCTTTTTTTCATTTCAGATAGAATATACCTCAGTTCCAGATTGTATTTGACCATATAACCATTTGGAACGTAATAGATCGTCATACAATTATTTTCGTACCCTGCACTTTTATTATGAGGATATTGCAGAGTAATAGATAGTTCAAGGGGTTTAATTAGCAATGTTATGGTCTTTTGTATAGCCTTATGTTGATTGATTATTTTTCTAAGTTGACATATCCAAGTAGTTGTCGTATTCAAAGTATCTGGAAGCAATGTAAATAGCAAACATGTATTTCCTTCCTGGATGTATTGTTTAATAAAAATAATTCTTTCTGCATCTGATAATTCGAGCTTAATATTCCGCTCGGAGATCTCTAATGAAAAAAGTGGCTTTTCGAAAGAATCCAGTAAAAAGGTATATTCACTTTGATTAATCAGCCTATCTAATTTTGGAGTGAGCTTATATATTTGGAGCACGGCAGATTCGTTAGAATGGAACAACTTCATAAGTACGAAACACTCTTGCCAACGTTGAAGAATTCGTTCCTGACCTTTGACATTCTCTTTAACCGTGATCATCAGTCGGTTTGCAATGATTGCATTTTGTCTTTCCTTTGCATTGTGTTTCTCCTTACGGCTCACCTTTGTGTAACTTTCCTGGTCTTTATTTGAATCATCTTTCCAAAACCTTGTACCGTTTTGTTTACAGTCTTCCGATTTTCCTAAGTACTTGTAATTATTTTCACAGTTTCTTTGTGAAATTTGTGCCTCCTTTAAAAGTATCCACTGGATTGGAAGTGGTCCAATGAATTCAGTACTCATGTTTCTGTGTATTTGTTGTACAGTGCAGTGACGAAGTTTGTAAGCTGTTAACGAATTGCTTGGTAGTTCGATTGGAATTAAATTTTTCATTTTATAACACATGCTAAGGCATGGAGCAACTATATTCTATTCATAAAGTACATATATACAAATATAATAAAAAAGAGTTAGGTGAAAAGTCATTCGATAAGGTGGTACTTTTATCAAAAAAAAGAAATACTTAAATATTACAAATTACAAATTACAAGGAAATCCTTTTTCCCCTGTTGTCTTCATTGTGTTATTTAGCCCCAAAAAATTAATAAAGGGTGCTCAGTAAGTAAAGCTGTTATTTGACGTATCTAAGGGACAATTCTGCCCAATAAATTAACCAAAAGTATGTTTTCTGTAAAAAAATTTCGAATTATTAATTTCGACAAATACCGAAGGTGTGGACATAGCGAGAACTGGTCCGGATGATCCAAATACCGGATTCATTTTATTAGTTCCTTTCATCCCGTATTTTTTTCTTCAACGGTCGATGTGTTCCTTATTCAAGAGCACTTGGAAACTCCGCGTGCGCCCCAAAAAAATTTTCAGGAGGCGTGTCAATGATAAACTGGATTACTGATATCGTGGGAGGAAAAATCGCGGTAATTCTATGCGGGCGGAAAGGCAATAGATCCACGGTTAAGCCGGAATTAAAAAATATGCTTATGTATAAATGCATTTGGGGATCCGAGATATGAAGCTTACATTTCATATATTTTTAAGATAAATCTTTAACGGCATGTCAGCCTTCGCATTTAATAATATATAAGCTAGGGATTCGCTGACTTTTTGTAACAAAAGGTACCTTAATCTTCTTTTTCTGATTTTTCTTATATCCGAAATTCTATAATGGATAGTCATATCCGAACTCAACACGTAAAATGTAATAAGCCTTTTTAAGAAAAAATGTAGTCGCGGCAGAAACCTAGCGAATATGCTTTTTTCTTACTTTGATCTCGTAAGTAGGCTCCGCAAACTATATACGTACACCCTTTCCACTTCGATCGGATATTTATTTTCTATATCCTTCAACGGAATAGGTTTCAGTCGTATCTCATTTGTTCATATCTTGGCATTTATTTTTGTTTCCGGTATTGGCATTTCTTGAGCATCACTATATTGACGTTTAAGAAAACTTCATTTCTTTTTTTTTCTATTCTTTGCGTCTCATTCGCCTGCTTGATGTATTCATCTAGAACAACATTTACACTTACATTTTAATTTGATTAAATATAACAGAAGTTGGTTTTTAAACTAATGCCTTCGGATCAAAAGCGTCACCCCTCTATTCTTCGGAGCCCATTTGACGATCAGTTCCGGTTCAACTCTTCAAGCCAACAAGCACATAATATTTCGCAAAGATTGTCTGCATCTTCATCTGTTTCAGCTGGTTCCCCATATTCATCTTCAGAGAGTAATGCTTCTTCGGATGAGCTAAATTATGGAACATTAAGCAGTTTGCCGGGGGAATCCGATTATAGTAGGGCTGGCAATAATATGAGCAGTTCATTCAGTATGCAATCAGAAGGTATTAATAAGCCCAACAGTTCACGCGATAAAAATGCATATAGACTTCAGGTCCCAAATTCCAGGGGCCGCTCTGTCAAGGGATCCATAAAGTTAAAGCAGGCGCATGTGGATTTTACAGAAAGGCAGGTAGGTGATTCGTCTGATTCTTTAAATAGTAATATCCATAATGGTTTCAGCAAAGATGAGGGACTGTCTGGAAAGAATAATCCAAAGAGGAGTAAAACAATTTTCAGGAGGGACAGATGGGGAACCCAAAGGTATAAAAGCGGACGCCCAAGAAGAAAAGGTACGTTACGTCGAGGGAAAACCGTACGGAAAGTAATGGATAGCATTCCTCATGCTAGGAAATTGTTTAGTCGAGCGGTTGAAGATGACTTTGAACCACCGGAATCATCCATAGATGAAAAGGATAGGTCCATGGAGAGGCGTCAGGTGTATTGGAATTTGCCATTGCCATCTGACAAACTAGACGAGGATGGAAATCCCCCATTTTATCCCAGAAATAAAATCAGGACGACGAAGTATACTCCTTTGTCATTTCTTCCTAAGAACCTTTATTATCAATTCAAGAATGTTGCAAACATTTATTTTTTAACGATGATTGTTTTGGGCTTTTTCAATATCTTTGGTGTCCCAAATCCTGCTCTTTCGGCTGTTCCGTTAATTGTTATTGTTATTATTACTGCGTTCAAGGATGCACTAGAAGACTCTAGAAGGACGGCCTCAGACATGAAAATCAACAATATGATTACGCACGTTGCAAAGGGAATAAATAATCCAAACTTTAACGGTGAAAATGTCAGTCTCTGGAGAAAGTTCAAGAAATTAAATACAAGAATAATGATACGCTTACTGCATAAGATTAAACGTCAGCCCGAAATAAATCCTTTGGCATATGACAGTGGTCCAAGAAAATCATTAGACAGTTTTGACTATAGGCAAAGTCTTGATCTAAGTGCAACCGATATGTCTGCTATTGCTGTTGATCCATTCGGCGATTCCCAAACATGTGATCCTCAGGAATCACATATGGCGGCTGATCCGGAAATTAGGCCTTTTGCTGCGAATAAAGATGTTCATTCAGATGACCACCCAATATTTCGTAGAGAGTATTGGAAGAATGTTCATGTTGGTGATGTTTTGAAAATTAAAAACAATGATCAAATTCCAGTTGATGTTCTTATACTTTCCACTTCAGATTCTGATGGTGGTTGCTACGTGGAAACCAAGAATCTCGATGGAGAAACTAACCTAAAAGTCAAGCAGGCACTGAAATGTTCTTCGACGTACATAAGGAATGTAAGGGATTTGACTCGTTGCAAGTTTTGGCTGGAGAGCGAAGGACCAAAAGCAAATTTGTATAATTATGAAGGTAACCTGAAGTATTATGTTCATGGTGATGAGAATGGTGAAGTTGCTAACGAACCGGTTACAATCAACAATTTGTTATTGAGAGGATGCTCTTTGCGTAATACTAAATGGGTTGTGGGAATTGTTGTGTTTACCGGCTCAGATACAAAAATTATGCTAAATGCTGGAATTACTCCTACGAAGAGATCCAGAATTTCGAAGGAACTTAATTGGCAAGTTGTTGTTAATTTCACGCTTCTTTTTGTCATTTGTTTTGTCTCTGGTGTATTAAATGGCCTTTACTATCGAAAAACTGGAAACTCTCGAGAGTACTTCGAATATGGATCAATCGCGGGATCACCCACTACCAGTGGTATTGTTGGCTTTTTTGTGGCTGTCATTTTATATCAGTCACTTGTTCCAATTTCTCTTTACATTTCCATTGAAATTGTTAAAACAGCACAGGCGTACTTCATATATTCGGATGTTAAAATGTACAACAAGAGGCTTGATTATCCTTGTGTACCAAAATCCTGGAATATGTCTGATGATTTAGGTCAAATTGAATACATATTTTCTGATAAGACCGGTACTTTAACCCAGAATGTGATGGAGTTTAAGAAATGTTCGGTTAATGGAACGGTGTATGGACGAGCGTACACAGAAGCATATGCCGATATTCGAAGGAGACAAGGTGTTGACGTTGAGCAAGAAGCAGCTCGTGAAAAAAAAGACATTGCAGAAGATAAATCGAAGATGATTGGTATATTGTCGTCTTTGAATAAAAATGATGTTGACAAGAATGATATTGATAGGAATCTTACATTTGTTTCCAGGAAATTTGCCGAGGACCTTAATGGCAATAGTGGAGAACATCAAAAGACAGCTGCTGAGAATTTCTGTTTGGCCTTAGCTTTGTGTCATAGTGTTCTCATTGAACGTTCGGAAAAGCCGCCATATAACGATGAGTTCCGTGCACAAAGTCCTGATGAGGCTGCCTTGGTTGCAACGGTCCGTGATTTAGGTTTTGCGTTTGTTGGGAGAACAAAAAGTGGAATAATTTTGGATGTTCAAGGGGTTCGTCAAGAATATAGAATACTCAATATATTGGAATTCAATTCCAATAGAAAGAGGATGAGTGTTATTATCAAAGTTCAAGGAAAGGGTCCCGACGATCCTCCGAAGGCTCTGTTGATTTGTAAAGGTGCGGACTCTGTGATATTCTCCAGGTTGCATCCGAATAACTCGGCGGATCTCTTAGAGAAAACCGCTATCCATTTGGAGCAATTTGCTTCAGAGGGACTTCGTACACTATGTGTCGCAAAAAGAGAACTTACTTGGAAGGAATATGAAGTGTGGAATCAGAAGCATGATCTTGCTGCTTCATCGTTGGAGGATCGTGATGATAAAATGGAAAAAGTGGCATCCGAAATCGAAAGACAGCTTACATTATTGGGTGGTACCGCTATTGAGGATCGTCTACAGGACGGTGTTCCAGAATCCATCCAGCTTCTTGCTAAGGCAGGTATAAAGCTTTGGGTTCTTACAGGGGATAAGGTGGAAACGGCTATTAATATTGGTTTTTCTTGCAATTTGTTGCAAAACAGTATGGAACTGTTGGTTATTAAAACTAACGGAGATGATATCAAAAAATTGCTTGATCCTGATGAATGGAACCGTATAAAAAATGATAAATCATTGATTGTTTCTTCTATTATTAAGAAATACTTAAAAGAAAATTTTGGCATGCAAGGAACTGCAATTGAACTTGAGGCTCGAAAGAAAATACACAGACCACCTAGTGGTAACAATGCCATAGTGATAGATGGCGATGCTTTGAAGATGGCACTTGCAGATGAAAATGAAATTAAATTTTTGCTTCTTTGTATGCAGTGCAATGCCGTTCTCTGCTGTAGGGTTTCGCCTGCTCAAAAAGCTGGTGTTGTCAAATTGGTGAAGGAAAAGCTTGATGTTATGACCCTCGCCATTGGTGATGGTTCTAATGATGTTGCAATGATTCAAGCAGCAAATGTTGGCGTTGGAATCATGGGTGAAGAAGGAGCGCAGGCTGCAATGTCGTCGGATTATGCTATTGGCCAATTTAGGTATCTTTCCAGATTAATCCTTGTTCATGGTAGGTGGTCGTACAAACGACTTGCGGAAATGATTCCAAGTTTTTTTTATAAGAACGTCGTGTTTACGCTTGCTTTATTCTGGTACGGAATTTATGATAATTTTGATGGTACCTATTTGTTTGAATACACTTATTTGATGTTCTACAATTTGGCATTCACCTCTTTACCTGTTATATTTTTAGGTATATTCGACCAGGATGTTGATGATAGAATATCCATGATTGTTCCTCAGCTTTACAGATCCGGAATTCTTCGTCAAGATTGGAACATCAGAAAATTTGTTTGGTACATGATAGATGGAATTTATCAATCAGTCATATGCTACTTTTTACCCTTCCTCCTTTACTACAAAGCCACTTTTTTGTCCTTTAATGGTCTCACTCTGGATCATCGTTATCTCATGGGTGCACTGGTTTCTTCTATATCCATTATATCTTGTGATACATATGTTTTGGCTCATCAGAAGCGATGGGATTGGTTGTCGGTTCTAATCACATCTCTTTCGATCATCATTGTTTTTGCTTGGACAGGTATTTGGTCTTCCTCTTACAAGAGCGATGCATTTTACAAATCTGCAGACGAGTTATATTCATCTTTAGCTTTTTGGGCATGTCTATGGGTAGGATTTTGGATTTGTGTTGCTCCACGATTTAGCTATGACTTTGTCGCTACAATTTTCAGACCCAAGGATATAGATATAATCAGGGAGAAAAGTCTTCTGGGAGAATACGATAAATACCCTCCGGGATATGATCCAACGGACCCTGAAAGACCTGCCATCTTGAAAGATGGAGGCAGTGATCTCGAAAAGCAAAGTCTCTCCGAATCAGACGAGTATGATGCGCAGATTTCACATCCATTACCAGTTGAAGAAAATGCCCACAGATCTGTCTTCAGTCGTCTGCTTAATAAAAAGCCCGCCAGGGCTGATATAGGAAATGGTTCGCATGATAGTCTTGAAACTGAGGAGATTGAATTGGACTTTAGCCCTACAGCCAATGCTCCATCTAAATCTAAAAGGCTTCAGTCCTTAGATAGGACACGTTCCTCAATGGAGTACTCCAGAACAGGTGAGGGTGATGGAAGGGAAACTAGTCTAGATCGGGTCAGAACAAGTTTAGATCTCCCAGGTGTAGAGACAGCGAATTCATTAATGGAAAGGTTATCCAAGTGAGCAGTTGCTTTTGTGAATAGCAAGTATTGCTTTGTTCATCATCATATGGATTCATGTTTCTTTCCCACCTTATTATCTTTGTATATTATAAATATTTAGTATACAGTATTTGGTTAAATATGTAACTTTACCGTTTCTTCTTCATATTTTGTGGTATCAATCTTAATCTCATATTGGGTAAAAAGCCCTTGTCATATATATTGTCTAAGTCCCTCCAACCATTTACCTTCGTAACTTTATCGTTTTGGACAATTCCTATCGGAGAGCCATCATTAAGTTTGATAAATTGAAGGGGGTCGTTCTTTTTATCAAAACTTGTCGGCACGATATAAGCAAATTTGTCGTGTCCTATATCGATTTTGTACAGTAGATCGCTTTGGATTAAACTTCTGATATAGTCCCATTTCACAGTTTCATTTGTTGTCTCACCCAAGTAGTTCAACCATATGTGCTCTAAAAGAAATGCCGATACAACCGGGAGAAGAAAAATGCAGAGTAATAGCAAAGTCCCTGAAACTTTGTTATCAAGGGTTGTCTTCGTAATTATAAACCAATATTTTGACACAAATGAACCCTTTCTATATAACAGTGGTATTTCATTCTTCCCAGAAAATGCTCTGAGTTCTTCCGCACATGCATATCCCCCGTAAATCATGATCCAGCATGTGGATAACAAGAATATAAAAAAATGAATGTAATTATAATAACCAATATCATTATTAAGCCAAATGCAATGATGATCAAACAGTAGTACACATCTATTACAAATTGAACAATGCTTGCTTCTTGCTGGTTTGACCTGATGGCAAGTTGAACATATTCTAGCAGTCGGATAAATAAGGTTATCATATGGAAATGTGGTCCAAATCTTATTCACATTAATTTCATCTGCAGCTGGAACAACACCAGGATCCAAATATAAGCAATAAGAAAATGACACAACATTTAACATAAGTGATGGAATTATAATTGAATATAGTTTAGAACTATCACACTGATTTAATTTGATCAATTGAATGTACGTGTGATTGAAGAATTGCCAAACACATCCTGTCATTACTGAAATATAAAAGAAAGGAACAATCCATCCACCAATCCAAGACACCTTGGAGCATGTGTTTAAGATTCTACCTTTAAAAATATTGTCATCAATTTGTGTCAAACCTTGTATGAGTATGTGATGGTAGCATTTATTCACTAGAAAGTGTCTTGCCGTAAAAATAATTGTGTCATCATAGAAAGGAAGGTCACCAAATAGTACAATGAAAAGTATAAAAGCAAATAATAGTACTAATGCTAAAGTAATGTAGAACATTGCTCCAAAAAGAACTGGTCGTTACTTTAATTGTCCATAAACTACAGCAACATTCATGATGACGGATTCGAGAGTATATGTATGTCTAACGTAAGAGAGAGCTCATTTCGAAATTGAAAGACAAAAATAAAATTAAAAAAAGATAAGCCGACAACTGCAGGATTCGAACCTGCGCGGGCAGAGCCCAAAAGATTTCTAATCTTTCTCCTTAACCACTCGGACAAATTGTCACCAACAAAATTGTTGGCGGTCTGCTCTAGTTTGAATCTAAATTATTTTAGATTATGTAAGCACAAAGTTATTTGTGTGTTTATTTTGAAGTGTTGAATCAAACTTTCGGAGTTAAGAGAGACCTGATAAGTTACTCCCGGGCTTTATCTATCAAACTCCTTTTTTAATAGAACTAATAATGTTGGACATGAGAATATTACATGGTGCAATCAATCCTGTTGACAGAAAGCACTTTAGCGATACTGCTATGGAGACCGAACTATCTGAAAATTATGATCATTCGATTGTGAAAAATTCCACATTGCGTGCTGGTAGTCCAATTATGTCCAGTGTAGACAATGACTATGGGAGTGATCCTGACTGGGTGCCAGATTTGGATGATAATTCCAACATACTGTACTACCTCTTTTAAATACGAGAATTACACTAATAATATTAAAAGTTTTGCCGACTTATTCCAAGCCTCAAACTCAGTGGAACCTCAGATTATCCAAGCATCAGTCGAGAAGCCTGCTGCGGAAACTACTATGCTTTTCAACTTGGATGCAGAAGATCACTCAACCCCTCAATTGCATTATAGGAAGCCAAACTTTAAGAAGCCTGCCAAGGGTACTAAGCCCCAAAAAGGTTCATTGAAGCCTGTTCCTAATGCGAAGCGTTCACCTATGGTTGGTCATGCTGGTAAGATCAAGGGAACGAAGCTTTCAATGCCCCCAAGCTCCTAAGGAGAACGTTAAAGCTGAGAGATTTACTGCGATTTCTTCTGACGACAACTCTGTTGTCGATGGAAAGGAAACGAACAATCTTGCTACTTTCAGAATGACAGTTCCTGAAAATATGGAAGTACTGAGCAAATTAAATTGTCCGTTGCCCGTGGTTGAACCTGAAAAGGATTATCAGAGACTAACTGGACACAATCACACGGAGTCCGAGCATCATACTACAATCAGACATTTTAACATCCCTTTACAAGTATAACATAAAGATGATCAAACATTACTCAACTCGTCATTGGAGGTCGAAGTCAATCACTCTAAGTTACCTCAAGTTATCTCACCTCATGATACTTTGACGGATAAATCCAGATCCTCTGGACATAAGATATCATTTCAAGTAATTCACGTGATTTCTGCAGGTAAAAAAGTAAAGACTGAGAAGGATTCAAGCCATTGGAACAAGTCAAAATTCTCTTCCTTACAGCCTTTAAGGACTGAAGATCGTTCAAAAAAGCATACTTATGATGATCCTGTAAATTAGGACACCCATTCCTCGGTGCCGTTGATTAACAGCAATCCTGGTGAATCTTCCGCTCCAGAGAGTACCTATATGGTTGCTCGGAAGAAGCCACGGATTTTTCAAATGTTGCTAAGCGACATTTATCTCGCAGCTAATCCGAAAGGTTACAAACAAGCGATGTGCAGCAAGGACACTGCAAAATGGAAGGCAGCAATTGATGACGAGTTTCACTCTCATCATATACATAACACATGGGATCGCAATCCAATTCTTACAGATGATCCGAAAATTTTGAATTGCTGCGTCTCCACAAGTTGGGTTTTTACCGTTAAATCTGATGGTCGACGCAAAGCACGTCTCGTTGCTCGCGGTGATCACCAGAAGGAGAATACATATTCAATTACATTTTCTCCAACTCTTCGACCAGAGATCATGAGAGCGATTTTTGCTCTTATTGCTACTCAGCATTGGTTTATGGCTCAGTTTGATGTCAAAACTGCTTATCTATACAGTCCTATTGATACCGAATTGTACATTTATCAGCCTCAAGGGTATTCTACCCACACAAGGCATGCAAAAGTGCCATCCGGCATGAGGGTGGTCTATAAGCTTAACAAAGCTTTATATGGTCTCAAGCAATCGGGCAATTTGTGGCATAAGGAAATTCAGAAACATTTGGCCAAAATTAATTTTGAAAGTTCCCACCCTTTTCCATCCACCTACATTCATAAGAATCGGAATGGAAAAGTCGATTGCGTTGTTGGTTTATTTGTGGATGACATTATTGTTGGCGCTTCGAATAAAGCTATACTGGACAAAGTTTACAAACATATATCTGGTAAATATGAGCTTAAAACGATCCAACCTGATAAGAAGACCAATTTACAGAAGTTTTTGGGGATTGATCTCACTGTGGAAAGATTAAAGGATGGTCGTGTGAAAAAGATTAAGCTATGTCAGTCTGCCTATATCGAAGAATTCGTTGAGAAGCTTCACCTTACTTTTGCTAGAAGCTGTGCTACTCCGTTAAGTCCAAATTTCTACTTCGATACTGCGGAACATCCGTTAGAAGCTACTAAGGAGATGCTTAATAAGGCAGTCAGTGATTTTCGACGCAAAATTGGTTGTTTATTATACGTCGCGGTTATGACAAGGCCTGATATTGCTTATGCTGTTGATTACTTAGCGCGTTTTTCGACGTATCCTCATCGTCTAGTCGTTGATCAGTTGAAACATGTTTTAAACTACCTCTATCATAGTCGTTTCAAATCTATCATTTATCAACACACTTCGGAAACTAAAATGGATCATTTGATTTGCTACTCAGATAGTGACTATGCTCAAGATCCGATTACAAGGAAGTCCATGAACGGATTTCTCATCATGTTTTCGGATGCACCTCTCTATTGGAAGTGCCAGTATACGCCATTGGTCTGCAAGTCATCTACTGAGGCGGAACTTCAGGCAATTTACCTACTTTCTAATGAGCTTGAATGGTTTCACCCTCTCATGAAGTTCATGTCCGCTTATCAAGGCGAAGGAAAATATCCTGAACTTTTAGTGGATAACAAATCCGCTGTTGATACGATAGTTTATGGTAACTTTTCACCAAAATCAAAGCCATACGCTGTCAGGTTGAAATGTTTAGAAGAACGATTTGAAGAGAAGCGTTTCATTATCAAACACGTTAGTACGAAGGACCAGTTAGCTGATATTCTTACTAAACCTATTACTACCAAGGTATTGGGTAAGTTAAGGAGCATGATTATTCAGATGCTACAAATCAAGGGAGCGTGTCGGACATATGAGAATATTACCTAGTATTAGGTAATCTATTATTATATGTCATTAGATTTATTTGTTTTGAGATC
>ERZ746981.330-NODE-330-length-22348-cov-14.607966_pt1 | contig 22348 bp, 12 predicted proteins | sample MGYA00374948_ERZ746981 | MGnify/ENA primary metagenome ERZ746981 (study PRJEB28757, sample SAMN06711160) | food metagenome | host: microorganism | place: China:Harbin | collected 2017-01-30 | study: EMG produced TPA metagenomics assembly of the Analysis of...
GGATGACAATTATACAAAGCAAAACTAGTTTTTGTGTTCAGTATACATGCAAATTATATACAATAGATATCGAAAATATATTGAATCCGGTAATACCAGCCTTAACAGTGTACAATAAGAAGGATGTTATTGATATCATCTGCTCTGTTGTGTGCTGAACCACGCAAATATTTCATGTACTCTGTTAAATGGTAGTATTAGCTTAACAGCCTTGCATCATTTCCCCAGCTGTACTTCCATGCTCTTTTCTGGGTTAAAAATCAGCTACGCTTATAGCTGTTGGATAAAGTATATACTAAGAATTCTTGCTATTTTTAGCGTGATTTACACTTAGCATTCTTGCAGTTGATCACTCTTAATACTTCTTGCTTTTTAAAGTACAGCACTCAGCACTTCTTGCTGTTTAAAGTGTCCCACACCCTCAACGCATCAAGTTCACGCGTCTACACTTCTTACACAGCCACCACATATTGCACGCATTAATACCGCTCTAGACCAAACCTCACCACCCTAACGCCTACTCGGCCGAGCATTCTTGGCCCGGCGTCTCTCCTTCAGCTTTCTTGACTTCCGGATGTCATCGACACTCCTCAACTCGCCACCGGGGCCTTTTTTGGCCTGGTAGCCTTTCACTCTCAAGCCACCGGCAACAGCCTTCCGAACCTTCTCCATCTGCTTGCCGTAGTGGTCCCGGGAGCGGTCCGGAAGCTTTGGTGCACGGATGCGCCTGTGGACGAACTTGCCGTGCACTTTGCCACCCATGAGATCTGCATCTTTGTGATCTACACCTGCCCGGTGGGCCGAACTCTCCATGAGCCCGACCCGGAAGCCATCCACGCGGTGTTTCTCCTTCCAGTCGTCGTACCGGCCACTCCGCAAGCTGGCGGGGATCTTCTGGCCGTTTTCGCCGATGATGTACTTGTTGTTGTCCTGGTTCTTGATGTATCTCTTTTTTTTCCGGTCCCAGACGAATTTCGGTCTCTGCTTCTGGGTTTCGCCCAGGGTGGTTTCGTCTGCTGCAACGTCGAACGACGCACGCGACACCTGTGCACCGAATCCGCCCTCGGCGTTAACGGACATTTGGCTTTCTGCCTGGGCCTGAGAAGGGGCATAGTGGGGGAGATAGAAGGAGGAGTCTCTGAAGGATTTTGTTTTTGCCCCAAAAATTTCTCCCTTTTCTCCCTCTTCTGCCTTTTCTCCCTCTTCTCCCTTTTCTCCCTTTTCTCCCCTTTCTCCCAAATTCTCCCCTCTTTCCTCCCCCTCCCACGCGGCCTCGTCCTCCACCCGGTGCGTGAGCCCCAGTAATCTCTCCTGGGCCGCCTGCCGCCGCCGCCGCCGTGCCCGCTCCTGCACCGGGGCAACCTCCCGCCGCCTCTTGGCCATCAGCCCCACAAGATAGTCGCTGGCCCCGGCAAACTCAAACACCGTCTCCCGGTGCTTCCGGTGCTGGAATTTTTCCAACAGCCGATCCTTCTCGCGCTCCATGTTTTTGCCAAAATATAGATTCTGCTCATCCCACCCGAAAACTAGTAACTCCTTGGCCCGCCGAACTCCGTCGGCCGAGGCAGGATGCCGGGTCTTGCGGAGCATCCGCCCGGCCCTAATGCACACCCCCTGCTGCACCACCGCGTCATAGTCCCCTTTCAAGATTGCAGACACCGTTTCCTGCTTTTCCTCGAGCCCAGACCTCGGGACGGACCCCAAAACGAGTCTTTTTGTGTACGAAACGGGAGGCTCGTGGCCCAGGATCTCTGTCTTCTTCTCTTGGATCGACGCAGTGAGGATTTTCTTGCCCAAAAACACCTCCAAGTCCATCAAATAGGCAAGTTCCGCCTCCCCGACGATCGAATACGCCCACCCCCTGTTTCCGGCACGGGCTGTCCGGCCCACCCGGTGCACAAAGAGCTTTGGGGTTGACGGAAAGGTGTAGTTGACCACATTGGCCAAAATGGGGATGTCGATTCCCCGGGCTGCCACATCTGTCACCACGAGAATCGAGCAAACACCTGCCCGGAACGCCAAAAGCTGCCTTCTCCGGGCATGCTGGTCCAAAGACCCGTATATGTAGGCCACGCAGAACCCGGCATCCCGTAGGATCGACGTGATGAACTCCACGTGGTGTCTTGTGGGCACGAAGATGATTGTAGCATTGTCGCTTGGGAGTTCGTTGTGTTTTGCAGGTTTCAAGCGGTGGGAATTGGTGTGTTTGCTTTCTTTTGCTTTTGCTTTTCCTTCTCCCTCATCTTCTCCCTCCCAAATCTCATCCTCATCCTCCTCGTCCTCTTCCTCCTCATCCTCACCCCACGTCAGCCGCCGGTACTCCTTCTGCTGCCGCTCAGATGCCGCCGGCATCTTGATCACCTCCTCCAGCAAATACAAAAGATTCGCATCCCTCTCGTTCTTCTTTGTCGTGATAAAGCACATCTCAAGGTTCTCGGAAATCTTCGACTCCGCATCCAAACGCACGAGCACCGGGTTGCTGAGCCCCGCCTTGGCAAATTCCACCAAGTTCTTCGGTAATGTCGCCGAAAAGAGAAGAGACTGCCTTTCGTCCGGAAGGCACGCGAGAATCTCGTTCAACTGCTCGCTAAAGCCCATCTCGAATAGCCTGTCGGCCTCATCGTACACGATGTACTCCACAGTCTTCAAACTGAGCCTCATTTCCACCTGCAAGTGGAGCAACCGGCCGGGTGTCGCAATTACTGCATCTGGGTTGTCCATCATGGCCGAGAACTGGTCCTCGAGCGAGTCTCCGCCCACCAATAGGAGCGACCGGATCCCCGTCCCCTTTGAGAACTCCCTGAGCTGCCGGTAAGTCTGTATTGCAAGTTCTCTCGTTGGAGACAGCACAATTGCTCTCACGCCGATTTTCGGCGAGTGCTGCCTGAGTTTTTCGATCAGCGGCACCAAAAACGCCGCCGTCTTGCCCGATCCCGTCCTTGCCATGCCCACCACGTCTCTACTCTCCATTATGAGTGGGATTGTCTTCCTTTGGATCGGTGTCGGCTGCCTGTATCCTTTTTTCTTAATATTCGCCAACAGCTGCTTCGACAACCCGAACGACGCGAACTTGCCCTTCGATTTTGCCCTCGACCGGGCTGCCTTCTGCTGGATCTCCTCGATGAACCGTGCATCGTCTTCTTTTGCCGTTTCTGGGCCGTCTTCTGCCTCCAACTTCGGAAATGCCAATTTCTCCGTGTAGTCTTCTTCAGCCTGCTTGTTTTTGCCCTTTTCTGCCGCTTCCTCCTCATCCGAGCTCAGTATCACGTCCTGGACCCCGTAGGCTTCATTTTCGTCCTCACTTTGCTCCGGTGAGCTGCCTGTTTCGGCATCAACTAGGGACTTGCTTTTGCTGATTAGACTTGACGCTATATCTTCCTCGTTATCACTGTACATTGCAAACCGTATACCCAGAGTTCTGCGTGTGTGTGTTTAAGTATGTGTGTGCGTGGTGAATGGTATCAACGTAAAGCGTGGATTCGAAGATTAAATACGAAGTGGTTGGCTACAAGTTGTATTTAGGATATGTATGATGTGATAAATTTTTCATTTATTAGGTAGTTTTTTTTTTGTTTTTTTTTTAGTTTATTTTTCATTTTTCATTTATCATTCTTTATTTTTTATTTTTTATTTTTACCTCGCTCTGCTTGAGGCACGAAGGATAAGAGGGAGCAGGTAACAAAAGGCAACAAAGGTAACAAAGGCAACAAAGGTAACAAAGGCAACAAAGGCAACAAAAGGCAACAAAGGCAACAAAGGCAACTAAATGCTGCAGAAGGCAACAAAAGGTAACAAAAGAAGGAAACAGTAAACAATAACAGCACAGCAATAATACCAAATACCCTCCCTAACACTAACTGCCCATATTAAATCGTTAATATCATTATTGTAATGCAACATCTAGAAAACTAATAGTGCTCAGCTAAGCTACACAAAGTTACCTACCGCGCAGATGCGCAGATGCGCCGTGTCTGCCGTGCCTGCCACACCTCAGCGCCTGTATGGGTGGTAGCCGCCGGCGTTTCTGCCCCGGCCACCGCCCGAGTGGTGGTGGCTACTCCCGCGGCCGGCCCTGCGGCGGCTGGCCCCGCGAAAGTTCCGCGGGCCCGAGGGCAACCTGGGCTGCGGGCGCTCCTGCGGGTTCGGCACCTCGTCGTCCTCGTCGTCCGCGCGCGCCGCGCCTGCACTGCCCGCTTCGCCCACCGGGGATGGGTCCCGCCCGGCGCCCTCCGCAGCAGGCGCCTCAGGCAGCCCCGCAGGCTGCGCCATTTGCCCTGCGCCTGCGCCACCCCCGGCCTGCTGCATCTGCTGCATCCTCATCCAGTACTGCTGCATCTGCTGCATCTGCTGCCAGTACTGCGCCATGTTCCCCTGGCCGTAGTACCCGCCCGCCATCTGCATGTACGGGTTGACCATCTGCTGGCCGGCCGCAACCGGCGTGTAGCCCGGCGCCGCTCCCCCGTAGCTGCCGAATCCCCCGTGGGGCTTCCTCTGCTGGTTCCGCGGCTCCGCCTTCTTGATCTCCATCTGCCGCCCGTGGAACATCACGTACTTGTTGCGGGTCACCCGGGCCACCGCGTCTGCGCTGTCGTACGTCACGAACCCGTACCCGCGCGACTTCCCCGTGTCCTTGTCTAGCATAAGCTGCGAGTCGATGATATCGCCAAACTGCTTGAAGTAATCAGTGAATTCTTGATGGGTCACATCGGGCGCAATTCCCCCCACAAAAATTTTTCCCGTCTTGTCTTGCTCCTCGCGCGGAATTGCCCTTTTCGGGTCGATCAGCTTCCCGTCTAGCACGTGCTTTTGCTTCAACACCTCGTCAACACTTTTGCTATCTTTAAAAGTGAGAAATGCAAATCCCCTCGATCTACCGGTGGCTGTATCCCGCATGATATGCAATTCTGTCACCTCTCCGAACTGCCCGAAATATTTGCCCAATGACTCTTCGTCTGTCTCCCATGTTAATCCTCCAATAAACATCTTTCCTTCCTCTTTTCCGTCCAGCTCTGCCTTCACTTTGTCGTGAAAAACGGGCTCGCCTTTAGAATTGTACCCGTCTGGAACACGCTGGGCGGGGAGCTGCGATTGGTGTTGGGATGTGTACTGGGGTTGCATTTGTGGCATCTGTGAAACCTGTGAGGGCATTTGCGAAACTTCTGAAGGCACTTGTGGCTGTGCCGTTTGTGGCTGTGCATACGACTGCTCCATCCCACCCTTTCCATTATTCGTAGGCTCGCCTGCAGAAGGCACAGTGCGAGCCGCCGGCATTTCTGAAGGTTTGCCGGTTCCCAAATCATCTTCGTTGTTATTACTATTAATGCCACTGTTTCCACTGCCCGGCTTTTCGTCAGGCTTCTTCTCTTCATTTTCATTTTTCTTCTCTCCAGCTTTCACCTCCGACTTCGAATCGTCTTCGTAGATATCATCGAAGAGTGCTTCGTCGTCATCTATATTGTCTGTCATTATTGCTTTTTTTTTTTCTCCCTGTTTCTTATACAGCTCTTTTATGAAAGTAAATAGGTACCTGGCTAACTAACTTTCTTCTTAGTTCGCCCGCTTCCAGCTATATACTATCTAGTAATTTGTATATTAATAAGTACTCCACGATAGATTCTATCTCGGAATTATAGTATCCTGTCTCCAGTCTATCTTTATTTTCTTTTGGTTTCAATCAAGCTCACGCCAATTCAGAATTATCTCCCTTTTCCTCCCTTAACTGGTCCAAGAACTCGCCAACTGGCCGATTACGCTAGTTTGTCGATAAAAAAATCGTTACTTCTTACTTGCTTTACGTATCTTCAGAAAGAACACCTGTAATGCAAGCTGTTGGAAATTACGACCTGCAAGATTTACTACATTTAATTTTTTTTTTTTTTTGTTTGTTTGTTTGCAATTTCATTTTTTCCCTCTCATTTCATTTTTTCCTACCTGCCTGAATCCGGCATCTATCCCTCCAGCGGCTCGCTGCTAAGGAGGCGGGACTGCAAAAAGAACATCTCAGAATATTTTGGCACACAAAAAATGATTCCTCGGTTTCTTCAAGGCGGTGCTCCCGGAATTTTGTTAGGGATTGAAAGTATGGCAAGCTACAGCACAGGTTCTTGTGGTATTTAGGGGAGATAAAAAGAGAGAACAGCTTTGAATTTTCAGTTTCAGTGGCGTTAAAGGCTTTGAATAAACATGATTGGATGATATGGTCATGGGTTTGCTATTTCTGAAGTGTTAAGTGGATAATTTGTTAGGCTCTTTAGATTTTATTTTTTTATGGAGGAAGTATTATGAAAATAAGCTGTGCTGAGATACAAAATTTATCAAGCGGAAATTTTAGTACACATTTATTTTAGTACATAATTATTTTACGTACATGTTTATCATAACTACAGTAATATATGACTGCACCAATTCCAATAATCAACAACTCTCTACTCCCTCAAAATCACCACTTCATTTTTCATTATTACTTCACACTTGTTGCCTTATTTCTCATCTAAACCCAGACATATTACTCCATATCGTACAATTTTCATACGTGTCACGTGATCTGGGGTCCGGGAAAGTGAAAAATTTCAACCAGCTGAATAAATGCTAAGTTAGCTTTTTCTTGTAGATACAGCCAATAGCAGGCAGCAGTTGTTCATCATCAGACAACTGCACACAAAATGAAGAAGTATTTACTATATCTGGCACAGTCGCATCCGAACTTCCGCAAAGCCGAGCTCGAGTCTTTGGCCGACCTATATGGGATCAAAGTTGATTTATCAAATCATAATGAGAACAGTCCATTTATGATAGTAGAGCTCGAAAACGATGAGCAGGCCAAAAAACTGGTGAAGAGGGCGGTGCTAGCAAAGGCCATATATGAGTTATGGGGACACGGAGATGATTTAGAGAAGATGCACGAGGATGTTAAAAGGAACAAGGATAAACTTGTCGGTCGATTCAGAAAGTCAAGATTCAAGTTCGTCATACTTCAGTATCAGGGGAAAAAGAAGACCAGAAAGCAGCAGACAAAGATAATGGATTCCTTCCAATATTTGGGACTGGAAGGGAAGATCGATCTCGAGAACCCGGAGGAGAAGTTTACAGTTCTTGAAACTTATACGATACAAAAATCGAACCTAGAACCAAGACCAGAACCTGATCACTGCTGGTTTGGCAGATTAGTGCAGCTTTCCGTGCGGTCGGACGGAATTGTGGACAAGTATGAGATTGCAAAAAGACCGTATTATGGAACAACAACGTTTGAATCGGAGCTGTCTTTGGTCACGTGCAATTTGGCTCAAGTTAGAGACGGAGCCTTTATATATGATCCGTTTGTGGGGACGGGGTCGTTTCTTTTGGCTTCTGCATACTTTGGTGGATACGCATTTGGATCTGATATCGACTTTTTGACGCTTAAAGGAGGCCGGCCCGGAAAAAAGAACATCAAGAACTTGGAAGATGATTTTGAGTATTACGGAACACACGACAAGTTTGGAGACGTGATATGTATGGATTTTACCAACTGTGCACTCAGGAAAGACATGAAAATCGACACGATAGTGTGCGATCCGCCGTATGGAATCAGGGAAGGTGTAAAGGTGTGTGGAACCACAAACACGGCAAGTGCAGAATTGACAAAAACAACCTTGATTGAAGGTCAACACGCATTTCTCCGCAAAGATTATGTGCAGCCGAAAAAAAGCGTAAGTCTTGACTTTATGCTTGATGATCTTTTGCAGTTTGCAGCCGACAGACTTCCAGTTGGTGGCAGATTATGTTTTTGGATGCCAGCTGCCAATGATGCTGATATTCCCACCCTAATCCCACAGCATCAAAGATTAGAGCTGATACACACTTTGGTTCAGCAGTTCAACAAGTGGTCTAGAAGGTTGCTTGTTTATGTGAAAAGGGATGAGCATTATAACGGGAAAACAGTCACGAGAGAGGAAAGAGCCCATAAAAACAATTTCAGGGAGCGGTACTTTTCGCAATTCTCGTAAGATGGCTACATGGAGAAAGATAGAAGATAGAAGAAAGATGCAAGAAAGATGCAAGAGAATGATATATTAGGTTGCAAAAGCAATATTCAAACTCCAAAGAGAATTGATACAGTCCTCCGCCGTATTTATATTAGAATTATACATTGTACAACATCATCGATGCGTAATATTGAAAATGCCGTATTAGTAAGAACTAAATCAAGACCATTAAAACAACCAACATGTACACATGGCAAGCTACTGCCAAAATCACACCACACACCTACAAACAACATTCTCAAAAAAAGCCAATCTTATTGATGCTTTATATTATATTAACTGGATGTACAGAACAGACAGAAATTTACTCCTCGTCTTCCTCTTCCTCCTCCTCATCATCATCATCCTCCTCAAGAGCCTCCTTGGTCTGAGCAGCAATACGGTCCAAATCTCTCTGTCCGTTTTCGGAAATCTTTCTTCCTCCCTTTGGAGAAATCTCCAAGATTCCAAGCTTCTCCAAAGACTGAACAACCTTTCTGTTAACGGATCCGGAAGCATCAACGTGCTTGTTTGGTCTTGAACCTCTGTTACCGGCATTTCCGTAAAGCTTGTTCAACTTACCAACACCAACATTCTTTCTCAAGTAGATGTGTCTAGCAACGGAAGCAGCTCTCTTGTAAAACCATCCCTCAGCATCTTGTGGTGGCATTTCATTACCACTACTGGTTTTCACCAACTCAACGTAGGCTGGAACCTCCAACTTACCCTGTCTCTGCAAGAACTGGGCGTATGAATCAATGAACTCCTGGGCAGGAACGTCTCTGTATTAAATTGATGTTAGTAATCATTCTCTGGTCGATTTTGAATAAATGTATTGCAGCTTGGTGAAAAATGCCCATTTGCTTATCAATCTCCCCTTTTTTGCATGCCAGCAACAAGTATCAGCCCAAATATGAGACTGCAAACTTGATATTTCACAAATGATTCACATCCAAACGAATACTTGGCAACTTTGGTGTATTATATCTATAAGGCTGAACATAACAGCAAATAACTAATTATATCCCTGAAGAGTGCTCCTGCTGCATTTTCAAACACCTAGACCATGCATTATCACAATTTAATCCTCGTTCTTCTAAATGTTGTATCTTATCTACCTGGTCTTCCTGTTTCTGCTCACTAGCTTCATTATCAAATTTAAACCCTAACACATAAAGCATTTCTCCACATTATCCTCATAATTTGCAACTATCCAATTAATCACTTACCTAACAGTAACACCAGACATGTTTGTTGTGCGATATACTTGATGTTGTCAGCTAATTTAACCGTAAGTCTATGTTAACTATGTACCTTTAGAATACAAGTTTTGATTCTCTAGGTTGGTTAAAAAAAAACTTTTCAGAGCCTATCTCTCGCTCTTTTTTTTTTTTTTTTTTCCTCCTTCCATCCTGCTTTGTCGATTTCTCCTTAGTATAAAAAAATCGTCCTATATAATTCGGTCCTCGAAATTTCCGAACCTTTTTTTTTTGGTACCATCTAGCCTACCCTATTTGAATAGAGCGACCCGCGATACGAATGAATTTTTGCCCGGCAGAATAATTTGACACCAAGAAAAAAAGAAACTTGCCACAAGGTGCGAGGTGTGAGTGACTGACGATTTGAAAAATATCGCCGTCTCAAATCATTTAGAGGGAGTGCAGATTAAGGCATATACAGTTACAATGCCGAAAATAAGGAACAGACCAGAACTATTGGTACCAAGTATAGCTAAATGACATTAATAAAATCGAAATCGAGCAATGAAATCATGAAAGAGTAAAGTGATAAAACAGTAAAGCAACAAAGTAAAGTGAAGTCATCTAAATGAGTAATCTATGAAATACACAAACAGTATCATCTTATATCAGCATAGTACAACAAGCTACGAGTTACAATGCATTAAACGAAACCTCATAAATTAGGAGAAAACAATTTAATATTTTCCTATAGAAAAGGAGAATGTATTAGAAACAGAAAACCGTAGACCGCGCAAAAGGTGCAAAGCAAAAGAAAAAGAGAAGATTAAAAATCCAAAAGCTTCAAACCTTGAAACCTCTCGATCTCCTTCTACCTCTAGCTCTCTCGAACTTTCTACCCTTAGACATGATCTTTGGAGCCTTGTGCTGGTGTGGACCCATACCAAAGTGTCTGTAAGCCTCTCTGGCCTTCTTTGGTCCTCTAACAAGGATAGTGTTGGCACCAGTTGGGTTTCTGGCAGCCAACTTGTCGAGAGTGATGGCTTCACCACCATTCTTCTCGATGGTGTTTCTTGCACCGGCAGTAAATCTCAAAGCGGCAACTGAAGCCTTAGGGAAAGAGTGCAATCTCAAGTCATCGGTAACAGTACCGACAACAACAACAGTCTTGTCTGCGGCACCGGTCTGCTTGAGGGCAGAGGCAACCTTGGCAACAGAAACTGGCTGTCTGTTGGCCTTGGACAAGAACAAAAGTCTCAAAACAACCTTGTTGAATGGAGCATCAGTACGACCTATTTAGTAGAAAAATGCTTGTTAGTACCTATGAGGAGTTGCAAGGAAGTCTTCTTGTTTCAAGAAGAAGAGACTTTCCTTAATTTCTGCTCTATTATCGCACTTTTCTTTCATCCTAATGTCTGCGGGGTCCAGACAGAAAGTACTTGCAGAATATCAGCATCTAGTAATTAAACCAAATAGCTGACGTTATTGGAATGCTGCCTTGGAAAAGCAAGCAGCCAACCATATATCCTAGAGTAATGTAAAATAAATAAAGTCCAAGTGAAATGAAATAGATTTGAATGCAGAAATTAAAGAACATCCTTCATATGCTTTAATACTTACGAGCTAAGTAGCTGTACAATCTGACCAAGGTGCTCAAGTAAAAGTTCTTGGAAGCTGGGGCGGTTCTATGGCCGGTCTTCTTATGTGGCTTGGTGTAGTGATCAATAGCCATTTTTAGAGTGTGCAGTCTTTGATTGGGGAGGGATTCAAAAGATGTAAAAGGTATGAGTGGATGGGAAAGCACGAAACATCGAGTGCGAAACTTTTCTCTTATATATTTTCACGGGGTAAAAATTTTTTTCATCTGAAAAAATTCGGAAGGGAGAAAAAAAGCGATGTGAGAATGAGAACAAAATATTGGAGCAGAAATTCATCCGCAGAGGTACGAATCCCTCACACGTGATGATCTGCCACATCTGTACACCAAAAATATTTGAGCAAATCCACGCGGGTGAAAATGATGGAGCACATAGGCAGCACTATGGAAGATCACAACTTGGTGAATAAAGGAGTATCTTTTGCGAGGGAAAAGTATTAAAATATTCTCAAAAAATAGTCTATAGGGCAATATAGCACAGCCAAAGTATTCAACATGGCCAAGGACAGATTGAGCACAGGAAAAACAAACCCTAGAGGAATTCCGGAAGCAATTTTCATAAAATCCATCGAGGACTTTTTGAATCCAAAGACGTCGACAAACGATGACGTGAACAACTTCCTAAAAGAGCTCCAGATGAGGATACAGCAGTATAAGTTTATGGAAGAGAGTAAAAGCTCAACGTTGAAAGGACTGGAGACGAAAATACCGGATGTTTCAAAAACGTTGGAATTTTGCAAGTTTCTTAAAGGAAAGCATGATAAACTGGTAGAAAATGGTGGAGAGGAGAAGATGGACGTGCACTACCAGCTCAATGATACCGTTTACTCAAAGGCAGAAATAGACGTGAAGGATGCATCATCTGTGCGATTGTGGCTTGGAGCAAATGTCATGGTTGAATATCCAATCGATGAGGCTATTGGAATGCTTTCGAAAAGATTACAAGAGACAAAAAAGAACAAGCAGGCAACTTTGGAGGACCTTGAATACTTGCGGTCGAACATCACTACGATGGAGGTGAACACTGCCCGTGTTTACAACTGGGATGTGCAAAGAAGGAGAAACGAGAAGAGTGAAAAATAGATAATGCAAGATCCTCAAGACAAATATCGAAGATAGAGAGTGTGTAATTCATCAAATGCATTTGCTTTTGCGCATTTTGCGCGGGATGTACGTAGTAAAGTGCCACACGCGTGCAGCAGACCAAATTATATAAATAGTGTATCATCTTGTATCATCTTCTGAACGTGTCAAGCAATTGTGTACCGAGACTTCTCGCAGGTGTATCACCATCATTTTCATGAGTTTCGTGCAACTCGTTGTTGAACTGATCGACGTTTTCTGGCGACGCCGACCGGGAATTCGTCTCATCCGTGCTGGAGCCCAAGGCAATATATCTGCGGCGCAAAAACGGGATTTTCTGCTTGCACTTGTGGTAAAAGTTGTGCAAAAAGGCGAATTTCGAATCACGGAATGGAAGAAAGTCGTTGAAAAGAAGTGCACCAACAAGATAGCCTACCAGACAGGCGATGGGAGAGCTCACCACGCCTTCACTGAAAAACAATATTGTGGCCAAAGCCATGGCAATCGTGTTGTTTCCAAAGAAAAGATGAAAATCGTCGTTTGAAGAAGAATTCAAGCCATCTGGCGACTCACCTTCCACATCAGCAGCATTATCCGGCAAGGCAGAGGCCCGATTAAGGGCCCCGAAGTTCAATTCGACCTGGTAAACTGTTGGTGTGTACTTTTTGAACGGATACATCAAACCAAAAAGAATCCCATACGGTCCAGATGGGATGTAGATGTTGATTCCGAGGAACATATAGAGCACAGCCAGGATAGCCGCGAGAAAAACTGCGTTGTAGAAATATAGAAGAAGAAGAATCTGTGTGAATTTGAGCGACCCAAATATCCTTTCGAGGTTCTTGAAGGCAAAGGTGAATAAAACAACACCGAGAACTAACTGTGACTCGTTCTGAAACTGGAGTTGAAAAAGCAACAAACGCCACCATTGATGCCATCTGGAGATAAACGGAGAGAATGCAAGCAGGAAGTACGATCGTATGTTGAGAATTGATCCTGCAAGTGAGAAGGCAATCATTGCAACAGTGACGACTGCACTAACCGGCAAGTGCTTATATCCCTTTAGTAGAATAGGCGACATCGTCAGCAGAGCGGGATTGGAGGTTCTATTATATTAAAGCTTATTGTTTGGGATGCGGCCGAGTCTGATAGAGGGTATGTGGGTGTGTTTTGTTAGTGAAAGTTGAAAGAACACCAAAAGATACATGATGCATAAATAGGTAAGAGCGATGTTTTTGGCTTTACTTCATTTTATTTTATTTTTTTTCTTCCCAATTTATTTCTTTTATCTTATCGAGCCCGTTTTATTTTTCAGCACTCACATCAGTCCACCTGCATATCAGACAGAGCAATCTTTATACTGCAGCAAGTTTTTAGGTTACAAGTGTTTTCCATAGATCACAAGGGCTGCATTTGGAACACAATCGGCGAATTAGTGTCTCGTTTAGATCTTGCTTCATTTAGATCGTGTTGTATTCAGATTGTACTGCATAGATCGTGCTACATAGATCGTGCTACATAGATCGTGCTACATTAGATTGTGTTACATTTATACCAATCTTTAAAAACAATTGCCATTCTGCTAATATAAAAACGGGTCATTTCTTCCACATCGCTGCTGCATTTGAGCATGCTTCCAATTCGAGATCTTCGCTCGAGACTCGGTCCTGAGGGAAGACTCATTTATGATAAAATGTCATTAAGTGGAACTGAAAAGTTGAAATATGGAATTAGTACACAAGGCTCGCCCGAACTAGACTATTTGTTCAAGCAGCTAATCCACCCAGGTGCCTCCACCGACCCTGAAAAAATCCTCTCTTACTTGGCATACTACTATCCCAGAATTAAGAATGCGGCCAATGTCCAATTGTTGACTCAATATTTCTTGCAATGCCCACTTTTCTTCAATGATGGCCAGGTGATCGAGCTCCGGTGGGCCGTAAGGACGATCGACTGCTTCCGATACGTCGTTGAGAAGAAATACCAGGTTTCGGAGCCAACGGTTCCGTTTTATTCGTTTTACCGGTCGATTTTTGCGGCGGTTAGAAATGTTCTTTGCAGCGGTCCAATATTCATGAATAGTTGGAAAGTTTGCCCGATTATAGCGGGGTGCCTTATTGCAGAAGCATCCAGAGACACCCATGATCCGTATCCGCGCTATTTGGAGGCCATTCGGGAAGCTGATTCGAAGTTTCTCGAAACTTTTGGACGCTGCCTAGTTTCCAGCCAATCTCTCTGGTTGGGGAAAGATCTCATATACATGGAGCTTATCTGCTTATCCTGTGTTCAAGACCGGGTTTCGGAACGTACATTGGCACAAATATTGAAGTTGAGACCCAATCTTCCGTTGGATCTCGTTGGTTTTGTCTTTAATTCGCCATATGGATTTGACAACGGTCGTTTAATAACGGCAAAATCCACCAATTCCATCGCTGTTTCATATTTGAGTGGTTTGTCGAGGCTTTTCTGCACCCTGCTAAGCGTATATCCGGATCAGATGGCCGCTGTCAAATGCATCTACTCGTGTTTGAATCACTGCCGTAATTACTGCGTGTCCTTATTTGATTTGGTGCATACTACCCACCTTACACAGGCAAATACGAATTCTCCCACCTGGAAGCTTCTCAAGCAGAACTTCTTTGCCCTGATTTCCATGTTTCAAGGTGTTGCCAGGTTTATCTACCAACGGGGCACATTTAAGAATGCCAAATCATGCTGTGGCTTTAGCAGGAAGATGCTTGACTCGCTTCTGTACACCAGTTTCATTTCCGATGCGATCGGAACCGGCGGATTCGATGCTTACACTTTTGTCTATAATGTGTCACTCGACTGTTTGAAAAACATGGATGCACATGCAGCTGGTCTGCTTGTCCAAACGTGGGCGGAATCTCTCCGGCCGATCGACGCGTCGGCTTCCGATTTCATGGCGAGGTCGAAACTGCTCTTTTGGCTAAATTTTTCAGAGAGCTGCATCGGCATTCTTCCAAGAGAGATACGATTTGATACTATTCTCGCCATTGTGCGGCAACTAATTGAGAATCCAACATCTCAGGAGGTGTTGGAAGGATCGCATTCTGTGGTTCTTGCATATTTTGAGCTTTTGCAGGATTCAAATGAGGCCTCAACCAGTAGTTGGCTTCAGCAAACGAAAAAGACGGTATATGAGTACTTGCAGATTGCATTAAAGCAATTTCCATCAAAGCTTTCTTTTAGACAGACTTCCGTAGTGGTTGATACTGTTGCGAGGGCCGTTTCTCCGGGATCTGCCTTGTATGATGCGGATAAAACGTTGTGTGATGAAATTTTCTTCCTGATATTCAGAGAATGCATGCATTCGTCAAACGAGCATTTCGAAGAGCAAAAAAAGGCACATTTCAAGCACAGACAGCCAGCTTTGGCAGCCATGCTTATTCAGGTGACACCGTTGATACCGGATGCTGCATATATTGGCTGGATGCAGAAGATCAAGTCCAGTTTGGTGGATCCGGTGGTGAACAACGAGGAAAAACAGGCATTGCTAGATAAGCTGTGGGATTCGATTCTTGTGGCCAACAAGCACTTTCCAGATAAAGGGAGTGCCGCTATTCGTTGGTGGTATCGGGGGGAAGAAGCAAGATTATGACTTGCTGAGGTGGAATAGTTGTAATACTGTAAGTATGTAATGTTAGGTGAAACTAGGATGTTAATCCAGGAGGTGTGACTTAGGATAATCTATACTAATGGTCATTATTAGGAATGCGAAGTGAATACTGTGTACGTAAGAAATTCATTTAACTAGCCAGTTAAGCCGCTTTAGGTATCTGTCACGTGTGAACTGTGCAAAATGTTATGCTGATGTAATATTAAAAGTTCGTAATATTTTGGTTGATTTGGTTTAAGCGTGACGAGTATCTGGTGGATTGAATTCCATACATTCGGGCTTGACCCACATACAGATGGTAGGATTGTACAAAGAAGCATTTAAACATGTTCACTAGCTCAGGTTGACACAACTTGAGCAGGAACTGGCCATTCAATCAACAGCTCCGAGCAGAAATACTCGAAATCTTTATAAGATTTCTCGTTAACCAGCACACTGAGTGTTTAAGGCTAAAGGAAGGATAAAAATAAAGAATGAAGTATAGAGGAAGTAAACGAGGTGGAATGCTCATGCCTAATACCTTTAGTCCTTATGAGTGAGGTTTTTTGGGCATGAAAGGCTAGTTTTATATGAATCTATTACAACTGAGTGCAGCGTTATGGTACTTTTAGTTTTGTTGGAGGAAGTGTGACATCAGGTAAATTGCATACTGTCGAAGTAATCGTGATTACATCAAGCAAGTAGCAAAGGTGGCAGTTAGAAGTAAAATACGCAATCTGTAGTTAGCAGGACAGTTAATTAGTAGCAACATATATTCCAATATACACAATTCACAACACACCAATCAGCTCTCACTGTGCTCGGCCTCCTCATCCTGGGTTCCCTGGTCCAAGAAGTCGACAATGGCACAGTTTGGATGTAGGATGTAGATCATCCTGATCTTTTTCTCGATCTCTCTCTTTTTCCTCCACTTGGCGAGCCCCTCAAGTTTCTCCTTGCGCTCTTTGGCCGGCATATCATCATCTATGTTGAATTCCGGCGGTATATCGTCTAGAGTGTCGACCGATTCGGGGTTGACTCTCATCAAAATGCGGTCCTTAACCAACCGGCTAAGCACCTTGTATGCGATCTTGCTCTCGGCCCAGTATTCACGCTCCGAGTTGATCTCGGACTCGATCTGGAAAAGATACCAGTCGACAAGTTCAGAACCGGTGTAGCCCTGAGGGTCTTCGGATGAGTTCTTGGAGGATCCGATTCGCCTGACGAACATGTTCATCATGCGGATGTACTTGTCGTACGGGATGAGGAATTTGTTCTTAGGATGTCTGTGATTGTTTGCGTTCTTTCTTTGATGGTCCTTCTCATTGTCATTCTCATTTTCACCCTCATTCTCATTGTCATTCTCATTCTCACCCTCATTCTCATTTCCACCCTCATTCTCACCCTCATTCTCATTCTCACCCTCATTCTCATCCTCACCCTCATTCTCATCCTCACCCTCCTCATCCCCCATCCCAAGATCAACATCATCCTTCTCCACCCGGATGATCGACTGCCGCAAAAGATCATACGCCTCGGCAACAAAACGAGGAGTGATATCTTCCGTGCAGTTGGCCCTGGCTATGGCCTCGGAAAGACGGATCATCGACTCGAGCTGCCGAACGGTGATCCGGTAGCTTGTTCGGCCAAAGCCCTGGGAGTCGTCGGCCCGGAGTTCCTTGTATTTTTGCACAAGGTAGTCCCTGGCCTCGGCAGTCATCTTAGGCTTGAAAGTGCGGGCATACCGGATGTAGCGGAGGAGCTGGTCGGTGGAGAACGGCGCGTCGACGGCGTCGTCCCGGAGCATGTGGATGTTAACGATGTGGCTGGCGAGCTGGGTGTCGATTTTCTCGTTGCACTCGTCCAAAATGACGAAAAACAGGTCGAAACGCGACATGATCGGTGCACTCATCGCAAGATTGCTCCGGAGGCTTCTTTTGGCATTATACCGGCCGCCGATCGGGTTGGCTGCAGCGAGGATCGACGTCCGGGCATTGAGTGTTGCGTGGATGCCGGCTTTGGCTATCGAAATGGTCTGTTGCTCCATGGCCTCGTGAATTGCGACCTGGTCGGAAATATCCATCTTGTCGAATTCATCGATGCAGCAAATGCCGTTATCTGCGAGCATGAGGGCCCCGGCCTCGATGGTGAACTCGCCGGACTCCTCATCCTTCACAACTGAGGCCGTTAGACCAGCTGCAGTGGACGCCTTACCGGAAGTGTACACGGCTCTGGGAGAAAACCCGGTCACCCACTTGAGAAACTGCGATTTCGCGGTCGATGGGTCGCCCACCACGCACACGTTGATGTCCCCTCTGAGCTCGATGCCCTCCACAGTCCGCTTGTGAACCCCACCTAGCTGCTGGAGAAGCAGACCCTTCTTGATGATCTCGTGGCCGAAAATCGACGGGGCGATCGACGCGACCAGCTTCGAGTAGATGTGGTCGTCACCGACCATTTCCTTGAGCTCGTTGACCTCCTCCTCCGTGAGCGTGTTCAAGAATGCCTCCTGCTGCCTCTCGTTGTCCTCCCTGGAGATTCCGTGCTCTGGGGCGAGCATGGTGTCCCCGGGCATCCCACCGGGCACCCCACCGGGGAGTCCCCCTGCGGCACCAGCTCCGCCGGCCCCGGTAGCGCCACCGGGCGCCTCGGTAAGACCCACCGGGCACACGTGGCAGCCCAGAAACGCTATGCGGTACGTGAGCTCGCGGGCCCCGAGCGACCGGAGCCCCGTCACCCCGGCGGCACCGGACTCCGCCGCAATTCCGAACCCCCGGGCCCGGATGCTGGCCGGCTTCACCCCGGGGAGACCCAGCTGCGAAACATCCGGCACCACTATCTCCGTCCCCGTGAAAAGACACCTGTCCCCCGGTTTTGCCCGATCGACGAGGTCGCCCCGGAGAATCACGTCGATCGTCCGCGGCATCGACCCGGTCGGAATCTCACCTGAACTCTCCTGCACACGCACTTTTTGCCAGTCAACAAACACCGACTGCGCCACGTTCAACGTCCACAAGATCTGGTTGTCACAGTTTGGATTCGGACACGATGTGGGCTCCGTGTATCTGAAAGTTTGCTCCACATTCTCCACCTGAGTCTTGCACACGTCACAGCTGAACGTACCACGGTACAACTCGGGCCTCACCTCGCTGGTCCGGGTCACCGTGCCCGATACTGAAAGTAGAGCCCCGATTTTCTCTGCACGCAGCTCCCGGAGTCGATGCACTGCTGGTAGGCCGTAAAACGAGATTTGGAACACTCTTGTGCCGCTGGCAGCAGCCTCCGCCTCCCCGTCGGCCACCGGGGCCCTCCGGCTCAACATCCCGGGCTCGTGCCGCTTGATTACATGCCGCAAACCGGCCTCCAAGTACGGCAAGAACCGGTAGTACTGGTCTGCGATCGCACTTGCCAAAATCCCGTTTTCCCGCGTGAGGAGCTGCTTGTAGTCCACGTACAGCGTCGACAGGTCGTACATGGCCATCACTGATATCTGCTCAAGGTACACCTTGTGCGGTTTTGTGCTTTCTGCCGGCTCTCCTTCCCCTTCTGCCTCTTTTTCTCTCTCTTTTCCTTCCTCCTCTCCTCCCACCTCATACTCCTCGAGAAACTGCTCAAACGCCTCCCGCACCTTCTCCGCGGTCAGATCCACCACCCTGGGGATCGAACTCAAGTCCTTCCGCCGTCTGAGAACATGTGGTGGTGGCTCTTCATCTGTTTCCATCTCATCTTCTGCTCTTTGAGGCTCTCCTTGGGCTGCCTGTGAGTTTCCAAAAAGTGTTGTTTGCGAATGCTCTTGCATCGATGACGACCCTGCCTGTGGCATCTGTGAGCTGTTCAAGTCGCTCAAAATATTCGAGCTGTTCACTCCCAACCCTGGGGATGAAGGAAGTGATGATGATGCGATTCCTGACATCTTCAATATTCCTTGGTTTTATTTTATTTCTTTAATATCCTCAAGTATTTTGTTCTTAATCTTTTCTTTCCTACCTTTTCTTTCCTATCCTTAGTTCTCTTTATTCTGCTTTTCCTTGTCTTCTTTACCTTTTTTATCCTTCTTCTGAAAACTTCGAATGCTATTAAACTGAAGCAGTGTGCAACGCTTTTTTTTTCGTCCACATTTTCTTTCGCTGAAAATTTACGCGTTTTGACGCACCTCATTTCGTACCAACTCAGCAACAAACTTACCCCTTTGGGCCTAATTACTCCCGAAGGCCAGAATTTGCCTGGTTACGTAATCAGCACTTCTGACAACCACGAGGTCAAATAATAGCTTTTCGTGACTCGTATTACTATGTTTTTTGTTTTAATTTTTAATCCCAATATTTCTGATCGTCCGTGAATTAATCATGCAAATTTAACAATAGAGAGGGTGTTTGGGGATTGGGTTTAAAATAGGCCTTTATGTTTGGTGAACTAATGGATGATATGAAAGAGCCTGCTTGCAGAACAGTAATGTAGATATTAGTTCATACTATATATGATAGTTCATGCGATACTAGTTTATGGAATAGTAGTTTAATACTAGTGTAATAGATTAGTCGGCAGTCGTGTCTATATCTAACTGCCCTGTCTATGTCAAGAAAACCTCTCTCATAAGGATTAAAAGTATTAAACACATTTTCCACTTTTATTTAGTCCATAATGTCTTCTTCTTTGGCTCGTTTAATTTTTCCTTTTCCTTTCTTTAGCATTTAAAAACAAATATACTAGTTAACGAGAAACTTCATGAAGTAATCGGCATCACCCAAAAATTGCAACAAGTTTATATTTTACTTCATAGGATATAGCTCATAGAATATAGTTTATAGAATGTTAGCTCACAGAATATAGTTTATAAAATATAGTTTAGAGAATATAGTTTAGAGAATATAGTTTAGAGAATATAGTTCGTAGATTGAGAAATGTTAACATGTTGACAACATATTTCACATGAAACAACTTATTACAGCATAACTACACCAACATTCTCAACAGTATTAACACAACTCAGACACGGAATTCAGTCCAAAGCTACGTACCCAACCCAAAGGCCTTTCATAACATATAGCTGGTGTTTAGTGACTTCAAACTTACTATCAGACAAACTCTCTCTGCTTTCCCTACGTGAACAAGATGCCCTTGCTCTCATCCCGGAAAAACTCGTTGCCATAATCAGCATGAAGTGGGTAAAGCACTCCCGAATCCCCCCGGTACCGGATCCTCCGCAAAGTCCAGACTCTAGACAACTTTTCCAAAGATAACCGGCCGCTCTTGATTCCAACCTTCAAAAGTCTCATGAGCAAGCTTTCAATTATGATTTTTTCGCTGGGCGTGACGGAGCAGAAGCCAAAGATCATCACACACCACTGCACCATGCAGATCCGGTGGTCTATATGGCACTCAACGTATCGATCGTAGTTGATTGGGTGCTTAAACGTGTTTGTCAACTCACTGCGGCACACTTGATCGATTTTTTCAGGGGTAAGGATGACGGTGTTGTCCTCAGTGTTGAGCTGAACGAGGTCAGCAGGGTCGGAAAGCACGAGATCACGATTGTAGTGGCGATCCAACAAGTCCAGATCGTGTTGGGGCAGTTCGTTTTTAGTGAAACGAACAAGAAAGCCGAAATTCTTCATGGCCCGGCGGAAAAGCCGGCGGACATGTGCGTTTGTGGGCGGCATCCCCATAAAAGTGTTGCTTACAAGAACGTACAAGTGCAAGGCATCAACCCTGGCCTGGTTGCACATGTCGAAATATGAGAACCAGCACGTGTTTTGGTCCGGTAAGCCGCCCGAAACGAGTCCGTACGCACTCGGGTACGCCCTCAACTTGTCAACACCGGTGTAATACGGATGGAATCTGGAGGAAATCGGGATCTGGAACGGGGCGTCTTTCGTCATAATGTACGATTTCTTTGCTTTTGCAATCAACGCGAAGATCTCACACGTTGCAAGCGGGTCAACAACCTTACCGGTCTCTGCAGCGTGCCCTCTCGCATAGATTATCGCCTTTATAAGGCTCATAACGTCGTCTGTGTACCCCAAGTAGAGTTTGAAGGCTCCCGGGACAAAAACGGCGGTTGCAGACCCATCCGGCCCGATTTTCTCCCGATACCCATCCTGGACCATCCCAAGACGATAGAGCTGGGTCATCGAAGCATAGTTAACAGGCACAGGATACGCCTTGTCCAATTCAGGGAGTGAAATGACGGAAGGATCAAGTAACGACTCGGGAGTCATCATAAGCACCGAAATTTCAAGCGACGCGAGCAGATACTTGGAAATGATGATGGTGTCTGTAATGGGGCGGCCACACTCCACGTAGTCCCACAAGAATTGCTTGGCTCCCTTCAAGTGAACGCTCCAGTGACTATCGGAAAAGGATGAGAGGTCTGCAGTTAGAATAATGCTGGTGAGCAACGCACTTTCGGCCTCCGCCGGCATCCGCTCGGGTTTCTCAAGCAAGTTCTTCAAATGCCGGTAGCAATTCGAGAGATACTTGGTGCGATCGGTCTCAATTCGCCGGATTCGATGATTTATCGTAAAACGCTTCTCTGACAGCTGGCCCGGGCCGTTTTCCGTGTTCCCGCGGGCCAACCCGCGGCGTACCGACACCAGTTTCTCAATCAGGTACCGTGAACCGCAGGCAAGCATCGCATTTAGGAGATATGGACTTGTGTGTGCTTTTTCGAGCAATACATGTGTTGTCGACGAGTCGAAATACGACGATGCAAATGGGTTCAACGTTGGCTGAATATTCAACATGAACGAGCGGAAATCCACCGATTCCCGCCACGTGAGACCCAACG
>ERZ746981.331-NODE-331-length-22222-cov-20.200181_pt1 | contig 22222 bp, 17 predicted proteins | sample MGYA00374948_ERZ746981 | MGnify/ENA primary metagenome ERZ746981 (study PRJEB28757, sample SAMN06711160) | food metagenome | host: microorganism | place: China:Harbin | collected 2017-01-30 | study: EMG produced TPA metagenomics assembly of the Analysis of...
ACGCGTGGTTGATGATTGCCCATATCCGCAGAGTTCTGCGAAAAATCAATCAAACCGCTTTCTGATTCAGGCTCTGAAAGTACGGACCTGCACCTGACTGCTGAATGTTCTGGCATTGTCGATCAGGGTCTTCACCACGCGGGTGATGGCGACAGATTGACAGATGCAGATCAGGTTGGAATTGCCCTGATAATTTATGTGCGTGTTGCTCGCCCGGTAAGTACAGCAGACCTCTTGCACCAGGCTACTGATATCAACCTGCTTTGTCGGTTCCGTGTCGCCCTGCCGCTTCAGGAATGACAATGTCCCATTCAGTATCCGGTTCATAAGCCATAAATCATTGCGCAGAGCGGCAGGGGCGGCGTCCGGGCTGCCCATGATTTCGATCCGCATGGAGAGCCGTGTCAGCGGCGCATGCAGGTCATGACTGATCTTCAGCATCATGTCGTGAAAGGCCCGGGATATGTAATGCGGTGCCACCGGTTTGTGTCTGACCAGGGGCATGGATGTTATGCCATGGACAAAGGTTTGTCCGTTGTCGGTCCGTAAGCTTAGTGAGCGGTTAATGCGCCACAGGCACCATAACAAAAGGGAGCCCATTACGACAGGCAGCGACAGGAACATTATGATCATCGGCAATGTCGTACGTATGCATTGTGACCGCTGGTGATTGATATGGTTATGGACGGTAATGAAAATCCTGTCCTGCGGCATGTCGATATGGGTGGAGGTCAGGCCACTTGGATCGACGATACAGGTTGAGTCCGTGATGATGGCATCCCGATTGTTTGGCTGTGCCTTGAGAATGCGCCGCAGCAGGACAGAAACATGTTCGGTCTGGATTGGCAGGCAGGGGAAGGGCGCTGTGGTTCGAAACCGTGTATCGGATGTGGACATACTGCGTGCGATGGCCTCACGCGTGGTAGGAGAACTGGTGCGCAGGGTGTCAATTGCCGTTTCGATTGCCAGTACATTTGGCCACAACCCAGGGGGCTGGGGGCGGATAATCGGGCACAACGTCATGGCCAGAAGGGATGCGACAATCATGGTCATCATTGTGCAAAAAATTATAATTGCGATCATTGGTCGATAAAATACGCGGGAAGATAGTAAAAAATATTCTGTCATTTTACGCACTTCCCCGGTCGATATTGAGTTGTATCCTGTATAGAAATATCAACGCAATCATGAATATTCTGGCTTGTTCGGGACAGGATGACTGTTACCCGACAGGAAGAAAACATTCCATCTGGCTTCATGCAGACAAAGAGCAAGAGAATATTATTATCAGGAGCATTATTTTTTTATATACGTGAAAATTCCACCTGAATTATTTGTTGCCAATTTTATGTCCTGCGTGGATATGCTGGGTTCCTGAATGTGTCATATATATCCTACGTTCTAAAGAATAATTTGGAAATTTTTAAAAACTTCCTTTATTAAAATATAAAAAATCATGCAGGCGTGTATGAAATAATCCCAATATTGGGATTATTTTAGAAAGCAGACCCGAAGGAAAAAACTTAATAAAATCAGGGTGATGGATTCAGATCCGATGTCAGATGGTTCCTGCTATTGGTAATCTGTTCTGGATTGATGCCCATTGGTAAAAAATATGTATCAAATGGGACAATTTTCGTGGATTATGATTTCTCTGACAGGATTTTGTTTCGGTTCTGGCACATGACATAACCCATTCATCAGGTGCGGTATGTCGTGTTTTTTATCACCTCATCCTGATCGTTGACATTGAATGGACTGAATTGCGATATATTTCATAATAAAAACGCATATTTATATTATATTTTATAAATTAGTAATTTTTAATACAGTTTGTTCTGAATGTTGGGGTATATTTTTTATTTACGTATATCTACAGGAAGCATGACAATACATCTCAGGCCAGGATTATTGTCAGACAGGGTGATGGTGCCTTTGTGAAGCTGAATGATGGCTTTTACCATGCTCAGCCCAAGGCCATTGCCGTCATGTGTGCGGCTTGTATCCAGGCGGACAAAGCGGTCGAACACATGGTGCATGGCCCCCAGTGGAATGCCGGGGCCGTTATCCGCGATTTCCACGCAGATCCTGTTATCCAATGTCTGGATGCTGGCTGTTATCATGGTTTTTTCTGGTGTATGGCGCATGGCATTTTCAATCAGATTGGAAAAAGCCTGCCGCAGGAGAACGGGATGGCCCATGATGGTTGGGCAGGCATCCATGACTTTGGTAATCAATTCCTGACCACGATCTTCCATAACTGGACGATAGGGATCAAGAACTGATTCCAGTAATTGGTCTGGATCAAGCAATTCCAGTTCATCATTCCATGCGCCCGATTCAAGCTGAGCCAGTTTTAGCAATGAAGAAAATATTTCCAGTGCGGCATCCAGGTCATCGATTGCAAACCCGACCTGCTCACGCATTGTATCGGCGGGAACATGTTCCAAAATGGCGCATTCCAGATTCTGACGCATACGTGACAAAGGGCGACGCATATCATGAGCAATATCATTGGATACCTGTCGCAGGCTAACAATCAGTGCTTCATTTCGATCAAGCATCGCGTTGAGGCTTTCCGAAAGGTGATCCAGTTCATCATGCGTTCCCCGCAGCGGAATGCGGCGTGACATATCACCCTGCATGATGCTGCGTGCAGCCATGCTTGTGGTTTCGATCCATTTCAGGATTATACTGCTAAGAAAAAGTCCACCCGCAATCCCGATCAGGCCGAATCCTGCAATCTCCCACAGGAGCGTTGTCCATAAGTCATGTTGCAGATGCGTCAGGGAGGATGCATCTATACCAACGAAGTAATACCCACCATCGTTGAGGATGTAACCAACCCCATAAACAATATTCTGATTCGTTTCCATGGGAAGTCGATGGGCCCATGACAGCCAGCGTTCGCCAGGAACGGGGCGCAGGTGCAGCATATTGCCAGCGACAATGTTCTGTCCTGGCCCCTGAAGCAGATAATGAAAACCGGGTTCATGTTGCACCAACCCCCTTACAACCGGGAGAAGGTGGGGAACATCGGCAATCAGGGCATCTGCAAATGTTTCATGTCCTTCGTTTTGTACCTGCTGTCGTATTTCCTGACGCAGGGCAGCCTGACTGTAAAGGCCGGACATAACTGTCATGATCGTGCCGCCCAATATGAAAAGGCAGGCAAATAGCGTCACGATACGAAATGAGGCGCTGGCGATGATGCGGCGTATCTCTATAATACCAAATCTAGGCATCCTGTTAAAGTGCATCATCAGGCGGCGTCATGATATAGCCACGGCCTTTTACTGTGTGGATGACGGGCGCCGCATTCCGCCCCAGTTTTTCGCGCAGGCGACTAAGATGAGTTTCCACGATGTTGGTGCGGACGGGAAAATCCATGTTCCATACGTATTTCAGCAGCGTCTGACGCGAAAGAACAGTGCGTGGATTGCGCATAAAAAATTCCAGAAGGTTCATTTCCTGCGGCTGTAGCAGAACTTTCCTGCCATTTCGTGTAACGGAACGCGCAAGCAGATCCAGTTCGATATCTGCTATACGGATAAGCAGCGCATGATGGGTCAGTCTGGTACGCCGCAGAAGTACCTGAATGCGTGCTGCAAGTTCCCGCACAGCGAATGGCTTGACCATATAATCATCCGCTCCCTGCCGCAGACCGCCGACGCGGCTGGGAACACTATCCATGGTTGTAAGAAAAATAATCGGCGTTGCCATGCCATCCCCGCGCAAACGGGTCAGGATGGACAGGCCATCCATTCCCGGCAGCATCCTGTCAAGAAGAATAACATCCCATCGGCATTGCTGCGCCAGGCGCAGTCCTTCATGTCCATCTGACGCTGTATGAACGACGATGTTTTCAGGCAACAGCCCTTCGCTGACGTAACGGGCCGTATTTTGGTCATCCTCCACAAGCAGGACATGTACTGGGGATTCCTGATTACGAGAGTTCATTTGATGACTTCACTGTGTGATTAGGTTAAAAAGCAATGCATCATGGGCATTCAGCCGGGGGGAATGCGTATTGTCATCAATATTTCAAGAATTAAGGCAGGTGTTGATGAAGCGGCCTATGTCATGGTTGGGTATGATGCCGGATAACAGGATATCAGGGCATAAAGATTGAGCATGAGAACGAATTGAATTTCATATATAATATATGGGGTTGCCATGAAGAACAAGATTGCGCTTGGCATATTGGGGCTTTTTCATAAAGAGAATATTGACTGATAATGATGGGGAGAGAATATATTATGGAAAATTAAGTGCTTGAAATAACATATTTTTTGCAAATGCTCCCTTTGGGTGGCTGTAGTTCAGGACGGTCAGGGTTGATATTTCAGGGAGTGACATTTATAAAATAATGAATATTGTGAAATATATTATATTTATATCTGAGTGTGCATAAATAAATTGTCGTATATATGGAAAATCAGGCTCTTTCGTTTATTGCCATATATAATGACTCTCGCGATGATGACTTCCACCGCATATGCACAAACGGTTCCCATCAGCGTATTAAGCGCAGGTGTTACGCCGCAACAGAATATCCCCGATCATATTGACCCGCATACCCATCTTTCGGGTGACTGGGGTGGATTGCGGAACTGGCTGCTCAGGCAGGGGGTTGATATCCGCATATCCGATACGAACGAATTATGGTCTGATCCTGTGGGGGGCGCGCAGGCATCAAATAACTATATTGGCTCCACGGCCATTGAAATGGTGACGGATCTGCATCTGTTGACAGGTCTGCCGTTGGGAACGTTCGATATCAGTGCCATGGAGATTCGTGGACGACCATTCAGTAATGTCCCTTTGTATGTTTTTAACCAGACCTCGAATATCGAAGCTGATGATAACGGTCGATTATATGAATTATGGTACAGCCAGAAATTCATGGGGGAACGACTGGCATTCCGTATTGGCAAGCTGGACCTTGGGCATGATTTCATGGTCAGCAGCGTTGGACTGAATTTCCTGAATGCTTCCTTTTCCTGGCCCATCATGCCTGATAATGACCTGTATGATCAGGGGCCTGTATCACCCGTGACGACGCCGGCGATACGGCTGCGCTATACCCTGTCTCCACGATGGAATTTTTTGGTTGCGGCTGCTGATGATAATCCCATTGGTGCCCCTTTCATTAATGTAAGGGACCCGTGGAATCAGAACCGCGATCCCGGCGGGACACGATTTAATTTCGATACAGGTGCGCTTTTCTTTGGGGAGATGCAATACCGGCGGGACATATCGGGGCGGGCAGGCACATATAAAATTGGTGGTTATTTTGATACCGGTCGATTTCCAGATCAAGCTGATTTTACAAAAAGCCATAAAACAAACTGGGCCATTTATGCCCTTGGCGATCAGACCCTGCAGCATTTGGGCAGAGTGACGGAACTCGATGCTTTCATCCGTGGGAACTGGACTGCGGATACGGACCGCAACCAGATTGTTTATGCGGTTGATGGGGGAATGGTTCTGAAGGGACCGTTTCAACGTGAAGGCGATGTCGTGGGGCTTGGAGCCGGCCTGGGCGCGGCTAGCCCCGATCTGGCACGGGCTGACCGGCGTTCCGGCCAACCCGCACAGGGAACCGAATATCATCTGGAACTGACCTATCAAATCCAGGTTACGCCATGGTTCATGCTTCAGCCTGATATTCAGGGTATCGTGTCACCCAGTGGCGGTATTCTCGATAGTAAGGGCCTGCGTGTGCATGACGAAGCTATTTTCGGGCTACACAGCAGTGTAACATTCTGAAGCAACGGAAAATGCAGGCATTTCCTGTTGCTGTCCTGCGTGACATGTACCAGGAAAACCCGGTTCGTGTGCATGCATCATCACGTTTGATCTTATCCAGTTAGAAGTTAACGTTTGTATGCAGGCCGAAAACGGCTTCGTTTCCGATGGCGCGTGCTGGATGGGATGGGTCGCCCGCACCGCCCATGGGGTGCAGGACATACTGAAAATCAGGTTGCACAACCATCCATGGCATGACCTGAGCCTGATAGGTCAGTTCAAAATGGTTTTCATTCCCTTGCACCATTGCGCCGCGCATGCGGTCATAGGCGCGTAATCCCGATGTCGCCCGGCCCATCCCCCAACCGAACCCCAAGGTGTCATTGACCCTGTTGGGAAAGGGGGCCTTCAGATTCAGGCCTGCATCAATGGCGAAGCTTATGGCATTGCGATCGCCACGATTTCCCGTCGCCCGTACAAATATACCCAACGAGCGTGATGCATCAGGGGCAGGGCGCCAGATCAACTGATCTATTATTCCGTAAATCAGCCAGTTCCCCCGATCCTGTCGCGGTGTGCCACCATCTGTGCCAAGAGATTGCCTCTGCGTGTTGTAACGGTAATCTGGAAATCGTCCTGTGTCGTAATAGCCACCAAGCTTATAGATGCCGGGCAAGCCGGACTGCCTGCTGGTCAGTCCGCGGTCACCAGATTGTGGATTCAGGGCATATTGAAGTTCAGTTATCAGCAAGGCGCCGGTCCCCATATTAAACCGGGTACCGCTGTTATCATTCATTGTCTGGCTTATGGCGATGCTCTGATTTGCGTTCGGGCGCGGAGATGAACTGTTCGATGGATTGTTGTCAGTTTCTGACGGATTGTCATCTGCTGCCGCAAACATGACCGTATAGTTCCCTTTGGGTCGATAGCGCAGACGGATCGCAGGTGAGGCGAGGGGCCATGAAGGACCACCACCGTAAAGGTTGACCGATGGTCCCATCGGCCAGCCGAAATTGGCATTCAGATAAAGGGCTGCGTAATCACTGATCAGGAATTCCGTGTCGAGATCCTGCTGACCTAGCTTGATATCCAGCGCGCCCCGTAGAAAGGATTGCTGGTACCACAGTTCAAACAGGCGGGTGGAGCGATCAGCTTCAAATCCGCTGATGGGATTGAAATCGGCCAGACGGTCCTGGGTAATGGGACGTCCCCGAATCTGCAGGGCGCTTATGTTGAAAGTTCCCCCCTTCAGGCCCATCAGTTTTTCCAGATCTGCCGTCAGTGTTGGCATGGTCACGCCGATATAGGCCGGACCGGTGTCCGACCCCCTGCCATTGCCACTGCTGCTGGCAATCCCGCCCGTAATATTACCCCATAGTTCGTTTGTATCCTGAATGTTCAAGGCTATGCCATAGCGGCCTAGCCATGGGCGCAGCCCCCCGACGGTCCCAAGCAGGTTACTGTCCCCACCATAGGGTGTGTCGCGATTCTGGCTGTTGGTGAGTGTATCGACCTGCCACGAATTACGTGCGGTTGCTGGGTCGATCTGTGCCAGGAACGGCACAGATCGACCCAGCATGGCCTGTCCGTCCATGAGGGGAGTTTGGGTATAACCGGTATCGGGGGCGAAAGCGAAGGAACCTGCGACAAGTATGCCATGACATAGCCAATGGAAATATCCAAGACTGGAAACTTCTGGTATTTTGCAGGATGTCAGTTCGCATACTTGCAAGTGATTCTCATATTCTTATGCAAAAATATTGCCACCAAAGACGTTATTATACAGACAGAACATCCTGCGCAATATGACGTTTTTGCTAAATTTTCAATAATTGCACGCCGTTTATTATTTATTATTTTCAAATATAATAAAAATAAACTTAAAAATTATTTGTTTTTTGAAGAATGTATATTTTCAGAAATATTGTTGCGCGGTTGTCTTCTTGTGCGATGCCGCCGTGCCATGTCTTGCGCCTGTTCAGGTTCGCGTCATGTTGGCCTGTTATACGATCAATGGCCACCGGTTCGGTGGTCTGGACAGATCGTATCACGGAAGGCTGGGCATATAAATCATGCAATGGATGGTACGTTACGGGCTGCCGGTCCTGATGATGATCAGCATGTGTGGTTGTGTCGCCCATGCCGAAACGGCGGCGGATACGGACGATATATGCCGCAATGTGGAACAGGGTGTGCGCCTGCATGTTGATGGTGCCTATGGCGGTTATCCACATTCTGTCCTGCGCGATGCGGTGCTGGACAGCGTAACCTGCCCATCAGGTGAAGGGGAATTGCGTGCGTTTCATCGCATTGCCACGCCGCCACCTCACATGAGGATCGCAGTAACGCGCCCCATGGGACAGGGGCAGCAGGGATCGCTGTCTGTCATGCTGTTTTCCCAGGGGCGTTTCGTCATCGGGGAACGGATGTCGCTTTCGGTGTTTTCGCGCAGCCAGTCTCCTTTTTCAGTGAAGGCAGATATCAACCTGGCGACGACACGCCTGTGGAACGACTTTGCCGCACGGATCGAACGTGGTGGGCCTGTTATTCCATGATGGAAGGGAACTGACAGGCCCAATGCGTCCAAAGCTGCTTATAGCCGCGGTTTTTTCCGTCATATGGGCCAATCCCGTGATGGCGATGCCGGGACCTGACACATCATTTCATGAAGCAGTCAGCATGGCCTGGGCCATAGATCCTGTCCGTACGGAATTGCAGGTTGGCCACCATTCCGCCCGTGCCCGCGCCAACGCGGCGGGGTCATGGTTTGCAGGTGGCCCGACCCTGTCGGGTGAATATATGGATGACCATATGCTGGGCAGTAATGAAGGATACACAACCTATCAGGGTGGTGTGTCTGTGCCGCTATGGTTGCCCGGCCAGGGAAGTGCCACGCAAAAGGTCGCAAACGCGGAAGCTGCATCTCTGGACGAACAGCTCAATGTTGAACATATGGCGTTGTCCATTCGCGTGCTTGATGCTGGTGCCGCGGTCCTGATGGCGCGTGCCCGGGTGGATGTCGCCCATACATTGTACGATGCGACGGCCCGCATGGCTGGCAGCGCCACACGTGCAGTACATGGCGGCGAACTGGCCTCTGTCGATGGGCAGATGGCACAGGCTGCCATGGAAAATGCCCGTAATGAACTGGCACTGGCGCAGGAGGAGGCCGCGAATGCAGCCGCTTCTCTGGAGGTGTTGCTCGGCCATCCGGCGGTGCCGGATCTGGGTCGTTATGGGGGGGACGATGTTGCGCATGCCCGTTTCATCGCACCACGTGACATGGAAGATAACGATCCCCGTATCAAGGTGGCACACCGTAATGTGGAGGCCGCAGAGGCCAACATGAAGCTGGCGCGTCGCTCGTTCATGCCCAACCCTGAAATCGGCGTCGATGCGATCCATGAAAAGCAGTACGGCAGCCCGTGGGATGACCGTGTGGGACTGAATTTCAGTATCCCCCTGCCCAGTGAGGTCCGTAATACCCCCATCATGTCCGAAGCCCGCAACCGGCTGGCCACGGCCAGCAGTCAGGAAATACAGGCGCGACGTATGATACATCTGGAGATGACGCGGGTGCGTGAACGCCTGATTGCCGCCACCACGGCACGGCGGGCAACGCAGCTTGCCGCAGAAAACATGGAAAAGCGTGCGGCAGCGCAGGAACGGGCCTGGCGCGTGGGGGAAAGCGGCCTGGACATCGCACTTCAGGCCCGCCAGGCCGCCGCCAATACCCGACTGCTCAGTCAGAGGGCAGAGGTAGAGTGGCATGTCGCCACCATCCGTATGTTGATTGCAACTGGTGTGATGCCATGAAGCATCTGCCGACTGCCCTGCTGTTTGTGGGCCTGTCCTGCATGTCGGCGCACGCTGAACAGGTGGCGTTGCCACCGGTTGTGAAACTGGATGCCGCAGCCGTGCCCAATGAAGGCATCAGCGTCGTCCTGGCCGTGTCCGGCACGATTGCCGCCACGCAACCCGTCATAAGCCGGGTCATGCCCGACACGGCACGGGTTGTGCATATTCATCCCGCCGGAACAGGCAAGGTGCTGACCATTCTTGTGCAACCGGGAAGCGTTGTGCATCGCGGGCAGGCGCTGCTGCGTTATCAGGATCACTCCTTGCATGTCGCGCGCCTGCAGGCGGTTCAGATGCGCGCGGCACTTGCGGCTGCCATCGCGGCCCGTGCCGATGCGGCAGGTGCGGTGCAGCGCGCAAGGGCGCTGGTGGGTGAAAGCGTATCCATGGCCGAACTGCGCCGCAGGCAGGATGCGCTGGCGCAGGCGGATGCAACCCTGCGTGCCCGTCAGGCGGATGTTGGCACACTGGGCCATCGTTTTGCGGAGGAGTTCAATTCTTCTTCTGAGCAGGGCGGCCAGAGCGGGGAGGACGAGACCTCGACCCTGATTTCCCCAGTTGATGGCATGGTACAGGCGATTGGTACATCCGTGGCGGGCGATGTGGACCCCACCATTGATGTGGCCACGGTCGCGGATCTGTCCATTGTGTGGCTCGTCTCCGACATCCCTCCTGACCAGGCCGTCAGGGTCGCACCGGGGGGGCAGCAGGTAACACAGGTGGCAGGTCGTCCTCTGCTCTCCCATATTGATACGGTCGATGGCATGGCCAGCCCGTTGACGGGGCTGGTCCGGGTTATCAGCAATGTAGCCAATCCTACAGGCGTGCTGGTTCCCGGTATGGTGCTGGATGCCACGTTGGCACAGCATGACGCTGTGACGGGCATTATCGTTCCATCAGAGGCGGTTCAGCGGATTAACGGGCAAAACGTCGTGTTCGTGCGCATGGACCAGACCGATTACCGACCCGCCGTGGTCGATGTCGCGTTAGATGACGGAACGCAGGCCGTGCTGCGGTCCGGCCTGAAGGCGGGGGAGACTGTCGTGGGGCATGGCAGTTTCGCCCTGCGGTCGGTCATCGGTCTTGCCGGGATGGATGCGGACTGATGGCGCGCAGATACCTTGAGGCCCTGTTACAGGCACGTATGCTGGTTCTGGGGGGGCTGGGCCTGGTGCTGGCGGCAGGCATCATGGCGGTGTCAGGCCTGCCGGTGGAGGCCGTGCCCGACATTTCGCCAAAGCAGGTGCTTGTCTCGGTCGTGGCGCCCGGCCTTGCGACGGAGGAAGTGGAAAAACTCATCACCTTCCCCGTGGAGGCCAGCATGACCGGGATTCCCGGCATGACCGACCTGCGCTCAGTCTCCCGCGGGGGGGTATCGGTGGTGTATGTGCAGTTCGCAGATGAAACCGATATCAATCTTGACCGCACCCGTGTGAACGAGCGCATACAGCAGGCGCGTGCGAACATATCCGTACCAGGCATTAGCGTCAGCATGGGACCGCTGGCGACCGGCATGGGTGAGATCATGCAGTTCCAGATCCGTGGTCCGGGGCGTTCGCTTATGGAACTCAACCGCATCATGAACTGGACCGTGGTGCCGCAGATGCGTCTTGTTCCCGGTGTGGTGGATGTCAATGTCAATGGTGGGGCGGAAGAAACCTATCAGGTGACATTGGACCCTGCGCGGTTGATTGGCGGCAACCTGTCGCTGGGCGAGGTTTATCGCGCGGTGGATGCCGCCAATGCGGCGTCCGGTGGTGGATGGATCACGCATCATGCCGAACAGCAGAGCGTGGTCGGACGTGGGCTGGTCGGCAGTCTTGCGGATTTCGGCAACATTGCCGTGCGGACCAACGCCGATGGTTCCGTCGTGCGGTTGCGTGATCTCGGACGCATCACCACGGCCCCCCGTACCCGGCTGGGTGCTGTCACACGCGATGGGCAGGGGGAGATTGTGATCGGTGTGGTGATGATGGAAAGCGGGGCCAGTTCCAATGCCACCCTGGCCGCGATAGGGCGCGCCCTGCCGGGTATCAGGCAGGCGTTGCCCGCAGGTGTGACGCTGGACCCCTATTACACGCGCGCCACCCTTACGGGACAGACCATCGCCACTGTTCGCGACAATCTGCTGATGGGGGCGGTACTGGTGGTAGGGGTGCTGGTGGTGGTGATCGGCAGTTGGCAGGCTGCACTGGTCATTGCCTCGGTCATTCCAGTGGCGCTTGTCTGCGCTATGGCTGGCATGCGGCAGTTTGGCATCTCGGCCAACCTGCTCAGTCTTGGCGCCATTGATTTTGGCATGATCGTCGATGGTTCACTTGTTGTGATCGAACATGTCCTGTCGCGGCGCGAGGAGGAGCCGGAGGCGCAATTCGTCCCATTGGTGGTTTCGTCCGTGCAGCAGGTCATGCGACCGGTCGGGTTCGCCATACTTGTCATCATCATGGTCTACTTGCCCATCCTGACATTGCAGGGGATTGAGGGACATATGTTCCGTCCCATGGCACAGACGGTCATCATGGCGCTGCTTGCATCGTTGGCGTACTGTTTCGTCTGTATCCCCGTGCTGGCCGCCCTTGCGCTGGGGGGCGTGCGACCTGTGGGCGATACACGGCTGATTGCGTGGCTCCGCCGGCCCTATACCCATATGGTGACATGGGGGGAGATGCATCCACGTATCCTGTTTGGCGGCACGATTGCGGTCCTGGTTATGTCAGCATTGCTGGCCACACGATTGGGGGGGGAGTTCATACCCCAGCTTGACGAAGGTGCGCTGGCGGTTACGACGACACGGCTTCCCTCGGCTTCGCTCGATACCGTGTTGGTGTCGGTCACGAAGCAGGAGCAGATCCTGCGTCGGTTTCCCGAAGTCCGCTCCGTGGTCAGCAATACTGGCACATCGGCCATCCCGACCGATCCTATGGGCGTGAACGAAACCGATAGCTTCATCTTTCTCAACCCGCCTGCCACCTGGAAAACCACCCGCACGCAGGCGGGGCTTGTGGCGGCGATGGACGATGCCCTGCGGCGTGAACTGCCCGATGCGCTCTATTCATGGAGCCAGCCGGTCCAGATGCGTATGGATGATCTGCTGTCAGGCGTGCGTACCCAGATTGCTGTGTCGATCTTTGGCGATGATCTTGCCACGCTGGCTGATCTGGGTGATCGGGTGGTGGCCGCCATGTCGGGTGTAAAGGGGGCGGCGGACGTGGCGGCGGCGGGTGATGGCACCGTGCCGCTGATCGTGGCTGATATCGATCGTAAACAGGCTGCCAGCCGGAATGTGGCGGTACAGGACATCCTGGATACGGTGGAGGCGATCGGGGGACACATTGGTACAAGGCCGGTGATCGTCGATAACGCCATCATCAGCACACAGGTCCGCCTTGATCCCCATGCCGCCCGGTCTGCATCGGCGATTGGCGCGCTGCAGGTCCGGCGGATGGACGGGCAGGGAAATGTGCTGCTCTCCCAGGTGGCGCATGTGCATGAAGTCGATGGACCGCCGCGCATAAGTCGCGACCGGGTGCGCCGGCGGATGGTGGTGCAGGCCAACGTGCGTGGGCGGGATCTTGCCTCCTACGTGGCTGAAGCACAGGCCCGCGTGGCACGGGATGTGAAGTTGCCCGCAGGCTATACGATGCAGTGGGATGGGCAGTTCCGTAACCTGCAATCGGCGGTACTGCGGTTGGAAATCGTGTTGCCGATTGCACTGTGCCTGATTTTTGCACTGCTGGTGGTGGCCTTTGGTGCAGTACGGCCCGCATTGCTGGTGTTTGTCAACCTGCCGGTGGCGGCAACCGGCGGTATTGTGGCACTGACATTGCGCGGCCTGCCGTTCAGCATTTCGGCCGGGATTGGTTTTATTGCGCTGTTTGGTGTGGCCATCCTTAACGGTGTGGTGCTGGTCAGTGAGATCGCGGCCCTGCGGGGGCAGGGGATGGCTGTGGCACAGGCGGCGTTCGCGGCTGCGGAATCCCGTTTCCGTCCCGTCATGGCGACGGCGCTGGTGGCAAGCCTTGGCTTTTTTCCCATGGCGTTTTCCGAAAGCGCAGGGGCTGAGGTCGAGCGTCCATTGGCCAGTGTGGTTATTGGTGGGCTGGTGACATCTACGGTGCTTACGCTTCTGGTGTTGCCATCGCTCTATGCACGGGTCATGCGGGAAAAGGTTCAGGGTTGATGCGTATTCTTATCGTCGAAGATGAACATGATCTTGGGGCGGCGGTGCAGGAGCGCGTGCGGCTTGATGGGCATGCGGTGGACTGGTTCATGACATTGGAGGACGCACGCGCGGCGATTGCGACCGTAGATTATGATTTCATGCTGCTTGACCTTGGCCTGCCGGATGGAAACGGGCGTGACCTGCTGCGTGACATCCGCAGGACGTCATCCGATATCGCCATCCTGATCACCACTGCGGAAGACCAGATCAGTGACCGCATTGCCGGCCTGTCCGAAGGTGCAGATGATTATATCGTCAAACCCTATGACCTCAATGAACTTGTGGCCCGCATTGCGGCCGTGGCGCGGCGTTATGCCGCCCCGCGTCAACGGGGGCATTGCCGTATTGGCGAGATTGCAATTGATCGGGAAAGTCGTTCTGTATCGCGCGATGGGCGGGTGCTGGATCTGACCGCACGTGAGTGGGCGATCATGGAACTGCTATCGCGCAATCCCGGCCGGATCTATTCACGCCAACAGATTGATACGGTCCTGTATGCACTGGATCAGGACGTGGAGAGCAACACGGTCGAAGTGTTCATAAGCCGCCTTCGTCGCAAAGTGGGCAATACGACCATTCGTACGATACGTGGTCGGGGGTACTGCCTGGGTGAAAAGGGCAACCAATGAAACGTTGGAGCCTGTCGACACGAATCGTCAGCGGCGTACTGCTGGTCGTCATACTGGGTCTGCTGTTGCTGAGTGCTGCTGTAGGCGGGTTCACCCGCTATGAGGTGACTGAACGGCTGGACAACTCGCTTCAGGAGGTTGCCGAACGTCTTCAGGCGGCTGTGGCCACTCGGTCGCATGATTTGAGTAATGGTTCTTCCATCGCCTGGCTGCCGGAAGTTGGCCCGCGTACGTTGGCCTATCAGGTGATGGATGGATCCGGTCACGTCGTACTGCGTTCGCAAAATGCGCCGCAGGACCCCTTTGTCAGAGGAGGGCAAACCGGCTTTGCGAATGTGCCGCATTTCCGCGTTTACATGGCAGCTCCCATTACTGGGCAATATCGTGTCATCGTGGGGGAGCCAATGTTTCATCGGCGGGAAGCCATGCGGCGGGCGATGCTGATTTCCATTGTCCCGATGGTGGTTTTCCTGCCCGTTATCTGGTGGCTGGTACGCCTGATCGTGCGTCGTGCCATGCGCCCGCTGGACCGGTTGCATGACGAAATGCGTGCACGCGGCAGTGGCAATCTGCAACCTATTCCACCGCTTGATCTGCCTATCGAACTGATTTCCATACAAAGTGCGGTCAATACATTGCTGGCACGGCTGGAAACGGCCCTGTCTACCGAACGGGCTTTTGCCGCAAGTGCCGCGCATGAACTGCGCAATCCGCTTGCCGCTCTTCTGGCACAGGTGCAGATGATGGGACGGGTCCTGCCCGCTGGGTCTGAAGCAGGTAAAAGGGTGGATATCATTGTTGACCGTACCCGCCATCTGGGACGGACAGTAGAAAAATTACTCCAGTTTTCGCGTGCTTCTGCCGGTGTTGCTTTTCGGCGTGACCGTTTTGACCTGTTGTCGGTGCTGCATGTACTGGTGGACGATCTGGAACATAACCTGTCCGATGGCCGGAGGCTTGTCCTGACGACAAATGGCATTGGCCATGTGTTCGTTCGCGGGGATATGGACGCAACAGGCATCCTGATACGCAACCTGCTTGAAAACGCATTACTGCATGGCAATCCCGCTGCACCCGTGGTGGTCGTGGTTGGTCCTGATGGTAGTATTGATATCGCCAATGACTGTACCGCCCTTGCGCCGGATACCCTGGCACGACTGACCAGCCCGTTCGTGCGGGGCAGTACCGTGGCCCATGGCAGCGGGCTTGGCCTGGCCATTGCCAGCAATATCGCCGGGCAGATGGATGCCAGCCTGCTATTGTCTTCCCCTCTTGCCGGTTCAGCACGGGGGCTTCGGGTTTCCTTACGTTTTCCCAATGCAGAGGTCATGACCATTCCTGATGATATGTGAAGGGATCGCGTTCAGGTTCGCGTCATGTTTGCAAGATAAGGTTGTCGGGATGAACCAGAAAACCCCATTTGCTGTCGTGCGGTATGATAAACTGACCATCCTGTTTCATTGGGTCTGTGCTTTTATTGTCATATTGCAGTTCGTGAGTGCCAATATATGGGGTCTTTTCCGTAATCCGCTGCATCATCATCTGGTCGTACTCCACCTGACAGCAGGCATGGTGCTGAGTGTCCTGTTTCCTATACGTATGATCTGGCGCATGGGATGGGGGCGTCATATCCGCGCCGCTGACCGCTGGTTGGACTGTGTAATGGCGCGTGGCGTGGAATACAGTCTGTACGGGCTGGTGATACTGGAAATGGCCCTGGGGTATTTGTGGCGATGGGGAAACGGACAGCCCATGAGCTTCCTGACCCTGCAGATAAGGCCACCATTCGAAAAATTTTCAGCTTCAACGATTTATCTGCTGCACCGTCTGCATCAGTGCAATGGTTGGCTGATCACGGCGTTGGCGATGGGGCACGCACTGGCTGCGTGTTTTCATTACTTCATTCTTCGGGACCATGTCTTTCAAAGAATGCTGATGACAGAGGATAGAGCAGATGAATATGGAAAATAATACTGCGCGTCGTCCCCAGGAAATCCACGCGACATCGCGGCTGGGCTGGTTGCGGGCTGCTGTTCTGGGGGCAAATGATGGTATCTTGTCAACATCAAGCCTGATTATTGGCGTTGCCAGTGCGCATGCAACACAGGCCAGCATTCTGTTGGCAGGAATTTCCAGTCTGGTTGCAGGGGCCATGTCAATGGCCGCAGGGGAATATGTCTCTGTCAGTTCGCAGGCAGATTCAGAGAAAGCCGACCTTGCACGTGAAAAAAACGAACTTGGTACCAGTTGGGATGCCGAGGTTGGTGAATTGGCCAGTATATATAGACAACGCGGCTTGGACGACCTTCTGGCGCGCAAGGTTGCTCTTCAACTGATGAAACATGATGCGTTGGGTGCCCATGCCCGCGATGAACTTGGAATTTCCGAGGCAACGGCAGCGCGTCCGGTACAGGCGGCTTTCGCATCAGCTGGTGCATTCTCATCTGGTGCCATATTGCCTGTGTTGGCAGCCCTGCTGTCACCGGCTGCAGTAGTATCATGGACAGTTTCTGCCGTATCGCTGACGGGCTTGGCTGTGTTGGGATTTGTGGGAGCCCGCGCAGGTGGCGCCGAACCCTGGCGTCCGGCAATGCGGGTTATTTTTTGGGGTATCATCGCCATGGCAGTGACGGCTGGTATCGGTCAGATATTTGGGGTTCAGGGATAGATATTATAAAGAATATATTAAATTAATATATGATATATAAATTCATGTTTTTTCGATATTTATATTCAGGTCAATTACCTGCGTGGTGTGTATTTTATTCGTTGTTCGAGTTTATTTTTTGAATAAAAAACGTTGATATTTCGATGAATTTCCATTGGAAGGCAGTGTTTAATGCTGCCACAGTACACACATTAATGCAGCATAATTTCCGATAACAAAATATTCATTCATGATACTTTGGCCAAGATTGATATGGCACGAATGTATGGTCGTGGCCTGTGCAGTCAGTCGTTAGCTGAGAGGCTGCCTGCAGGTTCAACCCTGCGGTGGTTATCTGTGTTGCCAGACCGACGACATAGGGAAGATAGGTCTTTCGGCGTCAGAAGGTTAACCTGTTAACTGTCCTTCGAAAAATTTGGAGTTGGGGGTTGCTGGGTATTATGATTTTTAGAGAATTTTTGAAAAGTTATCCTTAATAACCTCCTGGAATTATAAAAATTTTGGCGAATATTTTTCTAAAAATATTCAGAATATTCCGCCTTTTTGAAAAAAGTCGACATCTAAAAACTTTTCTTTTTTCATCAATACTTTGTTTTTAAACAGTCTTTTATGATGTTTAAAGGTGTTCCAAGATTGATATGGATCGCTTCATACTGACAGATGCCCAATGAGCGAAAATAAAACTGCTGTGCTTTGGCAAGACGATGGATCGTGGCCGTAGCGAGAAGATTGACAGATTTTTTGCTGCCGTGGCCCATCTCGTGGGTGCTCTCATCAGTCTACGATAATTTTCAAAAAGCTTTTTAAATACCCCTTAAAAACTGAATTTTCTCTAGTTGAAAGGCGGTTTCCACGAAAATTCATGAATAATATTTATGGTTTCATGAAATAAAATCATTTTTATTCATGGTGTAATTAAGGCATATAGCATGAACCAATCTTAATCGCATTTATAGTGAAGGTTACCATCATGCAGAATTAGGAATTTTTAATATAGTATAAAAATATTATTTTTCTCTAAAGTGGGAGTGTAATAATGAAAAATAATTATAAGTTTAGTATTGATCGAATTAGTTTTGATGAAAACTATCAACCATCCGATAGAACGCGCCTTACGACCAATTTCGCAAACCTGGCGAGAGGGGAGTGCCGTCAGGAAAACCTGCGTAATGTTCTGTTGATGATAAATAATCGTTTCAATGATCTGGCACATTGGGATAACCCAGATAGGGATCGCTATTCAGTTGAACTCGAAATAGTCTCTATCAGTATGGATATAAATTCTCCTGATAAGGAAATTAGTTTCCCGTTGATTGAAGTTCTAAATACAACAATCATCGATAAAAAGGAAAACAAGCGGATAGACGGTCTGGTAGGGAATAGTTTTTCTTCGTATGTGCGAGATTATGATTTCAGTGTTTTTCTGCCAAAATATAATAAAGATAAAGCAGAGTTTAGTGTTCCAAATAATTACGGAGATTTGCACGGGAATATTTTTAAAAGTTTTATTAATTCAAATTTATATAAGGAAAATTTTAAAAAACTTCCTGTCATATGCCTTAGTGTCTCAACCAATAGAACGTATCATAGAACAGGAAATCATCATCCTATCCTAGGTTTTGAATATCAACAGCATGAATTTTCTCTGACTGATCAATATTTCGGAAAAATGGGTATGGAGGTGCGATATTTTATGCCACGCAACAGTATGGCCCCGTTGGCATTCTATTTTTGTGGGGATTTTCTGTCTGATTACTCTGGGCTTGAGCTGATTGCTACCATCAGTACGATGGAGTCCTTTCAGAAGGTTTATCGTCCTGAAATTTACAATGCCAATTCTGCAGCATCCGATTGCTATCAGCCAAGTTTGAAGAACCAGGATTATTCTATCACCAGAATTATTTATGACCGTGAGGAGCGCAGCCAATTGGCAACGGCACAGGGGATATATACTGAAGAGCATTTCATAAAACCGTACCAAGATTTTCTTGCATAAGGCTCTATCAGCGACATTTCCGGATCAATCAGAAATACAAGGTTATTCTTTATGAAAATACTTCTCCCCACTTCAACGGCTGGTAGTCTGCCTAAGCCATCCTGGCTTGCCAAGCCCAAGACACTTTGGTCACCCTGGCAATTACAGGGAAACCAACTGATCGAAGGGAAGCAGGATGCGCTGCGTCTGGCGCTGGATGATCAGGATCGAGCAGGGATTGATATCGTCAGTGATGGTGAACAGACTCGTCAGCATTTTGTCACGACGTTTATTGAACATCTTAGCGGTGTAGATTTTGAAAATCGTCAGACGGTAAAAATTCGCAATCGTTACGAAGCAAGTGTACCGTCTGTTGTAGGTGCCGTGACACGCGAAAAGCCTGTTTTTGTCGAGGATGTGAGGTTTTTGCGTACCTTGACGCACAAACCCATCAAGTGGGCATTACCTGGTCCTATGACCATGATTGATACGCTTTATGATGCGCATTACAAAAGTCGTGAGAAGCTGGCGTGGGAATTTGCTAAAATCCTGAATCAGGAAGCCAAAGAGTTGGTGGCGGCAGGGGTGGACATCATCCAGTTTGATGAACCTGCATTTAATGTATTTTTTAATGAAGTGAATGATTGGGGTATTGCCACATTAGAAAGAGCGATTGAAGGACTTGAGTGTGAAACTGCGGTCCATATCTGCTATGGCTATGGCATAAAAGCGAATATTGACTGGAAAAATGCTCTGGGGAACGAGTGGCGCCAATATGAGGAGATCTTTCCGAAATTGCAAAAATCCAGTATCGATCTGATTTCTCTGGAATGTCAGAATTCCCGCGTTCCAATGGATCTGATTGAACTTGTTCGTGGGAAAAAGGTGATGGTCGGTGCCATTGATGTGGCATCAAATACCATTGAAACACCTGAAAAAGTTGCTGATCTTCTGCGACGGTCACTTCAATTTGTCGATGTGGACAAACTTTATCCCTGCACGAATTGTGGTATGGCCCCTTTGTCGCGCGACGTGGCACGAAGCAAGCTCAATGCTTTGGGGGCCGGCGTAGAAATCGTCCGTAGAGAACTTTCTGCCTGATATGCAGGTGGATTGGTATTCCGGTGAGGATGCGCAGCGATGCAGATATATGTTCTATCTCGTTTTACGAGAGGGTTTTTATATATGAATGATATTAGAATGTTCGGAAGTGTGAGTAGTAGATAAAGTATTTTCGATCTATCTATTATTATTTCATAGTCATTATGATGATATGAAATATTCTTGGTAAAGATATGTAAGCATCGTACACATGAATGTCTGGGCAGCACTTTGTCTGGCTTTATGGAGCCAAGGAAGCATGTGACACGGATATGCATACTGATGGGCGTATTCCCCGCTGCTACTCATGATAGGGTTTATCAGGCTCGATCAGCGGGAATGGCCAATCGCTGCATATAATGGCATATGTATCCTTGCGTGTTGTACTGATGTTGACCAGATGGATGACAATGACATGCGCATAGACATAACACTGTAGGACAAGAGAGTAGCCCGCAGATCATCGTGCGCCAGATACCACATGCATAGCTTATCTATTTAAAAGAGGATGCAGGAAATCCGTATGTCTGAATTGCATGATAGTGAATCTTCTTTTTTGCTAGGAAGTTAGCTTTTGCGTGTGCGTATCATAAAAAAAGCGACATATGATGCGCAGCCCATCCGCCTCAGGCAGTTGGTTGATTTCGTGTTCAGATCTCTGGTAGGAGGAGGATGCATTAATAAAAATCATGCAGAGATGTTCAGACCGCGTGATAGAAGTTTATATAAATGAATTAAAATGATATATTCTGATGATTATATGAATTCTGTGCATTTATGGAGTGAAGCATGGGGGTTCTGGAGCGCCATCATCTGACCATCATTCAGGAGGTCGCACGGGAGGGTTCGTTAACGGCAGCCGGAATGCGCCTGCATTTGACCCAACCGGCGCTCAGTCATGCTATCCGCAAGATCGAAAACCAGCTTGATGTAAAAATCTGGCGACGGGAAGGGCGGTCTCTTGTGCTCACTCAGGCAGGTGAATGGCTGTTGTCATTGGCAAACCGCCTGCTTCCACAATTTGAACTGGCGGAAAAACGTCTTGAACAGTTCAGTAATGGAGAACGCGGTACGCTTTGTATCGGTATGGAATGCCATCCCTGCTATCAATGGCTTCTGAAGGTTGTATCACCTTATCTGGAAAGATGGCCCAGAGTGGATGTGGATGTACGTCAAAAGTTCCAGTTTGGAGGAATTGGCGCGTTATTCAGCAATGAAATTGATATTCTGGTTACGCCTGACCCTCTTTATAAACCTGGCTTGAAATTTACGCCGGTTTTTGATTATGAACTTGTGCTGGCTGTTGGTCCTGACCATCCTTTGCGGAATACAAAGTTTATAGCGCCGGAGCAGCTTGCGGATGAAACATTGATTACCTATCCCGTGCCATCCGAACGGCTTGATATCTACACGCAATTTCTGCAACCTGCGGGTATTGCCCCACGTCAACAAAAGCAGATTGAAACGACAGACATCATGCTTGTCATGGTGGCCCATGGACGGGGTGTTGCTGCACTTCCGCGCTGGCTTGTAAAAGAATATACTACACGCTTTAAACTTTATCCTGTAAGACTTGGTAAAAAGGGTATTGCAAAACAGATATTCTTGGGTCATCGGGAAACCGATGAGGAAATTCATTATCTGCGGAATTTTATTGAGTTCGCGGCCTCGCCTCATTCAAAAAGTTAGGATGCTTTCGTAAAGGCCATCAAAATAGTATTTTGGCCATATAATATCGGAGGAGATATTATCTCCTCCTTCGCTATTTCCAGAATTTATGGCGCCGTATCAACAAGGATAACTTCAGCGTCTGCAAGTGCGCTAACCTTGACAATATCAGTGCCTGAGATTGCAGCGCCATCGCGCTCTCCAATGGTTTTGCCCTCAATCTCCACACAGCCTTTAGCGACAACGAGATATCCAAGCCTTTCAATACCAAGATGGAGGGATCGAAGAACCGTTGATTGATGTGCTTGGCGGGTAATTTCTGGCTTTTGGCGATTTGATTGACGGTTTTT
>ERZ746981.332-NODE-332-length-22097-cov-15.125749_pt1 | contig 22097 bp, 12 predicted proteins | sample MGYA00374948_ERZ746981 | MGnify/ENA primary metagenome ERZ746981 (study PRJEB28757, sample SAMN06711160) | food metagenome | host: microorganism | place: China:Harbin | collected 2017-01-30 | study: EMG produced TPA metagenomics assembly of the Analysis of...
GATGCGCGAGTGGTTTAGTGGTAAAATTCACCGTTGCCATCGATGAGCCCCCAGTTCGATTCCGGGCTCGCGCATTATTTTTTAATTTTAGTTTTGATTGATCTGTTCGACCACAAGCAGGTAAAGATAACCTAAACAGGTAATTGCCGTCTTACAGTATATATACATGTCATAGTCTGTAAAGTTGTCAAATAGCCAGTTGCAAAATGAGTGTCCTTAACTCATTTAAATGAGACGACAGATGGAAATAAGTTTTGGTTGCCCACTGTAACGTCGTACAGAAGAAAGAAGTAATAATAAAAGCAGGCCGAACATAAAGGATTAGAAGCATGTGCACTTTCCCATTTTGTCTATCGTTCTTACGCTTTCCCCCCCTTTCTCTCTTTTACTACGTTTCGCTCTCTTTTTGATTTTGAAAACACTAAACATACTAATTAACAACTATTTAATAGCATCAATAAAAGTTTGGCATTATTTGATACATGAAAAACTTCATCGCAATCTGCCTATGCCTATTTTATATTTCCAATTGCGCAACACGATCTCTTAATCAATTACACTTATTCAAGCATTTATTAACAGCGGATTTTGAAATTATTTCAGATATTATTCAAATTATTCTTCTCTTTAAATAAAAATCGACACATCGACAACGATTTCACATGCATTTGTTTGCATTCGTAGCGATGAATTTTATTATGGAACATACTCATAATAATTTTCATTAACTCTGCGAATATAAACTTCTCCCGTTAACTCATCAAGAATCTTCTTGATAAAGGCGTGAATATCAGTGTTGTGACAGGTAAGAATCTGTTTAAAATTCACATTGGATTCTACCAAGTAGTGTAAAATATCCTCCACTAGCTTTAGATATTCAATTGGACTGTCCGCTTTAAGTTTCCGAGTGATAAAACAGGTGATCCTCATATGCATCATTTCGAAATCGTCTCTTTCTATTCCGGTTCTGGTTAGTTGAAATTTTTTTTTTTTATTAATATAATTATGAAGTTTGATGACTTTTTTGTCTGACATGAACTTCGAATTAATTTCGTACGTCTTATTCTTGGTATGACAAAGTAACATCCTTTTTCCAACGAGCAATTTCAAGTTTTCTTCAAGAAATTGTAATTCCATTTTTGTAATTGACTGAAGTTCCTTGAGAGAAATGACATATCGATTCTGAAATGCCAAAAATATAGCGGCCTGATAGCTCGAACATTCAATTTCTTTTAAGGAATGTGAATCATTTTCATTAAAAAGAACATTCAACGTGACTCTCTGTAATTGATAATACCACTCAAAGTTTTGCTTATTGAGACTCTTCTGATATCGGCAGGCCACATCGGTTAATTCATTAGGTAACTGAACAAATTCCCCGGGTAATTCCTTAGTCCAATCCTCCTTTTTTAAGCAGCAAAAATTTGCCTTAAATTGTGATTTGGATTGGCTGACAAACTTATAAAGCTCCAAATTACTTTTCTGCAAATCATGTATCATGATGAGCAAGCTGTTATTAACATTTAGACTGAACTTTTCACCCATGCACCGCACTGCAAATTCCTCCCTGACTAATTCGATACAGTCATTTTTCAATCGCGTTGGCATTATAATGCTTCCATAGAGTAATTCCTTCCTTAATATATTTTCATAGATAGCAGTAACTAAATTTCTTTTACCCGGTATCATGGAAAATATCATTGAACAATGTAATGATAATTTTTCCACCTCACTATTCCTTAAGGAAATAGAGAGATCTTTGTCTTCAGAAGATTCTTCAGCAGCATTAAACACATTTATAAGTTCATGGTGCATATACCTCGCCAGAGCTTCAGCTACAAAATTCTCTGAATTCGTTCTCTTGAGAACATTTTGAATGACCAGAGCAACTGAACTCATGCGGACATATTTAGCAAGAATATCCTCAAGATTCTTACTAAAATTTATCAAATCTGCCATAACTTGTCCGGCACTATATAACTTTAATGTCCTAGTTTCGCGTTTCTGTCTTATAATCATTATTGTAAGCTTTTTTTCAATGAAACTCTTAGTTGACTCCCAAGCATGCAAATTCAAACGGTACTTTTCTTGTACACTATAGACAAATTCAACCTGAAACCTAAATTCTATAACGTCTTCAAAAATTATTTCCAAGAAGTTTTGTTTTGCAAAATTCGAAGTCAAGCATCCCTTACATATGGAACACAGTAAAGGATCAATATGCATTCGCATCTCAACGCATATCATATCTTTAAAATCACGAAGCTTCAATAGAAGAAATTTTAATCGTGAAACAAATTGTGAGGGTTCCTCATACGTGTTATCAAACTCTTTAACAAACATAGCCGCAGCATGCTTAAACAAGGAAGTTAAATTCAATGGCTTTGTATGCTTCGTATTATCGGAAATCACTTTTAATATATCAAAAAAGTCATTCACCAAAGTATAATCTTCGTTCATTTGTTCAGATGGAGGGTCATAAAACGTGTAGGTTGTGACAAAAAATTGCAAAAAGCATTTCATAAGGCCATTTTCCATAAAATGCTTGTCAGAACTGTCTGAATCACTATTAAACAGTGGCTCAAGGACAACCCTACCAAATTTAGTAATCCAAAAGGGAATTATTCGCCTTTTTTCTTCGTGAGTTCTAAAGTTTGGGGATTCATCAAAAATTGTAAATACTATTTGCAATCGCCTTAATATGGCAAGCCAGTCAGTAAATGATTTAATAAATTCTTTAATCACTTCTTTGTCCCTCATTGAATTTCTCTCTCTCAAAATCGAAGCAATTTCAGTATCAAAAATTTCATCTTCCTTTTGATACATCATGGAAGCAAAACTAGAGTTGTGACGCAAACTTTCTGATATATTATATATGTATGCCACGGAGCATGGTAACTCATATTCCTTTTTTCCATGGAGAATCATGGACAGAACACGAAGGAGCATGTTCTGGGAGTCCATCATATGATCATGAATATCTATGTTATGGCGCCTTCTTTTATGTCCATCTTCTATCTGATCGTGCCTCTTTAATCGCTCTCTGTAATTCCTGATTTGTTCATCCTCATCATCCGATTTATCAAGGTCTGCATCAGCTACGATAACTTGCTCATCTACCAAGTTCGGTTCGAGATTAAGAGATGTTTCAACCAAAGGGGTACTATCTTTACCTAGAAAATCTTCTAAATTTCGAAGAATTGTACTCATCGTTCTTCGAATAGTTGAAGATGAAGATATTTTAATGCCGATTTTAGCTCTGTTAAGTTATCTTTTTGATTTATCGGTCAGAAACATAGAAAAAAGAGGAACACAAATTTAAGGAAATGCAAATGCCTTATTATGCACGGATGATATAAATTTTTTCTGATATTTTTCTACCGGGGTACCAAAATCCTTCAGCGCAGCAGTATATCATCTGTACCTCGTCCTTAATACCTTAACATTATTTTATACATACCAAGGAGGATCTTGAATGAAAATATGGACACATAAATGCTCTTCACCACGTCAAATTTGAAGTTTCAAGCTAGATGCATTGAATCATGTTAATCTGTCAAGTATTACAATCCCAAAAATTACAGTCCCAATACCTCAACGATTAATTATACCATATTTACAGGGTCCATTGATTATAAAACGAAATTAAATCATTATAATGCGAAAAGAGTATTAATATCAATTTATAAAACGGTGCACAAAAGACAAAAAGATTAAACAATCTTCAAAAAAAAGAAAGAAAGAAAGAACAAATATTAACTAACTAACACAAGAAAATGATACAGAAATAATTAAAGCAAACAAATATTAAGAAAAGACAATTTCTAGCCCTCGTTATTCTCAATAGGATTAAAAATATCAGGTGCAGCATGTATCAATTCTTCGATAACTCTTTGCTTCAGATGCAGCTGTTCGGGTCCTGAATCTGAATTCTGTGTAAATAAATTATTAGACCAGACAATTGCCAAATTTCTTACACTCATTCTGACCCTCGGAATTTGACTGATGTGAATGAAATGAAAAAGCAAATCTCTGAGTGTAAAATAGTCAGCGTCTGGAAGTTCAAAAACAATCCTATGAAGCTGAAGATGCATTGTCTTTATATCCTCAATCTGTCCAGCTTTGAGAAAATTTTCGGTTTGTTCAAACGTTAAAAGGGGCTCCGGAAGCATAGCGAAAAATTTCTTTAGTAAGGATGCTATAACACATATATAGTCATTCGTAATGCTTTCAGGATTGGGAGGATCTAAAACAGATAAATCTTCTGGGTCTCTATCAACAATTTCTTTCAGTTGCTCCATATGAATCTTATTAGGACTGGATCGGTAAATACCTTCGGTATTAACGCCATATTTATCAAGTATATGTATGCTCTTTTTAACAAACAATGGGACCATCTCATCATCATGTGGTACTTTATCAATAGAAATACCAAATAGTTTTCCTTGCTCGTTATTCGCATTGGGCCCCAAATTTGGGATCTTGGGTTCCACTTGAATTTCTTCTCCATTTTGGTCAACAGATGGATTAGAAAGCCGCTGACTCTGGACCAGATTGCCAGAGTTCGATTGTGAAATGGACGACTCAGAAAGCGGACGCGGACCATTAAGACCAATTGTATTTTTAATTCCGGATGAAGTAGATACCTCTTTATCATTTCCATAGCGGTAAGGTGAAGTGCTATGTGGTATAAATGATTTAGATATTTGACTTGTATTTGCAGGAGACGGATCAGAAATATGGGAATTTCCTGAAACAATTCTGCTCGAAGGTGTATTACCAACCCTCGCAAAACTTCCATCTGCCGTAAGGTTTCCGAATACCGCATGACGTTTATATTCCACAGGTGTAAAAGAACCTTTATGCTCGACCTTGCTATTTATAATATAGTTGTACAATGAGCGTTCGACATCGATCGAGGAAACCGCTTCTTGCATAGCAGTATGGTTATGACCTAATGGTGTGATTTGATTCCCCATTCCGATGACTAATGATTCACAAAAAACAGCATATTTAGAAAGTTGCATTTGCAAAGCATGATCCAACTCCAATATCAATTCCTTCAGATGATTTGCTATACGCGGTCTGACAGTTTCTATAAGCTCGTTTTTACACTTCTGGGAATAATATGCCTTTTTGTTGTAATCTGCATCCGCACTGTGCAGTTTTCTATTCAATTCTTCTTCCTGCTGAGGGCCCGTCTTCCTGCCCTGAAGTGTTATTTTCTTTTGCGACTGATCCGAATTACGGAGTTTTTCCAAATCGGCGCACACCGATTGATACTTGTTTCTAGATTTTTCAGCTTGTGAAATTGCATCCATAACTTCTTTTTCTTTTCTACTTCCTTCTTCTTTTAGCTGCTTTCTTAAACGCGCAAATGTATTTCCTAATGAACTAAGCTCATCATACATCGTTTCGAGAGCCTTAATATAGGGCCTTCGCACATCTGCAACCATTCTTTCATCATAGTTGATCACATTTCTCAAACTATCTATAAATGAATCTTTCACAAAAACACAGTTGGATCGAATGCTGCTTTTGCAAGTCGAGGCAGTCTTTCTGAGATCCCTTGCATAACTTTCCTCATAACTATGCTTTCTTTTGATAAAGTTGGCAAACTCATCACATGATTTGATACTCTGCTTCAGTCTATAAAGTAATATCTCAAAACTGGAATCTGATATCAAAATCTTCCTTATTTGTGGTTCCTCCAATAACTTTGCACTACTTTCTATTTGCTTCGTTCCTGAAGAAGTAGTATCGGGCGATGAATTGGCTATGATACCACTCTGAGGAGTCACAGCATTTGTATGAATCGAGCCCTTCAAACCGTTTGGATCCGAATCTGTCATTTTCCCTTCGACACTGGCAAAAGTGCTTTTTATATGCCTATATATTTATTCAAAGTAACCCTGCTGCCGGGCAAAACTTATCTTGAGTTTTATTACGTGAACCTAAAAAAGTAAAATAGTAGCCCAAATGACTCGACTACTTAAAGAATGGGGAAACAGATTAGGTGAGCAGAAAAATTGGAAATGAGTCTAAATAGAGTGTAGGTTATAATTAATGAACAATTCAAACACAGAAGTTAACATGCAGGACCTTATGTTAAATGATTGAAATAGCGAAAGCTTTATGTGAACAATGTGCGGACGCGGTGTTCGGCAAAAAATGGGACGAAAAAATTATGTTTTGAAACTCATACTCATTACACCACCAATACAAAAGTACAAAAAGCAGAAATACATTCTTAAATAGGCGCACCAATTACGTAATACGACATGTTTGTAACTGCTTTTATCAACAACAAAAAATTCCCGCCGGTTCGATTCATTCCAATCAATTACCACCTACAATATACTCATCATATCTCGAGCACTGAGATAATATTCAAGATTACGTTGAAGACTGATATTACCTCTTCCTTCCCTTTAAATACATTTTAGTAATCTGTATATGTACTAAGTAATGTAGTAAGCCGGGATTATTCATGAGCTGAACTATGCAATATTTTTTACCCCTTGCAATACTGGCGATGTTTAATTATTTTTCTTGAAATGAAGGATATGAACGCTTCCAATTAAGCGCATTGATAAAATTGTCTCCACAAATGACAATCCAAAAATGGGAAAGATAAAAAAGCATATACATCCTTTTTCTCGAATCCCAAAGGATAAACTAACGACTTTACCAGCTTTAAGCACCGAAACGATGTCGTCCAATGCAATAATTTTTAAGCAGCTCGTCAACTACTCGAAAGTTTGTTAGGTTCTTCATCAACATCTGTTTCCGTATCTGATGCAGTTTCATTTGCATCCTCTACTCCTGAATCAACTCGTTTTTCTGAAGTGCTTTCGGAATATGAACTATTTGAGTGGAAAAGTTCCTTCTTATCCTCCTCTTTGTCCAATTCTTCATTCAGTTTCATCATACTGTCCATCCTTTGCAGTGAACTCTGTCGTGATCCATCCTGATTATTAGATAGATGTAAAGATGGAAAAAGATCGTCATTATCGCTATCCTTGTCGGTCAGTTCTTCTTCCTGAGTCGAGATAGACAATTTCCGTTCCTTTTTAAAATTCCGATTCTTCTTGCATTTTGTTGGACTGGACGGATGCTTTGTCAGGTCAGTTTTCAATCCTTTATTCTTCTTTGGCGATATATCTTCAATCTGTTTCCGATATTCAGGGATTTTACTTTCGTCAAAATCGAACTGAATGCTCTTATTCGGTTCTTGGTAATTTATAATTTGCTCTGATCGGATGCTGGAAAAATTGAGATTCTGTTTTATCCCCAATTTGTCATTTAATCTTCTAATCTCTTCTCTTTGTTGATTGATCATGGGAATAAATATCTCTTCTACATTATTCCTAATATTCTCGTTTGTTTTCCAAAATATGTCTTTACTTTTCACACTCTCTTCAAAATCTTTCTCCAACTGTCTATTTTTGTCTTCAAGATTTGTTATTAAAGTCCTATAATGACAATTCAATTTGAATTCTCCATATAGATCAGTCATAATATCCATATCTCTTTCATTTAATGAAATGGGTTTCAATTTGACGGAAAATACTGCGTTGAAAATTCCGTTTAATTTCCTCTTAACAACAAAATAAATCCCTCTGAAAGTTTCGGTACTGGCACAAATCTCAAAACGGTAATTATCCTTTAATGATCCCAAAACAAATGTTCGTATACACCAGTTGACAAGGTACACATCTGTATTTTTTTTTGATTTAACAAGAAATTTACATCCATTAAAAGACCCAACTATACTGTATTCAATATGTCCACCATATTTCATCACCGGCTCTTGTTCTTGCGCCTCGTCTGATTTGAATACTCTCTCCATCAAAACTTCAAACTTGATAATCATTCTTTTGGGTTCCAAAAGTGAATTTTTGTTGACTAGCAATAATTTGTCATCCATACAACATTGCAAAATATCTTCTTTGTTTTCTTGCTTGAACTCTTCATCACGCTCGAACTTCTGCTCGGGCTCAATCGTTTCCAATGTGATTCGTGTGAAGCATTTCTTCTCAAATTCAGTGCTATCAAGGTTATTATCTATAAAAATCAACCTTTCATGCATATTCATTAAATCATTGAAAAAGTCCCGCTTCAGATTAAGAAGAAAACCAAGTTTTTATTGAAGAAGTTTGTCATCTTAAACCGGAAGGAAGAGGATGTTCCTAATTTCACTAACACGCGTCTATCGACTGGGATAGTAGATTTTGATAATGATTGCATCCCGACCAAAAATAAAAATTGAGAGAAATCTTAGCAACATAATTAATCCGAATTCTTTGTTCCGTTTTAACTTTATTACTGTTTACCAACATATATTTCTACACCAACCTTGCGCAAGTTTTCACGGAGATATAAAGTATTATCGAACTTGAGGTAGGATTATTCCTTTTTTTTATCACATCATGGTATGTTTAACTTCCCGCATTTATTGGAGCTCTTCTTTTGACAGCTGTTACTAACACTTTTTTTATACTTACAGGATCATCCAGCTTATACACTTAGTGCTCTTACCCTTGTTGGTGGTGTTATGGGATATGCCAGAAAAGGCTCACTTCCCTCTTTAATATCTGGAACAGCAATTTCTGCCCTGTATTTAACAGCAGGCTATCTTTTACATGAAAACAAGGAGTATGGTATCCACACTGCATTGTTGGCTTCATCATTGACCCTTTTTGCAGGTTTGGGAAGGGCTTTTCAGGTTGGAATCAAGAAGCCTGTTCCATTTTTCCTTACTACGTTGGGTGCAGTTTCTACGTACTATTATGCGAAAAAGTACAGTGAGTTCTATTTATAAAGTCAAGCTGTCCTGAATGAAGAAGCTGTCAAGCCAATAACATTTCTTTATTTATTTTATGAGTATCTCCTTCTCTCCGTGTGGTTTATACAGCATCTATATTTATTGAAAACGCACTTTTTATGAGGTCTGAGATTCCTTCCGCATCAACTTTGATTATTTTCACAGAACTATATCTACCCACAACAGAACAAATTAGTCTGGTTTCGGGTATCGTAAAGCATGCGTTTCTAACTCCAGATTTCGGCTCGCCAACTGGCTTCAATTCCGTATTTCCAAGATATTCGAATAAACTTTTACTCATCGATTTTTTGTTTGATCTTATGAATTCAGTGGGGTGCCCTATGCCAAGAACTTCATATTTTCGTAGTCCATAATTAAGCCCATACCCGTCCATCTTACTGAGACTTTCTTTAATTGCCCAGTACTGACTGAGTATTTGAAGTTGACTGTTTCTATCGGCATAATATTTGCTTTTAAACATCTTATCAAGTTCTATTGTCTCCATTTCCGTAAATATATCTCTAAATTCATATTTATAGAAGTCACGAAGATCCGAAAGATGAAATCCTTCAATATCAGATGGATTACTCAAATCACATCCTATTGGATTAACTCCATGAAAGCATACTGCAACGGAAGATATCGATTCTTCGTCGGAACTGTTGAAACTGTAATCTGGACGGTTTGAAAAGGCCGGCTTTCCGAATTTGTCATGCGCTATTTTAATATCAGACAATGAACCAAGGTTTTTTTCAAAGCATGCTACTAGATATCTGACAAATATCCCATTAATTAGCTTGATGATGCGTAATCTTTCATCTCTAATATTTCTTATATGTACCTGCTGCTTTAATGGGAGAATTCTGGAACATATTTCAAACGTAAACTGGTCTAGGAAATGCTGAACTATTCCCTCGTTTCGCAAATCTAGATAGAAGAATAGAATCGTAGACGAATCCTGTGAGCTATCTGTTTCGGCTGGAATATTGGAGCATACTCGTTCAAAATCAGTAAAAATTTGTTTCGATTTCATGATAAAACCTTGATTACGCTTCTGAGTATGGATTTATAGATGCTTGGTAAACTCTTATACACTGTATGCTCTTTAGCATAGAAATTAAGTTCCAACAAAGGAATATTAAGAAATCGATTGACGCGACTTCGGAAGTTGGAGATGATAAAAAATGATAAAAAAAAGGTAAGGATTACGCGACACGGACCTCCCGAACGTGTGGATGGGGATTTTCTCTGCTATAAAGTTTTACATATAATTAGTGCTGAGGTATATCAAAGGAACATTTTCCGTTTATGAAAAAGTATCACAAATACTGATGGAAAACACAGACAATGAGCGACGAGAAAGAAGCTATTGTTGAAAGGAGAATCAGGCCATTGGATAAAACAGTTGTGAACAGAATAGCAGCTGGTGAAGTTATCATAGCCCCTTCAAATGCCCTCAAGGAAATGCTAGAAAATTCAATTGATGCAAAAAGCACTGCCATCGAGATTTCAATAAAGGATGGAGGGCTCAAATTACTACAAATAACAGATGATGGATCCGGTATAAATAAGGATGATCTTCCTCTTTTATGTGAGAGATTTGCCACATCAAAGCTTACGAAGTTTGAAGATCTTCAATCCATCAGTACATACGGCTTTCGTGGAGAAGCACTTGCCAGTATTTCACATATATCACATCTCTCTGTGGTTACTAAGACTAGTAGCGATGAGTGTGCATGGAAATGTTACTATTTAGACGGAAAACTTGTCCCCCCACCAACCGGGGGAAGTAGTGAGCCAAGAGCCGTCGCCGGAAGAGATGGAACATCCATTATAGTAGAAGATCTATTTTATAATGTTCCATCGAGATTGCGCACATTAAGGTCACAAAGTGAGGAATATGCGAGAATTGTTGATGTCACAAGTAGCTATGCGATTCACACTTTGAATGTTGGATTCAGCTGCAAGAAGCAAGGAACAAATAAAATGGATCTTGTTATTCGTAGCGGCATGTCGCAAAAAGACAGAATCAGAAGCATTTATGGTTCAGGCGTGGCGAACGAGTTGATGCTGGTTGATGTGAATACAGACTTAGATATTGGATTAAACAAGTGCCATGGGTATGTCACCAGTTGTAATTACACTAATAAGAAGAGTATCAAACCCGTTTTTTTCATCAACAATCGATTAGTTGTCTGTGAACCTTTAAAAAGAGCGATAAATCAAGTTTATGTAACTTATCTTCCTAAAGGGCATAAACCGTTCATGTATTTATCGTTAGAGATAGATCCAAAAAATGTTGATGTTAATGTTCATCCTACAAAAAGGGAGGTCAGATTTTTAAATGAAGAGGAAATTATAGGCCGGATAACATCTGCTATCGAAGAGAAACTTTCGAGTTTGGATACGTCCAGAACATTCTTAACGCAGCAAGTTATTAGCACGTCTCAGCAGGTGAAGGAAAAGCAGACGCACAAATTGGAGTTGCAGCAACCAGAGATTGAGGTTAAAAAGCCTAAGTTGCGTTCCGTCTCCTCGATAAAAGCTTTCAAAAGACCTTATGAGAAAGACATGGTTCGTACTGACTTCAATCAATCAACGCTATCGTCGTTTGTAAGTAGTACATATGACTCTGATAAGAGTAATGTCGGCGAATCATCATTTACGGTTGAACCTACAGGTAATTCAGAGGAAGGCAATGTGGATTCGATTTCACCAAGAGAAGAAAGAAATGCAAATAGTGACAATGCTGATGCTGAGCTTAGAAACGGGGAAAACATTAAAACAAATAAGGCTAACATTGTACCACAAGAGGGGGAAGAAATTTCACACATCACACCTACAATTGTTAATCTAGATAGCATTAAAGCTTTGAGGAAGGAGGTGAAGGAAGAGGCAAATGCCGAACTGACAGAATTGTTTAGTAAGCACACATACGTTGGAGTTGCTGATTATTCCAAAAGATTGATGTGTTTACAATACGATGTAAGGCTTTACTTGATGGATTATGCGTCAGTTTGCAATGAATTTTTCTACCAGGTTGGACTTTCTGATTTTAGCAACTTTGGGAGGATACGATTTACAAATCCCGTTGACATTAGAGAGCTACTTAAAACCGAGATATACGATAATGCTGAATTGATGGAGAAGTATTATCAAGACGCACCAAAGCTTGATGATTTAATAAATACCGTTTTTATTGAAATGTCTGAGATGCTAAATGAATATTTTTCAATAGAAATTGATAAGACTAATAAGGAATACCCGAAATTAAAAACATTACCTATGCTCATGCAGAATTACATTCCCAGCTTCAACAAGCTCAGCTTATTTCTTTTTAAGATAGGTACCAAGGTAAATTGGGAAAACGAGCAGGACTGTTTAGGAGGCGTTCTAAGGCAATTGGCTTTATTCTACATTCCAGAACCTCTTGATAATGATGATCCAAACGAGAAAGAAGATAGAGAGAAGACCAGTTACACACTAGAAAATATTATATTTCCATCAATTAAGAAACGATTTATAGCAACGGAAAATTTGGTGAGGGATGTAGTGGAAATTGCAAACCTTCCAGGATTATACAAAGTTTTTGAGCGGTGCTAATGATCTTACAGCTGGAGTATATGGCACAACTATTTTAAGAGAAAGAATGTACGTATATATTTTATATAAATAAGTAAAGTCTATATATTTGCAACGCGATTGTTGTTATGATTGTGCTTGGAGCAACGTATTTAACAAGATAATTCGAAAGGCGAATGCCATGGAATGAAAGCAACAAAAAAGAAATTAATATCACGACGAAAGAGCAGAGAAATTAATCAAACGATAACCTCTCGGAAGTGAGAATTTGGACACATGTCTGGTACAATAGCAACATAATTGAGCTTTGAATACTGGTCCAAACAAAACGGGGACCTACCCCGCTAAAGCTTCCTTTAAGTCCTTGCTTTTGATAAATAATACCCAGACTTTTGAACAAAGAGTTTGAAGTGAGAAGAAGACCAGCAGAAGAGCCGTTTTGGGTCTGCATCCTGGTCTTAACAACGTCAAATGGAGTGGTCAAAGTTCCCGCAAGCCCTCCAGCTGCTGCACCGGTAAGCATTTCTAAACCTGTTGGAAGATGATCATGGTTTTTTCTTCTTCTAGTTAGCTCAAAGGCCCAGTCCCTGAAGTTTTCATAAAATGTGAACTGCAAGGCCGAAAATGGTAAATCACGGAAAAGTGTGGCTTTATATCCATAAAAAAGGGTCTGCCAACCCTCGTCACGAATTATTGTTTTAGCCGCATCAAAAAGTCCGGTATAGTTGTATCCAGATATATAGTGAGGATTGTTATGTCGGCCTTGAAGCTGTAGCCTTGTTTTAAGAACTTCTGAAGGAACATAAAAGATGGAAGAGACGAAGTCACCCAAAAATCCAGCTCCTAAATAGCTCACACTCTCATTGAGATGCATATTATTTATTGCTATCCGTTTGATACCTTCATAAACAAAAAAGAACGCTGTAGAACTTGGAAGAGACCCTAACATCGCTGCGCTGTATCCACTGTATAAGCCTCTGAAAAATCCCTCTTCTTTCCAAATTGCTTTGTACGCATTAAAAGTTCCCTTGTATTTAGGTACATCAAACGCCCCTTGCTGCCTTGTCTTTACCGTATCTAATGAGTGCACAGATGTATCACCAATGACTCCCCCAATTGCGCCAGCGAGTGTACATTGCAAAATTGTTGGTGAGCTGTTTCTATCTCGTGTTGTGTTTGATAGGGGCGAATTCTTGCCATCAGTCCCAGAAGAGTTGTTCGATCCTCCTATTATTGAGTTTCCAGTTGCATTATTAGTAGGTTCCAAAGGTCGAAATTGCTCTGGAAGTGTAAGTGTCGAGTAAACTGCAAATGAATTCAGTAAAAAGACCATGGTGTGAAATACTTATGTTGTGAAATCACCTTGTTTTAGAAGTCTGATGTATAAATATCTGTTCTGGTATATGATTTTAAATACTTATTGTGTTTAATTGTTGTTATATTTGGCGGAGCATACGGGACGTTAATCTCCCTCCTTTAGTTTGAAACGATTGAAGTTTCCTGGGTATTGGTGTCAATCGATTTGACACAAATTAAAGCAAATTTCCAGGTTAAGCACGAGAAGTGCTAAAAAAGTGTTTCTATAATTATGCTAGTTTATCAGAATCGATGAATGACATCCAGAATGATAATCTAAAAGCACCACTATATCTAGGAAGAGTATTGCAAAAAAAATAAAATAAACACAGCTGATTCAATAACAAAAAGTCAATCCTTTATTCACAATTTATAATGGTAAAATCATTAGCAGTCTGTTAATGATAAATCTAATGCTATACCTGCTGGAATTCTAAGTATCCCTTTTAATTTACAAATCGTAATCTATCTATGGCATCCATGCCATCATGACTTCCAGCTTTTTTTTTTACCTTCGTTTTTTTTTTCACCCCTCACTCCTTGTACCCTAGTTAACTTTCGGCCTAAGACAGATTCATCACACTTCACCTATAGATAGAACGTGCTCGATCTGCATCATTTCTCCCGGATTTCAACCAAACATTCACATCTGAGAATAATAGTGAGTTCTAGCAATGTTACAGGATCAATTTTTATTTATTATTAGGAATGGTTTAAGTACATCTTGCAAAAATAAGCTTATCGGTGGTTACACCTAGTTCAAGAATATAAATTGCCTTTTGGTTTTTTCGAAAAATATCATAACCTAATATGCTAATTAATGAAAGATCGAAGTTGCATTTTAATAAGCACTTCAAAAGACTAAAGGAAATAATTAGGGTTATGCTGGGTAAGCCTAAAAAGATATCCAAGTGTCGAATGACGCAATGAAATTCTAGCTACACGATACATTGCCCTCACATATTTATTACGAAGCTAATATCATGTAGGAAGATGATAAATTGGAATTGAAAACCTGAGTATAGGTAAGCAAGAGTAGTAACGGTTATACATACCATGTATGATTGCACATTTGATATATACACGTGCGGTTTAAAAATGCACATGAATACTAAAAGTTTTATTAGGCTCCCATCATGTTTATTGATCAGATACTTTGAGGCCCTGTAATTATCAATCTTTGAAGTCCTATTTGTATACTTTATCTCGATTAACTTTTACAAGACCATTACATTTTTAAGCATTAAATTGCTATCTTTTAGGTCAGTCCCGACGAAACCTCAAAATTAATTGAATACATCTTACTATCCCGCACAATGATCTGCTGGTACAAAAGAGTCGGATTAAAAGAATTCAAAAGAAGGGTATTGTATTCGGAGTTCGGCAACTTGCGAGTTCTGAAATTAATGGAATAATTACGATAGAGGTTGCCTGAATTGTGTCGGAAATTAGGAAGCTATTGTTAAAGAGAAGTACTTTTTGTTTTGTCACTCACTCACGTAATTTTTGTCGAATATTTGATACTTGCCGGCGGCTGCATCCCCCCGAATTTTTTAGCATCCCTCGTTTAAGGTACTCCACATGAACTTCGGATGACTGAAATTATATGTAGGACCCTTGTTCCTAAATATCTCTTCGTAATTCTGAATTCTATCTACTCCTTCTTTTTCCCCTAATTAAATACCAATTTTAACATACAATAAGCATAAATTGTTTAAAGATGTCGAACATTCCAGATCTCACAAAGCCTTCAACGGCATCACTAAGACCAGTTATCTTCATTGATGAAGTGGCAAAAGAGCCAATTGTTGCCTACTCAAATGAATCAACTGCAATGCAGCATGTGCCATTAACAGGTGGTTTTGTGAAGTCATTGGATGAGAAGAACTTTCCTTTTGATGCAGTCATTGAAGAAGGTGGTGATGACATCACTTTCAAGGAGGGCATTCCTAACATTGGACATTTGGATTGTAACTTGTACTTGAGATTCAAAGACGACCCAAAAAAGAGAGCATACGTGAACTATTCCGGTATTGTTCACATGGATGGGGCCTCTGGAGAGATTGTGGGTAAGCAGAAGTCAACTATGACTTTTGAGGAAGGTTATGTCACCTGTCATCCTCAATTTTACATTAGTGCGGATTGCAAGAAGGAAAGATGGGTTGATAGCAAGAATTTCTTGGGCAAGGGTAGATTCCTTAGAGATGAAAATGGTGTTCTCAAGGTTCAATACTGGCTTTATGCCTTAGAGTAAAGCTGTACAATGCCAATTACGACAGCCAAAAGTTCTAAATTTGTATCGATCAATATCTCAAGGGTTATCTATCGCTATTTCACTCCACTCTAGCATCTGAATAAAGTGTTATGATTGAATGATATGTTTAACGGTATAAAAAAGATTTTAATGTTTTTACGCTACGTTGTATTTGTAGGTCCTCGTTTAGTGTCTGTTATCCTATAGATTACTGTATAAACGACAATACTTGTTTGTAGATAGATGCTGTGGTCAACTTTCCGGTGGGGCATTGTTGGGTAAAGTTCGGCTCTTAGAATTCTTGTGGCATGCTTCGCTCGTTTCGCCAGCTTGTTCGCTCACCTCGTTTTTATTTTTATTTTTTTTCCCCCTCTCACTGTTTCCTATTGATCTCCATTTCAACATCCTTCCGTTCTTATTGTTCCTAGTTTGAGCTGTCTTATTTAAATGCCACCCATACTCTTAGTATCCACGTCTCGTTCAAATTTTTGTGAAGGTCGATCTTTAACTTGTAAGTTAACATTCTTTCCTTTCTGTTTAAGTTTCATATTTACTCATTCTGTTCAGGGTCATATAGAAGCAGAAAAGGATTGCAAAAATTGTGAGGTCGTTTAGTGAAGATGGCTTCCCCCATTTTATTTTCAAAGCCACCTCCAGGCTTTAATGCACTGAGCATCTTTAGGGGTATTCAACTTGCAATCTTTGGTGGTTTGCGAACAATTTTGAATCCTGAAATTACAGCTGATCTATGGAGAACTTTCTGGAAAGTTGTTGCGCTTTCTCTCGTGTCATCTGCCTTGTATTTAGTTGGTAATCTTCCTTTTCTTACCCTGACAATAATTTTAAAGGTCTCCGCTTTGATACGATTAATTAATTCTTCAACGTCAGATCATATAGTAGAATTTTTAAAATTCTGCCAATTTGACCTTTTGAATACCACCCCTTACATTATAATGGGGTTAAAGTACTTGGACAATGATATTGATTCCTTATTTTGGTCCAGCTTGCACTATCATGATTCGATAAATCACCAGGCACAGGGACGAAATTCCTCAAATCAAAGAATATATGCTTTGAGATTTGATTGTACTAATTATAAGTTTGCTTCAAGTGGTGTTCTCGTTTCAAAATCGCCGGCATTTTTGGGTTCATTCATTCAGAAAATCGTGCATCTTTTGAAGTCGCAAATCCCATGGATATCCAATGCTGATTTTTCAGTTAATCAAGATAAACTATCACCATTGGATCACAAGAGTGAGGCTTTATTGGCCAATTTTATGGCTAGCTATTTTATCATCACATCCAGAATTGTTTTTACTTATATCTGCTGGAATATTCCATTCATTGGTCGATTTGCATTTCCCGTCCTTGCATTTCATTTACTATATGACACTGCTGGAAGCATTGCATCTATATGCGCATCGTTTCTATGCCTAATTCTTCCTGTGGAAAGTTTTGCTCTTCCGTTTGTCACCACATTTTCAGCATCTCGTCAGTTAATGAATATTCTATTGGAACCTTATTTTGAACGGCTCTCATTTACTAGGCATCAACTCGATAGGTGGTATCTCTCACGTGTTGGTTGTTTATTAGGATTTGGCCTTTTTTATTATTACTTAATTCGTACACCACGTTATCTGATTGGTGTCTACACTTTTGCATTGGCCGAGGGAGCGACTGCTTTTCTCATTACCAACATCACGCGCCCTCCTCCTCTCCTTACAAGCACAAAAATAGCAATTGAAAAGTTTGATAATGGTGAAAGTGTTGAACATATAAAGGAAACACTTGCACCTTCGTCCAGTTCCACTAGACTTGCAGATCTCAAAGTTTTAACAGATTGGACGGACGAGCAATGTGACTGGATCAGCGGATCTTACAAAGAATTAGAGTTTATGCTCCACAATATAGATTTCTTTCTTTCAAAATTGCACAAGGATGTTTAGATTATAAATAGAATACTCTTAGTTATTAGACATTGCTTCGAATCAATTATAGTAGAACAATAGATATAAATGCCAAAAAAATTGGTGCAAACCCTAAAGAAATAGAATTTCCAGCATCAGTGCTCAAGGAAGTGTTTGAAATTGTGGAAGAAGAATCTGAATAGCTGTCTGAACGTGTCGAAGCAGTGGAGTCAAAAGAATTGCTTGAAGTGTTTGATTCGAATGTCGAGAAACTGGATGTAATAGACCTAACAACCTCTCCAGATGAATAGCTACCGTTACCAGAGGAGGTAGATGTTATGGTGTCATTCTTACTACTGTAAATTGATTTTGCATAGTTGGATGCATAAGATGATGCTTTTGAATTGTCGCTTGTAACTGTCTGTGATACAGTTCCATATGCTTCTAGATATGATGTTTTGTCTTCAAGACAGCTTGTTCCAGTTGGCTGTGTCGAAAATCCACATTCTTGAAAAGCGCTAGTGAGATACGAACCATAGTCTGACCAAAGACACCAGCCACAGTCTAAGCACTTTGGGGCCAAGGAAAGGAATTGTGTACTATTTTTGCAGAGACAGTCTGAATCATATTCTGCGTCACTTTCCCCGTCTGGGGAGCATTTTCTAGCAGCCAAGATTGCATAACCACAATTCGAATGGCAATCATATGATGCGCCGTCACTGTCAGCAATTGCTAACCCTTCCGCATTTGCAAATGCCAAAGGGTCTGCTAAACAGTTAACTGTGATACTGAAGGCAGCCAGGGATGATATTATTGTTAGTGTTACGTACTTCATCTTGGTAAATGTTTTGGCACCAAACTCGTAAATCAAATTCGCCGTACTACTCGCATTATACACGACTAAGTCAGAATATTAGTACCTTTATATATATGCTAACGTGTACAAAGGTATGAAAATATAAAAAATTGCAACACGAGACGCATACAAAGTAGCCGTTATTAGATATATAGCTGAAGTCCCGAGGCAGTTTTCTGTCCGGAGTAAGTGATGCACAATTTTTATTTCCGTACTGGGATAATGGGGATTTTCTGAACTATCGGAATAATCGCTCCTGTTTGGAGGCAGAAAATAAAATATTCTGTGCATTGGCGTTATGTCACATGCAAAAAAAAAAAGCATTTAATCATAATTAAAATTAAATACTTCAAATTATAAGTAGAATTCCGTATAAGGTTTTAATTACTATACTTTTATAAAAATATTAGTTGGGCTCGCACATATTATCAATAGATAATTTCTATATCAGATTAATCTGTCCAGAGGCGCGCAGTGCAGTCGGCACCAGCTGAAAAGAGCCAAGCTTCTTTAGGATGCCAACAAACAGATAGCACACCCAATGAGTTAACAACTTTGTGTCCAGAAAGCTTTTTCAATGGCACAAGCAAAGGATTTGTCATCATGTCATCATACAATGTAGCATGAAAGACATCAATAGTTCCGTCATCAGATGCAGAACAAAATAATGGCATACTTCCCTTATGGAACGCAACAGCCCTAATTGCTTTTTTGTGATATCTCAACGTTTTGTAAGGTGTATTACTCAAATCCAAATCATGCCATAGCAACCTCTTATCAAAGGAACCGGCAATAATGTGGTCTCCTCCCCTTGGGTGCACATCCATACAGGAAAGCCATTTTGCCCCAGGTAAAAGCTTCTTCACCAGCTTCTGCTGTTGAAGGTCATAGATTCTAATATACCTTTGAGACATCACAATTAATTCTGGCTTCGTTGGGTGGAACTGTGCATCCATTACGATACCCCTGGACTTCCGGAATGGTGACTGTGAAACGTGTCTAGAAAGTTGATGAATCAAAACTGATGCTTTATTGCCACCTTCAGGCGAAACAGAAACAAAGTAGTCACCACGATGATGCCAAGAAATCTTTGTTATGGCACAGGTCTTTGATGAATCACCTTTACTCCTTCTAGTAGATATGACGCAAGATATTTCCCGTGATTTCTGTGACCCAGTTGGTTTATTCCATGTTGCGGCATCTGATTTAGCCTGTTCAGTTTCACCATCATCCTCATTTGTATTGTCAATGCTTTTAAGGTTCGTCGTATTGCTACCATTTTTTCCGTAGCCCCATCCATTCTCTATCTTCAACCTGCTGTGATCTTCGATATCATAACCAAATATAGAAGGGATCACAAGGTAAATATTTGTACCACATGCAACAGCTAAAATACGAACATCTTTTGCAGGGTTCCATGCAAGCGCACTTATGTGATCCTCATTGTTTTCTGGATCCTCAATAATAGCCGTTTTGAAGACTTCCCTTCCCGTAAGAATTTCCCAAATTCTGACTGTTCCATCATCCGAACCTGTAGCAAGCCAATTTCCAGATGGATCAACTGACAAAGTCCTGATAGCTCCATTGTGACCCTTATAAATTGTAGACGTACGGATTGGGAAAGGTCTCAAGTCTTTAGGTGACGGTAAATTTGGAATTAAGGATTCGGGGTCGATATTCAATTTGTTTTTTCTTTGTCTTGGGGCTAAATACAAATCCAAGCACCTCTCAAAGCGTTCTCTAATACTCTCACTATATCCTGGAACTTTCCTAAGGGCGTCGTACTTCGTTGGAAGATAATTATTCTCCCTATCCTCTGAGTCTGCTAGCTCCCACTTATTACGTTCTTCATCGGTAGGTAGATACTCTTCAGGTGGGTTATAACTCTCTTCATTCGTCGGTGGTGGTAATTTGGGCGCTCTGAGAGTCATAACATGATCCTCTGTAAGTTTGTCATCGGTGCCATCCCACAAATCATAATTCAGTTCCTCCTTTTCGTTTTCCTCCTGAAGTTGTCTTCTCTTTTCAGGTGGTATAATTCTGCCTTCTCTGATTGCCTTGACAATTTTCATAATTCTTTTTGCCTCGTTTTTGGATGGAACAAACCTTCTTTTTGGCTCGGGTGTAGCCATTAATGGCATAACCTCCTGTTCACTCGTAAACCACCTAATTGTAGGTCCATATGGACTTTCCGAGTCATCGGTGTTTTCATTTTTCTCAATTTTTCCAATCAAATTAAGCTCTTCCTCTGTCAAGTTGAGCGTCTTTCCTGAATTCTTGTCCAATAATCCTGTCCAACCTTCCGGTATATCTATGTTTTCTAAAAGTTGTTCCAACGCCGAGCCTTTAGCTGGTCTCATGATCCTCTTACCATTAATATCATAACCAATATGAGGATATTCATCGTAAACAGATATCGGAATGTTTCCAACCGTATTAATGTCCTCCCGGTCAGAATCGTCAGAATCATAAACCGGATCTATTTCAGGTTTAATTAATCTAAGTGTGCCATCTGCCCATTTTCCTTTCCTCTCTCCCATAGAATTTAACGATCCACTAGAAAGAGTTCGAAGTTTCATTCCAGAAAGTTTGTCCGTTATAGTGTCCGTGTCTTCAGCGGAAGAATTGTCTTCTTCCGAGCTCTGTTCTTCCTTTTCCTCTTCTTCCGCAAGAAGGCGATTTAATTCCTCCTCCGAATCATCATCTTCATCTGAATCAGCAGTATGAATACTATTTTCCATTCCCTCTTCATGGCTCACTATATCTTCGTTGTCACTATCGCTGTCTTCTGCATCAATTAATCCAGAAACCTTAAAATTTTCTTTAGACTCCTCTGATGTTTCCGAAGACTCTTTTTCCACTTCAAAACTTCTTTTCTTTGCCATCATTATCAACTGCTTCTGCTTGTTGTATGCAATCAACTATGTTGTATGAAAAACTAAATCCGAAAAATGGATTATAAATGGATAAGTGTAGGCAGAAATGTAACTGAAAATTTTGATAACCTTTTAAGGGAATAAAAAAAAAAAAATATCAAAATATTTGACACAAAAAATAAAGCCCTACGCGGGGCTTGAACCCGCAACCTTGTGATTAAGAGTCACACGCTCTACCGATTGAGCTAGCAAGGCAATTACGAAATTTAAAAATGGGTACTCTAATTTATCGCAAATATACCACAATCATTATTAAGTATGTATTTTAATGTACATAAAGTTTATGCCGATATTCTGTCAAAGTGTCGGACATATGAGAATATTACCTAGTATTAGGTAATCTATTATTATATGTCATTAGATTTATTTGTTTTGAGAT
>ERZ746981.333-NODE-333-length-22041-cov-11.513886_pt1 | contig 22041 bp, 17 predicted proteins | sample MGYA00374948_ERZ746981 | MGnify/ENA primary metagenome ERZ746981 (study PRJEB28757, sample SAMN06711160) | food metagenome | host: microorganism | place: China:Harbin | collected 2017-01-30 | study: EMG produced TPA metagenomics assembly of the Analysis of...
AGAAAAAAAAAAAAAAAAAAAAAAAAAAAAAAAAAAGTGGCTCAGTGATGCATGCTAAGCATGGCATTCCATACAGGCGGAAAGATACACCACCAAGCCAACAAATATTCCTAGATATCTGGGATGGCCAGAAGATAATGTAACGGAAATAAGTGTTGAAGGCTTTTACATGAATTATAATAGAAAGCAAGGTACCTTATTTAGTAACTTTTGGATCAAAGCCATGTATTTTTTATATTCATAAGAGATGAGCTCGTTTTTACCATTTCTAGAATTTCCCAATAGCAATCCTTTTCCTTACCCAAACTGAATGTTATTTCAGGATTATTCCTATTGATACTGGAGATAATACATTTATAATTTTTTTGCCGAGGTTTTGACTTACCCAGTAATTATCGCTCGAATATATTTATTACTTGATTATCCTTTCATAAGCTTTGTAACCAAGCAATAGTAATAATTTATCTGTCGAACATGCATCATTAAACGAAAGATGAAGAATGATAGATGGGCCTGGCCGATCGTCTGCCAATTTATTTATCGGGGTTCACACTGTGTAATTTTTTATCCTATTAAATTCATTTTTTTTTATCAGTGTATACTATTCGCGGGCTACTCAATGGGTTCAATTACCTTGCATACTATGTATGCGTTCTTCTATCATACATGCTTTGAAGTTGATTGATTCTCTATTTATACGTATTCGCAAAACAGAAGCTATTTACTGTTCATTAATTAGGGCTTTTGTCACAATTAAGTGTTGTCAGTTGTGTTTATTTCTCTCTGGACACAATGAGCTCTGTCAACGATGACATAGAAAAATCAGCAACAGGTGAGCAGGAGGTAAGCACACCCGCTAAATCTGTAAATGCATCCACTCTTTCAACTGAGTTCATATATTGGCTTGTGCGAGTTATTGTGGAAACATTTTTTAGAGAAATATCTGTCAGAGGGTCCTTTCATGTTCCCAAAACTGGTCCAACTTTAGTTGTGATTGCTCCTCATGCAAACCAGTTTTTGGATGCTGCAATATCGATGCATGCCATTTATTTGGCATCTGGACGGATTACTCACTTCATTGAAGCTGCTGTATCATTACGGCGTAGAGTTATTGGAGTTTTAAGTCGAATGGCAGGCTCAATTCCGGTGGAAAGAGCTCAGGATTTGCTCACTCCTCGAGAAGGTTTGATCAAGTACAAAAATTATCCGGACGATGAGCTTACCATTATTGGTCAGGGTACGCATTTTACAAAGGACTGTGGAGTTAAATCTTTGATCGGCCTTCCACACAGTGCTGGTAATGTGAAAGTTGGTGAGGTGTTAAGTGATACCGAATTAAAACTTTCTTCACCCATGAGAAAGGAAGCAGGTATTCGTGCTTTACAGCAGTACACACCATATAAATGTGCTCCTCGGATTGATAACCACAAGCTGTTTGACACCGTGTTTGATTGCCTTCACGAAGGAAATTTGATTGCAATTGCTAGTGAAGGTGGTTCGCATGATAGAACGGAACTACTTCCGTTAAAGCCAGGTGTCGCAATTATGGCATTGGGTGCTGTTGCCAAGTATCCAGGGATGGAGGTGAAGATTGTTCCTTGTGGAATGAATTATTTTCATGCTCACAAGTTTAGGTCACGTGCAGTTCTTGATTTTGGAATCCCAATAGTGATAGACAATGAGTGGGCGGAAAAGTACAAAGAAGATTCTAGAAAAACCGTGTCTGACCTCATGGATATTATCACCTCCGCTATGAAGGCCGTGACTGTTCAATCTCCTGATTATGAAACTCTTCAGGTGATCCAGGCAGCAAGAAGATTGTATTCGTATGGAGGGCATTCGAGTAATCTTCCTTTGCCTGTTGTGGTTGAGTTGAATCGGAATTTGCTTATTGGATATAGTAAGTACAAGGATGATCCAAAAATTCGTCATTTGACCCAATCTGTCATACAATACAACCAAAAACTAAAGTACTACGGTCTCAGAGATCATCAGATCGCCTCTGCATCCGAGGATTACCTACATAACGGAATCTTGCTCATCAAGCGTTTGCTCATACTCGCTTATTACGGGATTTTGTGCCTTCCGGGCACTGTGCTCTTTTCTCCAGTTTTTTATGCTTGTGCAAAGATATCAGCGAAGAAGCAAAGAGAGGCTTTAGCGAGGTCTGCCGTGAAGATCAAGGCAAATGATGTGCTAGGTTCGTGGAAAGTGCTTATTGCAATGGTTGTGTCCCCGATACTTTACGCTCTGTATTCTATTTTGGGCACATACCTTTTGAACAAGTATGACTTGGGAGTTAAGCTCACAGGTACATGGTTTGATTCATTTGCTGAATTTGTTACCTGCTGGATAGTTTTAGTTTGTACAACGTACTCGGCCTTCAGAATGGGGGAGGTTGGAGTGGATGTCGCAAAGTCCATCTGGCCATTAATTCTCTCACTTTTCCCAAAGACTACAGAGCTTCGTAAACTAAAAGAAGAGAGGGCAAAGTTGTCAATGGAGATAACCGAGGTTATAAATGAGTTGGGTCCAAAGGTTTTCCCTCAATTTAACAAGGAGACACTTAAGGAACTTAGTGATGAAGTGATAGAGGAGAACAAAACTATTAACAAGAGAGATCGTCATTATCATCATCACCACCACCACCACCATCGCAGACGTCATCTTCTAAATCGTCTTAAACTTGAAAAGATATCTACGTCTGGTATACAGGCACAAGAAGAGAACGTGCCTCAACAGAAGGAAGTTCCATCTTCTGGAGAAAGCTTTGCCTCTTCTGAATCTACTCTTGCCAGGGAAAGAACTTCTAGTGTTTCCAGTTCGGTTTATTCTGGATTCAGTGAGTTTGAAAATGACGAAGATACCAGAGGCAAGATGCCTAATTTGTCGCATGTTTCAATTTTCCCTGATACGCTTCAGATGAGTGATAGATCATCAGTGTATTCCGAATCGAGTGCAGATATTGAAAGCATTGATTCTCACGGCGGTGAATATACCACAGGAGCAGGTGAGAGTGCCGCTGATCTCACTAATAGAGTGAGAAAGGCGGTGATTGAAAGAAATAAGGAAACTGCCGATTCTGATAGAGAAGAAGACTAGAAAACATTCTTGTCGAGTTTTTAAAATAGTTCTAGTATCATATATCATGTTCTTATATTATGCGCACATATGTAGGGCTTAGAGACACATTTATTTATGATTAGGTCACTGGCTGTGTAAGTAATTGACAATGAGTTACTTAGTATGATCTCTAAATTGAGAATGCTTTTCCTTTATTTTATCATTTCGCACTTTGATTTATATAATCCTGCCTAACGTCTATTAATCAGTAAATCTGGAAATCAACTTCTATCCATTCAATTCTACTCTATTTACTTTTTTTTTTTTATGTGTTTGGTATTTACATATATTTATTTAGCCTCCTTCACTTGGCTCGCTACATATTAAAACTTCCAACAGTACTAGGCTTTCTGTCTATCAATTGAGATATGATCTTTAGGAATTGGCATAACTTTCAATATTAAGCGTTTATAGCGCTATGGCTCGCATTATAAGCTGGAAACAATCCAAATCGTGTGGTGCCGGAAAGGTATTAATTTTAGTACTATCAATTCAGTTTGCATACTGGACATTAACATCACATTTTCTTGGAGCTTTTGTACTTTTACTCACAGAAGCACTTATTATTATATGGGTAATACAAAAGCTTGACACTTCCACATACTATGGGAGAAAACGGCACGATATAAAAAACAGCTTCAGACCCTTTGCATTCACTTTAGAGGAAAGCTGGCAGGAAGAGGTGGACATTATCAAGTCAGGGGCCAAAGTGAAAGATGATTTGCAAATTTATCCAGAGAATTTTCCAATAAACGATACATTGAATAATATCATAACCCTAATTATTAGAGATTTTGTCGATGGGTGGTTTTCGCATATTAGCAAGAATGATCAAACTTTTACAAACTTGATTAGAGATCAATTTGCTGGCATAACACAGAATCTTATCCGCAGACTAGCAGATGTCGATTTTACTAAATTTGTTGTCACTACCGTTATTCCGAAAATTAATGGCCACTTGGAGTGTTATCAATTAGCTCGAGAAATAGTGAGAAACAAGAAGAATGTACTTGAAACCGTCAGTATTAATCAGGCAATCTTTTTGAACTATAAAGGGCCGTTACATCCAGCAATAAGGGTTGGAAGTCACGACCAGGATATGGAAATTCGCAAATATCTTATTACAAGAGTTAAGACCATACTTCCACTTCTGGTGGATAAAAAAGAGGTGAGCTCACCACCAGTTGCCATTTTACTCAGAGAGATTTTAGGAAATTTCGTACTTTTTCCAGTTGTCTCTATGCTTTCAGACCCTGATTTTTATAATCAGAAAATGGTGGATAAGCTCTTAGGTGTCATGAAAGATCGGAATGACGTTAAGAGATTCAAGACGATTTTGGACCGCCATTCTCTGTATGGATCCTCCGCTTTGCAAATGGTATCCAGATCCAAGGACTTGCAGAAAGTTTACTTATCGTTAGATTCAGACAGTAAGAGATATGAAAAAATTATGGTGCAAATACGAACTTGGAAATCCCCTATCATGCTTAAAAGATATCACCGTCTTGTCAATCTTCAATTAGCAGATCTTGCAAAGGCAATACACGTTGGTGCATTGAGCTTAACCACAGATCATCGAGTTAAGGAATACAGTGAAAGGCTACAATCGTTACATGCGACAATTGACATTTTAGAAAAACAAATTAATAATCAGAAGGACAGCAGCACAGAAAGAAATTACAACGACATGTCTATAGATGCTATGACAGCTTCTAAGATTGCTGATCTCTCAGTAGAGAGTGTAATTCATAACTCGTTTAGAATCTCGTTTTTCATGGATTTCATGGAAAAACGAGATCGGAGTGGCATGGTTCAGCTTTATTTAGATGTGGACTCTTTGAGAAATCCATTAGAGGATTTCTACATAGATCAAAACAAAGGTGAGCATGATGATGGATACTTGAATGATGATATGTCGCAGGCAGATGACATCAGGGAAATATTTGAGCACCACTTTCAAAATAAGCTGCTTGGAATCAGCCAATCGGATTATGACGCTGTCAATGACTTTGTTCGGACACATCCAGACAATTTTCAACTGTATGTAGGTGCAAGGAAGGCACTTTTTGCCATACAGTCCGAGGTACTGCATAGAATGCAAACTACTGATTTCCCTGCTTTTAAGCAGTCAGATTATTTTATACAGATGATTGCGGCTGGTACACAAATAGCCAATGCAGATTCTGGTGATTTGCCAGAAACTAAAAGAACTCTCAATGGAAAAGAGGCGAACGGAGACCCGTTAGCATTATATGATGAAGAAAGGGATATTCAAAATGAGACTTCAGGGCCCCAAATAAGTACGAACGTGGTGAATGCTATGGAAAAGGCTCTTGGAGAAATAACTAAAAGAGAAAAATCACCACCAGCATTCAACTTTCCCGATGACATCACAAATAAATCTTCAATTAATTTAGATTCTTCTGCAGAGCGGGCTTCTACATTTATGAACAACCGTTCTTTGAATAAGGAACAAAGAGATAGCATATTTGGAACTGGAGACGGGGATGAATCAAGTCTTTTTGATGATAACGTAAAAAAACTGAGCCCTGAAACCAGTATCACTACTACTGGAGATGCAGGTTTGCTTTCTAATGCAATTCAGATGGATAGTAGCTTGGACTCGCTATCCTCTTCCACTGATGATTTATCGACATCTGAAGTGAGGGTTGCTGCTCCTGGGGACTTGGATTTGGCGGATGAGATAAGGACGATTAATTCTGGAATTGTGAGGATCAAGCAGCAGCTTCAAATCATTGATTCATTACTTAAGAAGGCAGAATTGACGAGAAACACTTCTGAGCTTAACATATTAAGGAGGTCAAAGGCAAGTTTGGATAGAGAGATACGTCTTAAGGAGCTCCAGAAGCAGCAATATACAATTCAACAGGGCGAGAACAGCCTTTATCAACGATCGAAAATAAGAATTCAATCGTACATCACATCTAAGGACAAGGATGGTAAAGTGTTTGTTTTGTATATTATTGAGGTTCAAAGATTGTCGAAAGAAAATTCCAACCTTGCAGTTGCTGGATGGATGGTTGCCAGGCGTTTCAGCCAGTTTTACAAGCTTCACAAATACTTGAAAGTACGGTATTTGGAGGTTGCCAACATTTCCTTTCCTAAACGAAAAGTTGTGATGAAGTTTCAGCAAACGTCTCTAGTACAGAATAGAAAGGCCGATCTACAGAAATACCTCCGACAATTAGTGTCAATTCAGAGTGTTTGTTCTGATAGAGTATTTCGTGACTTCCTCTCAAGCGATGTTTTCACTCTAGACTCTGAACGAACAAAGAATGGATCTGGAGCAAAACTGTACAACAAACTGTGGAGTCAGCTACTATATTTATTACCTAATGATGGGCAACAGGACACTGCGAAGAAATCTAAATATCAGGCAAGCAGTTCGGTTTCACTCCAAAAGAGTACATCGAAAGTGGAGCACTCTCCTAATCACCATGACCAACAATCATCCTTCAACAATTTGATGGATAATGATGACTTGGAGTATGGGTCAGAAGAATTCCTACAGGATAATTCTTCCTTTGCTGGACCTTTGTGCGATTTGTTTGTGACAATCTTCCAATTGGATAAATCACGCGCTTGGATGGGTAGCTACACGATGATATTAATTCTGCAACAACTATTTGATTCCACTATAGAAAAAGTGATACGGTCAAATGTCGATGGATTTATTAAAAACGAATCAAATGTGTTTTCGATACTAAGCAGTCTTCAGAATTCTCTATGGCCAAATAACCAGTTCAGAAAGCATTCCGAGCCACGCACAAAATTAGAAAAAGATAGTACAAGTAGGCATGCAAAATATTTGCTTGTCAATATAACGACGGACGTTTGCTCGAAACTATTTGGAAGCCAAACCTCAAGGCGTGCTGCTAATTTGATATTTAATTCATACCAAAACGAATTATTGAATCGACATTTAGTGCTTTCTATTTTCGATGAATTCATTAATCTATTATTTCCGGAAGCCATGCTCACAGGTGCCACATTAAATAATATAGATGCTAATGGAGAAGGCGAAGATACCCAATAAAGGTTATAGTGTGGCTCATACCTGCTTTGCATCTTTATTTTTCCGATTCTCCTCTTTCATCCTGTCACTTTTGGTCCATACAGGAATGTCTTTATCTACCACCTCCTCAATATACTCATCAAATGCATCAAGCTTCCGCTTTTTCCCTTTAACTTCAGAGCGGATCACTTCTAGAGTTTCCTCTACATTATGCAGCAATGACAACGATTCACCAAACATCTTTAAGTGTCTAAACTTATGCCTGGAAATGTTTTTCGATCTGTAAAAATCTCTATCCATGTAAACTGAAAACAGTTTTCTTAAATGATCACGTTCGCTCATTTTCTCCAAATTTACTGAAACATCATGCCAATCGAGATTTGGATTCAACTCCGGTCCGAACATTCCTGTGTCATTAACTGCTTTCGCACGTATCTTCTGTCTTATTAAAAGTTTATCTACAATATCATTAAGCTTGTCGGTTAGATGCGCTTTCAAGCTGCTTGGTAACTTGATGGGATATTCCAACGTTGGTCTAGCTACCAACTTCTGTCCTCCCGACTTACCCAACTCCATATTATAATTGCGAATTTTACGGATAATCTTCCGTTCGTAGATAGTATCTATTACCTGATTGAGTGCCCTGCGGGGATCAACATGGTATCTAAACTTTTCCAGCATATGAGGAAATGGCGGTTTCATACCCGATTTGTTTTTAAGTGATGCAAATTTTGTATATCTTGATTTTGGTGGATAACCTATATGATCGCCCTGTGGAGCTGGAACTATATCCGGTGGTAGTGGCCAGCCACAAAAACGGTAATCAGGGTAGAATGGGTTTTGTGTATGAAGAACGTAAACAGCATAAAGATGGACCGCTAGATCGTCACGAAACTCATCATTTAGAAATTCCATAGTCTTAATGAAATTCGCATACTTATTTCGCACCAGATTTGATATCCTGATCCGTTTTCCTTCAATTTGCGTTTCAGAATCGCGTTCACTATCATTTTCGTACTTAGTCTCTTCTTGCGTTCCATGTAGAGATTGGTGATCTATCTCTTTGAAATTATGTAAAATTCCTGTGGGTTCTAATGTAGTTTGCGAACTCAAAGTGTCCTTTTTCTGAGATACCGTTGATGGGTCAATGGCATCTTGAAAAACCTCCTCGGAACTAGAGACAGAGCTGGAACGTGAACGAGCAATCGGAGCTGAACCATTATAATCGCTGGAAGCATCCATGACTCGCAACACTACTCTAAGGTTTTTGTATTTTCAAAGCCAGGAGGAAAACTTGTATATAATATTGACTACCCGACCAAACTCTGCTTACTTCTCAGAGCTTTGTGCCATATATCTCATAGATAAAGTTACGGTGTAAGGTTTGTCGTACCTTTAAATTTTTATTTTATTTTATCTTCAATTTAGTATTTCTATTTTATTTTATTTTTTTTTGTTCGCGACCTGTTCAAGTCGCTGGACATTAACATGTTGTTAATCACACAAAACGTTTTCAAAAGGAAATAATACTCAGTTCATCAAGCATCAGGTGATAAGAAATAACACAAAGTATGCCAACACTTGAGGATATAACTGATGCAGAGGATGTGGATGATTTGGATTTAGATCTTGCAGAGTTTGATCCAGATCTCGTTACTCCAGTTGCTCCAAGACAGAGAGATGAAGTTGACACTAGGGAGAAAGAATTAGCCAAGAAAGAGGCGGAAAATAAGGAAAAGGGGATAGAACCAGAGCAACCACAACTTGCCAAACCGTCAGGGCCATTTATTGATCCATCTGTAGGTTCGTTTAATGCACCAGGAAGTGAAACAAATCCGGATCTTCCAAAAGTTCTGACCCACCTTTCAGATGAGGAAAAGAAGCAGCTTGCCACCATGCAACTATTGTACCCATGCTATTTTGATGCAAACAGATCGGTGAAAGAGGGAAGAAGAGCGCCAATAGAAAAATGCATTGAGAATCCTCTAGGAAAGACGGTGCTTGATGCATGCAAAGAGTTAGGGCTTCCATCTATGCTAGAGACAGATAAATCACATCCACAAGACTTTGGAAATCCAGGCAGAGTGAGGGTAGCCTTAAAATATAAGGGAAAACCTACAACACCTAAGATTAAAAGCAAAAGACAACTTATCTACATGGTTGGAGAGTATATGGTGAAGCATCCAACAACTTTGGCATCCGTGAAACTGGTTCCAGGACCTCCGGAGCTAATGCAAGCCAACTATAAACCTATGGAGGTTCCACAAGTGGCTGGCTTCAAGATGAATACCATTGTTCCACTTCATTCTCCTTTCACTATGAAGAATCCAGAGACGGCTGGTGCTTATTCAAAAATGCACACACCAGAAGATACGCAGCCTAAGAAGATGAAGCCTAAGTTTAAGAGAATCCGTGTGTAGATGGAGTGAAATGTGTGTTTAACTTGATGATCAAATTGGTTGTAACATTTGATTTCCTTTAGTCCGTATGGGTAACTATCTACCTACACATTACGATATTGCTTTTTCTAATATACGCAAAAGTCACTAAACTCATTGACAAAGTAGTAATTCGGTCCATTCATATTGTGCATAAAAAGATTGTGATGCTTAGGCAGATGGAACGTACTTGTCTCTGTAGTCCTGAATGTCACTAAGCTGTTTCTCGCTCAATTTCGAACGGAAACGCTCAACAATATCATCAAAGTTGACGATGGAAACAACCGGAACGCCGTGTCTTTCAGAAACAGCGTTTGTGGCGCTCTTTTCCGAGTCCTTTGTAGTTTCCATTCTATCTAAGGCAATCACACATGCCACGGCATTACCTCCCTCGCTTTTAATAATATCAAAGGCTTCGTTAATGGCGGTTCCAGCAGTCATCACATCATCGATAATGAACACTTTCTTACCCTTGAGAGCAGTACCAACAATCGATCCACCCTCACCATGATCCTTCTTCTCCTTCCTGTTGAAAGAATATCCAATGTCAGCATATTCTGCACCGCCTAACTGGTAAAGCTTGGTGACAGTGACAGAAGCAAGAGGAATACCCTTGTAAGCCGGTCCAAATAACACATCAAACTTCACACCCGAGTCAATAATGGCATGAGCGTATGCCGTACAAAGCTCGTCTAGATATCTGGCAGTGTTGAACTGTCCCATGTTGAAGAAGTATGGAGAGTGTCTACCAGACTTCAATGTGAACATGCCAAATTTTAGTGCCTGTGCCTCGACAGCACAGTCTAGAAATTGTTGTTTGTATGCGTTGTTTGACATTTTTGCTATTATTCAGATGCTTGCTGCCCACAAAGTACGGCAAGGGTCCTAGAGGTATAGTTGTTAATGTAGATGAGAGATGGTTAGGTTGGGGAAAATTTTCATGATGGGTGAAAAAAAAATAGATAAAAGAAAAATAAAAATCGCGGGTTTGATCTTTTTCCGGATATCATCATGGGTCACCGTTTTCTGACGTTTTCTTATTTCCGATGCTTTCCTCGCCTTGGGTATCACCATATGAACAGATAGCAATAAAACAAACAGAAATATAGTTTATCGATAGTATACATTTTGAACTTTAACCAAGTGTAAGTAACAGATAATTGTATTATCAAACTTCTCTCTTCATACAGTGCGAACTATGGATACGCCCGTTACTCCAAGTACGGCAAATGCCATATTGAATATTTTGGCATCGATGCAGATTTCGTCGAATTCTGATGATGAGGATCAGTATGGAACACCGAATGGGTTTAATATGGGAATACGAAACCCGCATTACACCTCCTACAAGCAGATTCATAGCTCTAAACAGCACAACTGCAAACATCAACGGTTTCATCGGATGATAAACACAGCACCAAAGCTGGGTGTATCAAAAAGAAGGCTGTCGAATTCATCTGATTCTTCCAGCAGGAGTATTCCATCAGCTGGAGACCACGTGCGTACAGATTTGAACAATATGCTAAACGTTGGAGGTCGATTGGTGAGCCGATTGAACAGTAATCCTCGTCTTCGAGAAGGAAATAAGCTCAAGAAATTGACCGCTGGAAAATTCAACAGTCGTAACAGGGCATTCTTTGATCCATTTGACAGGGAGGCTCTTCTCAAACGAATAGGGACATTTAATATATTGAATTGGACAGTTCATGATCAGCGATTAATGCCTTTGGAATGTGCAGCTAACGGTTGGGCATGTCACAGGAAAAGAAGAAATGAACTACATTGTCAGGGATGTCATGCTACAATTCTTGTGAGGCTCACCGGGCCCCAGGATATGTTTAATCCTGCAAGGTCTAAAGCTTCTGGTGAAAACTCAAGCAAGATGTCACTTCTTAGTAATTTCCTGTTTGAAAGTGATATAGAAGAGGAAGAGGAGGAAGCGGAGTTTCGGGAGATGCTAGTAACGTCATATGTGAATAGATTGCACACAGAACACTATGCAGGCTGTATCTGGAAGCAAGAGAACTTAGATATGTCGCTCATTAAAAGGCAGTACTACATTCGGCTATCAGCGATGGATAGAGTCCTTCCTTTATTTTATGAAAATTTGAATGTCCTTGGACAGCACCAGGACATGATTTTGAGTCTCAAAGAGTTCAAGAAGAGTGCTCTTTCACAAACAGCTTTGAATGCATTGCAGGAGTACACTAATCACAAATATAGCCCGTCCATTTCATTAATAGCACTTCTTGGCTGGGAATTGAGGCAGCAAAGATTTGGAGATAAAACTTTAGTTTTGCTCCTCTGCAGAAGTTGCACACGCAGGATCTTGTTAGGGACAATATCAAACTCGTCACTTCTTTCGGACATTCGTAAACTTGGATCTTGCAATTATCCACCTCCGAAAGAGTTGACCGACGATGGGTCTAAAGTTTCGAAATCTTCATACGAAATTATCACAAGCACCGATCCACTGGATGAGTACGGTAACAATGTTGTAAATTTGGTGAAAGAGCATGAAAAATGGTGCTGTATAGTGGGCAGATACTCATCGAATGACTCAATTGGCTACGAGACCATTCTAAATATGTTGCGAAGTAATTCGTTTTCGGCACAGGAGGAAGATATGGATGACAGCTTGCAGCCGTGTGACTTGGATCGAAAGTTTAACGAAAGCATTGCAAAGATCAGAAGTATTTAAGTGTACACAGGCACGATTACGCAATTTTTCAAATGAAAAGATAAATATCGCAAGGCACGAACGCGACGGCTCGGCTGCCATTTAAATACGATAACACTGACGTAGAGAGTGACAATATAAATAGATATATAGTAAAAAAAGAGATAACAAGGCCATTAGTAGGCACAATTTGTTTTCGTTCTTGCTCAAACGATAGCACAGAAGCAATTCCTGTATGATGAATGCACATATCAGCTGAAAGAAATGGACTGACGTATTCAAACAGTCTTCTGGTAGACATCCTCAGGCTTGATTAAAGTACCGAAAACCCAGTCCCAGAAAGTGCTGGTGACACCAAAGGCAAGCTTGTAGTTCTTGTAGTGGTGTTCCAAATGACTGGTCTTGATTGTCTTGAAGCACTTTGGAAGTTTAGCGTGATGAAGAGCATAGTGTGTCATATCGTACAAAATGTAGCCCAAGAATCCACCGGCAAAAGCACAGCAAGCAACGTAGTATGGGAAAACTGCAAACACAAGTTTGTAGAAAGGAGTGCAGAGAACTACGAATAATGCAGGAGGCATCACTAACCTCATTCTGTCCATTGGGAGGAAGTGATGCACACCGTGCATCAAGAAGTGAAGAGTGAATGCGTACTGGTTGTCTGGAAGATACGTGTCAAGATGGAACAAGAATCTGTGCATGCAGTACTCAATTAGAGTCCATACGAACAATCCCAAAAGCCATAATGGGATGGACACAATTGGACTCAAGTGGGTGACACCCTGGTAGAAGATATAGAAGTTAACAGGAAGCCACAAAGTAGGAATAATCCACCATGGAGTGAGAGAGATTGGCTCCAAGAAGTTTCCAAAGATCTGTGCTGATCCCTTTCCGTAATGTCTAGGCCTGTGGATCTGGTCCAAGTAGAAGGCCTTTGTCCAGTGTGCTCTTAAAACCTGCATTAAAAGTGGCTTATCCAAGTCCAAAAACTTGTACTTCTTGAAATCCTGCTCGGCATCTGTCTTCAAGTGGACGAGATCGTCTGGAATCTCGCCGAAATCCGTCAGATCGACTGTCTTCATTCCAGTTGAATCAGTTGGAACGGAATCGTAACGCTCAGCTGAAGTATCCTCTGGAGAAACGTGCATACCTTTATGTCTGGCAAGCAACTCAGACTCCTCTTCGGCTGTTGCTAGGTATCCCACCTGCATGCCATCATCAAGCATCTCATATGCACTCTCTGAGTGCACGTGACTGTCTGGATCAGCAAGAGCCTTAGTAATATCCTTACCAGCATGTTCGAGAATCACTTCAGGTCCACCTGGATGCTCGTCCAAAAACGATGTTATGTCATAGACTTTTCTGTTGTATAAAGACACCCAGCACGACTTTTCCGTGGCGTGAGCTGAGAGCTCTTTTTTCGAGATTAAAGGAAGATTTCTACCGGCCATAATGATTGATGGGTAAAATTGGGAAAGCGCGAATCTATCTCGATGCCTAGCAATATTTGAAATCCCTGAAGTTGTAATGAGATTGCAACGACGATTACAATTACAGACGACGGAATATAAGAAATTTCTGCCAAGACCCACAGTCTTACTAAGTTTTCATCTCGACTATTTATACTATCCGGAAGGAAAAATCTCGGAACTACGAATCGTCTTATTTTTTTTCTTAATGCGGATTATAACAATGGTTTAAAAAACACGTTAGAGCCAATCAAACAATATTAAGGTTAAAGCGAACGTAAGCAGCGAAAACAAGAAAAAAAAAAAGTTTGTTATCACAAATTTATGCGCCCTTATTTTCTGAGGGTCTACGCTTTAAAAGAAATCGATATATCACTAACAACTCACAATGAAATCGGAAATGCTTGTAGTAAATATTTCAGAGTACGGTTCCACACTACTATACTAGCCAATGTTAGTGTTCTTTTAAAAAGCATTAGTTAATTCTTTTATTTGTTCACCACTATCTATTTCATCAAGCGAATATGTCAGACTGCGGTCAAAACTTTATGCGTCGCATGAATTGAAGAGAAAATTTTTTTGGTGTGTGTAGGGGCAATAATCTGATCGTTTGCATCGTATAGTGCGAAATTAACCACCAAATACAGTAGTATTGAATCCCGAATGTTACCGGTGTTAAGATAGAACATATTTATTATGCTTATTCCTTTATTTCCATAAGAAGAACGCTACTTTACGCATGATATTAATGATGCGGTCGGGAAATATTCGCAGATCCGATGCTTAAAATCCACTTTGTTTTATAAATTTCGTCAGATTTACTTCTAGTTCAGATGATTTTGACAGGTGCCAGTCGTTATTTTTCCACGATGAAAAAAATAAAGAATGAAATAAATTATCAGAATCACGTAAAGCTCCCCTTGACAACATGCATACAAGTAACACTTTTTAAGGAGCCATCCCTCCCTAATGAAAAATAAGTAAATTTTTGTTTTTGATGTAAAATGGCTGAGCTATTATGAGTGAGACGACATCAACATTCTTAATTTCAATTTCCTCATGTTATTTAATTGTCCATGTATTTTCAGCGGAGTTAGAAACACAAGCCTCGGTGAAAAGTGAGTGAGTGCTCTTAATTTTATTGTTTCATCTAATTTGCAAGTATTCTGCTATTAATCAGAGGCTCATAATAGATATTGTAGGTGTATAAGTTATGAGTTCATTTTTATGATTCTAGGTCACTCGTGAACTTTTATTTATTGTGCATGTATTATTCTAGTTGTCGCAGAGAAAAGTGGACTAACAATGTTACTTTCATCTGCAGTTCATATAAACTGAATCGATATCTATGGAAATCCGTCTCATCACCTGGGCTTCAAAAGGTCGAAAAAAGTCGCCCGGGGCTACTTGAGAAGGGTTGAAAAAAAAATAGCCAATTGGTTTCGAATGCAAAAAAAAATAAAAGATGCAAAAGTACTTAGCGGGCATTTGACTACCTCAAACACCTCTAGGTAAGGACAAAATAAGAAACAAGTGTACACCCAGTATAACAATGCTTTGCAGAAACCTTCGACAAGCCATAAATTTGAGAGCAGTCAAAAATCTGCAGCCTTTAGGACGGCTTTTGTCTACATCATCCAAGCCAGATGTAATTACAGAAGATGGAACCAAGTTGAAAACTTTACAGAATGGAATTCGATTGGCTGTGGATGAAACACCATCACACTTCAGTGCCGTTGGAATGTATATTGATGCTGGATCTAGGTATGAAGATAGATATGAATTGCAAGGATGTTCGCATTTGTTGGATAAACTGGCCTTTAAGTCAACCAAAGATTTTAGTGATCGAGAAATTGCAGCCAAATTGTGCTCTTTGGGAAACAACGTGATGTCCACTTCATCAAGGGAGTCAATTCTTTACCAGGGAAGTTCGTTTAACCCGGAGGTTGGTAAATTATTTCAGGTCATGAGTGAAAGCATATCGAAACCTTTATTGACTGAAGATGAGATCGAGCAGCAAAAGATTAACACAGAATATGAAATTGGGGAAATTCAGTTAGACAGTGAGCAAATTCTTCCTGAGATTTTGCAGCAAGTTGCGTTTGGAGGAAAGAATATCGGATTCCCATCATTTTGTACCGATGAAGCATTGAAAAGTATTAACAGAGAAAAGCTTGTTAGGTATAGGAACCTCTTCTACAAGCCAAGTAAACTTGTGGTTTCCTTACGTGGTGTTCCATTTGGCCAAGCTTTGGAATTAACGGAGAAAGGGTTTGATGGCTTCAAGGACCAGACTCCAGGTGAAAAGATAATTAAAGATAAAGCTGTTTACACTGGGGGTGAAAAAAGTCTTGCTGTTCCTAAAGAGCTTGCATATACTGGACAGGAATTTCACCATCTTTATGTTGGATTTAATGGTATTCCTGTCGATGATCCGGATATGTACAAGTTGGCTGTTTTGCAAACGCTTATTGGTAGTGGTTCATCTTTTTCTGCAGGTGGCCCAGGTAAAGGTATGTATGCACGTGCATACACCAGAGTTTTGAATCAATGGGGATTCGTGGAGAGCTGTAAGGCATTCATGACGAATTTCACCGATAGCGGACTTTTCGGCATTTCGATGAAGTGCATTCCTAATGCGGATAGTGCAGTTGTCGATCTACTTGGTAACGAACTCTGTGCATTGATGAGTCCGGACGTTTCGAGAGGTGGCATTTCGGAGAATGAAGTCAGCAGAGCCAAGTCTCAGCTCAAATCGGCATTAGTGATGAACCTAGAAAGTAGTTTGGTCGAGTTGGAGGATATGGGAAGACAAATACAGGTGTTGAATGAAAAGACAAGCGTCCGGGAGATGTGCTCTAAAATTGACAGTGTGACAAGAAATGATCTTATTGATATTGCCACAAAAATATTCACAGGATCGAATCCAACTGTGGTTGTCCAGGGTGACAGAGAGAAGTTTGGTGATATTGCGGGCAGATTGAGAAGCCATGGTTTGGGAATGAATGCACCAAAGTGCAGACCTGCCGATTACACTAAATGGACGAATTGAGAGAAATTTATAAAAGGAGGTGTTACAATGCGGCGGCCGTTAACCTTGTCGCAACATATTCGTAAAGATGTTTATTTTGTACATAGAAATCCGACATTAGCGAAACTTCTAGAATGTAGCTTTTCTGACATTTTCGTGCCATTAATTAATATGGTCGAGCCATTGAGATCTTTTATCAGTCTCTTTTAGTAAATGCATGATGTCCTTTGAGTCTTCTGCGGAGGCGTTTTTCATTTCACCACTCCTGTTTAGATCTGCTCGTAGATTTGTCTTGAAGTTATCAAAAAGCTTTGTCTCAGTATCAAGGACTTTTGCCGTGACTTCATCGAGTTCACTCGACTCTTCCACGGAAGGTGATGCGTGTAGTTTACTAATCCAACTCTTCGGACCGCTTGTTAATGGCAATCCAATCCTTTTGTATGAACTTGAAGATGATGACCGGGATCTGCTCATTTGGTGAAGGTTTAAGTATTTTAGTGGCAAGTTGATCCCTTTCCACAGAATGCGTGGATGTTTGTCATATAGACAGCAAGGAACTTGAAATTTAGGTATACTAGAATATGTATGTCAAATATCAAAAGAAAAACCAATAGTGTGCGAATAACTAGTTTTCTTATCCTAGGCAACTTCTGATATGTTCTATTTTTCTTATGTTTGTTTTTTGTCCTTTTTCAAAAAAACGGACGGTCTTTCGTGCTCCATCAAATTAATTATCCACCGCTGTAAAATCTATATATTATTATATTATACTAACACCCGCTACTCTATAGTAAATATTAAAGATACTTGATCAAGCTCGTTCCTCGGTATCATTATGCCTTTCTTCAAATTCATGTAAATCTTTGAAGCGCTTTCTAAGTTTACCGGTGCTCTCCTGGAAAGGATTAAGCTTGCGGTCCCATTTCATAGCTTCAAAATCATCACCATATTTGGTCTCGAGCTTCCTTAACCATTCGATCTCCCTTTCACTGATTAGTTTTTCATGTTTCACCTCAGATGAAGCTAATTTTTCAAGCGCTTTCACCACGCTGGAATCTTTTGTCACTTTTCTGCTTATTTCTATAACATTACTATCCTGTTCTTCAGCATCCAATTTCTTAGTACCGTATATAACTTTTACAACTTTTCCATCATCATTCTTTATCAGCTTTGCCGTACCCTCAAGAATGTTTGCCGGATCATAGGGATCTATTTTCTCTTGATCCGCTTCCTTTTTGTTTTCATCATCGTCAACTAGGTCACCCTCATCTTCATCATCAACCTTTATCGGTTTTATAACTTTCAAATTCTTCTCCACTCCTCCGGTTTTCTTTCCAAGTCGCACTTTAAGTCCTAATCTTTCGTAATTTTGTGATAGCGTGAGTTTGTTATCCCAGTTTTCAGCTATAATTTGATTTCCAAACTTGCGTATCTTTTTGTGCGTGTCTTTCTTCCTCCTACTCACTTTCCCGACGCTCGAACGAGCCATCTTTCTTTTTCTGACTGAAACCATCTTGCAACTTTATTCGTTTATGTTAGAAGAGTAACTCAGTGTATGAATAGTGGGTCTCTCTACTGTAATTCTGAATCATGAAGTGGAATTAAAGATATGTGATGTGATTAAAGAAAAAAAAAAAAAAAATAGATAAAAAATTTCAGTTGTGGCAACTCAGCGATTGAATGAGGGAAAAAAAAAATCAGAGAAAAGGATTACAAACCTTTTGCTACCACTCTACAGTATCTAAGAAAAACAATAATATTTATATATATGTATGTATATAATTATAATATACTTGCTCAAGTATATGTTAAATAATGAATATTATACTGATATACATAGCCTGTTTCACCAGAATATATTTAATATTTGGCCCAAAAGATGGTCTCCAAAAGATTTAGTAGTACCGTAATGAAAGAAAGAAATATACGGGAGGGAATTGTCCTTCACATATATATTACTTGAACAGGGAATGAGAGTCTGCTTTCTTTGTACAATCATGAAGATGCACACTTTCTTTGGTCTTCACAATATATATAAAAGCAGCTAATCATCAAATTTTGGCTCCGCCAGTCCAGGATGTACATTTCACAACCATTTCTGAAATGACGTGTCAATATTATTCATGTTTACTTAATTGTAATAATGCAAAGCCTATCAATTTGTGAATTATTAACACTCTTTTAAGTACTTATTGCTGTGCTGCCAAATTAAAGCTGTATAAAGCATAAGAAAGTAAATGATTTTTATACCTTTTACCTAATGGTTAAAACACCTTTTCAAGAAATAGAATTCTTCTCGGGGGAAACATTTTTAATTGTTCTTTAGGCAGACATCAAAAATTCGATTTTCACATTTTGAATAAATCTACCGTTTTTATACGTTTTTTGGGTTAGAAACTGTTAATAATTCTCTTTTATATTTATTGTTGCATAGTATTTATCTAAGTTCATGGTATCGATAAAGGAAGCATAAACTGTTGAGCTTTTGTAGGCTTAAAGCAAGTAGAAACCTGAATACATAATTAACTCACATTATTTTTTTTTTTGCACTACGTTGAAAAGTGTCGCGGGTGCTGAAGGTTGCACACAGTTTTGGATGGGACACACCAATTTTTGACCGTGTTATATTCACTTTCTTCTAACTTCTTAGTAAAAGATTGTTTACAAAGTAGAGTCTTGAGTACAATTTTGGGTGTTGTAAATTTTCATTAAATTCATTGAGGTCATAGGGTTCGCACTGTTAGGATCTGTTTCTATTTTCATATAGTTTAGCGTGTAACGGGGATTCTATCACGTTTATTTACTTTCAAGTAACAACAACTGTGTGAAAGTGAACATCAATTGCGGGAGAAAATCTCTACTCAATTACAGGAACAGGCAATTTTGATTATCGTGAAGTAGTCAGTTTAGGAGAAATTTAATTTTTTTGTTTCCACTTGAACTCCACAGATGTCAGAAGTACAACTTTCAGTTTCGGAGTCTAGCTCGGGCGGTGATACCGTGGATAAGAATGAAAAGAATTCCGAGACGAATGACCAGATTAATGAAACTAATACTAGGGTGGAAGAAAGAAATTCCGAAGACTCCAATGGGGAATTAGAGCACGATACACAGAAAGATACAGATGGGGAGCACGAAGAAGAGCTCAAATTGGCATCTCATCAACCGAAAAACCAACGGGAGATTGACCGTCGATCAGTCTACGTGGGAAACATCGATTACTCTGCTACAACTGCTGATTTGAAAAAGGTTTTGGATGATTGTGGAGAAATCAACAGGATCACCATTTTGTACAATCATTACACAGGTCGGTCAAAGGGTTTTGCGTATGTTGAATTCAACGATGTTGAGGGTGCAAAGGCGGCAATTGAGTTGAATGGAACTGAATTGTACTCGAGGGCCTTGACAATTCAGCAGAAAAGAACCAACATTCCTGGAATGGGCAGAAGAAGACAAAGAAGAGGTGGCTTCCGAGGTGGAAGAGGTAGAGGTGGATTTAGTGAGCCATACAGAGGTCGCAGGTGGCGTAATGATAAACAGGGTGAAGGTGAAGAAGAGGGTAATGCAATTTCACATGAGCCAGAATCGGATGTGATCTCACATGATGAGGCATCATCTGAGCCTGCTTCCAAAGAAGGGGAGGCAGATTTATGAGAAATAGGATGTGAAACAACACTTTATTTTGATTTATTTAGTTTTCAGACTGTTGACAGCATAAGTACTGTTTTTATTTCTTTATTTTCCAGAAGATGGTCTGCTATGATGTTTTATTCATGTCGACATATTTCTTGCTTTTATTTTCATTTTTATTTCATTTTCAATTTTTTCGCTTTTTTCATTTTTTTCTATTCATATTTTCTTTTCATGCTCTTGAGCTATTTCTTTCCTTGTTCATTTATTCGATATTACTTTTTGTCCTTTCATTTGTTCCATTGTACGACCCTTTTATGATCTTCATTTTCTTACGAGTACTGTATGAGAGCTCAGATCGATGCACCCACCTATTGATGCAGGCAGCACAGCCGCAGCAAAAAAAAACTAAAATGAAAGAAGGAAAAAAAAAGTTATCACTGGTATGGCTGTGTGTATCAATCGCCGGAAAGGAAAATATTGACTTTGCAGCTACACTGATACATGCCGTAAACCGACAAATATTAAATAAGGTCATTTTATTAAAGTAATAGTTCTATCTCTAGAGAACTTTTAGAAAAGCCACACTACAAAGAAGAAGGTGAACACAACACAGAAAAACATAAGCCATATCTTCCAGTTGATGCCGGACCTTTCTGCCATCACAAACATTCTTTTCATGTTTCCCCGAATTCTACGCCCTGCAGATTCCATATTTGACCCAAGCGAGCCTAAATTATGTTGCGACAAATTGATTTGATCACCCATCTTGGTCGTAAGATCCTTTAAAGCACTAATTTTCATGTGCATGGTATTCAGCGTTTCTTCATTCTGCGATTCTAGCTGTGATGCCATTGCAGCATTGTAATCTATATGAGGGTTGCTTTCATATGGTGAAGATGCTCTCTCTAAAGACTCCGTTGATCCAAAATCAGGTGAACCTATTCTGCTCATACCAGGACTATCAGTTTGCTGATTAGTGGAAGCATTAGATGTTGTCGCGAAGAGGGATATCCTACCCTCTCTCTGGTGTGCTTTCGATGAATATCGACTTACCAAATGTTAGTATACAAGACTGATTTTGAGATTTGGATCATCACCTTGCCTCACAGTGCACCCTAAAAAAATGAAAGCGCGACTCCGCGAGTGAACTTACCTTGAGCTCATACTTCAGATTGTAATACTTTTGTCTTTGAATCCAATGCTGTATGTACAATCGTCTCTGTGTTCCTTTATTTTATGTGAATGTTCAACTGGTTGAATAAACAGCTCACGATTGTAGATGAAAAATCGTTGAAAAATCACGTGTTGAGTTGTGAAACTTGGCTCACCGACGAAAATGTTTGGTATACGGCAGTGTCAATGGGGCAAAACAAAAAAATCGTAAAAATTTATAAATTCACCACCTGCTTTGTTTTCTCAGCTGTTTGTTGGCATTTACGTGGAATTTTTTATTCGAGTACTGAGGAAGAAATTACCATTTTATGTTGTTCCGAGAAACTCAAATCTGGTTGATTACGTAAGCAATTAAGAACAAAAAAATATAAAGTTTCTGTTCCGTTAGTCTTCTTTCTAAGACCTCTTGTTTCTTCATCATATATATTAATAAACATAAATTAGAGAGCTAAACCCTC
>ERZ746981.334-NODE-334-length-22028-cov-12.692360_pt1 | contig 22028 bp, 11 predicted proteins | sample MGYA00374948_ERZ746981 | MGnify/ENA primary metagenome ERZ746981 (study PRJEB28757, sample SAMN06711160) | food metagenome | host: microorganism | place: China:Harbin | collected 2017-01-30 | study: EMG produced TPA metagenomics assembly of the Analysis of...
GGTAGTGCTACGGCACAGAGATATGTGAGCAATTAAGCAGATACAAATGTCACACGGGATTTATATACTCTGACAAGCTGAAATAATCTTTGAGAAAGAACACTTAAATTAAGGAGTAGACATGTTAAGTCATACTTATAAAATGTGTGGATTAAGTATTCTATTTATTTAATATTCGAATATTTTTAAAAGTTAGAGGAGAACTTTTATCTAGATCAGAATGGAGTTATAAAGTTAATAATTTCTCTAATCAAATTCCTGCATTCTTCCAAAACACACTATAAAACTTTTGATAGTTTGTTTCATAATATCGAATACTTCTTATGTCCGTAATTTGATCGACAGTTCGAGAACTAATACACAACATATTCTCTAAACCAATTGAATAGATGATAATTACTAATATTAAAGTGCTACATCTACAAAAATTGTAACGGGCAGTCAGATTTGTAAAGTGATGTAGAGTTGGGTAATAAGTTTAACTAGGCTAAAAGTAATAAAAATCTTGTTGAAAGTATATATCTTAAGAGTAAAAGTAATCTTGAGGGAAAAGGAAATAATTGTAAAGAAGAGAAAAAGACTGTCTTATATAGATGATCGTTTGGAAATCTGGAGATAACTGAATTCATACATACGGAGACTTCAAAAGCGAATAAGTTAAAAGATAAAATTAAATGGTAACGGAATTTCAGCAAACTAGAACAAGGGTTGATGAAGGTAACTAAATGCCAATGAAATTCCGCGAAGCTCAGAGATTACAGTTATACCACTACAAAAATGTAGTTGGCCGGATGGTCTAGTTGGTTATGGCATCTGCTTAACACGCAGAACGTCCCCAGTTCGATCCTGGGTTCGGTCAATTAACAATTGTTTTTTTGATATCTTTTTTGATCTGATTAGATAGATCTCTTCCTTTTTTTAGCGGTCAGCATCGGTCGTCATTCTTCAACCACTAACAACATCTACAATTGCTAAAAACTTGAGTTACCTTCCAACTTTATTTGGGAAGAATAGTACATTTTGATATTATACACCTAAAAAATTATATACCATAGTCTATGATTAAATTCACTGTGGCTTCAGAGGAACAATTTTGTATGGCGATTCCCTCATGTGTTCCAGATCATCAGATTTAGTAAATGCGGTAGGCTTCTTGAATGCTGCCGGCTTTCTGATTCCGTAATAAGATGGCCTACTAACACTAGGATTGGATCCGGATTGTTGATGTCCTTTTGCGATGTTATTGACTGAATGTAAAGATGACATATGAGGTTCTTCTTCTTTATTTTTACCTAACTTTGGCTTCATGTATTTTGGAAGTCTGACAGCTTTTATGGACGAAGAAGTAACACTCGTTATGAAATCCCACGATCTATGCGAGCTCTCCTTATTCATACCAATTGTACGATCAGTACCCACATTACTGGGAAGAGTATTTTTGTTGATGGAGGATGTCATATGACTTTGATCTTCATTTTCAGTAGGACGCTCAGATATTTGTGAAGAAACTTTGATATCCTCTTTTTTGTGTACATTGGTTGGACTAGCATCTTTCCTCTTATTTTCTTCAATACTGGACCAAAAGGAAGCAGGAAGCGGATGCGGCGACATGAATTTCTTAAAGTCAACCGGTTGATCTTTTTGGCTCTTTGATTTGTATTTCTTCTTATGCTTGATCAGGGCCTTTTTGCTAGAAAATGTAGAATCCTGCTTTGAATATGCAACCTTTTTTTGAGGAGGTTGTGAAACATGTACTTGCTTTTGTGCAGGAACAAAAGGTGTGGGAAGAGACCTTTTCACAGACCTCGCCTTAAAGACCTTCGGAGCTGGAGGTATGCTTGAACTTTTAAGCGAATGATTCTCAACTTGCAACTCCGAATCAATGAAATCTTTGAGCGAATTAACCACAGAGTTGATGATAACCTCTAAGTTTGAAACAGAGAGAGTTGGTGTACCGGCAATATATGAAACAAGGATTCCTATTCCTAAAGCTGTAACCGCCACAACCTTATCTGGGGCAGTTTGCTTAAGTCCGTCAACATCAATCTTTATCCCAATAGAGTTACACACAGCAGAAATTCTTTTCAAGAACTCATCGTTGCTTAGTATTTCGGATATAGATTTGTTTTTCAGAGAAGTCGAAGGAATAATTTGTACATGAGATGTCGTAACAGACGATGACTTGAGCCCTAATAGCTCCCTTTGCTGTGCCTGCTCTCTGAGAAGTCTCTTTTGCTTTCTCCTACTGAATTCAGCATTAATCCAGTTTTGCTTTTCCACCTCCTGCTCTGGCGCAGGATACATGCTATTGGCCTTTTTTGTAACTCTAATTCTTAAATCGTTGTCTCTATTTCGTTCTATATTTATCACTCTCCATCTCTTTTTTCTTTCCCTATTTTCTAACTTTCTTTTTTCCATCTCATCTAAGTCCTGCTTCTTTTCACTTTCCAAAAGTTCTTCAGCCATGATTTTTGAAGCTGCCGAATTGACATGATGCTTGATATTGTTAATCATTTCAGAGCTCAACTTTGAAGATACCACATCAGGATCAATCGCTTTCAAGCTAACATTCGAGATAATGAAACCCAAAAGACTTTGTCTTTCGATGCTTTTAGATGTTGTCTCATCTTTGTTCATATCAGAGGAGCTAGAAGATGCTCGAATATCTTCTGTAGACGGTGCTACAAGACCCATTCTCTGCCTCTCCAGTGCCAGAACCTCTGCTATTGACATGCTCTTCTTTTTCTTCTGACCTTTAACCTGTGTAACTTCAGTCTTATTGAATACAGAAGGCAAATTGAACCTAGAGGAGATAGGAGCCGTAGATGAAGAAGCAGACCTGGTGAAAGGAGAGGCTTTGGAGTTGGCTTTTCGGGATGAAATGTATTTCTGGTAAGCAGAAAGAAAGTCCTTTCCAGAAAGATTTTCTACATTTCTCTGTCCAGTGAGCTCCATCAGTCGTTGTTGAGCAGCAGCTCGCATAGCAGCAGCAGAAATAGCAGCATTGACCATGGATTGGGCTAAAGCAGACACTGACCTTCTTTCATTTGCAGTAGCGCTGAAAGGAAAGTTCAAATCAGGCAATTTCGGTATTCTTGAAGTAGCAGTTGATCCTACCTTATTAATTTCGGATAAAGGTTTTGAAGCTGCTGCAACTCCTTGCAGATTAGAATTAGCATTTAAACTTGAAAGCAAGGCTTCAGGGTTTTCTGTTGCCATTTCCATGGCTTTAAGCATGATGTCATCCCAATGCTGGTCTTCTGGCTCCTCATTACTTTTTTTTGATGGTTCTTTTACATTGTCAGCACTCTCATTCTTCTTTTCTGGCACAAGTGCTGTATCAACCACATTTTGTGCAACTTGCTCCAAGGCCTGCTTTAATGCACGTTCTTCTGCACTTGAGGTTGAAGAAGTACCGATCAGCTCATCATCTTTAGATTCAGAATCCATTTCAGTATTTTTCAGCGCATCACTCACCGCTGCATTTAAGTCAATATTCGCCGTGTTTCCTCCTGTTTGCTCATGATCATTGGAAGAATTAGATTCCTCTTTGTACTCTGCATGCTGCTCAGCTATTGGAACATTAAGAGCTTCTTCAATTGCCTTGTTAAGTTCAAGTTGGGCCATACTGTCGTCAACTTCAGTCGTGTGATCTTTCTTTTCTTTAACGTTACCCTCGACGTCTTTGAGTGCATCATATATAGCATCCTGCATCTCTTGTGTACCTATAGCATCATCTTTAGGCACTTCTTCAGCACTATATTCAGTGCTTGCTTCTGATTCCGATCCACTGGCTGATTCACTTTGAGCTTCAACGACTCCCGACTCCTGAAAAGCATCTTTAATTTCTCGATTAAGATCCATCTCTGCCGCTTCAAGAGCAGAAGTTTCGTCTGGTTCTTCGTCTTTCTTCAATTCAACTTTATCATCATCACTAGAATTATCTTCATTCGCCGATTTTTCATCTTCGTCCTCCTTAGTACCGCCGAAATTCACACGGATCGCATCTTCTATTGCCTGATTTAACGCGAAGTCTCGACCATCTTCATCATGCTTTGATTCGCTAAAGTTGTCAGTACTTGAATCAGCATTTACCACTCTGGAATCGGTACTTGGTACATTATCATTATCTGTGCTTTCCCTTTTATCTTCGTTGGTATCATTTTCTGAATCAGTCTTGTCTAACATTTCGTCTGCCGCAGCTTTCATTGCATCTTTCACTGCCGATGCCATTTCCTTATCAAAAGCACCAGGAGGGAACTCCTGTTGCTCGGACATTTGTATACTTGTTTGTGTTCTATATCTTCATAAAACAACTGGATAAGATTGAAGGAAAGAAAAAAATCTGGATCGCTTTCGCTTGGTTGTTTTTATGTGGAAAAATGTGCTCCGATTCAAAAGAAGTGCTTTAAACAATGCTAGTTCTTTAAGAAAAAACTCGCAATCACACTAGAGAAACACTATCACTATTTACTTATTAAGAGAAATATTCAATGCCAGAAGAAGTAAATCACTTGATATCTTGAAATGACAAAGGTGTGCGTACTTAAATGTAATTCAAACGTGGAATCGGTTCTCGGTTATTTACTTTTTTGCTACCTTTCTATTTTTTATTTTTTTTTATTTTTTTATTTTTATTTATTCATTTATTTTCTTTTTATCATAATAGCTCTTCTATCTTTTATTTTATCCTTTCTCACACGCTTCTTACGTCAACACAAATACCATCTACAATTACTCCAGCAGCAATAATTGGAATCGAAGGATCATAGTTACAGGAATTCAGTATGGTCGAAACGTGTAAAAATAAAATTAAAGAAAAAAAAAGAAATCGTAATTGCAAAAGATGAAAAAGAAGAAATGGCCACAACTTTGTCAAAGCATCTTCTTTAATCATGCGTCATATGTAGTAGCAGAGACATTTCCTCCCTTTCCAGTCCAATTAATGTGAATGTTGGAGTTTGGCTTCTTCTTGTCATCTGCACATTCAGGCAATATCTGGAAGGTGTGAGCACCAAAGTAATCTCTCTGTGCCTGCAAAAGATTTGCTGGAAGTCTTTCTGATCTGTATCCATCATAGAAAGCAAGAGCGGTGGAATAGGCAGGCGTTGGAATACCGTTTGTGACAGCTCTAGCAACAGTCTTTCTCCATCCAGCCTGGGCTTGAACGACAGCAGACTTGAAGAATGGATGGAAAAGAAGGTTTTCAAGATCACTGTTTTCTCTGAAAGCCTTGGTAATTTCTCCTAAGAAAACAGATCTGATGATACAACCTCCTCTCCACATAAGAGCAATGGATGGGAAGTTCAGCTTCCAGTTGAACTCATTTGCAGCCTCTCTAATCAACATGAATCCCTGGGCATACGAGATAATCTTGGAAGCATAAAGAGCTTGTTCCAAGTCATCAATGAAAGCACTTCTCTCGGATTTTGGAACAGGCTCAATTGCAGGGCCAGTCAACACTTTCGATGCTCTGATTCTTTCATCCTTCAAGGCCGAAAGACATCTAGCAAACACAGCTTCTCCAATCAAAGTAACTGGCATGCCCTTATCCAAGGCATCAATTGCGGTCCACTTACCAGTTCCCTTCTGGCCGGCTTTATCCATAATTTTTTCCACCAACGGAGTCCCGTCTGTGTCATCGTACTTCAAGATATCTCTGGTAATCTCGATAAGGAAAGAATCTAGCACACCTTTGTTCCATCTGCCCATAACCTCAGAGATTTCCTTGTCGGTCATACCGGCAAGTCTCTTCATCAAATCGTAAGACTCGCAAATAAGCTGCATATCACCGTATTCGATACCATTGTGAACCATTTTCACGTAGTGACCAGCTCCGGCAGGTCCAACCCAGTCACAACATGGCTCACCATCAGCTTTAGCTGCAACAGCCTGGAAAATCGGCTTGATTTCAGGCCAAGCCTCGGCCGAACCACCTGGCATCAAAGAAGGTCCATATCTAGCACCTTCCTCACCACCAGAAACACCAGATCCAACAAATAAAATACCCTTGGCCTTCAATTCCTCGTACCTACGTGTGGTATCTGGATAGTGGGAGTTACCACCGTCAATGATGATATCACCTTTTTCAAGCAGAGGAAGAACCTGACCAATCACACTGTCAACAGGCTTTCCTGCCTTAATCAACAGCATGACCTTTCTAGGTCTCTTCAAGGTTGCAACCATGTCTTTTAGGTTGTGTGTACCAATGATGCTTTTACCTTTTGCGGGTCCGGCCACGAATTGGTCAACCACCTCAACATGCCGATTAAAGCAGGCAACTGTGAATCCGTGGTCAGCCATGTTAAGAACCAAGTTTTGGCCCATCACCGCCAATCCAACCATGGCAATATCAGCTCTAAAAAGTAGCAGGATTCATGTTAGTGCATGTTCCTTTTGAATGGGGGAAAATGTGACCTATTGTTTCCTTCTTACTTGGTCCTGTTATAACAACACTCATCGCATAGAATTATGTGAAATATCCTCGAAGTCCGATTTTTTTTTCATTTTCTTTATTATTAATTTTTTTTGTTGCCGCAAGTTGGAAGTCCGAGTCATCTGTGATTTGTAATGCTATTATATTTCTGCAGAGTGCAGTCAAAGGCTGGATTCGCGATCAAGAAAGCAAGCAGGAGTAATTTTCAGTTTCAGAGAAATGCTAAGTTGAAGCACGTCATTATTTTGCAAAACACCCTATATTATAATTAGCTTGATATTCAACCTCTTGTTAATCCAAAATATCTACAACTTGACCCACAAACTGACCAATGCTTTGCTTGGAATGAATATCTGGGTGGATAAGCGGGCAAATTGCCTAATTGAACATGCAAAGAGAACCATACACACGTAATTTGTAAATACATTGGAGTATGATAGGATGTATCGGACTCATCTGTATACGAAAACTAAACACAGACAACGTTGATGATGAAACAGTAAACTAAAGGCATGATTAAAATTGCGATATTCAAAAGGAAATGATCATATTAGAACGGTAATAAACTTACTTTTGTTCTGGCATCTTGAAAAATCGTGAATGTTTTGCAGCTTTATGTATCAAAAGATGCTCTTTAATTAATAATCAGGGAACCTAGAAGAAAAAGAATCAAATACAAAAAGGTTTCAAACGATAAGGCAAAAAACACACGGGGTAGGTGGTTCAATTAATGTGTCTTTATATATGTGATTGGATTTGCGGAGAAAAAATTTGAGAGGGAATAAGTGCTAGAAGCGTTGCTATTGTGTTAAAGGCAAAGAGCTGTCCCCAAATAACTAACAATGCTAATTGAAGAATTAAAAAAATCGATGACGAGCTGAAAAGATCCTTCTCTCAAACAGGCCGGAAAAACTGCGGAAGAGACTCATTATTTTTTCCCCTGTTGCGAGCAGACGGGAAAAAAGGTATCTTGCCGATCAGTGGGATAATTCTGAGGACAACTGTAGTGTTGCTGGTCGGATGGTTAGACTAAATTAACAAAATGTACAATCTATTACAATATCGACCATTTGAAGATTGATCATGCATGGAAAACAAAAAAAGTAAGAATTTAATACAATTAAGGACACCGTTGCGCTAAAATAGGGCTCGATCAAAATTGTAAGGAGTAGATAGGGCCGGCAATTTAATATAATTGGTGGAGAGAGAATTAGAACTATCTGGGGACGGACTGAGGCACATTACTAATATTAAATTAATCGCTTTTTTTCGCAAATTCAATTGCTGGCCTCGCACAATTGCATGCCGAAACCAGAAGAAACACGGAGTGCGGGGAGACAATAAGAAGATATGATTTCAACGATTTGTAAATATAGAATATTCATTAAGTTACAACGGTTCCGATCTAAAGCTATTCCTAACTTTTGAACAGCATGTACGTTCTTTTGAATTTACAACGTGGCACTTGATATCAATGCAGCAAATTAGCATTTGCTCGGCTGTCTTTTCTACGTTTTCCACAGAATATTGCATAGTATAAATCAAATAATGATTAACCAGCATTTTTCTGAGCTGTCCTGGGGACTTTTTCCTCCTTGTCATAATCGGGCACAAACTGGCATGATTTTTTGCTTGGAAGATACGGTTTGGAAAAAAATAAATTGAAATTAGAAAATTATTCTGGGAAAAATTTACTGCTCATAGATAAGGAAGAATCGTTCGCTGGTCGGTTGTCCGGTTAAACAACGCTGCCTTTTTTCATTACTGTGGGGAAAATTAATAAGATAATTAATTGTTCTATTTTCCACTTGGAACTAATAAGTTTATGATGGCAGAGAAAATAACTTGGGAATCGGTCGGACAGAAGCCTAACCCAGTGCTTTCTCCAGCATGGTCTTACAAAGATTTGATATTTGCATCGGGAACTCTCGGCTGTGAAGATGATGGTACTTATTCTAATTCAATTGAGAGACAGACACAAAAGGCATTGGAAAACCTAGAAAAAGTGTTGAAAGCGGCTGGCTCGTCTTTACAAGACACTTTGAAGGTTGTTGTTTTTCTTAACAAGGCAGAGGACATTGGCCGGATGAACACTGTCTATGCCAAGTTTCTTCCCCACAAACCCGCAAGATCATGCTTTGGTATCAATTTCCCAAATAAGAAGGTTTTGGTGGAGATCGAAGCCGTTGCATTCAAGCCAAAGGCCAAACTTTGAATAACTAGTTGGTGATCGCTAGGGAAATGATGCTTGTGTACAATTGTCATTTGATTGTGTAATCTTTAGATTATGTATTAATGTTGCGTACTGTCTCATACTTAGATATGTATTGCCATGTCCTGATTTAAATTTAATGACATAGATTGTGAACTTTTTCACTGTAGACTGTTTGCCTTAGATAGTAGTTCTGATTCCAATTTTTTTCACCTATGGATTTTTCTAGATCTATCATAGTTGAGTCGACCGCGCGGCATGTTCGGACATATATGTGAGATCGGGTCGCACTTTTTCCAATCGCAACTTTCTTATCAACCATCGCTCAAACAATTCTTTTCTTTACACCTAAGAAGTAGAGAACAAATTATAAATCAAACAATTTAAGAACATAGTCATTATGGCAACTATCGTGAATCCAAATAACTGGCACTGGGTTGAGAAGAGTTGCATACCCTGGGCAAAACAATATTTGACCGATAACTTGTCTAAAGTCACAGTAGAAAAGGACGATTATAAAGCCACAGTAACAAATGTTGGACCAATTACCGGAGACTGCGATATCACACAGAGAAAGGGGAGGGTGAGATGCTTAATAGAGCTGGCGGTCAATTTTGTTGTCAAGGTGGAAAAAGAAGGTGGTGAAGATTCTACTTTCGATATTTCTCTTCCGGAATTCGAGCACGATCAACTAGACGAAGACTACCACTTCCAGATCAAGAATGGAAACCCGGAGTACAAAAAGTTTTTAAGAACATACGTTATTCCACAGGTTTTGACCGTTTTCAAATCCTTCCAGCCCGATCTTCTGGAAGACCATAGAAAAACTTTGATGCATAATGCCAATTAATTACCCTATAATACAGATTTAAGCCATAATTATATATCTTTACACACATGAAATACCAAACAAAGACTTAATTTTTTTATCAAAAGCCTTTAGGAACACCCTTCGCGTGACGTCCTAATACTTCACCCATGTAGCAACCGATTCCTCCCTTAAATTGGGAATTCACCCCACCGTCATCAATTTGTCCCCAGTAATATTCACCTGCAGCCACTTTTTGCAAGATCTTGAAGCATTCCACTGAACTATATGGAACACCGCTTCCAGGATCATAGTATGTTGCACTTTCACCACTGATTGGACATTCCTTCTTTTTACCATTTGGTAAGTAAATTCCAACAGGAGCAGGTGTTGTGATGTTGGCTTCCACTTTCTCCTTTTGCTTTTCTTCCTTCTTCTCCTCTATGACCTTGTACTTCTCCCCAAAACGTGGAAGCTTTAATATACTCTTTAAGCTTGCTTCTCGATCTTCCTTGAGACGCTTGATGCTAAGATCTGTCGAGTTATCCTGCCGTATCGTGCAAATATTTGTAAAGTGTGGATCTCTGCGTTCTGCAGGCAAAGTCGATTGCTTTCCGAATAAAGACGTTTTAATATCCTTTTCGGTCAACTTCCTTGAAAATTTCTCAAATGACACATAATTAACAGCAACATATTGAGATGGCCCCTCATAGATCAATTTCGGGGTCTCCTTATTGTCTCCAGATGTGTTCGAAGTATCTTTCTGTCCTTTATGATTAATTTCTAATTTAGCATCTGTCTTATCAACCAAATTAACTTCTGCTTTACTTTCCACCTTGTCATCCAAGGCAGTTTTCTGTTTATAATCCGAATTATCTTTCTGTTTATCATTGATTGTAACTTCTGACTTGATTCCTGGTATCGAGCCAAGTTTTCTTTGAATATTCTCCTCACTATTTGAAATGCCAGTACCAGTATTCGTTATCTCAGTCTGCCCATTGTTTCCCCTATCTGGATTTTTGGTATCATCGTCTGTCTTAGTTTCTTTAGCATCAACATCATTATCCTTTAATATGTTTTCATTTACTTGCTCTGTGTTTTCAGTTCCAATTCTGCTATCTTTATCCTGCTCTACAAATGGTGGAAGTTTAATATCTGCGACTTTATTGGTATTTCCTGAAGAGTTGGAGGCAGAATTGATAATACCATTATTACTAGCACTTTGGTTACCTTCATGTTTTGAATTTTCAGTGCTTGCTTCTGTAAATTTAGAATTGTGATTCACATTGCTTCTCACAGAGTTGATTTCACCCTGAGTTGCATCTTTCTGATCACCATTGCTTGGAATTTTAACCACATTTTGAGAAGTATCTTTATTGCTATTCTTTTCTGCCGAATCAACAGTTGGCGTCTTTCTTCTTTTTCGTCTGCCAGACCTCTTCCTCTTATTTCTTTCCTCCTCTATCTTTTCCTGCCTTAAACGCTCTTTCTCTATATTCTCTACTTCTTCGTTTGGTGTAACATACACTGCACTGCTGTAAAAGCGAATGAACTGCTTGATTTTAGGCTTCCTACTTTCAGCAAGTTCCTTCTGCCGTCTTTTTCTGGCTTCCTCCCTTTCAAAATATTGATTAAGAGAAAGCGTATTCTCCTTTTCAGTGATCTTAGCTTCCTCTAACCTTTCTTTCAATGTCTTTGGAACGTAAACTTCTTTGTGAACCGGTTTCATGTGCTTTTTCTTTTCCTGACTCTCTTTCCATCTTTTCATAACTGCCTCTGTTTTCTTGACTGTTGATTTTCTCGTTGAATATTTTCTTCTCCTAGGAATTGCTGGCGGTGCGATGTTGCTCTTTTTCACCTTCGGCTTTTTCTTTGAAAGTTCCAAAGGCTTAATTTGTGGTATTTCAAGCGCTCTCTTTCGTTTCTGCTTCTTTTTAAGTTTCTCTTCTGCCTGCAATTCTCTTTCTCCGGCACTTTCATCGGATTCAGATCCTGAACTACTGAGCTCCGTATCCGAACTAAAATTCTCGTCAAGATCCTTATCTTCTGGTTCACTTTCTCTTTCACTTTCTTCCCTCTGCTCACCATTTTCTTCTTCTTCGGAACCTCCTATGGACCCCTCTTCAGAGCCCTCAGTAAATTCTTCATCATTCTCATCTTCCTGGAAAAGAAGATCAACATCTTTATCATCATCCTCCATTTCCATTTCCAACTCTGCCTCTCCGGCTTTTTCCATATCTATCAGCCTTCTCATTCGTGTACCTGCATTTGAACGTCTCTCCCTATGAGCGATAATACTCTCAAACTGTTCCTCATCTTCGCCTGAGTCAACCACATCGGAATCTGAAGTCATTATGTGAAATAGAATGTGCTGACTAACTTATAAACACAATAACCCCAAAAAAATGCATATCAAGGTTGAAAATTACGCTATATATAGTTATTGTAAAACCTCTTTAATGAATATAGTACTGGCAAGAAATAAATACTTCGTTCGTAAAGTTATCAAACACCGACGTGCTTTTATCGATAAACTTTAGTTCATGCTTTTTTTTTATTTTTTTTTTTTAGTTTCCTTTCGTTCCTCGATACTAACCTTACTTATCCTGATTATCTACAATAAATATTTGCTGTACTTAGCTCGTATTACCGTACTAACTGAAATCGTCATCACACAAAAACAATTACAAAAAGGTACAACCTAATTGAGAGCTCTCAACATGCTGAGTACAAAACTTCAGGTAATTTCGAAACGGGCAGTACATTTATCATCGAAAGTGCTTGCTGCTAAGCCAAAAGACCCAACTGCCATTAACCCATCAGAAGCATCCCATTTTTCAGATTTAGCCTCTTCTTGGTGGGATGAAACCGGATCCCAACGAATTCTTCATAAAATGAATCTTCTCCGAATGGATTTCATTAACAAAACGATTAAAACGAGTATTCCATTGAACAAAGACATTACAGACCCTGAAAAGATGGTTTTTATTCCAGGATGGAATTTCAACAATCTACTTCCGGATGACGTATCATCAGCTATACAGAAGGAAATTGACGATTCCGTGCGGTTGAATAGTCAAAAGCTACAATTGAAGTGTTTGGATGTTGGCTGTGGAGGAGGAATATTAAGTGAATGCTTGGCTAGATTACCCATGGTTTCTTCTGTTAAAGGAATTGACATGACGAAAAATGTTATTAAGGTAGCAAAAAAGCATATGAAGCTGGATCCGTCACTTGAGAACAAGCTCGAGTATAAAATGATGTCCCTTGAACATATTCCAAAGACCGAAATGTTTGATGTAGTGACGATGATGGAGTTACTCGAGCATGTGGACTATCCTGCAATAGTTTTAAAGCAAGCACTATCACATGTTGCACCAGGCGGATATCTATTTCTCTCAACGATAAATCGAGACCTTATATCTTGGTTTACTACCATCTTTATGGGTGAGCACATACTAAACATTGTTCCCGTTGGCACGCACACATACTCTAAATATATAAAGCAAAGTGAAATCAAGGGATTCATGGATCAGTTGAAGGACAAATTCAAAGTTGTTGATGTTAAGGGATGTGCATATTTCCCTGCAGTTGGTTGGTTCTTCACTGGTGTCCAAAATATGGGTAATTATATGATGGCAATAAGAAAAATTAAGTAAAAAAAAAGTGCTGTCGATCATGAATACGTCACGTATATTAACGACCAATTTCCCTTTATTTTTTCTATTATTCCTGAATATAGATTAAAGTTAAGTAATATTTCTTCTCATGTAACAATTTCTTACTGTGCAACCATTTCTTTCTTTTCCTGCTCATCAGTTTCTGGCTCATCAACAAACTTTGGAGGCTCCTCAGACTCATTTGCAAGAGCAGAATCAGTTAAATAGCTTGGGAGTGCCTCACCTGCAGCTTCTTCATTTGCCTCAGCATCTTCCCCTAGAGCATCCAATTCGGCATCCAATTCGCCTTCGGAAATATCGTCTGGAACATCGTAAGACCTGCCTAAAGCATCCTGAATCTCATTTGACTGGTCTATTAAATCAAGCATTTCATCTTGCATATCCTCCAATTTATCCACATCTATTTTTCCATACGTCCGCCTAAGCTCTTTGTTTGTACGTTTCATTGCATCTACTGTTATCATGGTGTTCTTTAAATTGTCTGTCGTCATTTGCGCCTGGGAAATATTCCATGATTGTGACATAAGCTGGTCTTTTTGTGCCTCAAGTTGCTTTCGCTGTCTAAGAACTTTGAGTGCTCTATTCTTTATAGAATTCTTTCCGGGACCATCTCTCATTTGTGACAATTTCCGCTGATATGTTGTAAGTTCTGTGTTAAGCTTAGATATCTTAACGTCCAAGCTAGACACTCTTTCATCGATATTCTTCATCGCGTCATTAAGTGATGCCTTAGGAGCATTGCTCCTTGTTCCAAAAAGTCTATTCATAATTCTATGCTTTGTTGCAGAAACTTCAAAATAGTAGTGTTTATGTCCTTTGCTTTATAACACTAGTATATTGCGAGTTATTAAACCGGAACAAACAGTTCTATTTTATTATCTATTCTTTTTTTTTGTATCTCCGATGTTATTATTTTTCTTATTTATTCCTACTGCGTTGCCGGTTTGAGCTTAACTTTTTTGTCCCGCATGCATCCTAGCATTGTATAATTTGAAGGTAAGTATGATGCTTTAAATTCAGTGTCAAATGCAATGTGTTGATCAAATTAACTGCGGAAATAGAGATTTGAAAAATTTAACAGTCAAGAATAACAAGCAATGTAACCTTACACAAAACATTCGAATAACTAGTCATATCTGCGAATCATTCTAGATAACATTAAACTAAATTTCTATACAGGCAAATGGTCCATTTAAAGCGAAAAGCAAACACTCCTCCTATTCAACAAGTTTGTTCCAGAAATGACGATACTCTCAGTTTGAGTTGCAATCCAGCGACAAGGCAATCATAGATTATGATCATCCATATACTTAAGAATCTGTCCTATGGTGATCAGGTTAACATTATACTTCTTACAGAAAGCATAAGTATCAGGAAGCCTCATCATCAAACCGTCTTCATCTCTTACAAGCTCACAAATTGTGGCAGCAGGCTCAAGACCAGTCAATTGGCAGAGTTGCACACTAGCCTCAGTATGACCTTGTCTGGCTCTAAGTAATCCATTGCGTGCTCTAAGAGGAAGGCAATGTCCAGGACGTAGGAATTCAGATGGTTTAGCATTAGGATCCGCAATTTTAAGCGCAGTGAGTGCTCTATCGTGGGCCGAAATTCCAGTTGTTGTGTTTTCCTTTGCATCCGTCGTGATTGTGTAAGCTGTTCCGTGTCTGTCCGTACTGTGGGTGGTCATTAAAGGCAAATCGAGCTTATCTGCTTTTTCTTCCGAAATTGGAAGACACACATAACCTGAAGAATGTCTCACAAGGAAAGCCATTTTTTCTTGTGTCATAAACTGAGCTGCAGCGATAAGGTCACCTTCATTTTCACGGTCTTCGTTATCCATAACAACGACAAACTCCCCCTTCTTGAAATCCTCAAGAGCTTTTTCAATAGGCGTAAATTCGTATTTTTCTGACGTTGACATGTTGAATATGATATGATGAATAATTAATTTTGATTCTGAAACTATAACTTTTGTGCTTTCTAATTTCTAGACAAATACCTTTCCGTTAGAAAATTGACAAGTACTGTACTTTTTACGATACACACAGTTGTATTTATAAGGAAACGTACTCTTTTTTTAATCATAACATTTACTTCCCGTTCGTTTATTCACCCTGACGTATCTTGAATTTTTTTGCCGATTCATTTTTCGTCGGTCGTCGGTTTCACCCCAGTCAGCAAAACTGTGTGGGGAGAAAAAGCCGAATCCTTAATAAGTGCCACACCCCGGGGAGCGGAAAAATTTTCCTGCCCTCACTTCTCGGTCATTTACCTAATTGCGGAAGATCTTATGATTACTAATTTTTCAGCAAAAGATCCTCGGATGACGAATATGTTAATCATCTTTGTAAGCACAAGAATATAAGAAAAAAAAGAAAAAGCACAGGCAGGTGCTGACTCTTTGATTGCTCTGTGTATAAATTTCACATCTTTTTTACACATTACCAAATTGTTGAACACACAAACATATTATATTAGCAAGAAACGATTACACATCTAAAACATTCGACCAAAATTAACTAAATTTCTTTAAAAAAATAACACATAATTACATTCTCTCGACTGGTGTGATACCCAAGACACGCATACCATTATTAAGTATCTGTCTAACAGAAGAGAAAAGGGCTAAACGTGCCAAGAGAATCTCTCTTGGTTCGCCCATAACTCTTAAAACTTTGTAAGTTGACGAGAACTGATGCGTGAGCTTAAACAAGTATGTGACAATTGTAGAAGGCTCATGGTTCTTAGAAGCATATCTCAAAGTGTCTGGGTACGAGGCCATAATTCTGATTAAGGCGGTAACCTTTTCAATCCGAAGAGCAAGGTTCTTCAATTGCTTTTCCTCTTCTTCCTTATCTAAGTTCTGCTTCTTGATCTGTTCCACAGTTCCGCAAATGTTGTCCAATGACATGTCGGCCTTCAACACATCTTCTGGAGGAATATTGCAGTTTCTTTCAATGGATCTCAATCTGGAGTGTGCGTACTGAAGATATGGACCAGTGTCACCCTCTGATGAAAGCATTCTATCCCAACCAAATTCATAGTTGTTAATTCTCTTAGCCTGCATATCCTGTATCATGACAGCAGAAATTCCAATTTGGTCAGCGACCTCCTTTGGATCTTCAACTTGAGCAAACTTCTCCTTGTTCTTCTGCATAATCTCAAGCATCCTCTCCTGAACATTCTCCAAGATGTCGTCCAAGAAAACGACAGTTCCCTTTCTGGTAGACATTCCCAAAACCATTCCGAAGTTCACATGAATAAGATCATCGGCCCATTTGTATCCCATCATCTTTAATGTGGTGAAAAATTGTTTCACGTGGAGATCTTGCTGAGATGCAATCACGTAGATCATTTTGTCAAAGTTGTACTTGTTCTTTCTCTCGATAGCGGCACCCAAGTCACGTGTCACGTACAAAGAGGTACCATCTGTCTTTTGCACCAAAACTTTTCCTAGCTTCTTTTTTCCGAGCTTTTTGAAGTCCACAAGAAGAGCACCCTTATCCTCGTGGATCAACTTCTTCTCGTGCAATTGTTCCATCACCATATCCATAGTCTTTTGGGAAACTTGTGACTCTCCTGAATAAACATCGTACTTAATGTTCAACCGTCCGTAAGTACCGATGTACTTGGTAATCGAAAGCTCCCTGAACTTTTTCCACAATTTCAATGCTTCCTTATCGCCTTGTTCCATTCTCTTGAAGAAAGCACGTGCTTGTCCATCTGTCGATGTTTTCTCATCTAACGGAATGCCAGTTTTCTCTGCTTCCTCCTTTTCGCTGGCAATGTCCTGATTGATTTTCACGTAAACTTCAAAAAGATGCTGGATAGGATTCTTTGCAAGCTCTTCATCAGATCCATACTTGTTGAATCCAACAGCCAAAACACCAAACTGCTTACCCCAATCTCCCAAATAGTTCATCCTGATGACTTTCCATCCAAGGCGCTCATATAGGTTTGACAAGAAACCACCAATAATAGTAGATCTTAAGTGGCCCGCATGGAAAGGCTTAGCAATATTTGGCGATGAGAATTCCACCAAAACGGTTTTTCCCTTACCCAGAGGAGCAGAACCATACTTAGCACCACGTTTCAAAACGTCTGGTGTAACAACATTTAACAAAAATTTCGGACTGAAAAAGAACTGCAAAAATTTACCAACTGGTGCAACATGGTCCAAGAAACCGCCGAGTTCAAATTTAGCAGCTAGATCCTTTGCCATCTGGACTAGATCACCTTTCAATCTAAGTCTTGGAAGTGGAACGATCAAATCACCTTTTTCCAAAACAATGGACCATGCCAAACTGTCGTACGCAATTTTCTTATCCACACCAGTAAGCTTTGAAAGCTGGCCGGCAATGTAGTTTCTGCAGAGATCCACCACATTGTACTCCGGGTATGAGCCCTCGATAAACTCTGGTGCCTGTAGGTGGAGTTTCGAAAGCTGTTCGGATAAATCTTCCTTAACGTCTGTCATTTTAACGTTTCTTCCTTGTTTTCTGTTATAATATGTCTGCGTTTGTCTATATCCCCTCGGAAATTCTTTGTGGAAGTTTGCCGTCAGTATTTTACTAAGAGATCGTTTATTACCTGCGCGTACAAACATAAAATATCGAGATTGTGCGTCATGGAGCTCTTAGATATGCACTTGGTAATATTCTATGTCAGGGAAAAAATTTTTGAACCGCCAAAATAATTGCCGAAATTTTTCACCTCAAGAAAGGAAAAAGACTCATGAAAAAAATGTATTTATGACCCTGAATTTCTGCTCGCAATCCACTCCCATATGTGGCATAGAGGATAGCTTTGATAGCTTTGTTCAATTATACCAGTGAGCCTTAACAAAAAGATAAATTCAGTTATCTTGTCAAATATACACATTTACGTAAAATATATCATGATGATATCGAAAATGAATAAGGAAAACTACCTATCACTTAATTTCTATTTCATTCGTCATCTTCATCCTTACACAACCAAGAAGCAGTGATGTCATATCTGGAGCCCGGAGCATCGTACGAAATGTACTTCACAAATTTCATAACACTTGAGTCACGGAACATCAAACACAATTTGTTCCAGCATGCCTGAGATTCATAAACGACAGATTCATCGGTTTCAGAAGATCTATAAATAGCAGCCTCATCTTCGTTTAATCTTCCTTCATCTTTGGCCTCCTTGTCATCCGTTTCGTCGATCATACAAAGTTCATATGCTCCCCATTCACCAGCTTCCCAGCCAGTAGTTGGAGTCAAATTCAACGTGGCCTCTAAAACGCCGTCTAGAAAAGATTCCTCAGATTCAATCTTATCTGGTTTGGTAGCCAAGATGAAGTCATGACCAGGTCTAAAACGTCTGACTAAAATCTGCTGTCTAAGAGCCTTGAGTTGAGTCACACGGTAAAGCCATTTTCCAAATGCTATACTCTTGAAAAGAGCTGACAAGTCACACAATTTGGCGGACACAGAATTGCATGTAGTAGCATCTTTATCGGCCTTAGACTCGATTTCTTTTCTGTTTTCGCTTTGCTCTTTCATTCTAAACATATCCGCAGTAAGTTCAAAGTTGGGTTCCTCATGAGGGTATGTCTCGTTCAATTTAGCAATAGAGGCAGATGTTGTAATATCTTGTTGCGAAGTGCCATCCATATACATATAACGACGCTTATGAGATGGAATGGCCAGTTTCCATGGAAATTCAATTTCACTTTGCTTGGACGGCATATGTGGATATTCGTTTAATTCGAAGTGTTTCAATTCTTTTCTGAATGCTCCAGCATAACTGTCATTAAGAAAAGAAACAATGTCCACGACTGAGCTGTCAGAAAAGGTTTGTTGCAATTTATTAAGGGATTCTTGGGTCAAAAGAACAGGATTCATAAATTTAGCCAAATACTCAATATCCTGCTTTTTCAAGTCCAAACGGAATTGATCAACAACGGGTTCCGGAATCCGTGAAAGCTCGAATTTCGGGAAGTCGTACTCTCTAAGCTCTCTAGTCTCAAGTAACTCGAGCGTTGATTTTGCCTCTGTTCTTTCTTGCTCCCCAGGTATGTAGCCCTCATCTTTAGGTTGTGGGATGTGGAACCATCCCTGAAGTGAAAGTCTTTGTTTGGTTGCAGTGACTTCTTCGACATCATGGAACGAAACACCTGGTTGAACATGGAAAAATGCAATCTGATTAAACTGTGGTGTCAATTTTGCAACTGGATCGGACTCTGGAACGTTAGGAACAATTGAATCAAACAATCTGAGAGCACCTCCATAAGATGGTTTCCATTCTTTGTCTGGGTCTGGCATATACAAAATATAACTGATTCTCCGAGAACCAATAACGTCATCATGTGTTAACAAATGGCATGTTCTGTTATACAGATGGATACTAATATCCATCTTCGAGCCACTAAGGTCACCACATCCTGTAACCCGAGAGATCACATTCCTAAATGCTTTTGAGTAGAGACCAGATCTCACCTTGCACAAGCTAGGAAGTTTCTTTTTCAAATCCTCTGACAAAGCGGATAAGTTTGCCAAATCTCCACTTTGAAAAACCTTATAAATATCAGTCTCCTTCTTTGTAAAGTGAATGTTCTCCAATATCTCCTTTCTAACATTTCTAAGAAGCTCGTCGTTGAAAAGATCGCTGATGGAACCCCAATGATAAGGACCAGATGTGTCAATCTGATGCTTTAAGGAAGTCTCATATTTTTGCTGAAAAATCTTAGGTTGAAAGTATGCCTTTGCCTTTTTTTCCTCTTCTGGTGTCTGCTGCAAGGAAATTGCAGGTCTATGCTGTTTTTTAGTAACCTTACCGTTACCCACTGTGTGCTTTCTCTTGTTAACGCTCTGCATTGGCGCCGTCATACCTTTTATCTTCTTAAATAATGTTGCAGCTTTTAATCGACGTCTAGATTTAACTAATATTAAAGAGTGGTTAAAAGCAATAAAAGCAGAGAGGAAACAAAATACGACAGATGTTCGTCGGATCTCTGCTATACGACGGCACCGATGAAATAACGTGAGGTGAAAATTTCTGACACCGGAAAAAAATTTGCATCTCCGCATTGTTAAGATAGCGTTTTCTTTTAGCCATTTGTCGCATCGCTGCATGCATGAGACGCCGTCCCGTCCAATATCGATCCTTGTTTATTTAGTAAATAGTGCCCGCTTTCTTTGTGAAGCTGAAAACAGTAATCTGCAAGGATTTTGCGTTTTCAGTACTTGATGCAAATGTTCTGGAGTAAAAATCTGGCAGTGGGATAATCTTAACAATATCAACTTTAAAAAAAATTGTTGTGATGTGCATAGTAATGAATTATGATTGATAGGATGAGTTATCAAATTGTTTTTTTCTGCCGTTTCAAGAGAATAAGCTAAATATTCATTATTCATATCTTTAAAATTTGGCGAAGCCAATACTACGTATGATAAATAAAAAGAAGAAATAAGTATAAATATATGTACCCAGAAAACCAGTGCCACCGATGATAAAGTCTTACAGATTAAATTACATTTTTTAAGATGAATGAATATATCATTGCTTTAAGCATCATATTAATCTTAAGGATGGCCAATTGCCACAGTAGAAGCATATGTTACGTCCAGAAATAGTTAGCAATGTGAATTCCTGTACTTAAGAAAATATCTTTTTACTTCTCACTTCTTGCGATGCTTATCTTGATAGCACAGAATAATAGATATGTGATCTTAAGAATATAAGTATTATAAATATGAAAGATTTTGGTAGCAAGAATGGCATTTGAATACAATGCCGAAATTTGAAAAATGCTTGTGATAATTATTCATATTCATGATGGCCTCCTCCCAATACTTTGTTATGTTCCCCAAGGATAAATAATAAAGGATTAACTTTTAATATGTTCATACGTTTTACCGTCTTTTTATACTAGGGGACTAGCCGTCTGAAATTAGATGTTTCTTCAAATGCTTACAGTCTCGTCCCTATTTATTACTTTTCACTTCCTCACAGTTCTTCACTTCTGCCAAGGTTCACGTCTTGGAAGTTGCTTGCGGTAGATATCTATGAAATACAATGATGTTTATAGGTTAGTGTATTTGTAGGTTCAAGTATATTTGATTTATAATATGTGACTAAATATCCAGAAAAATATTAGAAATAATTTATAGAACTTATTCTATGCAGCAGAAATATTTTCTTATACGCAAATTGACTTGCCAAACTTGTTCATAATTATGAGCATCTGTGCACCGGTAGTACTAGTATATGATTGTATACGAGTAAGAAGCTGGCTCATATGTTGCACAAGATTAACACCCTAACTTTCGCAATCTAAAGTTTGTCCTAATTCTTCGAAGAACATGTTCGAACACTAATGAGGTTTACATAGTATTTGTTTTCTATGAATGTATTCAAATACTATTTCTAGTATGTATGATTATCTTAAACCTCTTAGCATCGTTCTGTTAATGTTAGTGTTACCAGATTAGTATAGTAGTTCGACATTTATTATAGTATATAACTTGTACATAAGATTGAGTAGAGATGCAAAAGGATATCACATCTTTATATGATTATCATTTTTCTTCTTCTACAACGCCATAGACAATGGTCTTTGTTCTATGCTTCTCTTGTTTTGACACATTCTAATCGTGTACATAGCGTTATGAGAGAACAAACATAATTCTTTATGCGTTGAAGCCTTTTCTATATCCGAACTATATGGCCAATCCCGTTCATAACCTTGGGCATCTGCGCTCTCGGTAGTGCTATGGTGCAAAGATATGTGAGCAATTAAGCAGATACAAATGTCACACGGGATTTATATACTCTGACAGGTCAAGCCAAGCGCATATTGGTTTAAAGCCAGATAAAATATTAATGAATTCATTTACCTGATTAGGTAACACGGAA
>ERZ746981.335-NODE-335-length-21898-cov-13.235507_pt1 | contig 21898 bp, 17 predicted proteins | sample MGYA00374948_ERZ746981 | MGnify/ENA primary metagenome ERZ746981 (study PRJEB28757, sample SAMN06711160) | food metagenome | host: microorganism | place: China:Harbin | collected 2017-01-30 | study: EMG produced TPA metagenomics assembly of the Analysis of...
ACATTTTATCAAGGATTGTCTATAATACATATTATTCTAAATTTTCGTTATTTAAGAATAAGTTCAGATCTCAAAACAAATAAATCTAATGACATATAATAATAGATTGCCTAATACTAGGTAATATTCCCATATGTCCGACAATAAGTCATAATTTATTTGGGTTAAAACGAAGGTGATAATTTAAAGTTGAACCATAGCTATAAAACTGCTTTTCAGATGCAATTAGTAATTACACTAGTAGTTTGAAGGGCACAAGAATGAATTTATACGTGTCGTGAATGTATCTAGTACTACGTATGATAATTCGGATGCCTATATTAGTAGTTGTGTATATGGCGTCATAAATGAAACGAGACAATCTTATTTTAAAACAATATAGCCTTAGAAGAATGGAGTCTTTATTAGCAAGGATATTATTGTTCTAGCGTCCACATAACAGTAGAATTGAAACTGTATGAAATGAAGATCTTCCCTTGTATGTATGCACACACACACAAATATTTTATGTACTACAATAAATATCGAATACTATATAAATTTTAATGCTTTTAATTGACCATCTCCTTTATTTAATATCTTTTGAAATTATATTTTGATGCCCTTGAATTAAACTTGGTGTAATATTCAATAATATTCAGAATATGCAAAGAAGGATGTAGTTGAGAAAACACGGAGGAGAATATTTTCACTTTAGTAGCAGTGCCTTTATCTATGAAAGAACATGATAACAATATATCAGTTATGAAAACGATATACGACTAAGGGGAAAAGGAGTAATACATATCAAAAAGAGTTGTATTCCGAAGGCTAACATCCTGTATGCGTCTAATTGCTCTCACATACCATATTAACCAATTTACTCAAATTTATCCGCAATTTCTACGCAACAATAGGTTGAAATTTTGAAAACAATTAAGTCTAATAATATATAATAATGCTTGATAGTATGTAATATTTTCGTATGCTCGACGTAATAGGTATTTGATTGGGGTCGATATAAAAGCACTGAGCAGATCATAACAATAACTTCTCATGGTGCAATAAAAAATACAGATTTATTTCCTTACTTTACCACAATGAAGACGAAATTAAGCCGATTGAAATGAAAAGGGCTATCGTGCAATTTTAAACATAGTACAGACCAAGGGTGACAAAGATTGACCTTCTGGGATAGACAATAGTAAATAAGCTTGAATTAAAAAAAGTAAAAAAGAACGTACAGTAGAAAACATTTCTACTACACTTTTTAATGGCCGTTGCACTTAACAAACAATCTTTTATAAGGTATTCCGCTTTTTTTCAATATCGACTTCCTTAGTGCTTAGGGATTTTAGCCAAGAATGATGAACTGGAATGAAATATCATAAACAATTAAAATGTGTTCGAAAACAGCAGTATTGTTATATTCGATTTTAGGTATACGTGCTTGGGAAACGGTAAAACAGAAGGCTGCAAAAAATGTACTCATTTATGGATATCTGTTTCATTGACAAAATCCTGTAACAGCGAACCTATAAAACAGATCCGTTTTTCAATCATATATTAAAAGCTTCCAGACAAATAAGTCAAACTTTTTCACGGTTGCAATGAAAGCAACATAAGTTAACCAACACTGTTTCATAAATTATATATTAGCATCACTCTTTATGCACATAATTTTAAAGATATATTTACGTAAAACATCCAAAAACCTTGTGTTAATACACATCAAATACATATACAAAGCAGAAGTTAAAGAGTGCCGAAAAAGGCAACTTTAACAGCCAATGCGAATCCTAAATGAGGTATAGCTAAAAGACTCATGAGGAGTAGTATATGCTTCTTTTGCTCTTCAGCATTCTCGTTTGAAAACACTATGTGAAAATATTGATTCAGTTTCACTAAAATACTACATCCACTGAGAACACAGCCAAGAAGGATACATCCCCATTTGAGACATCCATCAAGAAAGCGATGAGAAGATAACAATCCTCTAAATATAGATAAAACTGCGGCTGGAACCCACAGAAGATTGGCATAAGCGTATATGGAGATAAACCTGGTTAGGGGTGCAAGGTCTGCCACCTTCAAGTAAAATTTGAGAACAGCCCATAACACGGTTGGAACAAGGAATGTATAACCGTATAAAAGGTTAATCGATGATAATATAATTTTGAAATAATTGACATGTATGACAACGTCTTTATCATCCTTTGAATGACCCAAGGAGGATAAAAGTTCGGCAAATGAATTACAGAAGAATAGCAAGAATATAAGTGTAGCGGTGACCCAAATCGGGCCATACAAATCTCCGACCTCTTGAAATTCATAGCTGTCCAGTTTACTCAATGGATTGAGACTTCTGTAACAACTCTTGAAGAAATCTAAAGTGCTTATATCAAAGTATCTTCTGTAATAATTGAGGGAGAAAGGACCTCCATTATATGATTTTTTGGGTGAACTGGCTGGTTGTGTTGTCATATTTCCAGATACAGATGTATCTGCATTAAACTCAACATCCTGCATTGAATCATGTGCGCTTGACGTGTTCTTGTTCACTAAATGGTCTGGTTCGATAACCATATCATCGTCATCTATTTGGAATGGGTCTGACATTTATCGTTGGCTTAAATTGTGAGGAAAATAGAAAACCAGAAGTATAGCAATGCTAGGTAAACCCTCGTTAAATTATATATATGTATGCTCTTATTCTTAAAAGTTCCCTGTATGTGACATACTTTGTGTAAAGATATACACAACATACATGTACGCTATGTTAGACCATTTAAATTTTGGTAGAGTATTTATTTTTATTTTTCTTGCAGGACACACAAAAAATCAAAAGCAAATGCAAGGATGTAACGATATCTCTAACGGAGTAGTGTGGACGAGCTGCAGCTAAGCGATTATAACTTTTTTTTTGTTCGGACCTGAAAACATTACTCAATTGGGAAATACACGCGTCAAAAAGAAAATTCAAGCGTGAAAGTACGCTTGAAAAGCGGAGGCACTGTTTTCATTGTACTCAAGGGAATACGGTTGAAGAAATAGTGTGGGAGAAGAGAAACCTATATTTGCTGAAGGAAAGAGTATACGAAAGGGATTCAAGGACTCATGTTGAAAGAAGTGTGACACAGATGAAATATTAAATAAAAGTAATGATGAAGCTGATTTGAAACATAAAATAACTTGAATCAAAAATGCCGCTGGATACCACATCAAGAAATTATGACAGTCCGGCGAACATAAAATAAAAATAAGAATAAAACTACATGATACAAAATAATCTGGGATTAACGCTTCCTGATAAGAATTGAACAAATAAATGTCAGATGATAACAGTATCGATGATAGGGTCGATGCCCTAGATAATGCTTCAATATCATTAAACAGAATTGGACATTATCATTTTATACGTCAAAAAGAATAGGAAATATTATGAAGCCATCGAGTGTGTTAAGCACACAAAACATAAGTGAGTGTCAATCATAATGAGTGATTCGACGATAGTTAGTTATTAAGCGGAATGTTAGAAAAGCCGGTGGTAGCACATGGACAAGTTTAAAGTATACGCGTTATGTGCAAAATTTCATTGAAACATAGAGAAAGAAGGGTGGAAAAAAAAAGCTGCAATTAGTATTCCAGAAAATGTATGCCAAAATGTAAAGATATTATGAAATGGAAAGCACGGAAACAGAAATATAGAAGAATAAAGCACGGGTACATGAAACGGGAAATATAAGCAGGGTACGCTTTACAGGAATCTTCCAAGAATGGTAGGGAAAATAAATAGGAAGACAAAAGAAACAAGAAATTCGCTTTTGTACTCCTTTTGTCAAGTGGGCGCTAAAGGGGGCAAAACACCAACAGAAGGAATACTCAGTATTCTCAGTTTAACACACTTAGTTATACAGGGAATTACAGGGTCTTTACCCGGGGGATAAGTGGTGGTTCCTGTGGTTCCTGTTTCGGAAAAACACATTAAAGGCCTTAAACCAAAATACAAAGAATCAATTCCATTCTGACACAGCTCTCATCCAAATTCCTCTGCCCCTCCTGGTCTCAAACAATAAGAAATTCCATTGACTGTACCAGGCATTGTTTATTTATTTACATACCCAACTGAACAATGCAATAAATTTTTTCTTTTATTTACTCCTTGATTATTACCTCACCACTCGTTTCTTTTAGCGTGCCTTTATGTTTACCTATTCTGATTTATCTCCTTTGTAGAGCGGTGCGAAAAGCTTTATTCGGCAAGCTTCGTTACTTCTTTGAAAAAATTCTTATTATTTTTTAGAGCTGAAATTCCTGGCCCTGTCGTCTCGCTGAATCAGCTCGGACCTTATTATTGTACATATTTTTTTTTAGCAACTAAAATTATTGCCTAAACACAGCATTAGTATTTTCTTTCAATTCTTTCCCTGTTGAACCTAAACTCCTTACATAACGTTCCATTTCCCCTGGGTTCTTTTCGTAAGCTTAAACAACGTTGGTATCATTTTCACTCTTTTAACTTAGGTCCTTCGTTTTAATACAGAGAAGTTTCTACCATTACAATCTCGGAGTTTCAACAGTGAGCCATATTTTTCACTCAGGATCGTGTCTTTTTGTTATTTTTTTGTTACACATCCATTGCCAAGCGTTAAGCTTTCTTTTTGATTGACTATTCATAAACAGATCTCCAACATCCGAACACAGTTGACCACCGAGGTACAGATAAAGATTAGACAGAATCGAAAAAATACACCTGAAACAAGTCTCTTCATCTTCAAGCCTAAAACTTTCATCAAGCCAAACATAAACAAAGTCGATTGATCAATCGGTCAGCACACCTAGTCAATCGCGACAACCAGAAAACATAGCATTGCCAGGTTGGCCCAGCATCTAAGCTCCCCACTTATTCACTCGTTTAAATTACACAGATCACGCTTAGTACTGGTTTACCACCTTCGAAAATGCTTACAATGTTTGTTTTCAAGTGCCTTTTAGCCTCAATTTTGATAAGCAGAGCTCATGCTATTGATCTAGGCCAGAATGATGACTTCCAGCAACTTGCTGCCAGCAATGTTCCGGGATATAACAATATGTCTGCAACTACAACAGAGGAGACATCTGCTAACATTCTTGCACAAATGGCACAAATTTCATCTTCGCAAATAGAAGAGCAGACAACTGCAGCGGCACAGGCGACAACACAGGCCAATGAACAGGATTCTACTACTAGCGATACTCAAGTAGCTGTTTCTAGTACAACTAATGATGTGAACACTGTTGAAAATGCAGGAACAGCTACAAGTGCCGATACAGTTGCTACGAATGTTGCCAATACGGTTGATGCTACAAGTGCAGTTGATACAGCAGATGCTACAAGTGCAGTTGATACAGCAGATGCTACAAGTGCAGTTGATACAGCAGATACTACAAGTGCTGCTAACACGGTTGAGGCCACAACTACAAGTTCTTCAGACAATACCGTGAATATTGCGGATACAGTTGAGAATACAGCTGCAATTTCGGCTGCTGCCACAACTACAAGTGCTACAGAAGATACTGCTGCCAATACTGCCACAGATACAACTACAAGTGCTGCTGAAGATACTGCAGTCAATACTGCAGCCAATACTGCCACAGATGCAGCTACGAGTGCTACTGACACTGCTGAAAATGCAGCAACAGCAACAACGGCAAATACAGATGATGTAACTTCTGCAACAGACACTACCAGCCTTACTACTGCCTCTCCAACCGCAAGTTCAGGCTCGATCGATTATCCGGCACTTGTGAATTCAGGCGCTGCCACAGTCGTTGATTCGTCATCGGCCTTGCAGAATGCCGCATACACAAGTTCGGCCTCTGCTTCAGGCTCAACTTCAGCTTCCACAGACTCAGTTTCGGTGGTTACTGCAAGCACAGACTCATCAACTGCTTCGAGTATTCAGAATGCCGTTTACACGAGTGCAGCTTCATCACTCGTTGGCTCTGCAAGCTCAAGCTATCAGGAGACATCACTGACATACGGCTCGGCTTCATCAAGCTATAACGCTGTTACAACTGCCGTTTTTTCAAGCAGTGGTACAAGTGCATCGTCTTCTTTGACGTATTCGTCAGCTTCAGCCTCAGATAACTTCTTGTCATCTTCAACAACTGCAAATGCAGCTGTAACAAGCTTGCAACCTTCGTCTGTTGGCAGCTCCTCGGTTGTCACTTCGGCAGTTTCTTCGAGTGCTGAGCCCAACGCCTCGACTACTGTTACACCGACTGCATCCACTTCAACAGATACATCTTCTGGAGTCTCTGGTTCGGCATCGAGTGCAGTTTCTACACCTGTCTCTGCCTCAACCTCTTCTGCAACTTCCGAGAGTTCCACAACTGCTCTTTCCGAGTCGTCCTCGGCCGAGACAACAGTTTCAACGTCGCAGACTTCTGCAAATCTGGCAAGTAGCAGTACCAGTGCAAGTTCTGGATCCTCCCAGGTGCCAACATCCACATCTAGAGGTACCACCTCGGGTGCACATTCCACATTATCAGTCTCAGGCACCACTTCAAGCACTGCAAGCTCGTCTTCCAAGGTGCTGAGTGTGTCGACAGACGACTACAGGTCGATTTCGCACTCTGCAGCAAACACTCAGACGACTTCGAGTCTGTATGAGTCTCCGCAGTACCCAACCAGCACAAAGGGACCTTCAATTGTTGTCCAGACCTCTGCCTCATCCTCCAAAACAAGCTCTCGAGCCATCTTTGGAACGGACTCAGGCTCACAATCCACCATAACGGCCACATCTTCCAGCTCAGAATCCTCAAAGCCATCATCTTCACAATCTACTGGCTGGCTTCCTGATGTTATCGTCACCGCCTCGGCTCCAGACGCTTCAACAACTTCGATATCCGTTGCAACCACAGCCTTGCCTAAGGCAATTTCGCCTGCTGCAACAACCGCGTCTATCCCAGACGATTACACTCTGATTACCATCGGCTTCAAGAGAAGTCTCAACTACGTCTTCGTGGTTGAAAACTCCATCTCGTCTGCTCAGATCTTCGAGTACTTGCCGGATGTGTTGTCGTACCCATTCGACAGCATCGATAAGTCTGATGTCACTGTCAAGCAGTTGGTTCCATACACATCCTCGCAGTTGAGCTACATCATAACCATTGCTGAGGTGTATTTCCCCAAGAGCAAGTTGACCTCGTTGCAAAACGAGTTGACGACGTCTGGATCCAAGATTTACGAAAACCCAAACAGTGCGCAAAGCACTTTGGCCAATCTCATCGACAGCAGAATCCCAATCCAGGGACTTCTGGGAAGCTCATCGACTTCTGTTTGGATTGGCTCCAATAGTGATTCCTCATCTGGATCTGGAAGCAGTAGTGTTGATCCTCAAAGTTTGGGCTCGATGGACTTTTCATCTGAGGCCAATTCTTCAGTTGGCAAATCCAGTACAAGCGGTGGAAAGATGGCCGGAATTATCGCCGGTTCTGCAGTCGGTGCTGGCGCGTATTTGAGTGCTATCGTTGCCTTTTACATCCGGAGAAAGAATAGAAAACAAAAACAGGACCAGGAAATGACCGAGGAGAAGACCAGACCAAGAAGTAACTTCGAGTCCTACTGTTCGCCATACGATGGAAGTTCCTTCGAGAGCTACAATCCATCCTACTCATACTCTGGCAGTGGAAACATGGGTGACATCAGGCTCTCAGTTGGATGTGATAGTGAGCCTTATGACAGCGAAGATTCCGCTTACTATTCAAGTGCCCACACGAGCAGATCATTCCGCAATTCCGGATCCCAGCATTCCATTCCAAGCATTTCTGCTCCAATAAACTTGAAGAACTCTCTTGGATGGTAAACATTTTTCATTTCACTTCTTTTATTTTATGTTATTTTTCTTGTTTTATCTTAACCGTTCTTTTTTTTTATTATTGTGTTACTATTTTACTCTCATTTTCGACTCACTCCATACATTCATTTAATTAAGAGAGCTCACACTCCGCGAACTGTTGAATCACACAATTCAAAGTATGCACACGTTTATTAAGGCCTAGTAGGAAAGATATATGCTTTTAAATACAAGTAGTTTGTTCAAATGTGGTGCACTGTACTGCTGTCGGCGCTTATCGCGACTATTCTCGTGTTGACCACTCGTCCTTTTTCAAAGAAGCAACTTGCAATCCTCATTCAATAGGACCAAGTTCTTCTCAAAGGTGAGAATCGATTTTGCGAAGTCAAATGCAGCAATTTTTTTGGAAGAGATGCTTGATGGCATTTCCTGAAGCATGCCTATGTATGAATACCATTTTTCTCCCTGAATTTGCGGGACGGGTTTGCCAATGTTCAGATTTTTGCAAGTAATACGATACTCATTTGCATCCTTCAAGCTTTTCACACCTATTTTAAGGCCTTCTACAACCCTCGATCCTAACTTAGATGCTTCATACTGCATTATAGAGTCTAGAACGAGATATTCTTGGCTTCTGCCGACTCTTCCTCTTAGTTCAAAGTTTTCATTTAACTCTGGAGCACTTTTCGGAGCACAGAATGCATTGTTAACAAAGTTGAGCGTATTGACAGCCCTGCTCATAAGCTCTCTCTCATCTAGTGAGGAGTCGATTCCCAGAAGCTTGTTTCTCCGATAATTGTAATCATCAATAAAGCGGAACTTCAAGTAGTCGAAATATTCACCACGAAGAAATTTTGGCCGCTTGACAAATCGTAGTAATCGCACAAAGTTTCTATATAGCACGAGTCTGCGATCTCTTTTTGAGAAATCTCGACATAAAACTTGGCTGTTCAACCCTTGAGGACCGTATACTGATACGATTGGCGACTTTGAATAGACAATGAAATTTTTATACACCGAGGCTTGTACTCGAGAAGACATTTGAGTTTATGATAATACAGGAGGACTATATTGCGGGTGATGGTTACCAAATAATATTGATTACGGGCCCGGAAATTTGGCGATACCCGTTTAGAAAAAGATCAACAATATCAGAATTACTAGAGATGAATGGAAGAATCTAGTAGTACTGCATCAATCGATAGCCGTTGAAAATCAAAAAATTTTTTTCGCTATTTCTCAAGCACTACGTCAATGCAAACGCCGAAAGCCAGGAACAAAAAAAAATTCCGACATATGATAATAAGGGATATTGATTTATAGGTGCCAATGATGTAAAGAATGCTGTAGAAGAAAAATGTCAAGAAATACAAGTTTCGTTGATTATTGTTGTTTTCCGAGGACGAAACGGTTCTGGATTGATTTGCAGGTGATGATAATAGTGCTCATATATTTTCCGGCGGTTGTCGAGTCGACTATTCTGAATGTAGTTCCTTATCGCCTGCTTATAAATCAGATGTGCATATGCAATTGATAATAACGGAGTTGAAGAAAGCAAAAACTCAAATTTCTAAATTTACACAATACTATGTGCCATAAAAATCTGCTTAATAATACCGGACAATGGGGAATGGTCAGGCAGGCGAAAAAAATGGCGCCTCCACTTTCAAAATTAAAGTTTTTTTTTTATCAATCCACACACAAGTTAATATAAAAGCAAACTGCTTTCTCCCTTTTCGGATTCGAACATCATTGCTTGGGTCCTTATCCACATAAAATTCCCTTCCAATATACCTTGACTTTTCAATTGCTTAATTGCGAATTTACTGTTACAGGGAATCTATTCATAAGCACACATTTTTAGTGTACAACAAATATGTCTTCGTCCGTGCAAGTTCCACCAGTTGTGGATAGTGCCATCAAAACTGAGGCATTAACCTATTATACATTCAAGGATCCATTAAAAGTGGCAACTATGGACTTGAAGCTTGATCCTGCTGCGGCAAAGAGTGGCGATATTGTTACTCCAAAGCAGGTTTTGGTCCAGACAAAGGCCGCTTCGATAAACCCGGTTGATCTTTGCTTGAAGGGTCTTTCATCAAGATTTTACAAGGCATCTGTCCAGAAGGTGATGGGTGGCGATTTTGCAGGACTTGTGGTTAAGGCAGGAGCTGAGTCTGGATTCAAGGCTGGTGATCGTGTCTATGGTGACATCATAAAGCCATTTAGCTCGACAGGTGCATTCTCACAATATCTCTTGTTTGAACCTGCAAGCATTATGTTCTGCAACAAGATTCCTGAGGGAATGACTTATGAGGAGGCTTCTTCCCTTTGCATTGCATCAGGAACAGCTTTCGAGGCTTTGAAGACTCATAAAAAGTCTCTTAAAGGAGGAAATGTCTTGGTTTTGGGTGGCGGAACGTCTGTCGGTTCTCACACCATCCAGTTTGCAAAATACTTCTTTGGTGCCAAGCATGTTGCTGCCACATGTTCGGCAAAGTCTACTGAGAGGGTTAAGAAGTTCGGCGCTGACAAGTTGATTGACTACAAGAAGGGTAAGACAAGTGAGATCAACGAGATTCTTGAAAGTGTCAAGGAGTATGGAAAGTTCGATATTGTTGTGGACTCTGTGAGGGACCCAATTTTGTACGGATACTTGGACAGTACTTTGAAGACTAAGGAAGAGGGTGGAATTTTCACCCAGATTCAGGGTTCCAAGTCTGTTAACTACTCTAAGATTATCGTGTCGGACTTCCTTCCTCAATGGCAATACATTGTTGAATATATCAAGGAGAAGATTGGCCTCTCTAAATTCCAGTTCTTCAGTCTTTTGGAGACCCCTGATAAAGAGTATGGTCCAGCAGTTGAGAAGCTTTGGAAAGAAAACAAGTTTGTTGTGACTTTGGACTCGGTCCACGATTACAAGACCGATTACGAGACTGCAATAAATAAAGTTGCCTCAGCTTCTTCCCAGGGTAAGGTTGTTCTTAAGTTCTAACTTTGAGTGTGTTTTTGCTTGCTTTGTATGTTTACTTTCTGTTTAATTTCTTTCTTAATAATTGTGCGCGTTCAGCTTGATGATTTGAAAGACTCGAGAGTTGTGATTGTAGTAATGAGTAGAGCTTTTTGTAAGTTATTGAGGGAGAAATGGTGACCTAAAAAACAATGTAAACAGGTTACAGACATTGAAATTCAAATTCCATTATCGTGTCGAATAGTATTCATTAATATTTTATAAAGTATACATTAAACATGCCGACTAACTGCATGCAGCGAAAATCCACTCAGAAAACCACTAGGATCTTCCTATTACTATCCTCCAACTCCTTAATGAGCGTAGTCACAAAAGGACAGTTCTTTGTGATGATAACCAAATCATCTATATCCTTTCCTGATCTTGATCTAGCCAGGTCCAACACAAACTTCCTGTATCCATCCTGACTTTCATTCTCTGGATTTTCAGTCTTGACCTTACTTTTTCCTTCTTCCTTTTCCTTCTTGTCATCCTCGTATACCGTCGAATGAATCTTCTCAGCCAATCGAAGATCATCTTTCAAGAGTGAGGCTATATCCGTCATGCTTCCACCGGCAGTCACTATATATCCGCAATCAACATCCTCGTGCCTCACCAATATACTAAACAGCTTTAATGCCGTAAGTTCATCTTTACTAATATTGCTAGACGTGCAAATCAAGCTCACAGAAGAGATCTTAAACGACTTCGGATTGAGAATCGTCTCATTGGAAAGCAATGATTCCTCTTCTAGGAATTCTTTCCTACTTACAGAAGACATACTCTTTTTACCATCATCAACATCAGCCATCCGACCTATATCCTGATTGTTGTTGATGAACAGAGCACTGAAGTAATCTGTCTTTGACACAATTTTGTTGAATTGATCCAAAAACTTTGGCTGGCTGTTGTAGAACTTTCTTCCCACTGTTAGAATGAGAAGATCATTTGGAAGCAAGTTCTCGTTCAAGAGTAAACTTTGAAGTGTACTCTCAGGCAAACTGAAAACAATCTCAGACGAAAACGGCACTCCGCTCAGGTCGCAGAAGATTTTAAGAATACTAAGAATTCCGTTCAAATACTGACCATCAAACTGGTCAAACTGATCATCCATATCTCTCACCATAGAGGCATGCAACATATCTGCAGTACGCTCTGTCAAATGCTTGATGTTCACAGCATGAATCGGGATCTTTCCCGGTTTGCAGAAGCGGTCCATCAGAATTAAATTGTTGGAAACACTTTCCAAGCTATCAACGGGAAGAATCAATTTGTCAAATCTCAGATTCTCATACTCCTTCTTCAGATGATGAAGTTTACTGGAAGTGGAAGAAGAAACTGAAGATGAAGAGGACGAGGCATCATTTCCGTCCTTCTTCCCATTTTCTATCTCTTTGAACTTCTCGTCCCTTAACTTCTGTCTAACCTCTTCTCTGTAAGCTTGAGGATAGCACCACAAAGTCAACGGTGTGGTGAGAAATGTCGATATAAGTGCCATTAATATGAACATGGCAAATATCTTCTTCGACACGATTTCCGCCCTGAGACCTGTTTGAAGAACAACAATCTCAACAATACCTTTACAGGACATCAAGACACCAACAGTAAGACTTTCTCTCCAATAAAGTCCGTGCAATCTGGCAGCAGAGGCTCCACCAAGGATCTTGCCAAATAGGGCAATTGCCAAAAGACCAATCATGTACGCCCAGTCCAATCCCTTATTTAGTAAAGTGAGATCAGCATTCAAACCGGCAATTCCAAAATAGAGTGGCGAAAGAATGATGTTGACAAGATCCTCTATGCGTTCGGTAAGACGGATAACGTAGTTATTAGTCCGCGGCACAATTGTTCCCATAATAAACGCTCCGAAAATGGGATGAACCCCTATAATATCGGTGAAAAAAGCAGAGGCAAACATCATCAATAGGATAATTAACATTGCCATGGTGGAAGGTCCGGAAGGATTATCGAGATCATGAAGGACAGAGTTTAAAACCCAGTTCAAAAGCCAGCGCACCGGATAACAGATGAAGAGACCCCAAGCTATTGTCACCAAAACGATATATACAGTTGTTTCGGACTTTGAAGAGTTTGCCAATGTGATTGAGAGTGCAAGAAGAATCCATCCAAGCAAATCGTTGGTGATACCAGCTGCCAAAACAACGACTCCAACACGATCTTTCACCAAACGCAATTCTGTGAGAATTCTGACAAGAACAGGGAATGCTGTTATGCACATCGAGACACCAATGAAAACCATAAAGGTGGAAAACTTGATATCAGGCAAATTGGGCTGGTTAAGCCGGTAGTGTTTCCAAAGAGTGATGGAGTATGCACATCCCAAGCCAAAGGGCACAGCCATGTTGAAAATTCCCACCGATAAAGCCGTGGCAAAGTGCTTTTTGATGAATTTGATGTCGACCTCGCATCCAACCATGAAAAGCAAGAGGCAAATACCCAAAGTGGAAACTAGTGTGAGCCCCTGCATCGATTGGTCAGGAAAAACAGCATCCGTGAAACCTGGAATCTTGCCGAGGGCTGTTGGTCCCAAGATTATACCTGAAAGAACATCTGAAATGACTTTAGGCTGCTTGATTTTCGAAAGGGGATAATGCAAAAGCTCCGCAACACCAATAATGAGGATCAGCTGAAAGATGAAAAGCGTATATGGAGTCGAGCTGTTGTATTCTAGGGGGTTTGCCCCCGCAAGAATTCCGGATGAGGTAGTCATTGAAATCCTACTTGCTCAATAAAGGGACGGGTATTTCCAAGTTATTGTGGGCAAAACAGCAGACAAAGAATGAATCAGTCAGATCAGCAATGTGTTATTAGGAAGTATAAGCGGTGAGAAGCAAGAATATGATGATTTTAGAGAACAAAGGTGGGAAAGGATTGCTTTTTCAAATTTTAAGTGTTGGGAAGAGGCTTGGGTATTTATACGCATGCGATAAGAGATGCCCCTCAGGGACAACAAAAATAGTGCGAACCAAAAAAAAAGAAAATATTGCTACTGTCAGCAGTCAGGCAAATAAACAATAAACAATAAGATCTGCCTGTGCGCGCTATGTTTGGATAAAAAATCTCATTCTTCCATGTGCTACATTTTGACATTTCTTTGGGCAAAAAGGCAAGAATTAGCACATCAATGCTAGAAGAGTGGGGGAAAACGCACAATTCTACTGCGATCGAGGAAAAATAACCTTGGAAAATAACATGAATGCTAAAATAGTACCAGGTCTCAGCCTATGTGTGGAGAATTCCAGAACGTGGTGTAACTATCAATTGAAACGTGTTACCAGAATCCAAATGTAAGTACTTCTACACAAATTACAGTTTATCAGAAAGCATTAGCCTGCACCAAGATTACATTAATAATACTATTGAACAAAATACACACAAACACCGTTTGAATTCAAAAGTTGGCATATTCTCCTCGAAAAGCCCTATCTAGCCAATCATATAGCTTATCGAAGACAATCTTATAAGCATTGTGATAGTTGATATTATGGTCCGAGTCTGGGAAAATGCGCATGTCATAATTTTCCACGCTTTGTATATTGAATCTATCGAGTAACCGGTATGTATTCTGCACGTGAACGTTATCATCACCGGTTCCATGCATAATCAAGAATCTTTTCACCGTCTTGAAAGACTCCACATCAACAACCCTGGAAGTGGAGTCATAATTCGCATTTTTGCTTGGGAGGCCCATATATCTTTCTGAATACACTGAATCGTAAAGTTTCCAGTCCGTAACTGGAGCAACTGCCATACCATATTTGAACGTACTTCCCTTATCATATTCCAGCGTTTTTAGAGTTGTGAATCCTCCATATGACCACCCCCAGACTGCAGTTCTATCTGCATCAATATATCCTCTGTTTTCAATCACTTTTTTAACCGCATCAGTCACATCTCGTGGCTCCCAATAGCCCAATTTGTCTCTTGCATAGGATTGAAACCTCCAATCACGACCTCCAGTTCCTCGTGGATCAATATAGAGGATAACAGCTCCTAAAGATGATGAAACAACCTCCTCAAAGCCGTAATTAAATGAACACTGTAATTTCTGAAGTCCCGGACCCCCATACACACTTACAAGCAACGGATACTTCTTCTGTACATCGAATACTGCTGGTCGGACTTCCACCATCTCAATTTCTGTGTCATCATCCATTTTAATCTTTTCAAAGGTCTTCGTTGGTGCAGAATAGTCCCTCATTGCGTCATATACTTCTTTCGACTCGTGAAAATCGCTTTTATCATTCCTATACTGCTCTTGATCAACACCAAACCACTTTGCAACATCCACTACACGCTGCCATGGGAAGTTAGGTCCCTCATACTTCAATAAAGCGTACTGAGCACTAGATGAAAACTTTACTTGGTAGTTTTCGATTTTATCAGTATCTGAAAACGCCCGGAAACCCCCATCTCCATCTAATTTCGCTTCATATATAATTCTTTGCACGGATGAACCACCTGTACCTATGAAATAAACAAGTCTTTTCTCTTTGTTGTATCCAACAACACCTCCAATAGTTTCCCAGTTACCAGAGGTGCCACCAAGCACATTTTGCGGTTTTGTGGATGTGCTACTCGCAAAATAAGCAAGTCGACTGTGATTATTGACAACGATATCATCAATATAACCGGGATCATGTGGAACCGAGAAAATCCGACCTTTAATATCTGATCCGTAGTACCATCCGCCGTATTCTGCAGTATTTATAGTTCTGACAATCTTGCTGACATCATTTTCCACATCGTAGAGTCTCATATCGACAGTTCGGCTTGTTCTGTCAGTTTCCTTAACTAAAAGTTCGTTTCCGGTGATCCAATTCATCGAGTAAACAAGGTAGTCATCACCCAACTTACTTCCATCATGCCCAACAGTGCTGACTATTCCCTGCTGCACATCGTACACGTGAATACTTGCAATTGGGTTTTTCTCGCCGGCCTTCGGATATTTGATTCTCTCGATTTGTGGATATTTCAGATCCTTGAAAAATTCGAGCTGATAGTCGTCCACCTGAGTGTCGTTGAGTGTCAAAAATGCAAACTTTGACTCATCTGGACACCACCAGATAGTATCTCCCGTTCCAAGCACTTCCTCTTCATACACCCAGTCCGGTTTTCCATTGAAAATATCTTTGGAACCATCCTGCGTGACAGAAAGAACACTCTTCTGCCTCAAATCTCGAATATACACGTTGCTCTCGTAGACAAACGTCACATAATTGAAATCCGGGGATGTAGTTGCATATGAAAGTTTTGCAACATGCCCATTTTCAAGCTTGTAGACAGGCTCCGGCTTCAAAGAGTCCAAGTCAACTATCCAATATTTCGCTTTTGACGAGTGCCGGAAACCGGATTCGAAATCAGAATACACAAGTGCTCTCTTGAGGTTCTTGTCCACTGAAACAAGACCCACATAAACCCCTTTATCCTCAAACTTTATGCTCTTGGTATCAAGAAACTTCTTTTCAAAGCTGCTGTCATTTGCTTTCTTTAGAACCCAGACGGATCCTGATCTGTGTATATAAAATCCAGAATCAGTATTCTCAGCGTTTGCCTTGTCACTTTCGCTCCTGACCTTAATACCGCTTCCATCCACATCAACAAACTCGGCGTCAAATTCAAACGGATAGTACATACCCATCCGGAAATCTTGCATCGTTAGGTTTTTCTTCATCAGAAGATCACTTTCTCCAAACGCTGGTGTCAACGAGACAAAACTGCTGTCATCTTTATACTTATTCACCTTTTCTGAACCGCTGCTAATTCCTCCAATAAGCCCGGTACTGTCATGTGTCGAGTTTTCATTACTCGACTCGCTATCACCTCCATACGCTATAAGTGTATATGCCAACAAGCAGACGGTAATCATCCCTGCACCAATTACTATCAGCAACTTGATCTTTCCACCATGAATGTATTTTCGGAGCCTCTCCTTCCACCCAGAGTCTTTCTGGATACTAAAGTCATCTTCCACACTGTCATCAAACGTCGGAATTGCTGTATGACGTCCGTGGTGTGAAACATCTGGATAATAATCTACATCTTCATTCTCAGTAAGTCTTTCATCATAAGGATTTTCGCTTGCTGTCACTTCTGTTCCTTCCATATACCTCGTACTCGATGTACTATTCCTTGACCTCACTTGAGGCTGCAATTCTATGCTGTCAACGGCAAGATTTGCATCTTTTCGCCCCATACTTTAACTGCTAACTATAACGAATGAAAACTTGGTGAATATGAATTTGAAAAAAACGTATGCCCAAATACTCGAAAACGGGTTTCAACACCACTCCAGTATTCCTCTATTTTGTAGGCTTCAAGATAATGTGATTTATCACCTTGCTGAACGGGTTTGCTATCGGCTTTAACAAATAGCAGACCCTCCTTATTCTCTTCATACTCGTACTCGAATGCACTCGTCTACTGCACAGCCGTGTTTGAAAAAAAAAGAGTGCGATGAACCAACCAATCGAGGGAGGAAGATACATACGTACACCAAAACAATTCTGCACCGCCTTGCTCGCCTAGGGTAGGGTGTTCAGAGGGGTAGGAAAGACAAGAAAATTTCGATTTGAAGCAAGAAAAATAGTACAAACATGAGAGTATGTGGTATATTGCAATCTTTAGTCCGATTTTCACAAACTAATCCTTCTTTGAATTAGCTAAAAGAACTTATCCATACTGATATGAACATGGCTGTGCTGTAGAGAAATTTTGCATGGTCCTTTTTATTTTTTTATTTTTTTTTCAAAACCATTTTTGTCGTCGGTAAATTTTTTTTCAAGATGATCAAAGTGTTCTGCTAGAGTATAAGTCTTCTAAGGACATAAATTATCGTACAAGCAGGGAATTTGGCAGCAAGCGAGCAGAAAGAAATGTCCTCTACACTTTTTGATGATATCTTTGATGTTGAGTCGGTGGATCCCGGCAGATACACGAAAGTTTGCAGGGTCATTGCAAAATCTACTACTTCTCCAGACACTAAGATAACTATAGATATAAATACGGAACTTTTCCCTGTGGCAAAGATGGACACGCTCACGATTACATTGGCCAAATCTCTCAGCATTGATGACTCGGGGGACTCCGGAATGTTCACGGCAAATGGATCATGGAGACCTCCAAAGCCAAACCAACGTACTTTGATGGATGATTACGATTATGTGATGTATGGTACTGTTTATAAATTTGAAGAGGGCTCAAACGATAAGATCTCACTATATTGCTCGTTTGGCGGTTTGTTGATGTGCTTGGAAGGTAACTACAGAACATTATCATCATTGAGACAGGAGAACTTATACATTCTCATGAGACATTAGGTGCAAGGATGCAATGCACCCCTGGAGGCTACGCTACCGTTAACAATTGTATATTAGAAAATAGAAGTGTGTGTTGCTCAATTATCTTTTGTAGCAGTACTTATGGAAAGTTCATTCAGCTTCTCTGCGGCATCGTAGAAAGTGTCTTTGTCGCTTTTTAGGTGAGACTGAAGATGTGTAATATCTCCCTCTCTTTTATCTTTCAGTTGGGAGATATCGTTTGTGGTTTCTTTCACGGGAGATTTAATAGTAGGCGTAGTCGTTTTAGAAGTATTCTTAGCAGCTTTTACATCGTTCTTAGTAGCCTTTACTGAATCCACAGTATCATTGGCAGCAGAAAATCGTTCCTTTGCTGCCAGAGTAACATTTTTCATGCTTTTAGTAGATTCTTTGGCGGAACTCTTAACACTAACTCCACTGGAAAGAGAGTCAGCAGCATTTTTGACGCTTTCATCACTCACGTTCTCAATTGAACTTGCATCGTTCACCTCAGGAGGCATATCAAGCCCAACATCTACATCATCAACACCTTGCTTCAAATCCCACTCACTCAACCCAATTCCACCTCCAAGACGGTGATAATTGTCCATAACGACACGTCTCTTGTTAGCAGCCAGCCTATCAAGCTCATCCCAAAAATCTTCATGCTTATACTCGAAATTAACATCACCACCATGATTTACGGCCAGTTGATCTGCATCTATGGAATTCAGAAATGGCTCGTCGAATCTCACCTTCTTCTTAGTGTATGGATCGACAAACGGCCAGCAAATCTTGAGGAATCCCCACACAAGCCATGGAATATTGATGAAAAGTGCTCTTCCAAGTCTTTCCGGGTAGTGATACTGCAAAATATGCAAAACATCTTTTCCAACAGACACTGCTGGAACTTTCGGCTCGTATGTACAAGCCTCTGGATACTTTTTAAAGTCCACACATAGGGCAAGCTTATCCTGACCTTGAGGCATGAAATCAACGCTCCTTTCTAATAAATATATCATGTGTTGGATCTGGCGAAACGATGTTTTCGTGTTCTGCCGCCCATTAAATAACGTCAAGCATGGTCTTCCCCCTTTATCGTATCCAAAGACGATAATTTTACCAGTTTCTCCTTCAACTTTCACAGTTTCCGATGTCAAAGTATCAAATTCACCGCCCGCAATTCCAAATTCTCTCCGCCAGCCAATCGAGCACGTCAGACGCTTGATTACATCATCAACCTTCCAGTCACATGCCCGTAGATATCGTTGGATGCACTGCCTTGAAAGCCATGCCTTTTCATTATCATTGAGAGGCTTGTATTCGTCCTTTGGGCAATCTTTCTCCTTCACTGGATAAAGCTCTGTGTTTTGGAAGTGCCGGAGTACCGAATCGTAGTCTTGCTGCTGCTTTTCATTTTCAATATCTTGAAATTTGGGTGGATGCTTCAATATTCGACTTGGTGGATGTGCAATTGGCTTTGTGTAGATGGGTCTTTTTGGATCGGTCACCCACACCTTTTTTTGTGCTTTTTTTGTGCGGAACATATGGTGAAAGTTAATGAGATCTAAATGCCAGTTCCAGAACTGTTACAATGCTATCGAGAAATGCACTTTATGCGGCAAATTGTGCAAACGTAAAATTCCCTGTCAACGAATGCTTGGTAGAAAATAAGCCGGAAAAACAAGGAGTGATCTGATGAAACCAATCAAGGATTCTCTGCGTTCAATGCAATTCTGACTGTATGTATGGATAAATAATTGATGAACCGGATATCTAAGAATTGAACTGGATATAGGAAGAAAAATCAAAAGATGTCCAGCTCTCAGAAACAGAATGTGAAATCGATCTCCTACTTTTTCTTAATTTTTTTCAAATATGTCTTTTTAGGTTTTTTGATTATTCTAAGTTTTTTTAAATTTTATTTTTACTTTATTTAGTTCTATTTTATCTTATTTTTTTTTTGTTTCATTCGTTTTATTTTCTCTCCTATTCTTTTCGCTGGGGTATGCAGCATCCCCAAATCTCTGGTTCGTCCGAAAACCAATCCGAACCCGAATCCAAGCAGGATCCGAAAATCTATCTTTAACAATAAGGAAAAAGAGAAATGAGGAAGCAAAAGAAAAAACGGAAAGGAGCAAGAAATTTTAATCTGAACTTTAATACACCCTAAAACAACCGTTGGCACATATTTGTCATCCCCAAGTTTCGCCCTTCGGGAAATTTCTCGCTATCATCCGACGTCCTTTTGTATGTAATCCTTAAATCCGCATCTCTGGGGCTCAGTCCGCAGAATTCGGCATTTCGGAACTAACGGCAAGTGGTCAGGGTCCCCCGGTTTGGGAAATACGAGGTGTACGAGCAGGGTCGTGCGAGGTGGTGTTGCGTCGATCGGCCTCCACCAGTGACGCGCCGATCGACGCGTCTGTAGAGTTTGTTTCTCTCATAGTAGCAAAACAGGCGGAAAGGAAAGAGCGAGCAGTGATAAAAGTTGAAGTCATCTGTGTTCACAAATGGACTACTAACATTTGAATAGCACGGCATTTAGCGACTGAAATATCGATCGATGGTAATTGTATTTCATTAGACGGCTAATATAGTAGAGAAAAAGTAGAGAGAACACGACAACAGGATAGAACATACATCTCTGGCCCTCGCATTATTCTCGAAGCAACAGTATAAAAGCAGCATCTCTAGGCATTCCCATAAATCCTTGCTTACTCGTTCTTAATGCCCTTTCTAGGGAATAATCCATAGAAAACCTTGTCGAGAATAATTTCAACAGGCTTATCAAAGACATATGGAAGCAAAGGCACGACTGCCAAGCCGCAGGCAACCGGACCAACCGATCTGAGAGTTTTACTTGCTGATTTTTTGAAGACACCCACGCTGTACCGCACAGTAGTATGAATTGTGAGTGCAGGAAGCCCCATTGAGGCAATTGACTGGAATAAAGCTCTTTTAAGGCCAACAAGTCTCCAGTCTAGGTCGTTATATTGAGATGCTGCTTCATCATTTGACAACGGTTGTGGTTGCCATGGCATCAAACCCGGATAATACGAGCCTTGCTGCCTCAACTTGGCTCTCCAAGTCTCAAAACTGATATCTCCAAGCACATAAATCCACGAAATGCTGTATCCCAACTTCACGAGCACTGGATGGGCAACCGGCCGAAAGGATTCGCCTATATCGGAAGTATATGCGACATATCTGTGGGCAGCCCTGAATATTTGCGTAATTCTCTTGGCATAGGCAGTATATCTGATGGCACTATCTGTAGAAGTGACATCTTTTTGGGGATTTTTCGACTCCTCGATTTCTTCTTGCTTGTGTTGCTCCGAGAGCTCTAGTGTATCAGGCTGTTTGCTTGCCATTTGGTGCTATGTGTGACTTTTGTTTGTGATTCAAGATATCCTTAAAACAATGGATGATAGGATAATGGAAGATGGAAGATAATGGAAGATGGAAGATAATGGAAGATGGAAGATAATTGAAGATGGAAGATAATTGAAGATGGAAGATAATGGAAGATGGAAGATGGAAGATAATGGAAGATGGAAGATGGAAGATAATGAAAGCTAATGGAAGCTAATTGAAGATAATCAAATCTAATGGAAGATAATGGACGACAGAATAATAAATGATATATTACTTAAAGGTAGAATAAATGGATGAAATACTCTTAATAATGATGGAATGCTATCAGATAAATTCAATGATTCAGAATAATGACCAGTAAACTGTAG